>Ga0308170_10003383_pt1 | contig 13071 bp, 12 predicted proteins | sample PhyBR2_2_FD_202136 | JGI IMG/M metagenome (GOLD analysis project Ga0308170, IMG submission 202136) | Phyllosphere microbial communities from UC Gill Tract Community Farm, Albany, California, United States - DLSLSB.R2 | ecosystem: Host-associated > Plants > Phyllosphere > Unclassified | place... | reverse complement strand
CCCGCCGGCCGGCACCTGCCGCAGCTGCCGCTGGGCCTGGACGACGAGGGCTACCTGGTCGCCTTGAGCGACTACCCCGAGCCCGTCGGCCCCAGCTTCTGGGAGCGCGAGACGAAGTCGCCGGGCGCGATCTTCAACGACTGGAACAAGGAGAACGCCCAGTGAGCGTCGACACGAGCAAGGTTGCCGCGAGCAACACCTCGGCGGCGACCGCGAGCAAGCCGACCAAGGTCGGCGCCATCGCGGCGTGGTCCGACGAGCGTCTCGGCCTTGCGGCCATGGGCAAGAAGAACCTCCGCAAGATCTTCCCGGACCACTGGTCCTTCATGCTCGGCGAGATCGCGCTGTGGAGCTTCGTCGTCCTGCTGATCACGGGCGTCTTCCTGACCCTCTGGTTCCAGCCGTCGATGGCCGAGACCACCTACCAGGGCGCCTACCCGAACCTGCGCGGCGTCTCGATGTCGCAGGCCTACGCCAGCGCGCTGCACATCTCCTTCGACGTCCGGGGCGGCCTGCTGCTGCGCCAGATGCACCACTGGGCCGCGATGCTCTTCGTCTCGGCGATGATGATCCACATGCTGCGCGTCGCCTTCACGGGCGCCTACCGCAAGCCGCGCGAGCTCAACTGGGTGATCGGCTCGACCCTGCTGATCCTCGGCACCATCGAGGGCTTCACCGGCTACTCGCTCCCCGACGACCTGCTCTCGGGTACGGGTGTGCGCGCGGCGGCCGGCTTCATGCAGGCGATCCCGATCGTCGGCACGTACATCACGTTCTTCCTCTTCGGTGGGGAGTTCCCGGGTGACTCGATCATCCCGCGCCTCTACACCATCCACGTGCTGCTGATCCCGGGCATCCTGCTCGGCCTCGTCGCCGCCCACATGCTGCTGCTCGTCTACCACAAGCACACCCAGTGGGCCGGCCCCGGCCGCAAGGAGACCAACGTCGTCGGCTACCCGATGCTGCCGGTCTACGCCGCGAAGGCGGGTGGCTTCTTCTTCATCACGTTCGGTGTCACCGCGCTCATGGGCGCCGTGCTCTCGATCAACGCGGTGTGGAAGTTCGGCCCATACGACCCGACCAAGGTGACCGCGGGCGCCCAGCCCGACTGGTACATGGGCTGGCCCGACGGCGCGCTGCGCATCATGCCCGGCTGGGAGTCGCACTTCTGGGGCTCCACGTGGTCCTGGAACATCTTCATCCCGGTCATCCTGATGCCGATGCTCTCGTGGCTCCTGGTCACGATCCTGCCGTTCCTCGAGAACTGGATCACCGGCGACAAGCGCGAGCACCACCTGCTGCAGCGCCCGCGCAACGCCCCGACCCGCACCGCGTTCATCGTCTCGCTGATGACCTGGTACGCGATGTTCTGGCTCGCCGGCGGCAACGACATCATCGCCATCAAGCTGCACTCGTCGATCAACAACATCACCTACGCCCTGCGCGTGCTGGTGTTCGTGGGCCCGGCGATCGCGTTCTTCATCACGCGTCGCTGGTGCATCGCGCTGCAGCGTCACGACAACGAGGTCCTGCTGCACGGCTACGAATCCGGTGTCATCATGCGCTCCGCAGCGGGCGGCTACACCGAGATCCACAAGCCGATCAGCGAGGCCGAGGCGTACGCCATCACGGTCCGCGACCGCGGCGCCGACGGCGCCGGCGAGGCCGACGGTGCGAAGGCGAACGGCAAGCTCACCCTGCGCGACAAGCTCCGCACCCTCTACTACGAGGACGACGTGCAGAAGCCGACCGTCGTGGAGTACGAGGAGGCGCAGGCGCACCTCGCGCACGCCGACCACGGCGACGCCCACGAGCTCGAGGGCGGCCACGGTCACTGATCGCCGCTGGCACGACAGCTGTGAGGCCCCAGGAGAGCGATCTCCTGGGGCCTCAGTCGTCTCCAAGGCCTACAGCCCTCTCCCCTCCCCCACCCCGGGGCGGAAGCACGACGGCCGGCCCACCTGAAGGTGAGCCGGCCGGAGGCCGAGAGCGGGGATCAGCTCAGAGAGCGGAGCCCTTCTTGTAATCGGCGTACGACATGTTCCAGTCGCCGTAGCCGTTCGTGACCTCCATGGGCCGGTCCGTGCCGAACTCGTTGACCACGTCGCCGATCTGGGTGAAGTGGAACAGCCAGTCGGCATTGGCGGTGCTCATGCCGGTGCAACCGTGCGAGACGTTGGCGTGGCCCTGGGAGCCGACCGACCACGGCGCGGCGTGGATGAACTCACCCGAGTAGGTCATCCGCATGGCCCACTGGACGTCCTTCATGTTGTAGTAGTTGGGGTCGCCCTTGGGGATGCCGATGGTCTCGGAGTTCATCGTGTGCTTCTCGTCCTTCTCGATGATCACCTTGATGCCGGAGCGGGTGATGAACCCGGGCTGGCCGGTGGTCACCGGGATCGTGCGGACGAGCTTGTCGTTGGAGTAGACCTTCATCTGATCGGTGTCCATGTTGACCCGGTAGACGTGCTTGTCACCGATCTTGAAGGTCGACGTCTTGTCGCTCTGGCCGTAGATCCCGCCGCCGGCCGGCACGCTGTTGACGTCGGCGTTCACCGTGACGGTGCTTCCGGCCTTCCAGTACGTCTTGGGGCGCCAGTGCACCTCGGTGTCGGAGAACCAGTGCCAGGAGCCCTTCTGGGCCGGCGTGGACTGGACGCTGAGGTGCTTCTCGATGGAGGCCTTGTCGGTCACCGGGACGTCGAAGTGGATGACGACGGGCATGCCGACACCGACGGTGCCGCCGCCGGGCGAGATCGAGGCGTACGTCTGCTGGTCGAGGCTCAGGTCCGCGGTGCGGAACCTGCGGGTCCAGGTGGAGCCGCCGTCGGCGGGCGTCGCCTTGATGACGTAGGAGGTGCCGGGCTCCAGCGAGCCGCTCTCAGCGGTCCAGGACGCGCCGTCGGAGGCGAGGGTGCCGGGGAGCTTCTTGCCGCGCACAGCGCGCACGACGACGTCCTGGAGGCCACCACCGGTAGCGGAGACCGTGACGGCGGTGTCGACCTTGACCGGCTTCGCGGCATGCACGTTGGCGCTGATCGTGATCGGGGTCGCCGAGGCGCTCGGGTCGGTGGCACCGGTCGCGCCACCGACGTTGGCGGCGGCGTCGGGACCGTTGCCGCCGTTGCCGCCGGCGGAGCACGCCGACAGGGCGAGCGCGGCGACCGCCGCGGCAGCGGTGCTCCCCATCCGCAGGCGCGCGCGCAGCGGGGCACGACGCGATGACGGTACGGATGACGGCATACAGACTCCCAGCTCGATGAACACGTGGATCCGACCCCCATGGCGAATCCGATGTCCAGCCTAACCGCTCAGGCCCGCAGACGACCGAACCCCGCGTGCCGGGTGTCCGGCATCACGGGGTTCGGGGCGTCAGTCAGACGGTGGCTCAGTGGCTGAACTCACCGCGGTAGTACTCGAAGATCCAGCCGCACAGCGCGATCGCGCCGACGACGCCGCCGATGATCGCCAGCCACCAGGCGGCCATCGCGACCGAGAAGGTGATCGTCGACAGGCACAGCGCGGCCCACAGCGGCCACCAGGAGAACGGCGGGAAGAACCCGAGCTCTCCGGCGCCGTCGGCGATCTCGCCGTCCTTGCGGTCCTCGGGACGGTCGTCCATCTGGCGGGCGTGGAAGCCGAGGTAGGCCGAGATCATGGCGAGCAGGAGCGTGCACATGACCAGGGCGGACGTGCCGGTCCAGTCGCCGCCGTGCTCGGAGCCGGCGGTCACGAACCAGTAGGTGGGCGTCACCAGCACGAGGAACACCGTGCAGGCGACGAACATCCAGGCTTCGGCCTTCATCGGGCGTCTCCCTCATTCTCGACGGACTTGCCGGGGATGTGAGCGGCGAGCTCCTGCTCGGACTCGAGCTCGAGCGCGGCGATCTCCGGGTGGTGGAGGTCGAAGGCCGGGGACTCCGACCGGATCCGCGGGAGGGTGTGGAAGTTGTGGCGCGGCGGCGGGCACGACGTGGCCCACTCCAGCGAGCGGCCCCAGCCCCACGGGTCGTCGACGAGGACCCGCGGCGCGTGCCGCGAGACGTAGAGGTTCATGAACCACGGGATCATCGACAGGCTCAGCAGGAACGCGCCCACCGTGGAGAGCTGGTTGAGGCCGGTGAAGCCGTCCGTGGGCAGATAGTCGGCGATACGACGCTGCATGCCCTCGACGCCGAGCCAGTGCTGGACCAGGAAGGTGGTGTGGAAGCCGACGAACAGCAGCCAGAAGTGGACCTTGCCGAGGCGCTCGTTGAGCATCTTGCCGGTGATCTTCGGCCACCAGAAGTAGAAGCCGGCGAACATCGCGAAGACGACCGTGCCGAAGACGACGTAGTGGAAGTGCGCCACCACGAAGTAGGAGTCGGACACGTGGAAGTCGAGCGGCGGGCTGGCCAGGATGACGCCCGTGAGACCACCGAAGAGGAAGGTCGTCAAGAAGCCGAGCGACCACAGCATCGGGGTGTCGAAGCTGACCGAGCCACCCCAGATCGTGCCGATCCAGTTGAAGAACTTCACGCCGGTCGGGACCGCGATCAGGAACGTCATGCCGGAGAAGAACGGCAGGTCGACGGCGCCGGTGACGAACATGTGGTGGGCCCAGACCGCGACCGACAGGATCGCGATGCCGAGCGTGGCGCCGACCAGGCCGATGTAGCCGAAGACCGGCTTGCGGCTGAAGACCGGGAGGATCTCGGTCACGATGCCGAAGAACGGCAGCGCGATGATGTAGACCTCCGGGTGACCGAAGAACCAGAACAGGTGCTGCCACAGGATCGGGCCGCCGTGGCTGGCGTCGAAGACGTGGGTGCCGAACTGGCGGTCGGCCTCGAGCATCAGCAGCGCGCCGGCGAGCACCGGGAACGCGATCAGGACCAGCAGCGACGTCACCAGCGTGTTCCACACGAAGATCGGCATCCGGAACATGGTCATGCCCGGGGCGCGCATGCAGATGATGGTGGTGATGAAGTTGACCGCGCCGAGGATGGTGCCGAGACCGGCCATCCACAGACCCATGATCCACAGGTCACCGCCGACGCCCGGCGAGCGGACCGCGTTGGACAGCGGCGTGTAGGCGAACCAGCCGAAGTCGGCCGCACCCTGCGGGGTGAGGAAGCCCGAGCCGGCGATGATGCCGCCGAACAGGAACAGCCAGTAGCTGAACATGTTCAGACGCGGGAACGCGACGTCGGGGGCACCGATCTGCAGCGGCATGATCAGGTTGCCGAAGGCGAAGAACAGCGGCGTCGCGAAGAGCAGCAGCATGATCGTGCCGTGCATCGTGAACAGCTGGTTGTACAGCTCGTCGTTGACCAGCTGCTGACCCGGGAAGGCCAGCTCCGAGCGGATGAGCAGGGCCATCACGCCGCCGACGAGGAACCAGCAGAACGAGGTGACGGCGTACATCTTGCCGATCAGCTTGTGATCGGTGGTGGTGAGCAACGCGTAGAGCTGCTGACCCAGCGGCTTGCGGCCGCTCACGGTGGTGACGGGTGCTGCCGTGGTGGTCACTGGGCGTCTCCCTCAGACTGGAGGCCGGCCTGGGTGTAGGCATCGGCGCCGCCGATGAGCGGCGTGTCGGACGTGAAGCCCTTCGCCTTGAGGTCCGCCAGGTACGACTCGTAGTCGGCCTGCGAGACGACCTTGACGTTGAAGAGCATCCGCGAGTGGTAGAGGCCGCACAGCTCGTAGCAGGCGCCGCGGTAGGTGCCGATCTCGGTCGGGGTCACGTTGTAGTGGTTCACCCGTCCCGGGACGACGTCCATCTTCATCAGGAAGTGGTCGACACCGAAGTCGTGGATCACGTCCGGGGAGTGGAGGTTGAACCGCGTGGTCTCGTGGACCGGCACGACCAGCGTCGGGATGTGCGAGGCGGTGCCCGCGTCGTACACGTAGCTGCTGTACGGGAACTTGAGGTCGGTGGCGTCGTCGTTGGCCGACGCGTCCATGCTTCCGACCCCGTAGTTGAAGGTCCACGTCCACTGCTGGCCGGTGACCTCGATCGTGTTGTCGACCTTCACGTTGTCATCGAGGATCGCGTCCTGCGCCTTGACGGTGTGGAAGAAGAACACGATGACCATCAGCACCGGGGCGATCGTGTAGAAGATCTCCAGCGGGAGGTTGTACCGCGTCTGTACGGGCACCTCGTCCTCGCTGCGACGGCGGAAGCGCCAGATCGCGTAGAAGATCAGGCCCCACACGATGGCACCGGTCACGAGTGCGGCGATCCAGGCACCCTGCCACAGGTGGAGGACGTGCTCGCCCTCCTCCGTGGCCGGTGTCGGCATGCCGATGTTCTTGGCGGCGGTGGAGCAGCCTCCCAGCAGGACGGCGCTGGCGCCCAGTCCAGCGACGAGGGCGAAGCGGCGCGCGCTTGCGGCCATCCCCTTGCGCTTGGACCCGGGCGATCCGGGCATCTGCAGACCCACGAACGAGCCTCTCTCTCTACGACCAGTCACGGATAGGTCGCAGACTATCGGAATGAGGTCGGCGAGGTCAGGCCGGGTCGCCCACTGACGACCGGCCGGTAGGCTCCGCGCGTGACAAATGCGGCGGTGTACTTCGACACCGCGTCCGCGGAGCCGCTGCATCCGGCGGCCCGCGAGACGCTCCTGGCCGCGCTCGAACACGGCTACGCGGACCCTCGGCGCCTCCACGGACCCGGCCGCAACGCCCGCCTCCTGCTCGACAACGCGCGCGAGGCGGTCGCCGGTGCGCTGGGGGTACGGCGCGACGAGGTGACGTTCGCCTCATCAGGAACCCGGGCGGTGCAACGGGGTCTGCTGGGTCTGGCCGCGGCACGCGCCGAGCGCGGGCGGCGGATCGCCCACGGCGCGGTCGAGCACCAGGCGGTCACGGACGCAGCGGCGTGGTGGGGCGAGCCGCTCGAGGTCGGCGTGGACGCGTACGGGCGCATCGACCTCGAGGCGGTCCGGTCCCTTCCCTCCCCCACCGCCGTCCTCGCCCTGCAGAGCGCGAACCACGAGGTCGGCACGCTCCAGCCGGTCGCCGAGGCGGCCGAGCTCACCGGCGGCGTCCCCCTGTTCGTGGACGCGTGCGCCTCGATGGGCCGCCTCCCCCTCCCCGACGGCTGGGACGCGCTCGCCGGCTCGGCGCACAAGTGGGGCGGCCCGAGCGGTGTCGGGGTGCTGCTGGTCCGGCACCGTGCCCGCTGGCTCGACCCCTTCCCCGCCGGCGACCCGTTCGCCCGTACGGACGAGGCCGTCGACATCGCCGCGGCGCTCGCCGCGGCGGCCGCGCTGCAAGCCGTGGCCGCGGAGGGTACCGAGGTCGGCGCCCGTCAGCGTGCCCTGATCGATCTGATCCGGGCACGCGTGGCCGGCATCCCGGACGTCGACGTGGTCGGAGATCCGGTCGACCGGCTCCCCCACCTGGTGACGTTCTCCTTCCTGTACGTCGACGGCGAGGCGCTGGTCACCGAGCTGGACCGGCTCGGCTTCGCGGTCGCGAGCGGCTCGGCCTGCGCGGTCGACACCCGCGAGCCGTCGCGGGTGCTGGCCGCGATGGGTGCCTTGACCCACGGCAACATCCGGCTCTCCCTGGGCCGCGAGGCGACGCGGGCCGAGGTGGAGCGCTTCCTCGACGTCCTGCCGGGCGTGGTCCGCACGATCCGCGATCGGGCCGGCCTGTGAGCGAGCGCCGCCACGCCTTCGACGACCGGACCCTCGACTGCCGGGGCATGCTCTGTCCGGCGCCGATCATCGCGCTCGGGCGCATGCTGGACTCGGTCCCCATCGGCGAGCTGCTCGCCGTCGCCGCCGAGGATCCCGCCGCGCGCCACGACGTGCCCGCCTGGGCGCGGATGCGCGGTCAGGAGTACGTCGGCGAGGAGGCCGCCGAGGACGGCGTACCGGTCTACGTGGTGCGCCGGCTCAGCTGAGGGGCGGCGTCAGGCGAGGTGCGGGGCGACGTCGGCCGCGGCCTGCGCTCCGTACGACTCCTCGAGCCGCCCGAGGAACTCGGCGCTGGTGAACGCGTACTCCTGGGTGCCCACCGTCTCGACGACGTAGGCGGCCAGCACACAGCCCACCTGGGCGGCGCGCTCGAGACCGAGGCCCCAGGCGGTGGCGGCGAGGAAGCCGGCCCGGAACGCGTCACCGACGCCGGTGGGCTCGACCGGCGTGACGCCGCTGGCGGCCGGGAGCACGACCGGCTCCTCCCCCTGACGCGTGATCCGCACGCCGTCCTTGCCGAGGGTGGTGACCTGGATGCCGACGCGCTTGAGGATCTCTTCGGCCGACCAGCCGGTCTTCTGCTCGATCATGTGCGACTCGTACTCGTTGGAGAACAGGATCGCGGCGCCGTCGATCAGGTTGCGGATCAGGTCTCCGGAGCCGAAGGCGAGTTGCTGGCTCGGGTCGGCGATGAAGCGGTAGCCGCGCTGGCGGCACTCCTCGGTGTGGCGCAGCATGCCGTCCGGATCGTCGGCGCCGACGAGGACGTAGTCGGGCTCACCGACGGCCGCGACGATCGGACCGAGCTCGATCAGCCGGGCCTCGGCCATGGCACCGGGGTAGAAGCTGGCGAACTGGGCCATCGTCTGATCGGTGGTGCACACGAAGCGTGCGGTGTGCCGGTCCTCGGAGACCCGGACGTGGTCACAGTTCACGCCGTGACGCTCCAGCCACGAGCGGTAGTCGGCGAAGTCCTCGCCGACCGCGCCGACCAGCACCGGCCGCAGGCCGAGCCGCCCGAGCCCGAAGCTCATGTTCGCCGCGACCCCGCCGCGCCGGATCTCGAGGTCGTCGACGAGGAAGCTGACCGACAGCTTGTCGAGCTGCTCGACGACCAGTGAGTCGGCGAAGGTGCCGGGGAAGGTCATCAGGTGGTCGGTCGCGATCGAGCCCGCGATCAGGAGGGTGCCCATGGCACGAAACACTACCGAGCGGTACCTCTTGGGGTACCTATCGGTAACGCTTAGCGTCTCTGGTATGAGCTCCAGCATCCCCGCCTACGACGACCCGTCGACCGCCGACGAGATGGTCGCCGACTGCCGCGAGACGGAGCGTCGTCTCGCCTTCACGAGCGTCGCTCGCGATGCTCTCCGACCGGCGCCGAGCATCCGTTTCGAGGACCAGCGCCAGGGTCTGCCGAAGCGTGACATCGACCTGCTCCAGGCCGCCCAGCGCATCTCGGGCGCGTTGGGCCTCGACCTGGACTGATCCCGGTCCCTCCCTCCGCACACCATCCGTGGTCGCCTCACGCAGACGACCGCGGATCGTGTGTTTACCGGGCCGGATCGCGGGAAGTGTCCAGACGTGAACTTCCCAGCTGATGGTGGCGGCGCACCGCAACTGCGCATGGATCCGGCTCTGGCCGAGTCGGTGCACAAGACGTTCCAGACCATGTCGGCGGATCTGCAAGGACACTCGACCTCGATCAGCAGTGCCCGTACCCAAATCGTGGCGGGCGCGGGTGAGTTCTCCGGCAGCCTGAGCGCCGACGCCAACATCTTCTCGATGGGCTGGAGCGACGGACTCGGCGTCCTCTCCACCTCCGCGGGACTGATCGCCCACAACACCAACCAGCTGTCGCTGGACCTGACGAAGGTCGACCGCGGCGGCAGCATCGACATCAGCATCGTGCCCCAGGTGAAGGTGCCCTGATGGCCGACCACTACACCCTCGACATCCACCCGCACCAGCTGCGGATGGCGGCGCACTCCCTCGACACGATCCGCGAGAACCTCACCAAGCACGCCAAGACCGCAGCGAACGAGCCCGACGCCATCGGGAAGAAGTGGACCGGCTCCGCCGCGACCTCGGTGACCGGGGAGATGACCGCAGTCGGCGGCCACCTCAGCACCTTCTCGACCCAGCTGCTGCACTGCAGCACGGCGCTGACCACCCTCGCCGGGCACTACGAGAAGGCCCAGACCACGCTCGCCGACCTCAACACCAAGTGGGCGAAGGCGGAGTCGACGTACACCACGGCGTGCAACGACGCCGACAAGGCCTACAACAAGTCGGTCGGCGACCTGCGCGACGCCAACGGCGGCAAAGCGCCCAACCGCGGCATCACCATGGACCTCGATGACACCCGCAGCTCGGCCAAGAGCTCGGCCTACACCGCACGCCAGACGACCCAGAACGCGCTCGACACCGACTTCACCACCCTGAAGCAGCAGCTCACCACCCAGACCACCACCTGCGGCACCACGCTCTCGACCAACATCCCGGTGAAGAACCTGGGCATGTGCACCGCCGACAACCCCAGCGGCCTCGACCACTCCAACCTGCTCACCGACCTGACGATGGTCGCGGACTACGAGGACCTCGAGAAGCAGGCCGAGGAGGCCCAGAAGGCCGTCGACGCGGCCGCCCCGGAGATCAAGGCCCTGCAGAAGGCCCTGAAGGGCCAGGATCCCTCGGCGATCGACGCGGCCCTCAAGGCGATCCAGAGCCACGTCAACGGTCCGTACGGATCGGACTACTCCAAGGCGATGCTCGACGCGCTGGGCAACGACCCCGGTGCCGTCGCGAAGGCCGTCAACTCCATCTACAAGGATCTGGACTGGGCGGTGCGCCGCAACGAGGTCGACCCGTACGACCAGAAGGACCAGATCCTCGCCCTCACCAACGGTCTGGCCGGCGGGCTAAGCCAGTACTCGGACGCCGACTACGGGAAGTTCTACGGCACCCTCAGCGACATGGATCAGGGCGCTGCTCAGCTCGCCCTGATCGCCTCGTCCGGCCGTGCCGACGCACGCCAGACCAGCGGCGCCCTCGCGCTGCAGAGCCGGTGGTACCACTACCCGTCCGGCTCGCGGGACCTCTTCCCGGAGATGTTCCAGTACGCGTACGACCCGCCCCAGGACATGGTCAAGATCCTGAGCTCCCGTTCGACCGCGGACGCGCTGGCCACGGACCTCGAGAACGTCGACCCCAGCAAGCTCGACTTCATCCTCCAGTCGCTCACCTTGGTCACGCGGGGCGATCGCAACATGACCGACAGCGAGGCCAACATCCAGTACGACCTGTTCAGCAAGACGCTGGAAGTGCTCAAGAACAGGTTCGTGACCGAGTCCGACGCCGAGAACGCGCCGTCGGTCGCCTTGGTGCACGCCTTGAAGGTCGCGAAGGACGGCCACTGGGGTTCCGACGACATCCGGCAGCGGGACGACCTCGACGCAAAGCTGCTGGCCGAGCTCACCTCCATCACGAACGACGGTGACTTCGTCCGCACCTACCTCGACCAGTCGGTGAACGACTCCGAGCATTACCCGACGACGTTGCTGGCCGACCTCCTGCATGCCACCCACGCCGACACCAAGCCCATGATCAACAACCTGATCGCGTCCGAGATCAAGCAGGGCGTCGATCCCTCGCAGACCGCGCGCCTGCTCGGTCATCTGCTCCACGACCAGGATCTCGCCGCCATGGGGCTCGATTGGAAGGGCGCAGGGATCAAGGGTGTCGAGGAGGCGCTCAGCGATGTCCTCTCCAAGATCGCCGAGAAGAACCCGGTCACCGGCGCTGTCTACGGCCCGCTGAAGGCGATCATCGACGACCTGGGCGACCAGCAGGACAAGATCGACGAGGCCTACAAGAACACCGACGAAGCGGCGGTCAAGGACGCCGCGCAGCACGAGCTGGCCCTCGCCATCTACATCAAGGCGCACCCGGAGGAGGCCGCCTCGCTCAGCAAGGACTTCAAGGCCTTCGTCGACGACCACGACCTTTCGGGGGACCCCTCGTCCACCAACCGGTACTTCGAGCACCTGATGCGAGAGGGTGGCGCGAAGGCCGACGAGCTGGGCAAGTATGCCGACCTCATCAACCTGGCACGGGACGACGATGAGTGAGCGTACGAGAGGCATCTTGATGACGGCTGTGATGCTGGCCAGTCTGGGTGCTTTCGCTGCCTGCGGCGCCACGAAGCCGGTCGCGCTACCCGACGACGCGAGCTTCCGAGCATGCCTGAGCAAGCACGGCGTGTCACCGGACAACCTCGACTCCTTCGCGACGCGGCGCAAGGCTTTTGCGCAGCCGGCGCCCTGGGACTGCGTTGGCGCCCTGCCAACCGCCGGCGATCGACACGCCGTCCTGAAGGACGTCTTCCCGCCCGACGATGCCGCGCTGCTGACCGTGCTCACGGCCTGGATCAACGCACAGGATGCCGACGGTGCGGACATCGCCAAGAACGTGGGCACGCTGGTCGCGGCGGCAGACGACCCGATGCCGTCCGATCCGGGGAAGAACTCCGCGCGGCACAACGAGGATGAGGCATTCCAAGCCCGGCTCGCGATGGCCATCTACCGGCACAAGGACGGTGACCTCGCCGGCTACGCGGACTTCGTCACCACGCACCACCTCGAGGGGGATGCGTCCGCTCCGTTCCGCTACTACAACCACGTGATGAACGAAGGCGGACCGGTCGCCGATCGGCTCAGCGGGTACGCGAGCGCGATCGACGCCGTTCGCGACCATCTCCGCGCCACATGAACCCGACTACCGGAGGAGCGGTCGAACCCACCACGGGGCGAAACGGAGACCACGACTGATGGGACCACGCACCGCCGCTGTGACGGCCCCCTTGTCCGCCCTCGCCCTCCTACTGGGCGCCTGTGGTGCGGCCAAGCCGGCGGCGCTGCCGGACGATGCCGACTTCCGATCCTGTCTGAGCCAGGCAGGTGTCTCGACGAAGGCCCTCGACACCTTCGACGCCCGCCGCACGGCGTTCGAGAAGCCGGCGCCGTGGGACTGCGTGCTCGGGCTGTCGTCCGCTGGCGATCGGCATGCCGTCCTCGAGGGCGTCTTCCCCTCAGACGGGGCCGCGCTGCTGAAGGTGATGACGGCCTGGATCGACAGCCAGAAGGGCGATGGCGAAGCGATCGCCCGGGACGTCGGAACGCTGATGGCCGCGGCCGATGACCCGATGCCGCAGGATCGCGACAAGGCCTCGCTGCGCACACAAGACGACAAGATCTTCGACGACCGACTCGCACTCGACGTCTACCTCCACGCTGACGGCAAGCCGCCCGGGTACGACAGCTATCTCAACCGCACCGACATGAAGGGGCACCCGGATGCGCAGAACCGCTACTTCCAA
>Ga0308170_10003381_pt1 | contig 13075 bp, 9 predicted proteins | sample PhyBR2_2_FD_202136 | JGI IMG/M metagenome (GOLD analysis project Ga0308170, IMG submission 202136) | Phyllosphere microbial communities from UC Gill Tract Community Farm, Albany, California, United States - DLSLSB.R2 | ecosystem: Host-associated > Plants > Phyllosphere > Unclassified | place... | reverse complement strand
ATATCCTGAAAGCGATGATCGACCGTGTCCCAGAAGTCAGTCGTCGAGTTATGCCCCATCACGTAGCCGATGGCGCGCGCCGGCGTCTCGTAGTCGATCAGAATCATCTTTTGATGATGGGTGGGGTAGATGGATCCTGCTGTGCCATCAATGAGGCTGATCTTGTACTTCTCGCCAGCAAGCGAGGGGTCCCGAAACTTGAGCGCGACTTCACGGGTCTGCAGCACGATGGTCGGTATCTTTTGCGCGATGATCTCGTCGAACCATGCGCGGTTGTACTGGTCGTGCGTTTCGTTGAAATAGCCGGCGTAAGCACCGATCGTGGGAACACGGGTTCCATACAAGCCCGGATTGTTTTTTTGTATGGCATAGGACGCGGCATTGTCATGCCAGAGCAGCAGGCGCACCGTGACGGGGTTTTCCTTACGGGTTGCGATTTGCTTGAGCAGATCGCCATAACGCGTGCCGTCGTCGGCCCTTTCACCACGGATGAGCACCATGCCCGGGTCAAATCCCCAGGTGATGATGTCCACGCTATGTTGTGCCTTGAGCAGGTCGTTGTGGATGCGCTTGAACACTTCTTCGCCGCAGATGAGCGGCTCAAGATGGCAGTGGTGGCGCGCCAGGTAAATCTGCTTGCTTGTCCTGATCCACCAGGGCAAGGACAGGCATTGGTAGGGGCCTAGTGTCCGGTTGTAGCAGAGCTTTTGTGTATAAAGGCCTTCATTTTCTTCCATGCCCATTTTCTTCCCCTTCCATGTAGAGTCCGCTGTCGGCGCCTGCAGCTCACGCCTGCTGGCTGGACCAGGGATTGGCGTCGATCCGGTCCTGGTCCAGGGAGTGATCGTCGTCGGTCAGAGCGCCGCCCGGATTCTCATAGCCGTGGTATCCCACACCCGCGTTTTGCTCGTGCTGCTCGGTGTAGGCGCTGGCAGCGATTTCGAAAGACTGGCCGGTCGGGAGCTCGACCTTGTACTCTGCGCTGGCATCAAGCTCGTGCGCGAACTGGATGTTTCCCTTGTCGTCGATCTGCCCCTGTTCGATCATTGCCCCATCCTTGAACAGTTTGAACGGCATGCCAGCACTGCTTCGCCCGGCAGTCTCCGCATGGCTGCCGACATGCAGCGCGCCGCGGCCCTTGCCCAGTACATCGGCCACGGGCGGCATGGAAACCGCCATCTCCATGTTCTTGGCGTTCACAAAGCTGTGGTGCGCGGCGTGTGCGACGAAGTTGCCATTCGTGCCGTGTTCGATGCCACCGGCGGCAAATTTCACGTAGCTGCCGCCGCCATTGATGACGACTTCTTCCTTGGCGCTGATCGTGATCCGGTTGGCCGTGTGCGTGATTTCCAGCTTGGCCAGCAGCTTGATGTTGTCCGATAGTGCCTGCAGGTCGATGTCGCCAGCGGCGGCCACCATCTTCATGCCGGCCTTCTGGACGAACAGACGGAACGACTGGCGGATGCTGGCAAAGAAATGCGTGCCGACAGCCAGCGACAGGCTTTTCCCGGTCGTAAGGGCCGTGTGCCGGTCGCTGGCGATGTTGGTATCACCGGTAGTCGTGGTTGCGATACCGGCCGCACTCGCCAGCACCAGATGCGGCTTGGCCAGCTCAGGGAAACTGTCCGCTTTTGCGTCCGGACCTTTCACCGCGTCCTTCTGCGTTTGCAGGAGTGAGGCAATACCGTCCTGGTTATCCGAAGGCTCCTGCGCACCGTTTTTTTGCGCGATCTCACCGAGCAGTTGATGCTGCTCAACTGCGAGCGCGATGCGACGCGCCGTTTCGTCCATGTCCTTCATCGGGCCGCGTGCAGCTTGCCGCGCTTCTGTGGTGATCAGAAGTCCCTTGGCGGCGCGCGCCACGCCATGGCCATCGGTGCGTAGTTCCCAGCCTTCGCCGCGCGCGTCCTTGCGCCCGCTATTGTCTTCGATGCGCGCGATGTGCCCGAGCGATAGTTGGCTGCACTGGTGGTCGCTTTTTAGCTGCGCCTGGATCATCTCCTTGGTGTCGTCAAGAACGAGGTGGTTGCCGCGTGTGCCCCCGCCCAGCTCCCGGCTGCGCATGCCAGCCAGCGAATGTTGCTTCGGCAGCGACCACGGTGGCATATGCCTGCCGTTGTAGAGCGCCCCCAGGATGAGCGGATGATCGATATTCCCGTTCGCGTACACGACCACCACTTCCTCACCAACACGCGGCAAACGGATCTGTCCGAACTCGTCGCCGGCGGCCGGCGTCATCACCCGTATCCACGGCGAGCTGTTCTCGTCGTACTTGTCCAGCCGGTTCCAGTGGAACTGCAGCTTGACCCGCCCGTAGTCGTCCGTATGAATGTCAGCGCCGGCCGGGCCAACCACGATCGCCGTATGCAGCCCCATGTAGGTACCGGGCTCGCTGTTGTAGTTGCGGCCCGGGCGCCAGCGGATATCCTTGCGAATGCAGGTCAGCCGGTTTTCGTAATGCGACGGTGCGCCTGGCCCGGCCTGGTAGTTGTTCGCCACCTCATGGTCGACAGACAGGATGAGGTAGAAGCGGTCGTCGATGCTGCGGCGCGGTTCCGGATCGTATTCCGGTGATCGTGGTTCGGCACTGAAGTGTCCGCCGAGCTTGAAGGTACGTCCCGGCAGCGCGCTCCTTTCATTGCCTTTTGCCTCGAAGTACTGCGTGTCCTTGTCCGCCTCCTCCATGCGCCGCGCTGCCAGCTGCTCGCCATCGTCGCGTATGCGAAAGCCGTAAGAACCTGTGTCTTCGTAGACTTCGTAGGGAAAGATATCGCCTTGCCGGTTGGCTGAAATGCCTTTGGCGCGCTGCGCGCTAGGGCTCTTGTAATCGAACGTTGCCAGCGTTGTCTGGCCCGAGCCGAGGCGTCGCACTGCCGTCCACTCGTGAATGCCGTCGTCCTCGAGCGACCCACTCTTCTTGTGGAACGGGATCACGTACGCTTCCTCATCGATCCGCTCGGACAGGAAGCTGTTGTCAGAGATCATGAGCCGGTGGCGGCCAAATTCGTGCTCGTACCAGTAATGCAAGCCAAGTGCTTCCCAGCGCCGGTGCAGGTGGTTGTAATCGGTCTCGTTGTACTGGTTGGCAACGGTCAGCTTCGACTCGTCGATTGGGTACATATGCCAATCGGCCTGGCGATAGTGCTTCAGCGTTTCTTCGGTGATCTCCCGTACGCTTTTACCGTGAAACGACACGTTATCCTTGCGCAGCCGAGCGAATGCAAGCCACGGTTCGAGCACCATCTGGTAGAAGGCGAATCCGCCATCGGTGCGCAGGAAGCGGAATTCGGTGATATGGCCGTTGAAGTAGCGCAGCGATCCGTCTTCGCGCACCAGGGAGATCACCACCATCCGGCCCATCAGCATTTTCAGGGGGATGCGCGCTTCGTCCGACAATACTTCGACGATAAAGCGGAACCCTCGCGAGACTTCTTCCCGGGCGACGAGCTTGTTCGGCAGCAGGATGGCGGGCGGCCCATCCTCGAACGGAAAATCCAGCCGCATCAGGCGCCTGTGTTGCGAGTTTCCGCTGAACGCCGACAGCGCGGCACCGGCCGCAATTACCTGGCTTAAGCCCATTGACTGCCTCCGGTAGCCGCTCGGCATCGCCGTAGCGCAAGTGGAAATTGTCCAGCGGCTACGTTACCCCTGTGTCGCCAAAGCGAAATTGATAGCAATCAATACGCTTCCCATAGCCATTTTTTGGTTTGGCCAGTCACCAGGCCTGAAAAGGCTAATTCAGCTGGTTGGGGGCAGCTGTTAAAGGTGCCCAGAAAGCAAAAAGCCCAATCCTGAGGATTGGGCTTTTTGTTTAAATAACTGGTGCCGACTGCCGGTTTCGAACTGGCCACCTGATGATTGCAAATCAGCGGGCTGAATCGCCACGAGTTTTCTAGACACTCGCGAGCCGCTGGAAATACTGCTTTTCATATTCGACCGGCGACAAGTCATTGCTGAAGCTGTGCCGGCGCTTTGGATTGTAAAACATCTCGATGTAATCGAAGACATCCTGCTTTGCTTCTTCCCGGGTGCCGTATGTCTTGCGCCTGGTTCGTTCCCGCTTCAAAAGCTGAAAGAAGCTCTCGGCCACGGCGTTGACGCTCCTATGTCAATGATTTCCCGCTGTCGCCCCTAAGTCCGCCAAAATGTACGGGTATAGCTCCCTGATGACATACCGTTTCAGGCAGCGATGGATTTCCTTGTTCGACATGCCCTCCATCGTTCTTTTCTGTACATAGGCAAGCGTGCGCGGCTCGCTCCGCATCCTAACCATGGCAATGGTCCACAAGGCATTGTTCGCTTGGCGGTTGCCACCTCGATTCAATCGGTGGCGTACTGTCTTACCAGAGGAAGCCGGTAGCGGATTCACTCCGCAAAGTGCAGCAAGCGCAGCTTCACTACGCAAGCGTTCCGGATTATCTCCGGCGACAACAATCAGCGTTGCTGCCGTCAGTGGGCCTACGCCGAATTGCTCACGAAGATGTGGGGCAAACTGGGTCGTCAATTTTTCCAGTTCCGCGTCCAGCTCCTTGAGCTCTGCGGCCAGCATCAGCCAGCGCTTTGCCAAGAGACGCAGCGTCGAGGTCAATGCCAGCAGAAGCGTTGTCGAACCGAGTGGTCGAAGATGAGCGCACCCAGCCACACATTGCTCAGCCTTGGTCTTCCAAAGACGATCTCGGATCTCCTGTGGCGCGCTTACCAATATCGCCCGCAACTGATTGATGGCTTGGGTCTTGGCCTTGACGGCGCTTCGCCTGGCAACTGCGATCGTGCGCATCGCCTCCGCAGCTCCGGTATGAGATTTCGGGATAGCCGCCGCCTGTCCTGAAAGCACCGAGCGCGCGGCGCTCTCTGCATCGGTCGGGTCGGACTTCCCCTTCAGCCGTCGCTTACTGCGGTCGGGACGATTCACTTCCAACACCTCGATTCCTTGCTCGCACAAAGTGCGAGCAAGGCCGGCTCCATAGGTGCCAGTTCCCTCTACGCCGGCACGGCGAAGGCAGCCCAATGAACGTGCCCAAGCCAAGAGCTGCAGATATCCGCTGGCATTGGTTGCCGTCGCCAGCGTCCCAAGAAGTTTGCCAGTACCGCTAATGACTGCGCCTACATGAAGATCCAAATGCGTGTCCACGCCCAGGATCACTTCGTTTTGCATCGCTTGTCCGTCCATTTTGCGCTCCCTGTCGAAGTGGGCGCATTGCCAATCCTAGTCACTGGACAGGACACTCAAGGTGAAGTTCAAAGCTCCTATTAGGTCACCAGACCAGGCCCGACAACGCTCGGGGGAACGCACTGACGAATCGACAGGTCAACGCAAAGGCATCCGGCCAATCGTGGCACGGGTCAGATTCGGCAGGCGTTCAAGGCTCATCATAGACTGAGTGTCATGGCAATTCCCGCGGCGGCTCATGCTCTGCTGCAGGTTATGCTCGTCCAGGAAGTCGCGCCAGTCGTAGCTACTGAACTGGCTGCCCTGATCGGAATGCACCATCACCGTATTTTTGGGCTGCCGCCGCCAGACGGCCATCAAGAGCGCATTCATCGCCAGCTCGCGATCGATGCGAGAACTCATCGACCAGCCGACCACCTGACGCGAAAACAGGTCCAGTACAACGGCGAGATAAAGCCAGCCTTCGTAAAGTGCGAATGTACGTGATGTCCGTCACCCAAACCCGATTCGGCTCCTGCACGTCGAATTGGCGCTGCAGATGATTAGGCGCCACCAGCGAAGGGGCACCGCCGCGTTTATATTTCCGCTTGGCGTAGCCGGTTTGCGAGCGAATTCCGGCCGACCTCATAAGACGATGGACGCGATTGATACCGCATTGTTCACCGAGCTCGCGCAGATCGTCGCTGACCTTGCGGTAGCCGTAGACGCTGCCGCTTTCGAGCCACGATTCCTTGATGGGGACCAGAAGGCGCTTGTCTTCCATGGCTCGCTTGCTTTCAGGGTTAAGGCGCTAGGCATAGAAGCCGCTTGGGTGCACCTCGAGCACTTTGCACAGCCGGCGCACCGGGAATTGGTCCTGTAACTGCGCAATTTAAGGTGTACCTTACCCGGACGTCTTGGCAAAGTACACCGCGACCTTTTTCAATATGTCACGCTCCTCCGTGACGCGCTTGAGCTCGGCCTTCAGGCGCCGCATCTCGTCGGACTGGGCATCGACGGCCTTGCGCTCCGCCTCGGGCACGCCATAGCGCTTCGTCCAGGCATACAGGCTGTGGATGCTTATCCCGAGCCGTGCCGCTACTTCGCTCGCTGGATGACCGCCCTGCGCCACCTGCTTGACCGCTGCAATCTTGAATTCCTCTGTGTACCGCTTTCCGCTTATACCTTCCCCTTGTGCTCGACATTATGGCTCAGGAGTGTCTACGATAGTCGTGGCGATTCAGCATGCCTCCGGCTTGCGTATCATGCGCGGTATGACTGCGCATAGGTCGCGGTCCGCAACCGCGACAACGGCCCCATCGCCATACTGGGTTAGTGCCGTACTTCCCGACTGTCCCGCCCAATCGAACGCGACCTTACGCCAGCCTGCCAGCCCAACAAGGTCAAGCGCTTTGCGCACGTACTCACCCGGTCCCCTACGGGGCTGCAGCTTCCGTACGTGACCTTGCTGGACTAGCACGCTGGCGTTGAGGAGCGCTCAGGGCGAAACACTCAGGAAATACGGTGTACAAGCAACATGCCCACCCCTGCGCCGACCCCGTAAACCAGTAGAGCGGGCTCGACATCTTGGAAGCCGGTCAGTTTCAAACCGGAACATCATGAGTGCCACCCTCGAGACCTGATAGCGCTGCAGGAGCTAGCCATATCTGGTGGGACGAGAGTGTTAGCACAGCTTCAGATAGTCTGAGGCAGTGCAGAGGCCAGTATTCCCGGATGACCTATGACCATTGAGGCTGTTGCTTTATCATTGTGGTTTGCTTCCAACCGGACACTTCCGTGCCGTATGAGCCACTACATCAAGAAATCCATTTCGGCCCTCAGCAAAGCAGCGCGCCCCTTATGAGCAGGGCCGAGCGCACGCGCACCCGGGCTTGGCACGCTTCCCGTAGATACATTCTGACGTCCCTTCCTGCTCGGAACTAGCTTTGCTAAATACACATTCTGCACCTTAAGTAGGTATCAAATAAAACTTCATGTCGAAATCAATTTCCTCGTTGGAAGAGCAATTCGCACACCTCAACGCCGCTCAGCTGCGCCGAATTCTTATTGAACACTTGACTAGCCACAAGCTAGGGCTCTATTGGGAGCATGACTCCTTGGAGCGTGATGCAAAGCTCAACGGTGACGTTGTACTCCCGATACTTGATGAACAGGTATCGCTTCCGTCCGCTGATGGCAGTTACCGTAACTTAGTTATCGAAGGCGACAATTTCGACTCGTTACGCCTTCTGCGCGCGACTCATGCGGGCAAAATCAGGGTGATTTACATTGACCCGCCTTACAACACTGGCAACAAAGACTGGGTTTATAACGACCGTTTTGTCGGGAAGAACGACCGGTGGCGTCATTCTCAGTGGTTAGAATTCCTCTACCAGCGTCTACGGCTCGCTCGTGACTTGCTTACGCCGGACGGCGTCATCATGGTTTCCATCAACGATGACAACCGAGCAAAGCTTGAGTTGTTGATGGACGATGTGTTCAGCGGGATGCGCGTCGGTAGCTTGGCCTGGCGAACGCGGGATACGACGAGTGCGAAAGCTGGGAATTTCAGTGATGTGCACGAACACATCTTGGTTTACGGTGCGGAAGGATTCGCATTTAACGGACGTGAGAAAACGAAAAAGAAGTATAAGAACCCCGACAAGGACCCCCGAGGCCTTTGGAATGGTGACCCTCTGACGCTAGCATTCGACCGTTTTGACCGAGAAAATCTTTATTATCCGGTGCATAACCCCGTCACGAACAGATGGTATCCGTGCGACGAAAACCGTGTCTGGGCTTATGCAACGGAAGACCGTGTAACGGATGAGCAAGAGCTGCAAGCTGAGACTATGGAGGAATTCATCCGCCGCGAGCAAATATTGTTTCCGACTGAAGAAAAAGTTGTAATTTGGAAGAGTTTGGACGAAATCTACGCGGCTATCGAAGCTGGTGATGTACCGGTCACACCAAAGCGAAAGCGACCATTAATAACGAAGACCACACCCAATTTGGAGTTTTGGGTGGGGAAACAAATTGGTTTCGGGCGCCCCCTGTTCAAGAAATTTTGGAATGATTTGCGTAGTCACGTGAACCCCCTCAGTTCTTGGATTTTCCGTGTTAACGAAATCTATGATGACGAAGATTTTGCCGCCATGACGTCCCCGCAGGCTGGCGAGGGAACAGAAGTAATCCAGGCTATTTTCGAACGCAAAGTGTTCCAGTATCCGAAACCTCCAACACTCATAAGGGAGCTTCTGCGGCAAGCGTCTAAGCCGGGAGACATTATTCTTGACTTCTTCGCTGGCTCCGCGACTACCGGCCAGTGTGTTTTGGAGCTAAACGAGGAGGATGATGGCAACCGCCGATTTATTCTCTGCTCGAACACTGAGGCGACAAAGGCCGACGCCAATAAGAACATTTGTCGTGATGTGACCGCTGAAAGATTGCGTAGAGTTGTCGCGGGCTTTGCTGGATTCAAGCCAATACCTGGTGACTTCGCATATCTAAAGTTAGTTAAATACGACCCGGCTGACGTTGCGCTGGATGCGACCGAAGAAAATGCGTTCCTTACGCTATGCATGCGACACTCCGATAGGTTGACTGGCGCCGACGAATTAGATGTCCAATTGGTTGCGCGAGCTGGAGACCTAGCAGTTATTCACTGCAAAAGGGTTACGAAAGAAGCATTAGAACTAATGGCAGCACTGCCTGAGACGCGGCTCGCTGTTTACTCGGACAGACCGCACACAGTGGAGGAGCGACTCTCTGCTGCCGGTAAGTCAGTGAATAGTTATGCAATCGCTGATGCGATTGTAAAAGGACAAAATAAGGGGGGAATGTGAGCAGCGACCGCGAAATCATTGTTGGGCAAAGCGTGGCATTGGAACCGGAAGCTTTCCAGCTCCGTCTTATTGAGCGGATGAGTGCCGTGCTTGCACGGGACCCGAGTCCACCGTGCCTTTTACGGGCCCCAACAGGCGCTGGTAAAACGTTTGTAATTAGCAAGGTCCTTGAAGCGGTATGCGAGCAAACTCCCACCTTGTGGTTTTGGTTCGTTCCATTTGCTAATTTAGTACAGCAAACCGAAGATTCTATTGCCTCGAACTGTTCGACAATGGCTCCAACGTCTTTGGCGAAGGGGCGGAACAAAGAGCCGGCCTCTCGAATGGTGCTTATTTCTACCGCTCAGGGTGTTGCTAGGGCAACTGCGCGTAAGTCCGGTTATCGAAACGATTCTGATGATGACGTGCGTTCGCTCGCTGATTTAGTCGAGCGCGGTCGTGCGAAGGGGCTCTGCATTGGACTAGTGGTCGATGAAGCACACATCGGCTTGGACAGTCAAACCGAGTTCGGTCAGTTCGCGAAATGGCTAAAGCCTGACCAACTTATCATGGCATCGGCAACGCCGAAGGACCAGCGTCTGACCGACTTTCTCGTTAACGCTGGTTACTCTGCAAGCGAGTCATTCTCGGTTTCTCGCGATGAGGTTGTGGATGCTCGACTGAACAAGAAGTATATCGAGGCGGTCGTATATGACCTTCGCCAAAGCATGCAAAGCGTTACCGACCTCCAGCAAACGGTGCTCAAGCAGGCTTGGCGTAGAAATCAACGAATCAGACAACTGCTCCGGAGTCAGCACATTCCGGTCTTGCCACTTTTGCTGGTACAGGTCGGTAACGGTGCCACAGCAGTCGAGGACGCACGCAACAACCTAATGCGGTTGTGTAAAGTGCCGCTCCATGCAATTGGTGAACACTCAGCGGATGAGCCGAACCCTGTGCTGATGGCTTCAATCGCGAACGACACCACTAAAGAGGTGCTCATATTTAAGCAGTCTGCAGGAACTGGATTCGACGCACCTAGGGCATTTGTCCTTGCGTCTACCAAGCCGGTCAACGACCCAGACTTTGCTTTGCAGTTTATCGGCCGAGTAATGAGGGTTACCCATGGAGTTCGGAATGCTTTTCCAAAACCGAAACTTATTGATGAAGAGCTCGATACGGCGTACGTGTATCTCGCCAATGCCCAGGCGCAACAGGGCTTCGAGCAGGCTGTGCTATCAACCGCCCAGCTCAAGAAGCAGTTAGAGGGGCAGACTGAAAAGCTTATAGCCAAAAAAACGTTGAGCGGTGCAGTGGTGTATACCAATAAGCAAACTGAGCAGCGACCATTACGTTACGACGATGAGCTGCCAGCTTCCACAGGAACGACAGAAGTCGATTCGGACAAGCCCGATGAAGAGTCGAGCGAAAACGACCCCGTGCAAACTAGCGAGGAGTCGAGCGAAGAAGGTCACGTACAAACTTACGGAAGCTCCGATAATGGAACACCATCGTCGACGTTTGTCGCTGATGGCACCACGCCCGATTTGTTTGGCACGGATGAGAGCTTAGACGTAGTTATTGAACCGTCTCCAAGCCCATCAAAGAAATCTAAGAAAAAACATCCGAAAACAAAAAAAGAATTACTAGACGTGTTTCAAGAAGAAGGTATACGTGTTTTTTCGCGCACGGAACGGGGGCAGGCCGCTCCCGTCGCGTTAAAGCGCGAATTCAGACCCGAACTCACGGATATGTCAGCGATTTCTAAAGCGGTCGCAACAAAGTTTCACATTGATAGTGAGCTTGAGCTTAACGCAGTGAGAGCCGCACTGGACCGCCTGCGCGAGAAAGAGGTACGTACCGAGCTTAACTCCGGGAAACGTACTGAACAAGACGTTACTGTCGTTACGGACCGGGTCGCTCTCGCTAAAGAAGCGCTGTCGCTGCTTCGCGGATTGCCTCAGGTTGAAGATGCCGATGCGCGAATCATCATCGACGTTGTAAGTAGGAGGCTTCAGCCCACTGTAACGGCTCAACTGGAAGACATCCACGAGACGATGACTCTCGAAGAGTCAGAGGTACGCAAATATGCGAGGGACGCGGCGTACTGGGTAATTCGTCGAGAGGCCGACGCGCTGGCTGAGTTGTTTCACGAGGAAATTGCGGCGCAGGCAGTTCTCGCAGACGCAAGCCCTCTTCCTGACATTATGGTTTTCCCTGCTTCCATTGGACTTGAGTCGTCGGCACGCAACATCTACGGGGTGCTGCCGCCTTCTTCGACCGACTTGGACGGCGTGTCTCAAGTATTGACCGTCGACGTCCGTGAATTCGTCACTAAAGACTTCGAGGCGAAGCTGACTGACGGCAATATTCTAAGCGGAGCTTACGATGGCGGTTCGGTCTTGAATAACGAAGAGAGGGATTTTGCCAAGGCCCTGGACCGTTCGGAGTTCGTCCGTTGGTGGCACCGGAATCCGGACCGCAAAGCTTATTCTGTACGTCTCGTGCGAGGTGAACACAAGAATTACTTTTATCCGGACTTTGTGGTTTGCATCGAGCACTTTCCTGGGGACGAGCCGGCTGAGCGCCTCATTGAGACCAAAGAAAACGTCAAGGACGCGGCGCGCAAATCGAAGCACACTCCCGAGCATTATGGTCAAGTGCTCTTCCTGACTAAGGACCACAAGCGGCTGCGAGTAGTGAACAAGGACGGTAGCCTAGGCGATTCGGTCGACTTGGACAATCTTTCGAAGGTCAGGGACTTTTTCCGTGCTACTCGGCCCGTGGACTTGAACTAGTAGCAAAAACGCTAACATCGAAAAATGGGCGGCTTCAGCTTACTACGACTAATGGGGCTGGGCAATACAACAACGGTATAGAGAGCCATACCATGCGCCCGGCTTAGCAAAAAACGCTAGGCCGGGTTTTTAGTTTGACCGGTTACGACGCCTAACTTCGGCTGGCAACGGGAATCCATCGCATGTCGGCGTCCATTATCTCGACCGTAACCTCTGTTGAAGGGGGAGTGACCCGACACGCCCCCACCAATCGGCTGGGTTTGCCTTGAGCCTTGCGCCGCTTTTTACGAAGCTTTCCCACATGATTGGTTGTATCTTTGCTGCCTTACGCAAGTTCTTCCCACATTTAAGCCTAGCAATAGGGTAGCCAAAGCGGTACAGACCGCCAGCCACGTCTTTCATTTCGTGAAGCGTCAGCATGCGGACAATGTTGCCCTGGGAGTCTCCCAACGGCTTCAGGGCAGATGGCTCGTACTCTCTATGGGTGGAAAACCAAAGTATTGGTTTTTCCGGGGCGACAACGCCAATGTCGGCAGGTAAAAGAATTCCTGTCTTCTTGATGAGTTCGTATTTTTGTCCTGTTGTGTAATGCCAAGCAATCATGATGAGGTCCTGCGTCATATTGGATGAACTGCCGTCGAGCCAAGCATGGCTTAGCTTTCGGCACCCGCCGAGAGTCCGCCTTGTGTGGCGTCGTTCTCAGTGGTGACATAATGGGGTGGGGGCCTAGTGTGGCCGCAAGACTAGGGAGGTGGGGTATTTTCCTCTAACCGTTCTTGTATTCCAGTTGGAAGCCAGCCCACATGCCCTGGTGCAGCGACAAGGTGCGTAGTGGTTGGGAGCGGCTCAAGTGCATGGTGCGCGTACAAAGGTCAGAACAGGAGCTAACGAAAGGTATACCCTAGCAGGCAGCGATATAGGCGGCTGAACAATCATTGGCGTCTGCCAGCCCTCAATGTCCGCGTCAAGCAATTAGATGGTCCTCGTCAACAGTCTTTACTGTCTCATGAGATAGCTTTCGCGCCTAAGCTCGTCGCCTTGGTCGAGAGTCACTGGTCAGGACTTTGCAGCATTGCTACGGTGCCACGGGAATTGCCTACATGGCGCCTACATGGAATCAGAAATGAACAAAGGGTTACAGGAATATTCCTGTAACCCTTTGATTTTACTGGTGCCGACTGCCGGTTTCGAACTGGCCACCTGATGATTACAAATCAACTGCTCTACCAAATGAGCTAAGCCGGCGTGATCTTTAGAGCAAGAATTATACGCTATTTGATCCGCGTGAGGGTCGGTCGTCCACC
>Ga0308170_10003374_pt1 | contig 13094 bp, 11 predicted proteins | sample PhyBR2_2_FD_202136 | JGI IMG/M metagenome (GOLD analysis project Ga0308170, IMG submission 202136) | Phyllosphere microbial communities from UC Gill Tract Community Farm, Albany, California, United States - DLSLSB.R2 | ecosystem: Host-associated > Plants > Phyllosphere > Unclassified | place... | reverse complement strand
CGCCGCACGAGTGGTCCACATCGGTTCAGGGTCGCTGCTCGACCTGCGAGCATCAAGCACCCTGCGAGCGCTCGACCCGCCTCCACCTCCGCCGCCTCGTCGTCACTCGCTTCTCGAAGAGCTTGTTTGCCGTCCGCAATCGGGGGCGGGCGGACGATCTCAGGCACTCTCGCCCTGCCAGAGCTTAAGCCTGCGCCTGTTTGGCCTGGCTAAGCGCCAGCTTGCGCGCGCGGCGGTGCTGCGAAGGCGGGCCGCTCAGCTCGCTCGCCTCCTTTCCCGACGCCCCCCACTTGGTGCGAACGCTCGTCCCGGCTCTTGCCCTCCTTCTCCTCCCTCGCTCTCGTCACACTCGCCAGCTTCGCACGATGCTGCACCTCGCGACTGCTCTCCTCGCACTGGCGAGCTCGGCGTGCGCCCTCACGAGCGACCAGGCCGCCTCGTTCTTCTCGTCGTCGGCGGCGAGCGACCTCCAGGGCGACTCGACCTCGCTCCCGCGCTTCGACTTCTCCATCGTCCAGAACTCGAGTGCGTGACTCTCTCCTGTGCACCCTCACTCCCTCCGGGCGCGCGCTGACGCCGTCGCCCTCTCGCAGCGCACTCGCTCTTCGTCGTCAACGCGACCGCGACCGCCCCGTCGAGCGTCGGCTGGCTCGCGACGGGACAGGGCTCGGTGCGTCTCGTCCTCCTTCTCTAGACGTGCAGGTGCAAGTGCTGACTCCGACGAACCTGCACGCAGCGCATGTCGAACGCCGACTACCTCATCGTGTGGCCGACCGTCTCGGGCTCGTCCGTCTCGTGGACGCTCTCGCACCGCCTTCCAGACGGCTCGCACGGCACGCCCCAGCTCGCCTCGACCGACGCCTCGACCTCGACGACCGCCTTCTACACGATCGTCCCCGAGCTCACGACCTCGGACGCCTCGTCGCCCTACTCGGCCGTCGCCTACGTCCGCCAGCGCGACCCCGGCTCGAGCTACCCGACGGCGAGCGGCGTCACGGCTGCGGCTCTCGGCGCTGCGTCGACCGAGTTCATCTACGCGTCGTCGTCGCGCAAGCCGAGCGGGACGGCCGAGGACGCCAACCTCGCCGAGCACAACCAGGTGCGCTCGCTCCCCCTCTCTCCCTGCATCGCAGCTGCCGAAGCTGACGTGCCTCTTCCGCCTCCTCCTACAGCCCAAGGGCACGACCAAGCTCGACCTCTCGCAGCAGTTCAGCGTCGCCGCCGCCGCCGCCGAGACGTCCGGGTCGTCGGCGAGCGAGGGCGGTGACGAGACGACCTCGAGCCAGAGGAGGATGTACATTGCGCACGGTGCGTCTCTTCCTCGCTGCTCTCTCGCATCTACTCGAGCTCGCGCTGACGAGCTTGACCCGCAGCAACTCTCGGCTCGCTCGCCTTCCTCGTCTTCACGCCGCTCGCCATCCTCATTGCCCGGGTCGGCCGCGACTCGTTCAAATGGTTCCACCTGCACTGGTCTTTGAACGCTCTTGCGGTGTGTCTCGTCGTCGTCACCTTTGCGCTCGCGACGTACGAGGTCGGCGGCGAGTTCGAAGACTTCCACTCTCAGTGCGTCCGAGTTCCTCCTCTCTTTCCTGCTCGATTCGAGCGAACGCTGACAGCGCTCGCTCGTCCTACAGGCTCGGCCTCGCCCTCCTCATCCTCGTCCTCGCGCAGGCCCTCCTCGGCCTCGCAGCCCACTTCACCCGCCACACCCCTCTCACCTCGTCTCGCCCCTCGCTCCGCCCGCCCGTCACGGCGACCGTCGCCAAGCCTCACGGGCGCACGTTCGGCGTTCCTCGTCTCGTGCACGTCGTCCTCGGCCTCGTCACGATCACGCTCGGCTGGGTCCAGGTCGGCAACGGCCTCATGGTCGAGTGGGACGCCAACCTGCCCGGCGCGGGCACGGTCCCTCGCGGCGTCAAGATCGCCTTCTGGGTCCTCCTCGGCCTGTGGATCGCGAGCTACGTCGTCGCGTGGGTCGTCGGCGCCGTTGCGAAGCGCGCGGCGAGGGCGAGGGGCAGCGACTCGGGCGGGAGCATGACGGGCCAGCGCAACGGGCTCATGAAGTCGGCGACGTAGAGCCTCGAGCTCGACAGAAAATGGACCCTGCTTGGTAGCTTACACGGCGGTGCCGTTTGTACTACTTGCTGTAACTCTCGCTTGCCGTCTCTGCACCTCGCCGAGCTCATCGAGAACGAGAAAGAAAGAGCGACAGGTTGTACAACAACAGCGTCTACGCCCACGACCAGGTCCCTCGCTCAGATCTATGCCTCCTCGAGGACGCGCTCTAGGCGGTCCGCCGTCTCCCACAGGCCCTCCTCGCGCGAGAGCGCCGCCATGCGCCCGAGGAGCGCCTTCCTCGCCGCACGGTCCTCCTCGCTCGGCCCGACGTCGCCGGCCATGCGCTCCTTGAGCCGCCTGAGCTGCAGGAGCCGCTTCTCGCTCGCCCTGCGCTCGTCGTCGCTCATGGCGTCGGGCGCGCACGCCGGGCAGCAGCACTCGAACTCGAACACGCGCCTCATCTCGTCCCGGCGCGCGTCGACGCCCTCGAACTCGAACGTGACGTTCAAGTACGTCCACGTGAGCTCCTCGCCCGGGTCGATGTCGCGCAGGGCGTACAGGCGCGTCGAGGCGGACGAGGGGTCCCACGCCGGGCGAGAGAGGGTCGGGCGGCACGACGAGTTGAAGCGCGACAGGAGGAGGAACATGCCGCCGGTCTCGCCCGAGGTCCTGCAGGAAGCAGTCGACGTCAGCTTGGGCATGGCTAGGAGCGCAGGGAGGCGCTCGTGCGCGAGCGAGCGAGAGAGAGGCGGGCGACGCACTGGACGGCGTTGGTCGCAAAGATGGCCTGGGCTTGCGGGAGATCAGGGCGGGTGTTGGCAAGGTCCCAGAAGTCGGTGCGCTGCTCTGGAGTCTTCCACTTGAGGACGGTGCGGATGTTGCGGTCGAGGAAGTCGTCAAAGTCCTTGGCCGGGCCCTGGTCCTCGTCGTCGCTGTCGCCCTCGATCGGGGTGGGCCCGCCGCTGCCGCCTGCTTGTGCGCGCGAGTAGAGGTAGGCCTGGAGAGGCGCGTCGAGAGTGAACAGGGGCTGGTCGTGGAGGACGAGGGTGCCGCGAGGGATGGGGCGGGTTGCGAACGCGCCGAGGTAGCCGATCGGGGTGGCGCGGATCTCGAAGGGGCGGTCTTGTGGAGCGAGTGAGCTCGACAGAGGCTCGTCTGCAGCCATGGCGGGCGAGGCGTGCGCGAGGGTCGACAGAGACCAAGGAGCGGAGAGCTGCTCGCTCCTTCAACCACCCGCCGCTGCTCCCGCCTCGCCTCTGTGCAGTAGCGCGACCTCTCCACGCCTACTTGGTATTCGGCAGCTCGGGCTCACGTCAACATCCCGCCTCGAGAGGCTGCCTTCGGGCTCGCCCAGATCTCATCAGCTCGACCGGTTCGAGGAGGACTGGCGCTTGACTACAGCCAGTGTGTCCACTCTCACTCGCACCGTACAGCGCTGGAGCCTCCGCTGACTGACTGCGACGCGCGCGCAGCACCTGCACCGACCTCGCCCTCGCCCTCGTCCCCTCCGCGTCATGCCGTCCCTCTCGACCCTCCCGCTCGACATCGTCCGCATCATCGTCGACTATCTCGACCCGAGCACCAGGCGCATCACGTCCGAGGCGCCCTCCGTCAGCCGGGCCCGTCGAGATCTCGGCCGCCAGGTCGCCCTCATCGCGCCCAACTTCGTCTCGGCCGGCACCGACCTCGTCTGGCGTAACGTCGTCGTCGGGTTCCACCGCAACCCGGAGCTCCTTGAGCGCATTCTCGCCGACAAGTGGATGGCGCCGCACGTCAAGCAGCTGCACCTCCTCGTCGGCGCGCGCGACGCGCAGGCGGCCCTGCGCCTCGACCTCGCGCGCGTGCTCGTTCTCCTCGGCCGGCTCGACGGCTGCATCTTCGCCGTGACGCCCGCCGTCGCCGAGGTCATCCTCTCGAGCGTGCGCGCCGCACCGAGCGTCGCCGACATGAGCTACCTCGAGCTCGACACGACCGTCTCGCCATCGAACTCGGTCCCGGCGACCATCCTCGGCGCCCTGTCGCACATGCTCGGCCTCAGGCGCCGCGTCGCCGTCTCTCTTCGCCTTACATCTGGCGCCATCGTGCCTGTCCCTCTCGCCGCACCCATCCTTCGCACGCACCACGTCATGCTCGAGGTCGAAGAGCTCACGCCCGACGCGCACCCGACCGCCGCCGCCTTCCTCGCCTCGTACCTCGCCCTCTTCGTTCCCTCTGCGATGTCGAGCATCGTCCTCATCAGCGACCACCTCCCCTACTCGATCCTCGGCCCATTCCTCCTCGCCGCGACGAACCTGACCCACCTCACCATCTACTCGTCGCGCGCCGACTTTCCCTCGCTCCTCGACAGCGTCATCAACCTCCTCTCGCACCTCGACCACCTGCGCTCGCTCAAGCTCGCGCTGCGAGCCTACAACGCCCGCCCGCTCGTCCTCGAGCGCTCGGACCCACGGCGCGCGGCGCTCGGCCTCGCGCTCAGCCGCAGCAGCGTCGGCATCGGCGGCGGCGGGCCATCGGCGCTCGAGAGCGTCGCGCTCGACGTCGACTTTGAGCAGCGCGGCGAGCTCGTCGCGTGGCTCGACGAGGTGAGCGTGCGCAGGGGCGAGGAAGGCGGGCGGCTCAAGAGCTGGCGCACGGTCGAGTGGGACGCGATGAGGGAGGCGAGGCGCGAGGTGTGGCTCGTGCGCTCGGCGAGCGAGGGTGCGAGGCAGAGCGGGAGGGAGCGTTGGCGCCTCGGCGAGGGGGAGAGCTCGGATGAGGTACGTCTGCTCGACTCTCTCTCCTTTCCCACGTGCGCAGCGGTCGAGTCCTGACGGTCCGTCTCGCTCGCAGGACTGAGCTTTCCTTGTACTCTCTGCATGCAGTAAGCTGTGCCCTTACGAGCCCGGTCTGCGCGAGAGAAGTCGAGAGCGCGAGCGACTTGTTCTGTTCGAACGACCGCATCGTCTTCAGCAAGGGCTGGCTCGGGTGGCTCGCCTCAGGCCATTACATCCTGCTCGGCCCAGAGAGCTTATTGTCCAGACAGCTGGAGGCGAGTTGGTGAGCGCCTTCGCTCGACGCTCGTCGCCTCCGCCGGGCTCGCTTCCACCGCTCTCGTCTCCTCGCTCTGCCTTCCCCGCCAAGGTACTCGAGTGCACGAGGAGCACCTCTCGTCCCGACTCGAGCAGCCAGGCGCGCACCCGCAGCCGCACAGCGAGCCGTGCCGGCCTCGTCATCCTCCCCACCTCGTCCCGACTCGACCTCGCCTCTCCTCGAAGCGCACAAGCTCTGGGGCAACTCGTTCTAGGTGCGTACAGCTTCCCTGTCACTGCCCTATCCGATCCACCACTCGTGCGACCAGGCCGCAGACGACGAGGTGCCAGCCACGTCGTCTCGCCTCGGGTTCGGTGTCCCGGCCCAGGAACAGCAGACGCGGCCAGCGCAGAGCTCAGCAAGCTGACACAGACCTGCTCCTTGCACTCCTGCAGATGGTCAGCGTCTTCAGCCTCGCCGTCGTCTACATCGTCGGCGGCTTCACGTTCCTCCCTCTCTGCGCTGCCCTCCTCATCGCCGTCGTCTTCTACTCGTCGCCGGCCGTCGTCGTTCCGCCCAAGACCGGCATCCCCGCCCTCGTCGACGACCAAGGCGACGATGCCGAGCCGCGCACCGTCTACCGCGCCGGGTGGCTCACCCTGCGCCGCACGTACGAGCCCATGAAGGAGGGCACGGGCGACGGCACCTACGCCGGCATGCTCGCCTCGTCGTACCGCTCGTTCATGGACCAGCGCAGCCGCGACCCGCGCCGGTCCAAGCCCAAGGACCGCTTCTTCGCCGTCCTCAAGCAGCAGACGCTCTTCCTGTACGAGGGCGAGGACCAGGCCGAGTGCTGGGCCGCCATCGACGTCGCCGCGCACGACGTCGTCATCTACCCCGAGGGCAACGTCGACGGCGAGCTGTACGTCAAGCGCACCGCCATCGAGCTCAAGCCGCGCCGCGCCGCCGACCCGGACGCGCCGACCACCGACAAGGGCGACGAGGCGGCGGCGGCCGCGAGCCCGGTCGTCGGCGAGCCGAGCAGCGACGAGGCGGCGTACGACGTCCAGACGGGCAAGCCGCTGCCGTGGTTCATCTTCGCCAAGGTCAACTCGGACAAGGAGGACTGGTGCGTCCCCTCTCCCCCTCTCTCGCTCTCGGCGCTCGAGGGGATCCGGCTCACGCTTCTCGCTCGCGCGCAGGTACCACTCGCTCGTCCTGTCGTCTCGTCTCGGCTACCCCGACTCGGCGACGGCCATCGCGCAGGACCGCGCTCTGTTCGAGCCGGTCGACATGGCGCGCCTCATGGAGCAGATCGACCAGCAGCCCGACTCGATCCCGATGCGGTGGTTCAACGCGCTGCTCGGCCGGGTCTTCCTGTCGACGTACCGCACGTCGACCCTCGAGGACTACCTCACGTCGCGCATCGTGCGCAAGCTCAAGCGCGTCAAGACGCCGGCCATGCTGTCCGAGATCCAGGTCCGCGAGGTCAACGTCGGCAGCGCCGTGCCGCTCTTCTCCAAGCCCATGCTCAAGGAGCTCACGCCCGAGGGCGACGCGAGCATGGAGGTGCACGTCGCCTACGTCGGCGAGGCGCGCGTCACGATCGAGACCCAGGCGACCGTCTCGCTCGGGTCGCGCTTCAAGCCCTACGTCGTGCGCCTCGTCCTCGCCATCGTCCTGCGCGAGCTCGAGGGCACCCTCCTCGTCAAGGTCAAGCAGCCGCCGAGCAACCGCGTCTGGTTTGGCTTCCGCGACATCCCGCGCATGGCCCTCAGCGTCGAGCCCGTCGTCTCGACCCGCCAGATCAAGTGGTCCCTCGTCACTGGGCCCATCGAGTCGCGCATCCGAGAGCTCGTACGTCCCCCTCTCTCTCCTCCCGACCCGCCTCCTCTTTCGTCCACGAGCTGACCCTCTCTCCCTCTCCCCATCGCAGATCGCCGAGTCGCTCGTCCTCCCGCACATGGACGACCTGTCCTTCTTCGACACGCGCTCCGAGCCCCTGTCGCGCGGCGGCATCTACGGGCCCTTCCTGCGGCGCGAGCGCCCGTCGCAGGAGGAAGAGCTCGACGCGCCGGCGAGGCCCGACCGCGAGGTCGGCGAGGACGCGCCCGAGGACGTCGTCGTCGGCGCCGACGACTCGAGCACGACTGCGACGGCGCGCGAGGGCGGCGCGAGGCAGCGTCGCCCCGAGGTGCGCCGCCGCCGCTCGAGCGAGGGCGACCGGCCCCTCGACCTCACCCGGGTCTCGTCGGCCTCGACGCCTGCGACGGGCGCAGCGGCGTCGAGCGCCAAGAGCGCGAGCAGCAGCAGCGTCGCGAGCCTCGCCAACGGGCTCACGGCGAGCTTGGCGAGCTGGCGCGAGAAGAACGGCGGCGGCTCGTCAACGTCGTCGCTCGCCGGCTCGACCGCCGCCGGCTCGGGCGAGGCGGGCGCAGCAGGCGGCGCCGGGCCCAAGAAAAGGAGCAGCTGGTTCGCCAAGTCGGGCTCGTCGGCGTCGTCGCTCGCGAGCCGGCGCACCGCCGCCGCCGAGTCGACCGACTCGCTCGCCTCGAGCGGCGCGAGCATGGCCTCGACCGACACGCTCGCGGGTGGCGGCTCGGCGACGTCGACGGGCGCGACGCCGACGCCGCAGGAGGAGGTGTCGGCGGCCAAGCTGCGGCAGATTCTGACCCAGCGGGCCGAGAGCCGCGAGCGGGAGAAGGAGGAGCGCGAGCGGGAGGAGGCGCTCAGGGAGGCGGACGAGGCGATCGCTGCCGCCGACGAGGCGCGGAAGAAGTTCGACGAGGACGACGCGGCACCGCAGCGGCCGGCGCGCGCGCGGGGCTTGTCGAACCTCTCGCTCACGGCGCCGACACGGTCCGAAGCCGCCTCGTCCCAGGTCACGCCGCTCGTCACGCCGGCGCTGCAGGACGGCGCGCCGCTCAAACTCAATGAGCCCGCCGAGGAGACGCCGCCCGCCGTCGCTGCGCCGTCGGCGTCGAGCGTGCCGCCGCTGCCGAGCCGCCCGTCGTGGATCAAGCCGGCCGCCGCTCCTCCTCCTCCCGACACGCCCTCCTCTTCCGGCTCCGATCCCGCTTCAGCACCCGGCCTCGTCCCTCCCGCCGTCCCTGCACCACCGCTGCGTCGCCACTCGCCCTCGGCCTCGGTCGACTCGCCCAACCCGTCCGCGCCCGCCGGCTCGACGCTCCTCTCGTCGTGGCGTACCAAGGTCAACGACAAGGAGGCCATCGCCGCCGGCGTCGCTAGCGCCAAGGAGTCGATGCGACGGTGGGGCGCCAACTGGACGGCCAAGCGGGCGCAGGGCTCGGCGCCGCCTACGCCCGGTGCGGGCGGCGACATGGACCGGCCGGTCGGCGACGGCGAGGCGCGCGACGAGAGCAAGGACGGCTCGAGGGAGCGCGGGACCGAGCGCGAGGCGTACCGGGACTACCGCGCGCGCGCGGCGAGCCCGGCCGGGTCGGCATCGTCGAGCAGGGCGGCGGGTACGAGGGGCGACGAGGCGGTGCCGCGCACGCCGCCGAGGGCGATCCCGACGGCGGGCTCCGGCTTCAAGCCCTCGACGAGCTCGCTCCCCGTCGTGCAGGTCTCGCCGTCGAACGCGCTCGGGACGTCGCCGACCAAGCCGCCTCCTCCTCTCGGCTCGAGCGCGCCCAAGGTCGGCGCCGGCGGCGGGACGGGCTACCGCCCGGTCCAGATGATGTCGCTGCCGGGCATCAAGGACGAGGAGCGGCGCAAGCGGGTCAGGGAGGACCACATCGGCGGCGGCGCGCGCACGTCCGTCGAGCAGAAGCTCGCGGCGGTCGCAGAGCCTCGCGTCATTCCAGCAGTCGGCTCGGGCCCGGTCGCTCAGCCTGCGATGGACGAGGCAGCGCCCTCGAGCATCGGCGTGACGCCGGTCGTCTCGCCCGCCGTCGTCGCTGCGCCTGCGCCCGCGCTCGCCGACCAGGCCGGTCCGGCTCACACGCCGCCAGCCGCCGACTCGAGCGAGCCGATCGGTCTCTCCAGCAGCGCTGCGACGATCTCATCGTCGGCGGCCGAGTCGGTGCCAGCCGCTGCACCCGCCGCCGTCCCCGTCCACGCCCTCCCTCCGAGCACGCCGCCTCGCACCGCCTCTCCCACGCCCATCGACGTTCCTGTCCTCCCTCCTCGCCCTCACGCTGCGCCCGGCGCCGAGTCGTCGCCGCCGCCGCCGCTCCCGCCGCGCAAGGACGGCGTCGCGCCCGCGGTCGACGCTGCGCTACCGCCTCTTCCGCCTCGCCCAGCCGACCTGACGCTGGCGAAGGATCGCGCGCCGCCGCCGCTCCCACCTCGCGTCGACGAGGGCAAGGGCGCAGGGGAGGATGCGCTCGCCGACGAGGCGGGTTGGGGCCTGCAGGAGGAGGTGGTCGGCGAGGAGGGGGCGGCGACGACGATTTCTGTCTAGCTTGCGCGTCGCTCTCGCTCTCTGTCGAGTCTGTGCAATGAGAGTGTGCGGTTGCACGTGCTGTCTGAGCCTTGGAGCGAGCGAGCGAGCACCGTGTGATGAGCAGGCACTCGGCGGAGAGATGGCGCGCTCGCACACGGCCTCCTCACGGCGCGCAGCGGGACCAATGTGGTGCGCTACTTTGCAAGCTACTCTGTCCAGACCCGGCTACCCCTGCACAGCCCCCCCTGAGCGAGAGGGAGAGGCGGACGACGAGAGGGGCGACGCCCGCGACGACGCGACTTTCGCCTCCTCCCTCCTCGCCTCGCCCTTGCTCTCGCAGGATGGCAGTGAGTCTGGTCTCTCCGCATGCAGCGCGCCGTCAGCGACGCGCGCGGCTTGGTCCCGCCCCGCCCCGTGCGCTCGCTGACCCTCCTCATCTCGGACCTTGCCTCCTCGTCCGGCCAGTCCACCTCCAAGCTCCCGACGCCGTCCAACGACGGCATGGACACGCTCAGCGACTACATCCCGCAGAGCAACGAGATCTCGCGCGTCCCCTCGACCGCCGGCGACCCGACCCCGGCCCCCGCAGCGGGTCCTTCGGCACTCGGCCAGGACAACGGCTTGGGCGACGACGACGATGACGACGAGCCCGAGAGCGAGTACGACTCCGAGGGCGACAAGGTCATGAAGACGGCGCAGGGCGTCAAGAAGGTCAGCCAGAAGAAGGAGGCCAAGCGCAAGCTCGACGACAAGGTGCGTCTCCCTCTCTCTCGTGCCGTCCCCGCTCGACCGGGACAGTGCTGACCCTGTACCGCGCACCATCGTCTACAGCTCGCCTCGCGCCGCACGACCCAGGCCTCGCTCAAGTCGAGCGACTCGATCAAGCGCTTCACCTACCTCCTCGGCCAGACCGACCTCTTCAAGCACTTCTGCGACCTCAAGGTGCGTCCCTCTTGGCTCCTGTCGACACTCTGAGACCCAGCTGACCCGACTCGTCGAGCCCGCAGGCCCAGCGCGACCCGCACTTCGCGCAGCTCCTCGTCGAGGCAGAGAACGCCGGCAAGGCCAAGGGCCGGTGCGTCTCTCTCTCTCTCTCGCTTGCTCTTTTGCTCCCCAGCGACGTCCGGCTGAATCACTCTCTCCGTCTTCCTCCCGCAGGCGCGGCAAGGCGGCCCAGTCGCGCGGCCGCAAGTCGGAGAAGGACGAGGACGCCGAGCTGCTCGAGGCCGAGAAGGAGACGGACGGGCTCGGCGAGGGCGAGGGCCCGTTCGTCTTCACCGAGTCGCCGGCCTATGTCAAGGGCGGCAAGATGCGCGAGTACCAGGTCCAGGGCCTCAACTGGATGTGCGGGCTCTACTACAACGGCATCAACGGCATTCTCGCCGACGAGATGGTGCGTCCCTGTCTCTCTGCGCCCTCGTACTGCATAGCCAGAGGAGCACAGGCTGACTCGGTAATGTCTGCTCGCCCGCAGGGTCTCGGCAAGACGCTCCAGACGATCTCGTTCCTCGGCTACCTCAAGTTCATCCGCGGCACGCACGGCCCGCACCTCATCGTCGTCCCCAAGTCGACGCTCGACAACTGGGCGCGCGAGATAGACCGCTGGGTCCCCGGCTTCAGCGTCGTCGTCCTCAAGGGCACCAAGGAGGAGCGGGTGCGTCCCGAAGCTCTCGCTCTGACGGACCACCACCCTCACGCGCACGGCACTGACTCGCTTGCTCCACCTCCTCCTCCTCACACAGGCCGAGCTCGTGCAGCAGCGCATCCTGCCCGGCGACTTCGACATCTGCCTCGCGTCGTACGAGATCTGCCTGCGGGAAAAGGCCGGCCTCAAGAAGCTCGCGTGGGAGTACATCGTCATCGACGAGGCGCACCGCATCAAGAACGTCGACTCGATGCTGTCGCAGATCGTGCGCCTGTTCGACTCGCGCGGGCGCCTCCTCATCACGGGCACGCCGCTCCAGAACAACCTGCACGAGCTGTGGGCCCTCCTCAACTTCCTCCTGCCCGACGTCTTCTCGGACGTCGCCGACTTCGACGCCTGGTTCGAGAAGCAGGGCGACGCGAGCGACGCCGCCGTCGAGGCGGCCGGCGCCGAGGCGAGCGCGCCGTCGACCGAGGACCCGTCGGCCGTCGCCGAGGTCGCCAAGAAGGCCGGCGGCGACGACGACGCGTCGAACAAGGTCGTCAAGCAGCTCCACGCCGTCCTGCGCCCTTTCCTCCTGCGTCGCGTCAAGATGGACGTCGAGAAGAGCCTCCTCCCCAAGAAGGAGATCAACGTCTACGTCGGCATGACCGAGCTCCAGCGCAAGTGGTACAAGTCGATCCTCGAGAAGGACATCGACGCCGTCAACGGTGCGAGCAGCAAGAAGGAGGGCAAGACCCGCCTCCAGAACATCGTCATGCAGCTGCGCGTGCGTCCCTCGTCTCCCCTTCTCTCCCTCCTGCCATCCTCGTCCTCCTCTCGACCCGAGTCACTGACGCCCTCTCTCGCGCACGCAGAAATGCTGCAACCATCCCTACCTGTTCGACGGCGCCGAGCCCGGCCCGCCCTTCACGACCGACGAGCACCTCGTCGAGGCGGCCGGCAAGATGCTCGTCCTCGACAAGCTCCTCAAGAGCATGAAGGCCAAGGGCTCGCGCGTCCTCATCTTCTCGCAAATGAGCCGCGTGCTCGACATCCTCGAGGACTACTGCCTCTTCCGCGAGTACCGTGCGTCTTCGTCCTCCTCCTCTGCCGTTGTCTCTCTCCCTCTTCGACGCGAGCGAGCTCGAGCTGATGCCTCCTCTCTCTCGCGCCCGCAGAGTACTGCCGCCTCGACGGTGGCACGGCGCACGAGGACCGCATGGAGCAGATCGACGCGTACAACAAGCCGGGCTCGGAGAAGTTCATCTTCCTCCTCACGACTCGCGCCGGCGGTCTCGGCATCAACCTCGTCTCGGCCGACGTCGTCGTCCTCTACGACTCGGACTGGTGCGTCGTCTCCACCTCTTCCCTCGAGCCTGAGCGGCCGGACCGCTGCGGCATGCCGAGCACCGAGCTGACCTCGCCCTTGTACTGCCACGCAGGAACCCGCAAGCCGACCTCCAGGCCATGGACCGCGCCCACCGCATCGGTCAGACCAAGCAGGTCTACGTCTTCCGCTTCGTCACCGAGAACGCCGTCGAGGAGAAGGTCCTCGAGCGCGCCGCGCAGAAGCTGCGCCTCGACCAGCTTGTTATCCAGCAGGGCCGCGCGACGCAGAGCACCAAGAACACGAACAAGGACGACCTCGTCGACATGATCCAGCACGGCGCCGAGAAGATCATCAACTCGAAGGAGTCCATGGCGGTGATCGACGACATCGACGACATCATCCGCCGCGGCGAGAGCAAGACGGCCGAGCTCAACTCGAAGTACGCCCAGCTGTCGTTCGACGAGCTCCAGATCTTCAACAACCCGGGCGCGCAGGGCACGTCGACCCAGTGGGAGGGCGAGGAGTACGGCGGGCGGAAGGGCGGCGCGGGCAAGCTCGCCAACATGCTGTGGATCGAGCCGTCGAAGCGCGAGCGCAAGTCGGTTGGCTACTCGGTCGACGGCTACTACCGCGGCGCGCTGCACACGGGCCCGGGCCGCCCG
>Ga0308170_10003372_pt1 | contig 13097 bp, 12 predicted proteins | sample PhyBR2_2_FD_202136 | JGI IMG/M metagenome (GOLD analysis project Ga0308170, IMG submission 202136) | Phyllosphere microbial communities from UC Gill Tract Community Farm, Albany, California, United States - DLSLSB.R2 | ecosystem: Host-associated > Plants > Phyllosphere > Unclassified | place... | reverse complement strand
GCACCTTTCTGGATGCCGTACGCGCGCCCAGCATCGCCGCCGGTCAGGATGGTTGGCTGGAACTCGCCGCCGGGCACGATGTTGAGCGACTCGAAGATGAATTCGGCAGCCGCAGTCACCTGGCCGGGGGCGGCCGTCTCGACCGTGAAGTGCACGGGCGTGATCGAGCTGCTCTTGCTCACGTTGATGTTCGCCGCCTTCACCACGTTGGGGTCGGTGTAATGCGAACTCAGGACCAGGGGCATCTGGTTGCCGGTGTTCAGGTGCGTCACTTCCTCGATACTCACGCCGATGATGTTCGGCCCGATGTGGATGCCGACCTCGCCCGAGATGTTCAGGAAGCACGGCCCGATCTTGACGCCCTGCATGATGTTGGTCGGGCCCGCGGTCTCCAGCCGGATGCCCTTGTACAGCGCCTTGTTCTTCGTGCCGTTGTTCTCGACGTAGCGCAGGTCAATGTTCAGGCCGTGGATGTTCGGGATCTGGCTGGAATTGACGCGCAGGCCGTCCTCGCCGTTGTTTTCGACGCCGCCGGTGATGCGCAGGCCGTCCGCACCCAGGACGAGGATGCCGACACCGCCGTTGTTATCGGCCTCGATGTCGAAGTCGCACTGGTTCACTTCCTTGCCTGCGCGGAAGCCGCTCCCGGTATTGTTGAAGCAGCGCACGGCGCGCGCGCGGTTGGTGAAGCCGCGGTTGTGGTTGATGCCCCAGGATTTGCAGCCGATGACGTCGATGTCGTTGTACAGGTTCGGGGACAGGCAGGAGGCCACGAGCAGGCCATTTTCGGCCAGGCCGGCGCCGTCGACCGTGAAGCCGGACAGCGTGATGTTCTCGATCAGCGAGTCGGGGTTGTCGTCGTTGCCGTAGACGCCGATGACGTTGGCCATCTTCGCCGTCGCGATAAACGTCACCTGCTCTTTGCCGGCGCAGACCAGGCGAAAGTTCGGCTTCTTGACCCGCAATTCTTTCGACACCCGGTAGGTGCCAGGCGGGAAATTCACCGCGGGCAGCACGTCGAGCGCAGCCTGGATGACGCTGGTCGAATCAAACCACGTTGCGCCCGTCCTGACGGCGGCCACCTGCGCGGCGGTCATGAAGTCGAAAATCGACGGCGTGTTCTCGCGCAGCTTGTCCAGCACCGTGCGTTTGGTCGCGCCGGCGCCGTTCTGGGTGAACCCCATCAGTCCCGCGCCATCCGATGCCGCGAGTGCGCTGAGCTTCGGGTAGAGCGAGAACGTCGGCTCCAGCGACACCGGCGTGGCCGCGCCGCTTATGCCGTCAACGGGCCAGCCCGGCTGCGTGACGCCCTGTTTGTTCTTGAGCACGAGCTTGTAGCTCTTGGCGGGGTCCATCCAGATCGAGCATGAGCCGGTAGCGTCCAGCGGAATCGGGTTCTCGTTCTTGATCGTGAGGGCCTGATCCTGATACGTGGTCGCAAGCGTGGTGGAGCCGGCCAGGTAGGTGTAGAGCTTGCCGCCGGCCAGCGGCTTGCCGAGCGGGTCGAAAAACTGGTTACGTGGGATGGTCGCGATGACGCCGTTCATTGGGTGCCTTCTTCGATGGGCATAAAAAAAGCCCACCGGGTGAGGGTGGGCTAAAATGGTTGTTCAAATATAAATACGAGACTTCGATATGTGGCTGCTCGGTCTTTTCCTGAAACCGTTCTTCGGCGTCGTCATCTGCACGCTGATCTTGCTGCTGGCGGCCCTTATCTACCGCTGGATGCCAGATTCCAAGCTCAAGCGCCGGCTGTTCGCGCCGCTGCCGGGGCACCAGCCCCGGGACTGGTCAGCGCTCTCGGGACGCCGCGACCGTTGATGGCGTGGTGCGCGCGGCCTGCTGCAGCAGTTCCAGCAGGGCGTTCGGCGGGCCTTGAACTGCCGGCGTGCCAGCGCGCAGCATGCGTTGCGCCGATTCGGGGTTCAGCACCGCCTCAGCAAGCGCCTGCTGTATCTTCGGTTCGGCCACGCCGCCGTACACCAGGTTGAATGGCTTGCCCAGCACCGTGTTCGCGATCGCGCTTTCTGCCCAGGACGACGGCAGGCCCGTCGGGCCGATCAGCTGCCGTAAGATGTTCTGCGACGCCATGCGCTGCGCAGTCGCCGATCCCGGGCCGTTGCCGGCCGTGGCCACCGCCGCGGCGCGGTCGGCCTCCGAAGCGACGGCGCGCAGTTTCCCGAGCTGGTCCGGGGCCAGGATATTGGCCAGGCTGTCGCCCAGCCCCTTCCGGCCGGTGGCCTGTTCGATCAGGCGGGGCTCGTCACGTAGCAGGCCCAGCAGCGCGTTCGCCTGCATCTTCGGCGTCTGCGTCAGGTCGGACAGATTCGACGTCGCCTTGCGCGCGATGTGCTCCCCGATGTCCATAGCGTTCAGCGGCTTCGACGCCGCGGCGTAGGTCGTGCGGGCCGCCTTGAACTCGGGGTTAGCACGCTCCATCCAGTCGAGGATCTGCCCGCGCAGGTTCTTCACCGTGTTGCCGGCGGCGCCGGTGAAGCCTGAGGACGGGTCCGACAGCATCTCGTCCATCGCCATCTTCAGGTCCTGCAGCCCCTGGCCCGTCACCTGCGTGCTGCTGGGCGGCCGGACGCCGAGGCCGGAGAACGGCGCGGCCGGCGTCACGTTGAACGAGAACCGGCGGCCCTGGTTCGCTGCGAGTTGCTGGGCGCGCGCCAGCGCCTGCTTCACAGCCGGTCGCGACAGCAGTTCGCCCAACTCGCCGTCCACGGTGTAAGCGGCGCCGGTTGCCTGGCGGTACAGGTCCGAACTGGCGGCCGTGCGCGCAGCTTCTGCGGCGCTGCGGTCGGCGCTGGTACCGGCCAGGGATTGCAGCGTACCCACGCGCGCAGCGTTGTTATCGCTCAGCCGCTGCACAATCTGGTTCGCGATCTGCGGGTCGACCGAGCGCAGGGAGTCCTGCAACTGCGCCAAGCCCCGGTCGCCGGTCTGCTCTGCCAGCGTGGGCAGGGCGCCAGTAACGGTCGGGGTGTTGGTCGCGCGCGCCACGCTCGCCGGGTTCTCGGCAAAGCGCTGGATCATACGGCCAGCGATCTTCTCGCGGCCGCCCTTGCTGAACGGTTCTGCCAGTGCCTTGACGCCGCCGGCGACGCCAGCAGCAGCGCGCCCGGCCATGATCGAGCCGCCGCCGAGTGCGCCGCCGAGGCCAACGTTCGTCAGCGTCTCGCCCGTGCTAGTCGACGGCTGCACCAGCCCCTGGCCGGCGCCGATCATCGTCGCGCCGCGCACCGTGGCGGCACCGGGGATAGCAAGGGTTGGCAGGGTGAGCGCCAGGTTGCCGACGAAGTTGCCGACCTTGCCGGCCGAGGTGGCCATCAGCGGGGCGTCCAGCTTTCGCGAGGCCTCGACGTCCTTGCGGTCGACCAGGCCGAGCAGCTGGCCGACGCCGCGCCCGGTGTCGACGAAAGCCTTGCCTACGCCGGCCAAGCCCTGCGCCATGCCCTGGCTCAGCGGGATGCCGGTGTCGAAATCTTTGCCGAATGGGTTCAGGACCTTCAGCGACGAGCCGTTCGCGAAGGGTTCGGGCGCCGGCGAGGCCTTCTGGGCAGCGCTGACGCGGCGCAGCTCGGCCGCCAGTGCACGCGCGGCGGCGGTGTCGCCGGCCGCATCCGCCTTCATGAGCGCGGCGCTCAATTGTTCAGGGGTCGCCATTTACTGTCCGTATTTTTTCAGGAGGGATTCGATTTCTGGTGCGTGCTCAGCAGCAGGTGCTTCCGGTGGCGCCGAGAATGCAGCGTGTCCGGCGTTGGTTTTCAAGCCCTGCACGGCCAGCTTGCGGTTTGCCGCCTTCTGCTGGATCACGGCAGCGCTGTCGCCCGGCTGCGGGAAGTACTGCTTGCGGGCGTTGTCGAATTCGCCGGCGCCGATCGCCGCGCCGGATTCCTGGCGCAGCACTGCGTTCACGAAGTCGCGCTGCGCCTGGTCGGCGCGCTGGCTCGCGTCGCTCAACCCCGCGTTCAGGCCGGCGCTCAGCACGCCGCCAACGCCCCAGACCTCGGCCGACGAGTTCTTGGCGCTGATTCCGGCCGGGTTGTACTTGCCCTGCAGGCTCGACAGGATCTTGTCCGCTTCCTCAGCGCGGGCGCCAAAGGCTGCCGACTTGCCCTGGAACTCGGTCGGCGGTTTGTTCTTCGGGTCCGCCGGGCCGCCAGGAATCGGCACCAGGGTGCCGTCGCCCGCCTGGCGATAGCCGACCGGGGTCTTGCCTTGGGCGAGCGTTTCGCGGGCGCGCGCATCGGTCATGTCCTGGCCGCGCCGCGTGGCCGCCGCCGAGATGTCTTGACCTCGACGCGCGGTGCTCGCGGAAAGCGCTGCGTCCGGCGAAACCGTATTCGCCGCGCTGTTCAGCACGGTGGGCTTGCCGGTCACCGGATCGATACCGATGGTCTGGGTGGTGCCGCCGAGGTTGCGCGTGTCGATTTTCATCAGCTGTTCCTTGGCGCCCAGCACCGTGCGGAACGCGGTGTCGGCCAGCGATGCAATCTTGGTCGGGTCGGCGGCGACGGCGGCCTTGTACTGAGCCACCGTCTCGGGCGAGTAGACGCCGTTCTGGCCGAGGTAGTCGAGCACCTGGTTGGCGTTTTCGAGGGTCGGGTTCTGGCGGACATGGCCGAAGGCCTGGCCAGCGAGGTCAAGCTTTTTCGCCTGCGTATCCCATTCCTTGGCTTTGGCTTCGGACTCGATTTTCTGGCGGTTCAGATCGCCGCTGCGGATTTTGTCTGCGGCGTCAAATTCACCCAGGCTCTCCAGTCCACCGATGCGGGACTGCGCCGTGGCGCCGGGCCCCAGCTTGTTAAGCATGTCTCGCACGCGCTGCTGCTGGGCGGTATTGCGTTGGTACTCATCCAGCTTAGCCTGGCCGAGCCGTCCTTCCTGTTGAAGGCTCTGCACCTTCAGCAGCTGCGCCAACTGGTTGACCGGCGAGTCGATCTGGATCGGCTTGATGCCGGTGATGATGCTGGGGTCGAGTGCCATTTAAAGTCCTTCTTTCTTTTTCCACAGGTCCATCAGCGTGTTTTGCTGGATGCCGTTGATGGCGGTGCCAACGCCGGTATTGATGGCATTGCCGATGTTCGTGTAGCCGGACGCGCGCGCATTGCCCGCGCTTGCGATTGCCTGCGTCGCGTTCGCACCGTACTGGCCGAGCGCATTGCTCGCCTCGCTGGCGAACTGCTGCCCTGCGTTGCCCGCGGTGGTCGATGCGGTCTGCGCCGAGCCGGCCAGCGACAGCAGCGGGTTCATCTTGTTCGAGCGGTTCGTCTGGAAGCGGTCGAACGCGGCCTGGTAGTCCTGCGAGGCCAAGCCCTGCGAGAAGCGCGCTGTGTCCTTCAGCGCCGCACCCGATAGCAGGCCGCCGCGCGCTGCCGCGCTGCGCTCCAGCCCTTGCTGGCCCTGGTCCATGCGGAACTGGTAGCCGGGGTCGGATTCGAAGTCCGCGGTGCTGAAGCCGCGCATCAGCTCGCCGTTGTCCGGACCGCCTGCGGACAGGCCCAGCAGCTGCATCAGGCGGTTGCGCGCCGTGTTGCCGGCGTCGATGGCTGGCTGCTGGAGCGCGACGCTCTTGCCGAACATTTCGCGCTGCAGGGCGATCTGGTCGTCGCTGATCTGTTTAGATACCTGCGCGGACTGGTCCGCCCCCTTTTCCTGTGCCTTCGCAGCCTTATTGCCGCCGACGATCGAGGTCAGGCCGCCAAGTGCGGCCCCGCCCAAGATGGCGGCTGCTGTTCCGATTGCCATTTTTATAGCCCTTTGATGAAAGTTTGTTCCGAGGGCCGGTAGCCCATTCGTTCGTAGAGCCGCGCCATGCGTGCGCTGCGACTGTCGGCCAGGGCGACCATCGCGAACGACTGGCAGCCGCGTTCGTGCGCCCAGGCGGCAAGCGCGTCGTGCAGTCGCATGCCCTCGCCACATTCGGACCACCAGAACAGCTCTTGGCCAGTCTTGGCGGCGTGGTTGAAGTAGGGCGGGTATGCGATCGCGCCGGCCATGGCGCGCACGGCGCCGTCGACCTCGGCCACCAGATAGCACTGGTTGGCGTCAGCCAGGCCGAGCGCGATTGTCTGCTGGAAGGATTCGGGATCGAACGGGATTTCGTGCACGCCTGCATAGGCATGGAAACGCTGCCCGAGCACGACCATCTGCTCAATGTCCGCCAGCGTGGCTGGTCGGATCATGGGTTCGTCTCGTATGCAGAGACGACGATGTCGAGCGCGCCGGCGACGTCGCCGAAGCCCGCCAGCACGCCGCCGGCCTCCATCGTCTGGGCGATCGCACCGTGGATGACGCGTGTCTCGCCCGCGGCCACGCCCAGGCCAAAAGCCAGATTGCGCGCCGTGCCGCCGGCTGGCTGGATCGTGAGCGTCGCAGTGCGCGCGGCCGTGGTCTTGTTGGTGACCGAGCAGGCCGAGATGGTCGTCTTCGTGTTGCTCGGTGCCTTGTACAGCTCAGCCGCGGCGGCGCCGAGCTCGGCCACGGCGATTTGTTTCGGGAGTCGTTGCATTTATGCCACCGAGGTAATAAGTCCGTTGGAGACAGTCACCGTCTTGCCGGTGAGGCTGCCCGTATAGTTCGCACCGGCGGGTCCGCTGATCGGGACGTTGACCACTTTCGTGATCCGCCCTTGCTGGTCGACCGTCACCTGGGCCACGTTCGTGCCGTTGCCGTAGGTGCCGGGCGTGACGGCGGTGTCCTTCAGCGAGAAGCGGTAATTGGCCAGTGCCAGGCCGGTGCCGGCCGAGTAGTCCAGCGTCTGCTGCACGACGTCGGCGCCGGCCTGGTTGCCGGGCGCCGGCTGCAGCACCATGTCGGCCAGCGCCTCGGCGGCGGGCGCCTGTTGGAGCACGTCCGGCAGCGCGGCCGGCTGCGGCTCGGGTACCGCAAACATGTCGGTACCTACGTCGCCCAGCGTGCCGCCCACGCGCTGAACCAGCACCTCAAGCATGCGCAGCGCTTGCGGGGTCAGCGTGCCGTCAGGGTTGCACCAGCGGATGCGCGCCGGGAAGAGGTTGAGGACGCTCATGCGGACCCCGCTTCGCCGTCGACCACGGCGCCGAACACGGCGAACTTCACCGGGTCCGTCATGCTGATTTCCCAGACGCGGTTGCGGCCGGACCCCAGCCGGTTGAATTTCGCCCGCGCGCCATACTGGCCGGCGGCGCCGACCGTCGCGACGCGCTCCGGGCTCCAGGTGTGGCCGCCGTCGCTCGAGTAGCGCAGCATCAGCAGCGGCGCCGCGCCCTGGCCGTCGTCGAGGCCGACCCCGGTTTCCATGTCGACTTGCAGGCTGCTGAAGAACATGCGTTGCTGGAGCGCCTCGCCGGCCGCCGTGCGGCGCTGCCGCAGGATCGGCGCGCCGGCGTCGGTGCAGGCGTCCAGATCCAGCGCGTACACGTCGCCCGTCTCGAAGTCGCCCACCAGGTGCTCGCCGTTTGCGTACACGTGGCAGCTCGGGCGCCAGCGCGTCAGCTGGCCGTTGTCCGGATCCCGCCAGGCGCGCTCGTGCCACAGCTGCGTGGCCGCGTCGTAGCACCAGGTCGCGCCGGCGGCGGGGAAGGTGAGCACGTAGAAGATGTGGCCTTCCTGTTGGTAGGTGAATGCGAAGGCGTCGTCAATGCGCGCGTAAGCGCCGATCGCGCGCTCGATCGCGTGCGTCGAGATGCGCTGCGGCGTGTAGCCGTCCGCGCGCCAGACGATGCCGGCGCCCTTGTCGTCAGCGCCCAGCCAGAACACGGTGTTGTCGGCCTTGGCCACGGTGCCCGCCGCGGCGCAGCCGTGCTCGAGGAATACGTTCCCGCTGCGCATGAAGGGGAAGTCGGCGTTGCCGGTGTTCGACCACACCTCGGTGGTCAGCTCGCCGAACAGCCACACCTCGCGGTGGTCGCTGATGATGGCGATTGTGTTGTCGGGCGAGCCCTCGGCGGACGCGAAGTCCAGGCCGTTCCACTTCGAGCCGTCGTTCGGCGTCTCGTTGATGTAGAACTTGCCGGTACCGTCGCCCGTGACTAGGAAAAAGCTGTCCTGGTAGGCGGCGCGCGTGACGCCGTGCGGGAATTCCGGATCCGTGATCGCGGCCAGCGTCGACGCGTTCACGTCGATCAGCCAGCCGTTCGCGCCGTCGATCAACAGCACCTGGCCGCCGTTCGACGCGAGGCCGACCTCGCCGGTGTACGTGGCAATCTCGCCCAGCGCCAAGACTTGGTAGTCGGCGTCGACGCGGTAGACCACGTTGCCGGCCACCCACCAGGTGTAGGCGCCTTCCTTGAAGCCGGCGCGCACCGGGCTGGTGGGGAAGGTCAGCCTGCGCATGGTGCCGGGCGTGCCGTACAGCGCGATCGGCGCGCGCTGGCTGGTGTTGTCCAGCTCCACGTAGCAGTTCAGCGTGCGCTGGGCGTTGGCGTTCAGGCTGCGCGCCTCGTAGGACGGGCCGACGAAGGGTAGTTTCGTGCGCATTTAGAAGTATTCCGCATGGATGGGGCATTTGCTGACCGCTGCAGCAGAACCTGCCGCAAGCATGCGCAGCCCCATGACCCAAGCGCCGGTATCTACCGGGCGCCCGAAGTCGGGTCCGGCCAGGACGGTGCCCATGAGCGTGTACGGCTCGATTGCATAGGGAGGCACTTCATCGACCGGCCAGTTAGCGCGCCCGAGCGCCGTCACCGCCTCGTGGACGGCGACGATCTTCTCTTCGGCAACAGCGCCATCGTCAGCCGACGGCGCCTCGCCCCCCCCGAGCACGCCCAGCTTTCGCAGCAGGCGTTCCGCCAGTTCCGTCGTCGTCGCCATGCTCTTCCTTGAAAAATGGGTTGTTTTCGAGTTTCCCGAGCAAGATTTCCTTCTCGTCGGGTACGGGAGTTGGTGCCCCAGTCACAAAAGTGACCCCGTACAGGGTCACCTCCGTGCCGTCACCCTGATAGGTGAAGGTGCGCATCAGCTATCCGCAACGCCAGCGAAGTAGCCGGTCACGACGCCGTTGTCCTTCTGGTCGTCCAGGTCGTTTGCACCGGTGCCGAAGGTCAGCTTGTCAATGCCGCGCATTTCCTGGATGGCCACGCCGCTGACGTAGCCATAGTCGCGCACGTCGGTACGGGTCTTGGTGCGCTGTGCCCATGCAATGCCGAGGGCTTGGGCGCCGCACAGGTAGACCGGTTCGACATCAATGCCAGCAGCGCCAGCGCCAGCCAGGACAGCGATTTCCGGGATTTCGCGGATGATCACGCCATCCCAGATCAGCGAGCCGCCGGTGAACAGCGGGTTGTCCGTGCCGCGCTGGCGCGCATCGCGGTTGGCCTGCTTCATTTCGGCGTTGTTGGCCAGGTCGCGGAACGAGCGCGGGCCGGCGAACATGACGAACCATTCCTCGTCTTCGCTCAGGCGGATCGGGCGAATCTTCGGGCTCGCGGTCTGGGCCATGCGCTTCATCAGCGAGATGGCGCCCGGGGTCAGCTTGTCGGCGGTGTTGTCGACGTTGGCCAGCGAGGTGGCGTGCACGTTGCCGGCGTTGTTGGAGCGGGCGGCGCCGAACAGGACGCGGTCGGCGTTGTCGGTCAGCCACTCGTTACGCTGGGCAGCGGTCGAGGTCGCGTACGGTACGCCGTTGATCGAACCCAGGGCCAGGATGATGGCGTCGCGCATCTTGGTCATCATCCAGGTCTTGAGCATGACCTTGCCAGCATCGCGCAGTTCGATGACCGACTTCTGCTCGTCCCATTCGGTGAGGGCGACAGCGTGGCGCAGCGGGGCGACAGTGATCAGGTGGGAGCGGCTGCCCAGCGCTTCCTCGTTGCCTTCGAGCGTGGCGTTACCGGTTACGCCGGCGCCTTTCAGCTCGTTGACCAGGGCGATGGTGATGCGGTCACCTTTCTTCTTGGTCAGGTCTTCCTTGAGCTGGATGATCGAGTTTTCATCCGTGCCCATGTACTTCTTGAAGCGCGATTCGCGGACGTAGTCCGTGAAGAATTTGTCATCCCACTGGTTGGGGGTCAGGCCAGGTTGTGCGACGGTGAGGGTCATGATTTAGTTCCTTTTTCCGAGAATGTCATTGAGTGGCGATGGGCCGGTCCAGGCTTGTGCGCTGGAGAACCGGCCGTCCGCCGAACGGGTATTGGTGAGTGTTGCTGGCAACTTGACTTCAGGAGCCGGGGTGCTCAGGCGCTTGGCGATCTGCCCGATTTCGCGTGCTTGCGAGGTTGGCGGCAGGTTGGCGATGCGCTGGGCTTCGGCCGGGTTTTTGCCCAGGTGGTACGCAATTTCGTGCCCAGCGTCGACAGCCAGCATCGCGCTCAACATCGAATCGGTCACGGGAAGGTTCGGATCGCTGATGACAGCGCCGAAATCCGCGTATTTCGCAGTGCCTGCTGCATGCAGGCCGGCGAGATCGTCGTTTGCCTGCCTTGCCGCTACCGCATGCTGCTGTTCGGCGATCTGCCTTTGCTGCCATGCCTGGAAGCGCTCATCGGCTTTGCGCTCGGCGAGGTGCTCCAGGTAGGCTTCCTGGCTTTCGAACTGGTCGGCCTTGGGCGGTTCGGCAGGTTTTTTGCTCTGCTCGATCCACTGTTCCAACTCCTGACGCTTGCGGCGCTCGTCCATGAGGGCGGCGCGCGGCACCAAATCGGGGTCTGGCTTGGCTGCTGGCGGCGCAGCCGGTACTACTTCGCCCTGGACAGTCGGCTCGACATGTTCCAGCACCGGATCCGGCGTGCTGCTTGTCGGCTGAGTGTCGTTCAGCACATTGCCCAAATCAGTTGCGTTGTCATCCATTGCTATTTCTCCTAAAACGCCCATACGTCGGCGGCACGTAAAACACGCCCGGAAACCTCGGCGGCAGGTAGCAAAAAGCCCGCGCGGTGGCGGGCTCTCGGCTTAAATGGTCTGTTGCTCGACTGGCGGCGAATCGTCAGGTGTAAAAAAAGCCGCTTCGGGCGGCTGTTCGGCTTGCTCGAGCGCGGGCTCGGGCGGTGAGGAATCCGGCGGCGGCTCGTCCTGGCCAGCTTGCTCAGTCTGTTCGGCGATCACTTCCATCCCGAAATCTCGGGCGATGGCGGTGGACAGCTGGACTGGAATCGTCGGGTAGATCAGCTTGAGCCGGTCCGTGTGCGCCTTGTATATCTCCAGGTCGAGCTTGCGCTTCTCGATCTCGCGGGACTCGCTCAGCTCATTGTATTTCTGGCCGAGATCCTGCAGCGTCGTCTCCAGTTGCTGCACGTGCTGCTGCGCCTGCTGCGATTCCTGTGAAGGCCCAGCAGCACCAATTTCCTTCAGAATTTCATCCTTGTTGCGCAGGCTGGACGCCTTGATGATCGCGGCGGGCGGGATCGGAAGCCCGGATTTCGCCAGGCCAGCCAGCGTTTCGAACTGTTCAGCCTGGACCGATGCAGACGCCGGCGCATCGCTCAGCACGATATCGACGTCCAGCTCGGCCACGTTGTTCTTCACTGCGGCGATCTGCTGCATGCGCGGGTCACGCGCTGCTTGGGCTTCCATTTCCGGGGTGATCTCGATGCCTTGCGCCTGCGCTTCCTCCAGCAACTGCTGGCCGAGCGTGACGGGCTGGTTCAGGCCAACGAAGCGGGAATTCTTCTCGTCGTCGGTCACACGGATCCACTTTTCCTCGTCCCAGAACTGCTGGATGCGGTTCCACACGGCGCGGTAGATGTTCAGCTGCCACTGCTTGAGCGCGTCGAATAGCGGGCCCAACTCGGACAGCCCCGATTCCTGACGGGCCAGCAGCGCGCGGCCCGACATCTGCCGCTGCTCGGTACCGGCCAGCGCCGCATTCACGCCGACCGAGTCGATTTCCTGCTTGGCTTCCTGAAGCAGGTTGAACTGCGAGGCCGCCATGTCGCCGGTATCGAGCTTTTCGAACATCATCCCCGGCATGACCTCGATCGCGCCATCTGGCTTGGCCAGCTCCTCCTGCATCTTGCGCACGTTCTCAACGGCCCCGCGCTCGTACTTGACCTGGCGCACCGACAGCAGGTGCAGCGCCTTCGACCGGCGCTTGTTGATCTCGTCCTGAATGTCGATCCAGTTCTTGACGACGCCGTAGCGGTTGCCGTCGCGGTCGATGAAGGCCGAGCCGAAGATGAAGCCCGGCACCGACTCGTCGTCCTCGTTCTTGTACGGCGACTCCATGGCGGCCAGGATGCCGCCCTTGGTGAACTGGCAGTGCTGCCAGACGCCCCCTTCCTGGTGCCAGATTTCCACGATGCGAACGCGCTTGCGTTTCGGGTCGGCCCAGCGCAGGCGCGGCACGTCGCCGTGCGTGTCATCCATGCCGGCTTCGCTCGACAGGGTGGACGACAGCGCCCCTTCCTTGCCCGGGAACTTGCCGACCGCGTCGTCGAAGTCCATCCAGATCACCTGGCCCAGGTACTTCGCATCCGAGAAGTCGCGCTTACGGCTGTGCGGGTCCCAGAACAGGCGGTCCCACAGCATCGCCCTGATGACAACGTTTTTCTTCCCGTTCACCACCTCCACCGACACGTCGGCGCCGCAGACGCCCTCGATCGTCAGGTTCTCGAAGCCCTGCGAGCGCGTCACCTCGAAATTCTGGTCCTCGACCACGTAGCGCAGAGCATCGCTGGCCGCCTGGGCGTCGTCCTCGTGCTGCGGCGTGCGCGCGTAGGCTTTCGGCAGGCTGCGTCGCTGCGTTTCCATGCCCAGCAGGAAATCCACCTTCGGCTTAATGCGGTTGATGACGGTCGGCGGCTGCTTGCGCTTCTTGAGCGCGGCCTTTTCAGTTGCCGACAGCTGGTCACCGTCGTAATAGTCGCGCGCCTTCTCGGCCAGCGCGCTGGCTTCGGTCGATGCCTCTTCCGCGGACTCGAAATACCGCACGAGGCGAGTCAGCTTGTCCGCCTCGGTTTCCTTCAAATAGTCCGCCATGATTCCTCTTCGTCGTCGTCCATCGCGTAAACATCACGCGGCTTTTTCTGCTCCGGCAGCGGCAGGATCGCCGGGTGCGCCATGTCCAAGGCACGGCCCATCACGGCGGCCGCGTCCACCTCGTCATCGTTCTTCCCGACCGGGAATTTCAGGTACTGCTCGATGACGTCGTCGCCTTCAGGTCCTTCTGGAATCCA
>Ga0308170_10003361_pt1 | contig 13126 bp, 10 predicted proteins | sample PhyBR2_2_FD_202136 | JGI IMG/M metagenome (GOLD analysis project Ga0308170, IMG submission 202136) | Phyllosphere microbial communities from UC Gill Tract Community Farm, Albany, California, United States - DLSLSB.R2 | ecosystem: Host-associated > Plants > Phyllosphere > Unclassified | place... | reverse complement strand
CGATAAACTTGTACTTTGGCCGCTTGCCAATGACATTCCCCGCCCTTGAGTCGCAGCGCACTACCCGACAGGCCCCTGGGCAGCCATAACCGCAGCGAAAGTAGCACCGTGTCCCAAGATGTCCTGACCCCCGCCCGGATCTCCGAGATTCATAAGGAAGCGGGCCGCCGCAGGACCTTCGCTGTCATTTCGCACCCGGACGCCGGCAAGTCCACGCTCACCGAAGCGCTGGCGCTGCACGCGAAGGTCATCGGCACGGCCGGCGCCTCCAGCGGCAAGGCCAACCGCAGGGAAACGGTCTCGGACTGGATGCAGATGGAAAAGGACCGCGGCATCTCCATCAGCTCGGCGGCGTTGCAGTTCTCCTACCGCGATACCGTCATCAACCTGCTGGACACCCCCGGCCACGCCGACTTCTCCGAGGACACCTACCGCGTCCTGGCCGCCGTCGACTGTGCCGTGATGCTGGTGGACGCCGCCAAGGGCCTGGAAACCCAGACCATGAAGCTCTTCGAGGTCTGCAAGCAGCGCAACCTGCCCATCATCACCGTCATCAACAAGTGGGACCGCCCGGGCCTGGACGCCCTGGCGCTGATGGATGAAATCACCGAACGCACCGGCCTGCAGCCCATGCCGCTGACCTGGGCCGTGGGCATCTCGGGCGATTTCCGCGGCGTCTGGGACCTCCGCAACGACCGCTTCGCCCGGTTCCAGCGCAACAACGCCGGCGCACAGATCGCCATCACGGAGTACTTCACGCCAGAGGAAGCGGCCGAAAACCAGGGCAGCAACTGGTCCGACGCCGTAGATGAAGCCGGACTGGTCATCGAATCCAACCTCGAGTTCGACGTTGACGCCTTCCATGCGGGCAAGGCCACCCCCATCCTGTTCAGCTCTGCAGCGCTCAACTTCGGCGTCAAGGAACTGCTGGACGCCCTGGTGGACTTCGCCCCGCCCGCCGCGCCCCGGCCTGACATCGACGGCACCCCCCGCGCGGTGGAAGCACCGTTCTCCGGCTTCGTGTTCAAGGTCCAGGCCGGCATGAACAAGGCACACCGCGACCATGTGGCCTTCATCCGCGTCTGCTCCGGCGTCTTCGAGCGGGGCATGGTGGTCACCCAGACCCGCACCGGTAAATCCTTCGCCACCAAGTACGCGCAGCAGGTCTTCGGCCGCGAACGCGAAGTTATCGACGAGGCCTACCCCGGGGACGTGGTTGGCCTGGTCAACGCCTCCTCGCTGCGGGTGGGCGACAGCCTGTTCCTTGAGGAACCGGTGGAATACCCGGCCATCCCGCTCTTCGCTCCGGAACACTTCCAGGTGGCGCGGTCCAAGGACCCCAGCAAGTTCAAGCAGTTCCGCCGCGGCATCGAACAGCTCGAGCATGAAGGCGTCATCCAGCTGCTCCGCTCCGATCTCCGCGGGGACCAGGCGCCGGTACTTGCCGCCGTCGGGCCCATGCAGTTCGAGGTGGTGGAGGACCGCATGGCGCACGACTTCAGCGCCCCCATGCGCCTGGAACGCCTGCCGTACTCCCTGGCCCGGATCTCGACGGCGGATGCCATGCCCGCCCTTGCCAACGTCCCCGGCGCGGAGGTGCTCCTGCGGTCCGACGGCGAGTACCTCGCCTTGTTCAACGACGTCTGGGCGCTGCGCCGGATCGAGAAGAACCACCCGGACCTGACGTTGCTGCCTATCGGCACGCACAACCCGGCGAAGTAAGGGCACCCGTGAACACTCCTGCCCTCCGCGCCGTGGTGACCGGCGCCGGCACCATCAATCCGCTCGGTTCCACCGTCAAGGATACCTGGGAGGCCTTGCTGGACGGGCGCTCCGGGATTGCGGCGCTGACGCAGGACTGGGCGGACCAGTTGCCGGTGAAGATCGCCGGGCAGGTCACCGCCGATCTTTCGGAGCACCTCAGCACCCGCGAGATGAAGCGGATGGACCGCTGCGGCCAGCTTGCACTGGTGGCGGCACGGGAGGCGTGGGCGCAGGCCGGCGCCCCGGACGTGGATCCCGAGCGCTTCGCCGTAGTGATCGGCTCCGCCTACGGTGGCCTTGGCTCCACCATCGAGCAGGACCGCACGCTGAACGAGTCCGGGCCGCGCAAGGTTTCCCCGCACACCCTCACCAGGCTCATGGTCAACGGTCCGGCCGCCTGGGTTTCCATCGACCTCGGCGCCCGCGGGGGCGCCCGGACGCCCGTCAGCGCCTGCGCGTCCGGGGCTGAGGCGATTGTCCAGGCAGCCGAGCTGATCCGCTCCGGCGCGGCCGACGTCGTGATTGCCGGCGGCGTGGACGCCTCGGTGAACGACCTCGTAATCAGCGGCTTTTCGCAGATCCGCGCCCTGTCCACGCGGGCCGGTGATCCGCAGCGGGCCTCCCGCCCGTTCGACGGCGGCCGGGACGGTTTTGTGCTCGCGGAGGGCGCCGCCGTGGTGGTGCTGGAGAGCGAGGCACACGCACGTGCCCGGGGCGCCGCACTCCTTGGTGCCGTGGCCGGGGGAGCGGTGACGTCTGACGCCAACGACATTGTGGCCGCGGATCCGGCCATGCAGCGCCGGGTCATGCAGAAAGCGCTGGACTCGGCCCGGATGCAGCCGCAGGACATCGGGTTCGTCCACGCGCATGCCACCTCCACGCCCGTCGGCGACCAGCTGGAAGGCCAGGCCATCAACGCCGTCTTCGGCGCGGACGTGCCCGTCACGTCCACGAAGGGTCACACCGGCCACCTGCTGGGCGGCGCCGGTGCGCTGGCCGCCGTCGTTGTCCTCGAAGCCCTCCGGACGGGACAGCTGCCCGGGACGCTGAACGTTGAGGAGCAGGACCCCGGCGTGGACCTCAACGTCGTCACCGAGAGCAGCCACCAGCTTCCGTCCGGGTATGCCCCGGCAGGACTGGTGAATGCCTTCGGCTTCGGCGGCCACAGCGTGGCCCTGGTGATAACGGGCGCGTAAGTTACCCTCCCCGTACGGCCGACTTTTCTGCGGGGGCAACCTCGCCGTCGATGCGGCGGTTGAGGTGCCAGGGGTTGGTGTCCTGCAGTGCTTCGGGGAGCAGTTCCTGGGGCAGGTTCTGGTAGGCCACCGGGCGCAGGAAGCGGTTGATGGCCAGGGTTCCCACGGAGGTGGTGCGGGCGTCGGAAGTGGCGGGGAAGGGGCCGCCATGGACCATGGCGTGGCCTACTTCCACACCGGTGGGCCAGCTGTTGACCAGGATGCGTCCCACCTTCTGTTCGAGGACAGGCAGCAGCCGTGCGGCTTCCGGATAGTCACTTTCCGTCAGCTGCAGCGTGGCGGTGAGCTGGCCTTCGATCCGGGAAGCCGCCTGCAGCAGGTCCTCGATACCGGCGTAGCGGATCACCAGGGACGCGGCGCCGAAGATCTCCTGGTGCAGTACGTCGTTGGTGGCGAATTGCTCCACGCCGGTGCCGAAGATGGCCGGGGCGGGGGCGTTTTCGGTGGGGCCCGGTGTGCCCTGGCCGATCAGTTCGACGCCGGGCGCCGAACCGAGTGCTTCCGTTCCGGTGTTCCAGGATGCGGCGATTCCCTCCGTGAGCATGGTCTGCCCGGCGCTGGCGGCGACAGCGCGTCCGACGGCGGCAGCGAGTTTGTCCCCGGCCTCGCCTGCGGGGGCGAACAGCATGCCCGGGGAGGTGCAGAGCTGGCCTGAGCTGCCAGTAACCGCGGCGACGTACTGCTGGGCGAGGGCGTCGACGTCACCTGTGAGGGCGCCTTCGAAGACGAAAACAGGGTTCACTGAGGACATTTCAGCGTAGACGGGGATGGGTTCCGGCCGGCCGGCCGCCGTGCGCATCAGGGCGGTGCCGCCGGTCCGGGAACCGGTGAAACCGACGGCCTTGATGGCGGGGTCGGCAACCAGCGCCTGGCCAATGTCGGCGCCTGGACCATAAACCAGCGAGAAGACCCCGGGGTGCAGGCCCGCGTCCTTGACGGCCTTGGCGAGGGCATGGCCGACGAGTTCGCTGGTGCCGGGGTGGGCGTTGTGGGCTTTGAAGACCACCGGGCAGCCCGCGGCGAGGGCCGAGGCCGTGTCTCCGCCCGCCGTCGAAAAGGCCAGCGGGAAGTTGCTGGCGCCAAACACTGCCACGGGACCCAGCGGGATCTGGCGCTGGCGGATGTCGGCCCGGGGAAGCGGCGTGCGGCCGGGGAGGGCGGGGTCGATCCGGACGCCGCGGAAATCGCCCTGGCGGACCACGCCGGCGAACAGCCGCAACTGGCCGGTGGTGCGGGCTCGCTCGCCCTGCAATCGTGCGGCGGGAAGACCCGTTTCCTGCATGGCACGGGTGATGAGTTCATCCCCGATGGCCTCGATGTTGTCCGCGATGGCTTCCAGGAATGCGGCGTGGGTTTCCGGGTCCAGGGCGCTGAAGGACGGGAACGCCGCTTTGGCTGCGGACGTGGCGGCCGTGAGCTGGTCCGCGGTGAGCAGGGAATAGGCCGGTTCCAGCGCCTGGTTGGTGGCGGGATTGAAGCCTGTGGTGGTCTTGCCTTCGCCGGCAACCGTCCGGCCGGCGATGAGTGAATGTCCGGTGAGGGTCATGGGTTCCTCCTGTGCTGGGAGTGCTGTTCTTTGACGGTCAGGAAAGGGTGGCTATGAGGGCCTTGAGGTCCGCGAGGTCCTGCGGGGCGAGGTTCTGCAGCGGCGTGCGCACCGGCCCCGCCGAGCGGCCGATTGCGTCCAGGCCGCCCTTGACGATGGACACCGAGTAGCCTTTCACGCGGTCCCGGATGTCCAGGTAGGGAATCACGAACTCGTTGAGCTTTTTGTTGACGGCGGCGCGGTCGTTGTTGCGGACGTCCTGGTAGAAGTCCAGCGCAAACTGCGGGACGAAGTTGTACATCGCGCTGGAGTAGGTGCTCATGCCGAGCTGCAGCAGCGGCAAGGCGAACGTTTCGGCGGTGGGCAGGCCGCCCAGGTAGAAGAGCCGGTCGCCGAGCTTGGCGTAGATCCGGGCGTCGTGTTCCAGGTCTCCCACGCCGTCCTTGAATCCGATCAGGTTCCGGTGCTGCTCGGCCAGCGCTGCCACGGTGGTGTCCTTGTAGATGGCGTTGGCGCGGTTGTAGATGATGACGCCCAGCGACGTTGCGCGGCATACGGCGCTGACGTGCTCCGCCAGGCCGGCCTGGTCCGCTTCGGTCAGGTACGGGGGCAGGAGCAGGATGCCTTCGGCGCCGGCGGCTTCGGCCGCCTTGGCGTTTTCGATGGCCTGGGCGGTGGACCCGCCGGCCGATGCCAGCACGGGGACCCGGGCTCCCACTTCGTCGACGGCGGTGCGCACCACCCGTTCCGATTCTGCGGGAGTGAGGGAGAAGCCTTCGCCGGTGCCGCCCGCAGCGAAGAGGCCGGCCACAGGGAAGCTTGCCTGCCACGCGAGGTGCTTGCGGTAATTCTCTTCGTCGAACTGCAGGGTCGCGTCGAAGGAGGTCACGGGAAACGAGAGCAGGCCTTCTTTGAGCCTGTCCGCCAGTTCCTGGGGTGTGTATTTAGCCACGGGGTCCTCCGGTGTGTGTGCCGCGGGCGGCAGGGCTGGATAGTTCCTTCCAGCGTAGGAACCCTTTCCGATGCCTGTCCAAGTGCATTTTTAGATGCTTTGATACCTTTGCGGCATGATGGAAGGCAGTCCCTTGCCCGCGGCCGGCCCGAACGACCGGCGGGGAGGGGAGGTTACTCCATGGCGAATTCCAGGTCCCGCAGCAGCCGGGAGAGTGCCGGGTTGGTGATCCGCCGGTTCCACAGGGCATGCAGTTCCACCTGCCCTCGGTGCCCGCCCTCCAGCGGAAGGAACCCGACGCCGTGGATGCCCAGTGTGGTGGCCGACTGCGGAACAAATGCCAGGCCGCGCTTCGCGGCCACCAGGGACACCATGGTGAGGATCTGGCTGACCGTGTGCACCACGTTGGCGTGCCGGACGGGGAACATTCGCACGACGAGGTCGTAGAAGTACCGGGCCTGGGTGGGGGAGTGCATGATCAGCGGTTCGTCGTTGAGATCGTCGGCGGTGACGGGCCGGTCCAGCAGTAAGAGCGTATGCCCTTCGGGTACTGCCAGCACCATTGACTCCCGGTAGAGCAGGCGCGAGTCAAAGGTGGCCTGGTCGAAGGGCGGGCGGGCGAGGCCCAGGTCCAGTTCGCCGGTCAGCAGCCCCGTCAGCTGCTCGCCGGTGACCAGTTCGTGCAGTTCGATGTCGACGTCCGGGATGATGCGCGACAGTTCGTCAAGTACCGGGCCCAGGATGCTGAAGCCGCTGGCTGCCGTGAAGCCGATCCGGAGGACCCCCGAACGTCCGGACGCGATCCGGCGGGCTGTTGCCGGTGCGCGCTCGGCCAGCGCCATGAGCCGGCGGGCCTCGTCCAGGAACGTCCGTCCGGCGGAGGTGAGCCCCACTTTCCGGTTGTCCCGCTCCAGGAGCTCGGCCCCGACGATCTTCTCGAGCTTTTGGATCTGCCGGCTCAGGGGAGGCTGCGTCATGTTCAGGCGCTCGGCCGCCCGGCCGAAGTGCAGTTCCTCTGCCACGGCGATGAAACCGGCCAACTGGTCGAAGGTGAACATGATGCCTTCCGGGTATCAAGTGCTGAGTGACTCAGCTTAGCCGGGCATCATGGCCACCTGGGTCGCCGCGAACCGGGGGCTGGCCCGGGACGGTCGGCGCACTCCCCGAAACGGCCCCTAGGCCGGCGGCAGGTCCTGGAGCAGCGCATCCAGGACGGGCAGCTGGCCTTTCACGAGTTTGAGCCGGGCCTCGTGCACCGTGAACCACCGGGCGTCGTCGATCTCGGGGTAGTGCTGAATCTTTCCCGATCCCCTGGGCCATTCAAGGGGGAAGGTGTTGCTGCGGATGGCTTCCGGTGCAAACCCGGCCCGGGCGGCGAAAACAGCAATGATTTTTCCCGATCCCTGCCGGAATTCGCCCAACAGGCGGTAGTCGGCGTCAGGGGCTGGAACGCCCATTTCCTCGGCGAATTCGCGCCGCGCCGCGGCCAGGGCGTCTTCGTCGTCGGAATACTCCCCTTTGGGGATGGACCAGGCGTGGGCGTCCTTGTGGCTCCAGAACGGGCCGCCCATATGCGCGATCCACACCTGCAGCCCATCGGTGGCGCCCGGTGCCTGTCCCGGTGGCCACTGGTACAGCAGGATCCCCGCACTTCGAACCGGCATTGGTTTCCTTCCGCCTGCTGTTGATGACCCTTAATTGCCGTCCGCCGTTAACGTTGAATTCACGGCGCTGCTTTAGGTTATTCCTTCAGGCACTCTGCTCGAAGGGACCCGGTCATGGCTCATATTGCTGAGGTTTTGGGACGGCTTACGCCGGAGGAAGTTGCTGAACTTCGCAGCCTTGGTTCGCAGGGCCACCTGCCACGGCACTTGGTGGAGGCGCTGGACCGCGCCGCCGGAGGAACAGGATCGGGCCGCGGCTACTACGTTGCCAACGGCAACGTCAGCGCCACAGGCGGCCCGCTGATGGTGCTGCGCAGTGACGTTTCCAGCTGGTTGACCGGCTCCGGTTCCTGAACTCCAGCCGGGCTGCTCAGGCTCCCGGCAGGATGAAGGTGGCACTGGTGCCTGCGCCGGGTGCGCTTGCCAGGCTTATTGATCCACCGTGGCCCTCCACAATCGTTTTGCTGACCGGCAATCCCAAGCCCGCCCCCGGGATGGCGGTGGACCGTGAACGCGCGGAGCGGAAAAACTTTGTAAAGGCCTGCTCCTGCTCTTCTTCACTCATGCCCAGGCCGGTGTCCGTGATGGAACAGACCAGTCCGGCCTCGGTCCGGGCAGCCGTGGCGGTAATGAGCCCACCGTCCGGGGAGTACTTAACGGCGTTGGACAGCAGGTTGTCCAGGACCTGGCTGATCCTGGCCGGGTCTGCCCGGACAGGCAGGGGCCGTTCCACCTCGAGCTTCACGTGCAGGCCGTTCCCGGCCGCCCGGTGGAGGGCGGCGTCCACTGCGCGGGTCACCAACTGGGCGAGATCCGTCTCCTCCAGGGACAGCTCCACCCGCTCCGAGGCCACGGCAATGAGGTCGTTGACCAGTCCCATCAAATGGTCGGCGTTGCGCCGGACCACCAGGAGCTCCGCACGGATGTCGTCGTGGCCCGGCTCGTCGAGGACCAGTTCCAGGTATCCGAGGATGGATGTCAGGGGAGTCCGCAGCTCGTGCGAGACGGTAGCCACGAAGTCGTCCTTGGCCGCCAGGGCGGTGATCAGGTCGGTGACATCCGCGAAGGTGATGACGCCGCCGGCATCCTGGCCGCCTGCGGCGGGAAACCCGTGCGAGCTCACAGAATAGGCGCGCTGGCCATCCGCGGGCCCGGCCCAGTAGAGCTCGTCCATGAACGCTTCTCCGGCGGCCGCGCGCTCAGCGGGCAGTGAACCGCCCGGAACACGCGTGATGCGGTCTGCGGCCAGCAAGTGGGTATTTCCGGCACCTGGTTTAATGAGGCCGGCCAGGGCGGGGTCGGATTTCAGGGTCTTGTTGGTCAGCACCGTGTTGCCGCCGCGGTCCACCACCCAGACGCCTACGCCCACGGCGCCGAGGACGGCATCGAGCAGGTTTTGGCGCCGGACGCTTTCGTCCAGTGTCCGGCCCAGGTGGTCTTCGCTGTCCATCAGCTTGATGCGGTGCCGGCGGATGGTGGTGGCCACTACGTGTGCGGTTACGGCCATGACGGACATGACCAGGGGAAGGATGATCACGCGGATCATCGAGCCGGCGGCCGGCGGCGAGCCCAGCACTGCGGCCGGGATCACGGTGCTCATGATGGTACCGGCGATAGCCAGGGCCGGCATGTAAGGCCGAACCTGTGCGGAGAGCCAGATAACGGGGAACACCAGGGTCAGGCTCAGGACGCTGAAGGGCGGACCGCCTGCCTCGCGGGTGAGGCCGATGGCCAGACAGTCAAGAAGCGGGATCACGGCGAACGCCCAGGACGGCAGCCGGCCCCACGGCACGGCGACGCAGGCAGCGGCGATAGCCAAGTGGAACAGCAGCGCAGCCAGGAACCTGCTGTCTGCCAGTGTCCAGGGGCTGTAGATGGCAGCGGCCACGACCACCAGTGCCACGGTCAGGGTGACGGGAAGTTGGCTTGCCATCACCCGCCTGCGGGCGCTGAGGCTGCCGAAAAGCCCGTCCAGGCGGCTGGACACGAGAGGTTCACGCTGCGTTGCGTGCGCCCGGACGGGCACCTCGTTGCTGCGTTGCTGTTCACGGGTTACCACGCTGCCCCCAGAGCAGAATTATCATGCCTCCATTTGCATGAAGGTCCTGCAGCCACACTACCCGCGCAGGCGGCGCTTCTCACGGTTGGCGCCGGGATGTTGCCATGGGCTATCCGATCAGAAGGCTTAGCGCCTCCGTCAGGTGCTCCACTTCCCGCACCGAGAATCCGGCAGGGACCGGACCGGGCCCGGTGTGGCTGGCCGGGACCACCGCGTGCGTAAACCCGAGCCGGTGGGCCTCCTGGATGCGCTGGTTGATCCCCGGCACCGGACGGACCTCTCCCGCCAGGCCGACCTCGCCGAAGGCAATCAGCCGGATGGGCAGCGGTTTGCGGGCCTTCGCCGAGGCCACGGCAAGGGCCACCGCGAGGTCCGTCGCCGGTTCACTGAGCTTCACCCCGCCCACGGTGGCAACGTAGGAGTCGTCCTTGTGCAGCATGGTTCCGGCGCGCTGCTGCAGGACAGCAAGCAGCATGGACACCCGTGAACTGTCCAGGCCGCTGGTTGCCCGCCGGGGCTGCGCGTTGGGACTTTCGGCCAGGAGCGACTGCACCTCCGCGAGCAGGGGGCGGCGCCCCTCCATGGTGACGGTGATGCAGGTGCCCGAAACCGGGTCCTTGGTGCGGCTGACGAACAGGCCGCTGGGATCAGCGAGGCCCTCGATCCCGTTCTCGTTGAGGTCGAAGCAGCCCACGTCGTCGGTGGGCCCGTACCGGTTTTTCACGGCACGCAGCAACCGCAGCCGGGAGTGCCGCTCGCCCTCGAACTGGCACACTACGTCCACCAGGTGCTCCAGCAGCCGAGGCCCGGCGATGGAGCCGTCCTTGGTGACATGCCCCACCAGCAGCGTGGTCATGTTCCGCCGCTTTGCTGCGGCAATGATGGATGCTGCTACTTCACGCACCTGGGATACGCCGCCGGCGCTGCCGTCCACGTCCGCGCTGCTGAGGGTTTGCACGGAGTCCACTATCAGCAGCCGCGGTTCAATCTTCTCCACTTGGCCCAGCGCCTGGCCCAGGTCCGTCTCCGCTGACAGGTACAGGGATTCGGCGACGGCGTCGATCCGTTCGGCGCGCAGCTTCACCTGTGCGGCCGACTCCTCCCCGGTGACGTAGAGGACGTCCTGCGCGGTCCGGGCAAACTTTGCGGCCACGTCCAGCAGCAGCGTGGACTTGCCCACGCCGGGCTCACCCGCCAGCAGGATGACCGCACCGGGAACCAGGCCGCCGCCCAGGACGCGGTCCAGCTCGTCCACACCGGTAGGAAGGAACGCCGCCGTGGTGGCGTCCACATCCGCGATCCGGCGCGCCGGCTCCACCACCGTCGTGGCGGCCGTGGTCCGGGCCACCGCGGCGCCAGTTTCCTCAACAGTGCCCCACGCCTGGCACTCGCCGCAGCGGCCCACCCACTTGGCGGTGGTCCAGCCGCATTCGGCGCATTTATAGGCGGGCGCTTTGGATGCCCGGGAAGTCTTTGTTGCCATGGGGTCAACCCTACTGGCGGGCACTGACACTACAGCGCGGGCAGCACATCCCTGGCCTCGGCCGCGTCCATGCCCGTTGCTTCCAGCAGGTCCACCATGAGGGGGCGGAACAGCATCACCACTGTTTCGCCCTCCAGCCGCTGCACCTCCAACAGCTTCGGGTGCAACCGCAGCGCTATCTCGCTGAGGTCGCGCCTGGCCGTGCGCAGGTGGGCGCGCCGGACGCCGTCGTGCGTTTCCGCCAGGCCCAGCGAGAGCTCATCAATGGCGGCAGCGGTCTCCTGGAGCACCCCGGCAATGCTGTCCGTGGCCTCGTCCGAGAGGGCCGTGTGGTTGATGGCGCTGGTCAGCCGCCGCGCGAAGACGCGGCTGTTCCGCAGCGCCAGGTCGATAAAGTCCAGCGACTGGTTCAGCCGGTCCAGCTCGTCCCGGTGCCGCCGGTAGGCCGGTGCCAGCGTGGCCACCTCCCCGGACGCCCGCAGGGACTGGCGCATGGCATCCACCAGGGGCTGGCAGTTCCTGCCGCGGATCAGCGCGTGCCAGGCCTGGGTGGAATCGCTGTTCACCAGCGCGCCGGCGCATTCACGCAGGACCTCGGCCAGTTCATGCAGCAGTTTCTGGACGTCGCGGCGCGGCTCCCGGCGCGGGTCTTTGGGCGCCAGGATGGTCACCAGCAGTGCGCATAGGCCACCCACCACGGCGTCGATACTACGGGTGAACGGGCCGCCTGACGGCGCAGGCAACAGCACCACCAGCAGCGATTGCAGCGCCAACTGGGTGGTGAAGATATTTCCGCTGTCCAGGAACCGGGCCAGCAGGATGGAGAAGAGAAGCACGACGGCGGCCACCCAGATTTCGCCGCCCAGCCAGTGCAGGAGCAGGTCGCCCACCGCGATGCCGATGGTGCAGCCAAGCCCCACCTCCATTACCCGGCGCAGCCGCGGCTCACGCGAGAACCCGAGCGCGATCAGCGACGAGGTGGCGGCGAACAAGGGACCCGAATGGCCCAGGACATACTGCGCGAAAGCGTAGGCGCCCACCGCGCAGACGGTCATCTGGATGGCGGGCACGAAGGAGTTGCGGCTGCGGATCAGCCCGGTCCGGATGCGGGTGCGCAGGAACCGCCGGCTTGCTGAGAGTCCTGCTGGGATGGCCATGCGGTCAAGTCTATTCAGTGCCCGTCCACTGCCGGGTACGGGTCCACTACGGCTGGACGTGTGATCTGCGCAATGGTGACCCGGCATATGTCAGCCAAAATCCCGCCGTCGTTAATCATCCGTTCACTTTGGACAGCCCATCCCGTTACCTGCGGCCCATAACTTACTTGAAGGTACACAACGTACGCATCGCGCAGCAGGGTTCTCCGTCCCTGTCCCGCACCTGAATAACCCTGGAAGGGGTACATCTAGTGAAGGCACTTCGCTTCGGCCGCCACGCGGCTATCGCTGTTATCGCTGCGGGCGCACTCGCGCTGTCCGCCTGCGGTTCAGACAACGCCACGGGCACCGCGCCTGCAGGCAACCAGGCTTCCTCCGGCACCAAGGTCACCGGCACGCTGACCGGCATCGGCTCCTCCGCCCAGGGTGCGGCCATGGATGCATGGAAGACGAACTTCGCCTCCGCCAACTCCGGCGCCAGCGTGCAGTACTCCCCGGACGGCTCCGGTGCCGGCCGCAAGGCAATCCTCGACGGCTCGGCACAGTTCGCCGGCTCGGATGCCTACCTGACCGATGCCGAGTTCGCTTCCTCCAAGGACAAGTGCGGTCCCGACGGCGCCATCAACGTTCCGGTGTACATCTCCCCGATCGCAGTGGCCTTCAACGTTCCCGGCGTCACCGACCTGAAGCTGGATGCCGCCACCGTTGCCAAGATCTTCCGCGGCCAGATCGCCAAGTGGAACGACCCCGCGATCGCTGCCCTGAACGCCGGCGTGTCCCTGCCGGACCTCAAGGTCACCCCGGTGAACCGCTCCGATGACTCCGGCACCACGCAGAACTTCACGGACTACCTGTCCGCTGCAGCCTCCGATGTCTGGACCGACAAGGCCGCCGGTGTCTGGCCCGCCAGCCTGCAGGGCGAGAACGCCAAGGGAACGTCCGGTGTCGTCAAGACCGTGACGGACACCCCCGGTGCCGTGACCTACGCTGACGACTCCGCAGTGAGCGGCAAGCTGGGTGTGGCACAGATCAAGGTGGGCGATTCCTTCACCAAGATCTCCGCCGATGCCGCCGCCAAGGCAGTTGACGCCGGCAAGCCCGTCGACGGCCGCGCCGCCAACGACCTCTCCATCAAGCTGGACCGCAAGACCACCATCGCCGGCGCCTACCCGATCGTCCTGGTGTCCTTCCACGTCCTGTGCACCACCTACGACAAGCAGGAAACCGTTGACCTGGTCAAGGCCT
>Ga0308170_10003358_pt1 | contig 13129 bp, 16 predicted proteins | sample PhyBR2_2_FD_202136 | JGI IMG/M metagenome (GOLD analysis project Ga0308170, IMG submission 202136) | Phyllosphere microbial communities from UC Gill Tract Community Farm, Albany, California, United States - DLSLSB.R2 | ecosystem: Host-associated > Plants > Phyllosphere > Unclassified | place... | reverse complement strand
GGTGAGTTGAGAGAGTGATTGGTTAGAGGTTGAAGAAAGAAGCGAATCGCTTCTCTAGCTCTTCCAACCCTCACTCTCAACAAAGAATTCGACGTACAGCTCACCCAGGGACTCAAGAAGTAGCTCGAGATAGCTTATAGGGTGCTTTCGTGCTTCTGGTGGTGTCCTCGCCGATCTCTTAACCTATTTTCGCTTCCTTCCATTTTCAACCTCCCTCAAGTCGCTCAAGGAACGCATCTGTCGCTTCGCGTCGACTTGTCACCCTATTCCAGAACTGCCTCTCGCTCGGTGACTATTTCCCGAGTTCGCCCAACTGACAAGAAAGCAATTCTCGTTTCACTCTCCTCAGGCTCGATTCTCCACCAACTTCTTTCTACCTCTCGCTCGTGTTCCTCTAGCTTCATTCCAATCTCAGCAGAGAACGAAAAGACGATAGCTAACGTATCTACATGATCCATTACTACTTCTAACTTCGACTAAAAAAATTAGAAACACTAGATCATCTTCTCCTTGATCATATAATCGATATCCTCGACTACACTCTCCTGCACCGTCTGCTTCTCGACGATCTTCCATCCCCACTTCCTCAACAACTCAGCATGAGCCCTACTTTGAGTACCCGTCTCAGTTTCATTATCCTCCTTATCTTCCTCGACACAGATCTCTTTCGAAACCAATCCTTTCTCTTTCAATCGTTGGTCAATGATCTCGCCTAATTCTCCCCATTGGTGTTCGCCCGTCTCGCAGAATACGTAGAGAGGTGCGGACCCTTCGGAGGAGGAGGTGAGAGTCTTTTCGAGGTGAGCGAGGAGGGTCAAGTAACCATTCGCGAGATTGACGACCTGCGATAGGAAAGCGGGAGGAGGGTAAGTAAGTACTCAAGCGAAATGGGAAGGTGTAGGAGGAGAGGGAGGGGTTCGTACATGAACGTGGTTCCACCATCTCTTGGGTCCGAATTGAGTAACTTGCTTGTCGTCAACTGAACGTTTGATCCATCTCGGGATTTGGATCGAGATTTGATTGAAAGGTCCAGTTCCTCTTCCGTAGATGTTAGGAGCTATTCATCGTCATCAAAAGCGGGTTAATCGAATCAGCAATTGCAATTAATCAGAGAGAAAAGAGAACTGAGAAGAAACCCACGGAGCATGATCGAAACCCTTGCGTTGAGGTCGCCTTTCTCTACCGCTCGCCTTATTAATAAATCTACGTCTCTATGAGGGGCATGATCCGGAACGAGGTTATCGAATTGTTCAGGGTTCTCATCCGAGAAATAAATCGATTCGGGATGAAGAGGCACTGTCAAGATACCAGCTACATCCGAATTGTCCGAGTCAGCTTCCATAGTTACTCGTCGAAAGTGGAAAGAGATGGAGAAACGTACTGCCGGAAGTGTGAATGTAGATTGCGGGAGATTTGTCTTTGGGTCGTTGAGCGAGACCTTTGAGAATGGATCTGACAGATGGTTGATCATCGGCAGTAGCAGCGTGAATGATGATCTATCACGATCGCAACGGAGAGTCAGTTTCAACTCGGATCAGAGAGCGAAACCCGTTGCGAGATTGCGAAATATGCGAAACGACCGCGAGAAGAATGCTCACATCTGCTTTAGCTGATTCCTCTACCAAGATCTCATCATCCAAGGATCCCATGACTGGTCGCACTCCCAACTCCTTCAACTTGTTCGCCTTGTCCTCGGATCGAGAGAGAGCCGAAATCTCGTGCTTCCCCTCTTTGAGGAGAGAGGTCAACAGAGTTCCACCGATGAATCCGGTACCGACTAGGAATAAGGTGGGTTTTGAAGAGGTCATTCTGTTCGTTGAGGAGAAGGGGAGGGAGGAAATGGAGCGATGAGGTCAGCGGGGAGAGGGGGAAAGAGTGAGGCTATTGGGAGACTCGAGGCTCACTGTAGAGGGTTCTTTTGAGTAAGAGGTGATCTGGTCAAAGGAGAAGAGCAGCAAGAGCGTTGTCGTCAAGATTCGAAGCAGTTTAGTAAGCGAAAGTTTTCGAAAAAGTGAGGGGAGGATTTCGTCAGTTCTCATGGCCGAGATAGATTGCTGTAAACCTTCATTGTCGGAAGGAGAAGTAGCGGATCCGGTTCGGACAACTCGTCGATGTCGATTCGAGAATTTCTTCGCAAGAGTCGGCGTTTCGTCGCAAACAGCGATTCTACCCGCTTTAACAGCTCAGTCACAACGAGCCGGGTCCCATAGTCTTCTAGAAAGCAACGACTAGCTCATGATTTGGTGTGCCCGATTGAGCGGTCTACGAAAGAAACGCTCTTGCGTGCATTGCGAAGGTGAGTTTTGCTAAGTAGCTTACACTTACTTCCCCCTAGCTGGACTGTCGAGGTTGGCCAGCCGTCTTTTATGTCTCCTACAGGGATGAAAGAGCAAGCGAGAGCAACCTGCAACGATGCGATAGACGAGGAAATCCAATTTCGTTTCAAAACATTAACTATAGAGAGACGACAGGTAGAGAGAGACGACAAAGGCAGGATGGGAACAGACAGACACAAAAGTAACCGATAACAGTACAGAAAAGGGGGAGTCTAGACAGAGTGCTCACTCTTGTAAGTGTGAGGGTCTCGGAAGACTTGAGATTCACGAGTCACAGCTCGGGAAGGGATTTGGAAACCTCGAGCTTCGTTGATGGCGTCGACTTGTTGGGTGTGGGAAGGAGGGTGATTGACGATCATACGAGCACTGTCCGAGAGAAGGAGAGTTTGAATTCCGGCTCCGATGATCTATGGAAGAAGAAGACGAGACGATGGATATCAGCAATTAGACTGGGAGCGAAGAGACTAAGGAGAGAGACTTACAGTAGCAGGGAAGGTAGTGAGAGCTGCGATAGCAGTATAACCGGAGTGAGCGGTAAAGCATTGACGTCCATAAACAATCGAGCAAGCGATTCGACCACCCAGATCACGAGAGTTGTTCAGAGCGACCGAGTTGATGGAGAATCCCCAGATGACGACTGCATATCCAGCTCCGATGACGAAAGGCGCAGATGAGAGGGTTACGAAGAAGTTGCAGGCGTCGAGTACCGAGAAGACGAGAATTGCGAGGAAAATGTTGCCAATAGCTTCGTTGAAGAATGCCCAACCCAAGTTTTCTGTTCGAGAACGCGAGCAAGGTTAGCTACTTAACTTTCGTAACGTTCTTAGCAAAGGAAAGGCGACTCACGACCAGCTGCAGGCATTAAACCGAAAAGTCCTGCCGGTCCTTGCGCACTGAAAACAGCCTGTCCCAAACCGACCGCTCGAAGTTCCTCCGTGATGAGAGCGAGTTGATCGTGGAAGATACCGGCTACGATGAGGGCTCCTACCATAGCTCCGAGGATTTGAGAGATAATGTAGTACGGCGCTTTTCTCCAGGGGAAGCCTGGTAGAAGAGCAACAGAAATCAGCTCCAGGACATGATCGGAAACAGACACGAGAGAATCACCCTTGAAGAGACAGAAAGCGATCGTGAAAGCGGGACTGAGGTGACCTCCGGAAGTAGGAGCAGCGATGATGATAGCGACTGAAGCACAGAACCTTGTCAGATTGCAGCTCGAACGACGCTGAGAAGAAACGAGAGACTCACAGGAGATACCGAGAGCGTAAGCGAAACCAATCGTGAGTAAAGATCCGAACCCGCTTTGTTTCGCTGCCGTAGTGATGAGAAGAGTTGCTGATGCGCCGACTCCCGAGAAGACATAAATCCCGACTCCGAGGAACTCGGCGAAACACTCGACGAGGAGAGGCGGTCTTCGCATTTCCCTGTTCAATTTCACTCGGAACGATCAGTATTCGTCGACATCGAGAAAAAGATACAGGCAGGAGAGTGCGAGAAAGTCGGGAGAGTACGAGAAAGTCAGGCTTACCAAGTACGAAGCCATTTCGGCGCTGCAGGGAGAGGAGCAGCGTGATGAGCGGCAGTCGCCATCTCATTCTGTCGCAACAAGTCTGCTACACCGACCTCGACATCTCCTGCGTTACGATTCAGGTGGTCTCGTTGGGCTTGCATTGTCGATCGATAGAGATTGATTATTGGTCGGAGAGGAAGGAAAGTGATGGAAGGAAGAGAGGAAAGAGAGAGAGGTTGATCGGTGGGGAAGAGCAAGGCCTCCTTTTCGGCGGGGGATTGCTGTAGTGTTTGGCGGAGGATAGGGCTGTAATCAGCGGGCCCCGCAAATAGTCAGCACGCTGTCGTACTAGTCGGAAATAGGCTATTTATGGGTCAAAAGATCGGAGCGAAATCCGTTTCAAAGTGTTCCAAAGCAATTTCAACTTGTACTGTACGTAAGCAGCGAAAGGTGACAATCGAACACTTCACGTGATCCCTCAGCGTCGTCGAAGCGAAGAAAGCAGGTCGAAGAATTCAGGTCGAAGACCGCACAATGAAACGAGTTCACGAAACGCTTCGCTCGTCGACCCTAGTCTACTCTTCGACCCATCTGCGAGCGTTGTGCTGAAAGACACTTGTTGTACGACGTCCGGGCGAATTGGTACGAAATTGTTGGCGATCAGTTGACTTTTGCGTGCCATGCGGTCGAAACGAAACTGCGAGCACGGAAACAGTCAATTTGATTTCGGCTCTCTTTCGCTGGCCGACTGTCCACCACCGTTATGCAATCTTCCGCTTTGCCTCAAATTCTCCAGTGAAGGGTGAGGGAGAATAACGTACAAAGTTGGAAAACTCGATCACTTTCCTGCCTTTCGTAGCCCACGCCGACCCACTTCTGATCAACCACGAGTGCTGCCATATTCTCCGGCGGAAGCAATGATTCTCCTATCAATCGGTACCTGCTGTTCTTCGACGACGTGGGTGGTTTAGGCTGTATATTCCCGCTCTTCTTCGGCCTCGAGAGCGAGACAGGTGATCAAATCTTGAGAGCCTTCGCATACTGATCGGTGTCGAGAAGTCGTCAAAGTCACGAAGAGAAGCACTAACAGGAGAGGAAAGTGAAGGAAAGGAAGGAAAGAAGCATTCGCAAGACTCTGCTTCGTCTCCACCTCGAGATTGTTAGACGTGCCAAGAGAGCCTTCTTGGCAAGCTCGTGTCTCGCGTGCGCGGTCTAAAAAAGTAACGAGGAAATGAGTGATCGACAGAGGAGGAAGAGTTTTCTTTTCGTAGAGATTTTCCTTTCGCACCGTTGAAACCGCTGCAGAACAATGTCTCTTCGAGCGCTGGTACGAGTAGGCTGACAAGAAGGACGAGCTTGGAATCAGTGTGAGTGTTGAATTGCAAGTCTCGATTGACCGGATGAAGGAGACAAACGAGAGCAATATTCGACAGAACGAACGAGAGCAACGAATTCGGTTCAGATATAACAGGACTCTGATCTACTGATCTAATTGCAGCGAGTTTAGAGGTGACGACGGCTGATCGGGGAGTGAATAGAGCGTGAAAGCGAGTTCTGAGTCGCGCCTTGCGATATACTGCGAGACCTCGTCTATAGTGTCATCAGACACGAGTTAGCTATCGTTCTTCAGCAACGACGGAAAAGACACGGTCTAACCCTGCCGTGTTTTTCGTGCTCGATCTCAGTGAGAGGCAAACAAGCGGGATCAGTACATGAAAAGAGTTACTTGCGAGACTCAAAGACCAGATGTACCCTGATTTCTTCAAGTTCTGTCAAACTCTCGGAGATGAGCTTGGAGACACGTGCGATTTCTGCGTTGGCGGCGTACTCGAAAATGTCGAGCGCGATGTGATAGCGAAGGATTGAACTCCTCGATCCGGGCTCCGTCCACGCGGATTGATAGTGGTCCTGAAGGGTATAGTAGAGTTTGTCGAGCCATGTGGTGGTATTGGCGTTGTGAGAGAACATGTTGCGCTGAAAGCCCAGCATGTCGTGAAAGGTTTGGTTTGACTGCAAGAGTGTCGAGATGCAGTCCCACAGAGCCGGGCACTCTTTCTTGAGGATCAGTTCCTATGGGTGATATGTTGGTATCTTGACAGCGGAGATTCGGGAGAAAACGACAGAAACGCACCTTCCAATTCTCCGTCGGATTCGACTGAAACATAGCCAATTCTTCTCGAATACCTTGAAGACCGCCAGGGGAAGTCTGCGCCATGATACCGTTGTCGAGGAGCCAAAGGAAGAGTCGGTACGCTGCCTTCACTTCAGGGCCACGCACTTCTCGCTCTGCTTCCGTCCAAACATCCTTCATCTTCTTGTGATAGTCTTGAGCGGTCGGTGACATACTCTTCAATGGTCAATTTGAGTATAGACTGGTGCGGGAGAGAAGATTCGGCGAGGGAGAGGGAGAGGAGAAAGAGAAAAGCGAAAGATACCTCAGTCCGTTTCTTTATCCGACCTCCTATCGATCCGCGGCAACAGTCTCGATCTCCTATCTACGAGCCGCGAGGGAGAGATGGCGATCGGGGCCATGCTCTTCGTAACTCCGGGTTCGTCTGTAACCGTTGAATTCTCTTCCCTCACCCTCGTTCTCCCTCCTGATAGATTGATGTGGTATCTGTGAGGTCCCATCGTAAGATCTCGCCGAATACCGAGGTGTACATTCAGTAGATCCCATTGAGCTTAGTGGAGACGAGGTCGAGTTTGAGGATCGGGAAAGGACTACGAGCTGACTACTGAAGCCGCACGATGACGGCAGACAGGAGTGGAGCGGGATCAAAGTAAAGAGTGCTGTGTGAATATCATCGGCACGCCCGTGAGCTCTTGTGAAACAGCCTGGCCGAAACAACTGAGAGGTTTAGCGAGACAAATCAAAGTCTGTGAAAGAGAAGGGAGGCAAAACTCACCCATCTGCTGAAGCTTTGCAAGGTCTATTTCGAAAATCTTGAGCACCTCGTGGCGGGAGCTCGAAGCCGTTCCCGACGCAGATACAGCAAGGTGCAACTCTGATGAGGGAAGAGCGAGGATTTGGCGAGGAAAACGGAGAGGAGAAGCAGCAGAGCTATTTTGACGACGTCATAGGTTCTAGAGAGCCGTAGAGCTACAGTCTGGAGTGCTTCCAAGCAGAGCAAGTGAAAGGAAGGAAGACAAGAGGAAGCGAGTTGAACGATTCGTATCTTGGCCTCCTTCCCACAACGCTTCACCAAGTCTAGCCAGCTCTTCGATCAAACAAGTACAAGTACAAGTTCTGAGAGATGTTCTCGAGCAAGTCTCGCAAGGCGCAAGAGAATGTAGCAGGACTCGATTTCTCATCAATTCTTCGAAATCCTTCAGCATGGCAATTAGGGCATTTGGCGAATCTAGGGATAGGTGGAGAGCTTACTGCTATGACTTATGGTACGCTCGCCCGAGACAGACTTGCCGTATCGAGAGGTATTGACTCCCACTTTTCGGATCAACAGACCCAGTTCAATCTCTCCTAGCGGTAGGGACAGAGCACGGCAAGCTCTTCGCATTCGGGGCACCTGGAGTACAGCTATCGTGGGATGTAGGGATTCCGACAAAGATCAAACATCTCGCTTTCAAAGCAGGATCTGGCTTTCTCGCTGTGGTCGGTTCGTCTTCTTCGTCACTCATCGAGCTCATACAGCAGGTTGACCCAAGAAACGTCGAACAGACGCAAAGGAAACGCTCTACATCTTCGACTTGAACAGACTCGACAAGAACCGCCCTCATCGAGATGCAATGCTTTCCCTTCGTTCGAAAGTCACCTGTCTCGAAACCTCCGCCTCTCATTCTTTCCTCTTCCTCGGCTTATCAGACGGTACCGTCGATATCTTCGACATTGATCGAGGAGTCCTCTCTCGCGAGGTCCGTATTCCGAATCTTTGGCTCGCTCAAGAAGAACTCCTGCGCCGAAGTGGAGTTCCCGATGCGCCTTCTCGACGACACATTCCCATCTGTACCGATCTCAAATCTCACCCTCTCGACCTCAATCTTCTCCTCATCGCTTACGAAGGAGGAGTCAGTTTATGGAATCTTGCAACCCAAGTTTGCGAGCGAAACTTCGATTTCGTTGTGCCTCCTGGTGCTCCGGGTGGAGGAAACGATGTTGAAGAAGCTCTCTTCACGGAGAGACGCCCTCCTGTCACGTGTCTCGCATTCCGACCTGACGGTCAGTTTCGACTCTCTCTGCTGACTCGATTGTCGACGGCTGACAAGTAGAACACACGTACAGGTCTCGTCTTTGCTGCTGGTCATGAAGATGGTACGATATCGTTTGCAAGCACGCAAGACGACACTCCTATAGCGATGCGAACTCTTGAACGAGCCGACGTCAACAAAACAACTGAAGAAGATCTGTTCGGTTGGTCGCAAGGAGGTGGACAACGTCAACTCTCAGGTCGAGAACCGATCTTCCGCCTCGCTTGGTCAGGATTCCCGGAGGAAACGTATCTCGATCAAGCAGCGGCAGCTTTCGCCTCGGCGACAGGTCCAGCTTCTCCTACCATTCCCGCATCTCCCGCCCTACCCTCATCTCCGAACACTGGCGAAGATAAGACAAGTCATCGAGGCGAGACAATGCTCACGGTGATGGGAGGGATTCTACCATCAGATCCCACCGGAATCCACATCCTCGAATTTCCCGCTTACTCCTCGCCTGCCGCTGCACCAGCAACCTCGAAATCCGGCAACATCTCTCTACCTCTCCGAGAAGCTCTCCGCTCTTCCATCTCTCCTGTCGCTCATCACCTCTATCCGACCTCGACTCCTCCCGAAGATTTCCTCCTCCTCCCTCGTTCTTCCCCTCACTTCGGTTCATCTTTCGATCCAAACGCCATCATCATCACCACAGGACCTGATCGACGTTTACCAGTCCTCGCTGCTCCACACGCTACCAACGGGATCGAAGCTTACTCGTTCCCTCCCTCCGCCCTTCGCGTCCCAGAATCTCTCAATCTTCCTACTCCCCTTTCGTTCTCAGGAGGAGGAACTTGCTCGTCTACGAATCTGATCACTGTATCGGGAGCGACGTATAGGAAACTTCTCCATCAGTTCGACGTTTCCGACGAACTCGCTGCGAGGATCCCTTTGCGCGGCGGAACAGCTTTCCCTCAAGCTCGACCCCACATCGTTCGAAACGACGCTTCGACACCTCGAATGTCCGATAATCATCCTCGTATCCTCATCACCCTCCATGTCGACCTCGTTGTTCGATTTTGGGACGTCTCGAGTCACCTCCTTTGGGGTTACAAACCAACTCCAGAATCGGACCCGAAGATCAACCTCGAATATCCTCGACCCCTCAAACATCTTGATGTCGATCTCAAAGCAGCACTAAGCGATTCGAGAGCGTTGGAGATGAATTCGGCGAGATTGGCGAGGGATCGACCTTGGGAGCTGGAACTCGACAAGGTCAGCTTCGCAGAGGAGACGCTGGAACTCGCAGTGAACTTATCAACTGGAGATCTTCTAGTATTCCGGTAAGTCTCTCTCGACTCTCAGCAGCACTTTCAAAAAACAAACGCTGACCTCGCCTCTCGAATGCTTCAGATGGGGATACGGGGAACTGCCGCAAATGCTCGAGGAAGATCGTGTCGAAGCTCAAGCCACCCTCGATGGCACTGTTCAAGGCGCTCTACGTGATCTCAACCTCGACTCCTCTGCCTCAACATCTCAACCACCCTTCAGAGCTCCGCCCTCAAAACTGAGCCGACATCGAGCATCTGTCGCTGCTCCTTCTGCACAGCCGACCTACGATCCTCAAGACTCATTCGTCGATCTCGTCGATGCTCCAGTGCGACGTTTGGATCAAGATGGATTCCGTTGCGTCGCAGGATTCAAGTTCTCGTCGAGTTCGGCGGATGGGGCTCTCTCCTCGAAAACCTGTCTCGCCATGAGCGATATAGGCTTTCTTGCAGCTGCGAACGATGCCAACCTGCTCATCGCCGATATGAGAGGTCCCGAAGTTCTCCTTTTCGACGGTCCTCACTCTCAAACGGTCGATCACAAAGGAAAGGGGAAGCACAGAGGCGACAATTCGAGTATCTCATCACTAGCTTGGACAATCACTGCTATCGGTGAAGGTGAGCGTTTATCATCACTCTGCGAGAGATCGATTCTCAGCTGAAATGGCTTTCTCTCCGTAGATGGAGATCATTCACCTCGACTCATCGTCACTCACGAATCTGGTCTGACTCGTATCTTCGAACTCGCGAATCTTGGAGGAGGATGGCATCTCAACGAAAAGTTCGCATCGATTCAACACGATTCGACTCGAAGTGCATTCGCAAGTTTCGTTCTCGACAAGTTCGGGAACGAGCTACCGGCAGATGGTCCCGCTTTACAACGAGCTCTCGATCATCAAGCGGCTTTCTCAGCACGAAATTTCGAAGCGAAAGGGTCGTTGATAGCGGTCTGGGTCACTGCAAGCGCACGATCTCTCTCGGTCTTCTACAACATCGACGGTCCCAAAATCGCATCTTACGAAGACGATCGAGTCTTGTTCGAAAAGGCAGTAGTCGTACGGAAACAAGATTGTTCAGTTCTCGTTACTCAAGCGAGGAATCGTCAAATTTCGGTCTTCTCTCTACCTGAGCTCGTTCAGATCTCGAGAATGATCCCTGAAGCTTCGATACAGTACGTCTCACTCATCCTGCTCTGCTCAAAATGTGACCTACTGAATGAGAACTCTGCATCGTAGTGATTCGGCGGGAACGATCGCTCTTTGCTCTGACGGAGACTTCGTTCAGCACCTTGATCCGCTCGACATTCGATTCTACACTACTTGCGACATCAATCGACCTGCATTCCCTCCCAAGCTGACGATCATCGACCCTTCAATCCCGATTCCTGCTCAAGTCAGCGCTCTGACCTGGGCTGGATCTTCCCTCGCTTCTTGGTTCGGAGGCACAAAGGTTTACACTGGTGCAGAGATGGATGCTATTCGTGAGTTCGTCGTTCTTGTCGTTGTCTGAGCTAGTTGTTGACCTCTTCGCTCCCTCGCGTTCAGTCGGAGGACCGAAGCGCCCACCACCCAAAGATCGACCTCTACCGAATTCGCCCCCCGCGATTATCGCCGCAACTAAGCGAGCCAGAGCACCACCTCCAGCTTCTACTCCAGCCCCCTCACAAGCTTCGTATGTTCAAGGAGCAACGGACAGCGCTCGAGATATCATGGCGAGAACGAACGAAGCTTTGTCGATGCGAGGAGAGTATCTCAACTCGATTGGTGAGAAGCTGAGCTCGGTTGGAGCGGATGCTGCTAAGTTTGCGTGAGTCCTCGATGTCCCCCACGCTTGCACTGAGTTCGAGGAGACTAATCGCCTTTCTTTCGACAGGCAACAAACGAAGGTCAGCGCTCAACGAGAGGGAGCAAAGAGAGCTGCTGCTGGTACATGGAGCTCTCTGTGGAACAAGATGCCTTGATTCGATCGCAATGTATCGTTTTCACTACATGTTTCAAGAATAGGGAAAGTGGAGAGAGTGAGCTTTTTTCCTGAATCAAGTCAGTGTTCTCTCTCGCTAGGTGAGCCTCGCTTCTACTTCCTCTTACGCTGCTCCCACTAACCCTCACATTTATAAGCAGCTTAACACCTTTGGACCCTGCGAGAAAAAAAAATGGTCCGAGGACTCTACGGAGGTGTTTACTCTCTTTCCGATTCCCTCTCTTTCTCTCCCCTTCACCTCACCTGAACTCTAGGTCGACTCGAATCGCGATGGGTCGTTCACAACGTCAGCGTACTGACTCGTTCAGCACCTCAAGCGAATCCTCTTTCGATTCCAACGAGCAGTTTAGCGATATGGAGGAACCGGACAACACTCAGCTGACAACCGAGAAGAAGCAAAAGAAGACTTGGGTCATGAGATCTGGAGTGAGCTTATTCGTTACTCTAGCTTTCTCGTTTCGAATCCCTCGCTGAATCACAATGACCGAGACAGCCCTCAAAGACTGCGCCACAGCAGTACGATCCTGTAGCTGGAGACGACCAGTACGACGGCCAACAACCCTCAGACGATGCTGCAGGTCAGCAAGGAATGGATTACGGAGGTTACTCTGACGAAGAGAAAGGCATGAAGAAAGGAGGAGTGAGTGACCCGTATGCTGATGGTCAAGCTGATAATGGAGAGGGATATGACAATGGTGAGAGTCAAGATGGAAGCAAGAACGGGAAGAAGAAAAGCAACAAGATGATCTGGGTTTGGTCGGGAGTGGCTGCGATCGTGTTGATTCTGATCCTTCTCGCGATCTACTGGTTCTGGGTAAGCTGACCTCTCTCATTGACGGCATTCTATAGCTGACACTCGACCACAAATATAGCTTCGATCGAAACCCGAGGAGGAGGACGTCAAAGATTCCTCAGCAAGCTCGAGCTCAAGCAATTCCTCGACATCTGCTGCTCTCAACGATACGGCGATCTCGAGCTTGATTCCAGCTACGACCGCTTTACCAGTTACGACTCTACCAGCTATGAACGATACCCTCGAAACTGGTCTCGACCTTTCCCCTGTACCTACTGCTATTTCGAACGATACCTTTCCGAGCGCAACTCGTCAGCCTTCTCCGACTACGACCTCGAGCGCTGATGACGCATCGGCAACCTACTTCGCTCAGATTACTTGGTTCAATGCTGGTATGACTTCCCCAATACTCGAGCATTGTCGACATCGGCTGACTCTCGATTCACTTGCTCTCAGACGAAACCCGTACACCCTGTGGCACGAAGCCCAACGACGGAGATTACGTCGTACACATCAGCGAAGAACTCGTGAGTGTTCATTCCTATCTGAGACCAGGAAGAACCGCTCAAAGTCTCTCTGATTTTCGCAGTATGGAGACACATCATCTGTCTCGCCTCTCTGCGGGAGATGGATCTCGTTATATCAGCTCGAGACTGATTCTTATACCGATGCGACGAGTAAGTCCGAGCAGACTTCGTCCCCGAGCATTGAGCTGACGGCCTCATCTCCCTCAGTCGAAGGAATCTGTTCGAGCTGCACAGGCCATAATGTCGCGATGTCAAGGGCAGTCTTTTGGGCACTGACCCAGGACATGAAGCTCGGCACAACTCTCGCGCAATGGTGGTGGACAGCGAAGAAGGATCAACCCAAGAACACCCTCAAGAGCGTTGTCAATTCTCCCGCTCAATCAACAATGAAATCCTCCAGTCAAGGAAATCAGGGAGGCTCGATTGACGCTACCTTTGAACCACTCGATACGACTGATGAAACTGTAGGAGGAGCTCATTAGAAGGTTATTCGTAGCTCACTTTTTGCGAGCGAA
>Ga0308170_10003353_pt1 | contig 13147 bp, 9 predicted proteins | sample PhyBR2_2_FD_202136 | JGI IMG/M metagenome (GOLD analysis project Ga0308170, IMG submission 202136) | Phyllosphere microbial communities from UC Gill Tract Community Farm, Albany, California, United States - DLSLSB.R2 | ecosystem: Host-associated > Plants > Phyllosphere > Unclassified | place... | reverse complement strand
GTTGCAGGCAAGTGCCTATGAAACACTACTAGCTGAGGAAGGTTGTCCGAGCGGCCGAAGGAGCTGGTCTTGAAAACCAGTGTGCGGTAACCCCGTACCAAGAGTTCGAATCTCTTACCTTCCGCAACGGGGACCCCTGGCAGCCGGCAACGGCCGCCAGGGGTTCTTTGCTTTAACACCGCGCTTGCTTCCAGCTGATCCAGTTGTTGCACACCCCGGCGCCGCCGGTCTGCGTCCCGGTTAAGCCCACGCGCCCTGCTGACGTCAGGGGCCAGGGGAACTACGGCCAGGCCACTGCCGCGTACCGGGCCTGCCTGCACGGCTAAAGACCCGGATGCGCCATCACTTTTGGTTCCTATCCCGCCGGTTTAGGGACCAAAAGTGATGGCGGATCGCCGTTTAAGCCTGGTTGAGGATGGCGGCCGCGATCTCGTCGGCGTCGCGGAGCGTGCGCTGGCCGCTGCGGTATGCCGGGCTCCCCGGCTGGAGTGCCTCGGCGGCAATCGCCGTGCCCCACTGGGCCGAGGACAACTGCAGCCCCAGCACGTACAGGTGTTCCGTCACCGACCCGTTGGCACCTACCGGGCGGTAGGGGTGGGGTTCCACGTCCAGGCCGGTTGACTCAACGGGGGCACCTTCGGGAGTCATCATGAGCTTGGGCCGCACCAGCCCGTCGGACAGCAACTGCGCCAGGACCGGCGAGTCATTTGCCGAGACCCGGTTGCCCGGTGCCAGTGCTTCCACCATGGCGCGGGCGGTCGCCGGCCGGCCCGCAACCCAGGGAGACGCCGCAGCGAACACCGCCGACTTCCGGTCCACGCCGAACTTTGGGTCGGGGCCAACAAAGCTGACCACCCCGGCCCGTGCCAGTGCTGCGAGCTGCTCGGACCGCAGTGCCGGTGGCCCGCTGGCCAGGCCCTCCACAAAGGACTCGAACCAGCCACGCAGCCCGGCGACCCATGACTCATCGGTGATGCCGCCGTCGGCCACTGCTGTCTTTAGGACGGCGCGCCCGTGGTGCAGCGCCGCGATGGCCATCTTCACGGGGTCGTCCTCCCCCAGGGCGGAACGGCGCGCGTCATCGAGCAGGAATTCCACCACGGCTGCATCGTGCTCGCTGCGGGAAGCGAAAGAACGTCCGGCCAACGGGGCCGCAAGGCCGCGCAGGTCCAGGCGGTGGCGGGGACCAACGTGGACGGCCAGGACGCTCTCCACGCTGTCTTCCCAGTTGGCGACGCTGTGCGCGTGCGGCTGCAGTGCTTCCTCAAGAGCGGCGAGGAACGCGGGCGCGTCAGGCACCGCACCGGGCTGCGAGTGCACCAGCGTTGTGTAGTAGGCCCAGAGGGCGTCGCGGTGCAGCAGCGGCCAGAGGTCGTGGTCGAACGAGGGCCGGATCCCGGTCTTCGCCAGCCGCTCGATGGCGGCCTCGGTGAGGTAGCGCAGCGTGATGGAGGAGGCGTAATAGCCGTCCAGTGCCGCCTTTGCCCGGTACGGGGTCCCGCGGCGGGACGCCGCGATGATCAGCGGCTCCTGGCCGGACGGGTCGTACTCCAGACCGCTGCCGGTGGAGACGAACTTCCCGCCGCGGCCCTCGGTGAGCTGGCCCATGGTGTCGAAAAAGTTCAGCCCCATCCCGCGGACCAGGACCGGTTCACCGGCGGGGATCCGGGACCAGTCCACGTCCGCGGGCACGGCAGGGGGAAAGTACTGCAGCCCCAGCTGCGCGGCTGCAACCTGCAGCCCGCGCTGTTCCGGATTCAGCCGGGACGTAATGTGCCCCAGCGCCAGCACCACGGAGTTGGCGCGGAGGGTCGCTCCCGTGGCCAGGCCGACGTCGTATGTCCCGTCCCCCACGGGACGCACCGACTCAGCCTCCGTTCGGTGGAATTCGACCGTGACGCCGTCGGGCGCCTTGCCCAGCAGTTCGTTGAGGGTGGTGCGCAGGTAGCGGCCGTAGAGGGCGCGACTGGGGAAGTCCGTGGCCTCCAGGACCGCGAGTTCCGCCGTCTCCTCCGCAGTGACGTCCGGCGACGGGCTCTGCTGCTGCTTCACCCGCCATTGGTTGAACGTGGTGCCGGCAACCGGTGCGGGCAGCGACGGATCCTGCGGTATGAGGGTGGGATAGAAGGACTGGGTGTTCATGAGGAACAGCCGGGATTGCCCCGGCTGCCAGACATGCCCGGGACCGGCAGGATAGGGGTCCACGACGTCGATGTGGAGCCGTACGGAGCTTCCCGCGGCAGCAGCATGGGCGAGCAGCCGCTCCAGCACGCTGGTGCCACGGGGGCCGCCGCCGATGATGACGGCCCGGTTGCTCTGCGTTAATTCCACGGCATCCAGCGTACGGGCTGGAGACGGAGCCTGCGCCCTGCGTGTGACTTGCCAGCCATGGGTGATGTTGTTTGGATAAGGCGCATGACCACCACAGCAGCTGATCAAGCGTCCGTTCCCGGTCCCGGCCGGGACACCTCCGGAACCGGCCCGCGCGAGACCGCACCGGAACCCGTCGACGAAAATGTGTGGCTGGAGGACATCTACGGCGAGGAGCAACTGGCCTGGGTGAAGGAGCAGAACTCCCGCACCGAGGACCTGCTGGAGGACGGCGGCTACGCCGAACTGGAAGCGGGAATCCTGGAAGTCCTGGACTCCACCGACCGGATCGCCATGGTGGGCAAGCGCGGCGACTGGTACTACAACTTCTGGCGCGACCAGCAGAACCCCAAGGGCCTTTGGCGCCGCACCACCTGGGAAAGCTATTGCACCGATTCGCCGGAGTGGGACGTCCTCCTCGATGTTGATGAGCTGTCCCGTGCCGAAGAAGCGGAGTGGGTCTTTCACGGGGCAACGTTCCTGCGGCCTGCTGCCGGAGAGCCCTACCGGCTGGCGCTGCTGGCCCTCTCCCCCGACGGCGGCGATGCCAACCGGTACCGCGAATACGACGTCGAGGCGCGCGGCTTTGTTGATCCTGCCCGGGGCGGATTCGATCTGCCCACGGCCAAGGGCAACGTCTCGTGGCTGGATGCGGACACGCTGCTGGTGGCCTCCACGGCGGACGGCCTGCCCAAGACCGCATCCTCCTACGCCCGCACGGCGGTAACACTAAAGCGGGGCGAATCCCTGGCCACAGCACCCCGCCTTTTCGAAGTGCCGGAAGACCACATGATGGCCGTGGTGGCGCACGACTCCACCCCCGGCTTTGAGCGGACCTTCGCGGTGGACTACGTCGACTTCTTCAACCGCACCAACTTCGTGCTGCGGGACGGATCCTGGGTGTCCATTGACGTGCCCACCGACGTCAACGTCAGCGCGCACCGGGAATGGCTGCTCTTCCGTCCGCAGCAGGACTGGGTGCTGGACGGCACCAGCTACCCCTCCGGGTCGCTGGTTGCGGCCAATTTCGAGGACTACCTCGCCGGCAGCCGGAAGCTGACCGTCCTGTTCACCCCGGATGCGCACACCTCACTGCAGTCCTGGAGCTGGACCCGGAACTTCCTGCTGCTCAACCTGCTCAAGGACGTCTCCTCCGAGATCCGGGTCCTGGACCCGTCCCGGGCAGGCGACAGCCCGGACGGTGGCTGGGCCGCCAGTCCGCTGGATGCCTGCCCGCCGCTGCATGACGTGAACGCTTACGCGGTGGACGACGAGGACGGGGCACCTGCCGATGGCGGCGCCGGTGATGACTTCTGGCTCATCGCCACCGGATTCACCACCCCCACCACGCTGATGCGCGGCACGCTTGAGCGGGGCGGCGCCGAGGACGGCGCTGACCAGCCCGGCACTGGGACGCCTGGCGTGGTCAGCCGGCATGCGACCGTCAAGACTTCGCCGTCGTTCTTCGCCGACAGTGACTATGAGGTGGAGCAGCACTTCGCCGTGTCCGACGACGGCACCCGGGTTCCGTACTTCCAGGTGGCACCGCGGGGGCTGGCATTGGACGGGCAGAATCCCACTCAGCTGTCCGGCTACGGCGGGTTCGAGGTGTCGCGCACGCCCGCCTACAGCGGCACGGTGGGCAGGGCATGGCTGGAACGGCGGAGCACCCTCTCGGACGGAAGCGACGGGAAGGCCCCGCACTCGCGCGGCGGCGTCTACGTGGTGGCGAACATCCGCGGCGGCGGCGAATACGGGCCGGCATGGCACCGCGCCGCGTTGAAGGAGAACCGGCACCGCGCCTACGAGGACTTTGCAGCCGTGGCCCGGGACCTTATCTCGCGCGGCGTCACCTCGCCGCGGCGGCTGGGCTGCGTCGGCGGTTCCAACGGCGGCCTCCTGGTGGGAAACATGCTCACCCGCTACCCGGAACTGTTCCGTGCCGTCTCCTGCGGAGTGCCCTTGCTGGACATGCGGCGCTACACCAGGCTCTCCGCCGGACATTCCTGGATTGCGGAGTACGGGGACCCGGATGTTCCCGAACAGTGGGAGTACATCAGGACGTTCTCGCCCTACCATCTGCTCAAGGACGCGGTGGAGTACCCCGAGACCTTCATCTGGACGGCAACCTCTGACGACCGTGTGGGTCCGGTCCAGGCACGCAAGATGGCCGCGAGGATGCTGGCCATGGGAATCCCCAACGTCTGGTTCCACGAAGCCGTGGAGGGTGGCCACGCCGGGGCGTCGGACAATCGGCAGGCGGCCGCGTTGCAGGCCCGCAGCCAGCATTTCCTGTGGAAGGCATTGGCAGGCTGAACGCCGTGGATTCCGTCTTGTCCGTACGGAAGGCGGGCGCCGGGGACATCGAGCGGCTGGCCCAAGTGCACGTCCGCTGCTGGCAGGAGACCTACAAGGGGATGCTGTCCGACGCCTTCCTCCCCGCGGTGGATCCCGCCGGCTGGCTGCGGCTGTGGCGGCACCTGCTGGACCGGCCGGAACCCGCCGCGGCATGGGTGGCGTGCGACGGCGGGACGGTGGTTGGGTTTGCAGGCGCACGCCGGCTGCCCACACCCGGTTCCCCCGAAGGGCACCCGGCGCCCTCGTCAGGAGACCTCGAGTTGTGGGGTCTGTACCTGCTGAGGTCCCACCAGGGCCTCGGGCTGGGCGGCCGGTTACTGGAGGCAGCAATCGGCACCAGCGCCGCAAGCCTCTGGGTGGCGGCCGGCAACCGCCGGGCCATTGGCTTCTACCGGCGGTTCGGTTTCGAACCCGACGGCACAGAGGACGTCCTGGCTGACTGGGAGAACCTGCCGGAGATCCGCATGGTCCGCCCGGCCCAGCGTTTGCCCTAGGGCCTGCAGCCCTGCAGGCCGGGCTCGAGATACTGGCCGGATCCGTTTTGCACTGCATGGCAGGATCTGCGTATCCTTGGTGGGCTAGGAATAGCAATTGGAGACGTGCCAGAGCGGCCGAATGGACTTCACTGCTAATGAAGGGTCGGGGTTAAACTCGACCGGGGGTTCAAATCCCCCCGTCTCCGCGTTTGGCCCCGGTCCTCGGACCGGGGCCTTTTGCGTTCCCGGGACTCCGGAATGCGCTGTCCACGACACGGACGTGCGGGGCGCCCGCCGTTGGCCGGTGGCAGGATTAGCGCATGGCGGCACGCAGCGACCCACACCAGCCCGACGGCGACCGTTCGGGATGGAACCCTCGCCTGGCACTCCTGGTGGCGGCGACTTTCTTTATGGAATTCCTGGACGGGACTGTCCTCACCACGGCCATTCCCAGCATCGGGGCGGACTTCGCCATCCCCGCCGCCGACGTCAACATCACCATGACGGCCTACCTGCTGACCGTGGCCGTCGGGATTCCCATCAGCGGATGGCTGGCTGAACGGTTCGGCGCCAGGCGGATCTTCTGCTCCGCCATAGCCGTGTTCACCCTCGCGTCGCTGGCCTGTGCCCTGAGCCAGGACCTGGCCACGCTGACCCTGAGCCGCATCGCCCAAGGCGCCGGCGGGGCCATGATGGTCCCGGTGGGAACCCTGGTGGTCCTGCGCGGCACACCGAAGTCCGAGCTGCTGCGGGCCACCGCATTCCTGGTGTGGCCGGGGCTCCTCGCACCGGTCCTTGCGCCGCTGGTGGGCGGCGCGCTCACCACCTACCTGTCCTGGCACTGGATCTTCCTGGTGAACCTCCCCCTCGGCGCAGCAGCCTTTGCCGCTGCCCTGCGCCTGGTTCCGGTAACGCCAGGAGATCCCGGCCGACGGCTGGACTGGACCGGCATGGCGCTGACCACCGTCGGGGTGGGGGCCTTGGTGGCCGGCCTGGAGCTGGCCAGCAGCCACCCGGAGCTGCCTTGGGCCGGAATCAGCGCGGCGGCCGGAGCCGCTGCACTCACCGCTGCCGTGGTGTGGATGCGCCGGGCACCCCATCCCCTGTTCAATCTCCAGGTCTTCCACGCCCGGACGTTCCGGGCCATGGCCACCGGCGGGTTCATGTACAGGGTCACCATCAGCTCGGTCCCGTTCCTGCTGCCTTTGATGTTCCAGACCGGGTTCGCCTGGTCACCCCTGCAGGCCGGTGCCATGGTGGCAGCGGTATTCGTCGGCAACATCGGGATCAAACCCGCCACCACCCCGCTGATCCGGAAGTTCGGGTTCAAGGCGATGCTGGTGTTCGCTTCCGTGGCATCAGCCATCACCTTCGCCCTCTGCGCCTTCCTGACGACGGAGACTCCGCAGGCACTGATGTTCGTACTGCTGGTGTGCAGCGGCGCCTTCCGCTCCATCGGCTTTTCGGCTTACGCGTCGGTCCAGTACGCGGACATCCCGCCGGCGCAACTCACGTCCGCCAATACGGTTTCGGCCACGATCGTGCAATTGGGCACCGGTTCGGGCATCGCCCTCGCAGCCCTGCTCATCCGGACCTTCAACGGCCCGGCCCTGGTCCCACAGGATCCGGCCGGCCCCTACCGCGGCGCGTTCCTGGCGATGGCCGTCCTGATGCTCGCCAGCACGGCGGACAGCCTGCTGCTCCCCCGGCACGCCGGGGCGGCGGTTAGCCAGCGGGGTGAGTCCCCCAAACCCGGTAACGCCACAGACGGGGCCGAACAGCCAACCGCCTCAGGCACCGACGCCGTGTCCAAGCCTGCCCAAGCCGGCAGCACCCAGCCCGCGGTCAGCCCGCCTGTGCCAGAACCAGGGGAAGCACCGCACCCGCCCCGGCCTGCCGAAGGGCGCGCCCCGCGACGGTAAGGGTCCACCGGCTGTCGGCGAGATCATCGATCAGCATCACGCTCTGCCCCTGAACCGCCTGCAGGGCAGCCCCAAGTTCAGGACCCACCACCAACCGGTCCCAAACCCCTGCCAGCCTGTAGGCGCTGTTGCCGCCGCGGCCGCCGGTAGGGCCGCCGTGCGCCAACTGCAGCTCGCCAAGGTAGGGAATGCGCCCGATCTCGGAGATTCCCCGGGCCAACGAGCCCACCAACTGCGGCTTGCCCCGGGACGGGACACCAACAATGGCGGCCGGCCTGCCCGCCCCGCTCCATCCCGGGTTCCGACTGTCGCCGGTTCCCCATTCGCGCAGGACCTGCACGCATGCCTGGAGCATGCCGGGGTCCACCGGCCGGTCCTCCGCCCCGGCGGCAAACAGCTCCCGCAGGGCACCGCCCCAGCCAAGGTCCGTAAGACGGGCCAGGACGCGGCCCTCCGACAGGCCTTCGCCGGGCTTGAGTTTCCCCTTCACCGGCACCCCGAGGCGGTCCATGCCGCTGGGCCACTGCAGCCGCGGTTCCAGGACGCCGCCCGCCCGGCTCAGCGTCTGCCCGGCCGCAGCCGTGGCGTCCTCGTTCACGTCCACCGGGAACCACCGGCCGGCGCAGTTGTCGCACCGGCCGCAGGGACGGGCTGTCTCGTCGTCCAGAACTGAGGTGATGTACTCCATCCGGCAGCCCGCCGTGTCCTGGTAGATCACCATTGAGTCCTGTTCGTCCACGCGTGCCTCCGCAATGCGGCTGTAGCGCTCCGCGTCGTAGATCCAGGGCTGGCCGGTGGACCGCCATCCGCCGCCGACACGTTCCACCGCCCCGTCCACCGACAGCACTTTCAGTAACAGCTCCAGCGGCGTGCGGCGCAGGTCAACCCGGGCTTCAAGGGCCACCGTGGACAAGGCGTTACCGGCCTCGGCCAGGGCCCTCAGTACGGCCGCTGCCTTTTCCTCCGAGGGCATGGAGGCGGTGGCGAAGTACTGCCAGATCTCACGGTCCTCGGAGCCTGGCAGCAGCAGGACGTCGGCGTTGGCAGCGCCACGGCCGGCGCGGCCCACCTGCTGGTAATAGGCCACCGGAGATGAGGGGGCTCCGAGGTGGACGACGAAGCCAAGATCGGGCTTGTCGAAGCCCATTCCGAGGGCCGACGTGGCCACCAGCGCCTTGACCTCGTTGTCCTTCAACAGTTGTTCTGCCCTCTCCCGGTCCGCCGGGTCGGTCCGCCCCGTGTAGGCAAGCACGTTGTGTCCCGCTTCGGACAGCAGCCGGGCGGTGTCCTCCGCCGCGGAAACGGTCAGGGTGTAGATGATGCCGCTGCCGGGGAGATCGGCCAGGTGGGTCAGCAGCCAGCCCAGGCGCGCTTTCGAATCGGGCAGCGACAAGACTCCCAGCCGCAGCGAGTCACGGCCAAGGGAGCCGCGGATGGTCAGGACGCCTGCCCCGAGCTGCTCTTCGATGTCGTGCACCACCCGCGAGTTGGCTGTGGCGGTGGTTGCCAGGACCGGTACGGAGTCCGGCAGCCGGGTAATGAGATCGGCGATGCGGCGGTAATCGGGCCGGAAGTCGTGACCCCAGTCCGAGATGCAGTGGGCTTCGTCGATGACCAATAGCCCGGTCCGGCGGAGGAGTTCGGGCAACTGGGACTCCCGGAACGCAGGATTGGTCAGCCGCTCCGGGGAGACCAGGAGGACATCCACCTCATCGGCGGCCAGCTGCTCACGGACGGCGTCCCACTCCAACTGGTTGGCGGAGTTGATGGCGACGGCCCGGACCCCGGCCCGGGCAGCGGCGGCCACCTGGTCCCGCATCAGGGCCAGCAGGGGCGAGACGATCAGGGTGGGCCCGGCTCCCCGGCGCCGCAGGAGGAGGGACGCCACGAAGTACACGGCTGACTTGCCCCAGCCGGTGCGCTGGACCACCAAGGCCCGCCGCCCGCCGTCGACCAATGCCTCTATGGCTTCGAACTGCCCGTCATGAAAGACGGCGCCAGGGTTGCCCACCAGGCCGCGAAGGACCTCAAGCGCCTCGGCATGCGTGGCGGTCCCCGGCCCGTCCGGACCTGCCGTATCTGCAACTGCGGTAGCGGAAACTGTGGAGGAGTACTGGTTATCGGCCATTGATTCAGTATCCCAGCACCCTCCGACACGAGGCACGGCGGTGCCCCGCTATGTGGAAACAGCCCCAACACCGGGCACAAAGGCCGGGCTTTGCGCAAGTTCTGCCAAAGCCCCCTTGGCCGCATGCGCCGCACACGTAAGATAAAGCCCGTGACTAGCGAACAGACAACGACATTTGATCTCTCGGCATCCTTCAAGGCCTACGACGTCCGTGGGATCGTAGGCGAGTCGATCACCGCCGAAATCGTCGAAGCCGTGGGGGCCGCGTTCGTGGATGTCCTGCAGCTTGAGGGCCAGACCATCGTGGTGGGCGGCGACATGCGCCCCTCCTCCCCCGAGTTCTCCAAGGCCTTCGCCAACGGAGCAGCAACACGCGGCGCCAACGTGGAGTTGCTGGACCTGATCTCCACCGACGAGCTCTACTTCGCCTGCGGGTTCCTGAACCGCGCGGGGGCAACCTTCACCGCCAGCCACAACCCCGCCGAGTACAACGGCATCAAGATGGCCAAGGCAGGCGCCGTTCCCATCTCCTCCGAAACCGGCCTCAAGGACATCCAGGCCCTCGCCGAGCAGTACCTGAACGCCCGCTCCATCCCCGCTGCCGGCACCAAGGGCCTCATCAGCGTCCGCGACGTGCTCAAGGACTATTCCGAGTACCTCCGCAAGCTCGTTGACCTCTCCGCATCCCGCCCGCTCAAGGTGGTGGTGGATGCCGGCAACGGCATGGCCGGCCTGACCACCCCCGCCGTCCTGGGGGACGCGCTGCTGCCCAAGCTGCCCTTCGACATCGTTCCGCTCTACTTCGAACTGGACGGTTCCTTCCCCAACCACCCGGCCAACCCCCTGGAACCGGAGAACCTCCGCGACCTGCAGGCCGCTGTCATCGAACACGGCGCGGACATCGGCCTGGCCTTCGACGGCGACGCCGACCGCTGCTTTGTGATTGATGAAAAGGGCGAGCCCGTGTCGCCGTCGGCCATCACCGGCATGGTGGCCCGCCGCGAAATTGCCCGGGCCAAGGCCCAGGGCGAGGAAACGCCCACCATCATCCACAACCTGCTCACCTCGCGCGCCGTCTCCGAACTCGTGGAGCACGACGGCGGACGCGCCGTCCGTACACGCGTGGGCCACTCCTTCATCAAGGCCGTCATGGCCAAGGAAGGCGCGGTGTTCGGCGGCGAGCACTCCGCGCACTTCTACTTCCGCGACTTCTGGAACGCGGACACCGGCATGCTGGCCGCCATGCACGTCCTGGCAGCCCTGGGCGAGCAGGACGGCCCGCTCTCCGAGCTGGCCCGCGAATACGAGCCCTACGTCAGCTCCGGCGAGATCAACTCCGAGGTGGAGGACAAGCCTGCAGCGGTGGAGCGCGTCCGCCAGGCCTTCGCGGACGAGGACCTCACCATCGACACCTTGGACGGCAGCACGTTCACGGCCAATGACGGCAGCTACTGGTTCAACCTGCGCCCGTCCAACACCGAACCGTTCCTGCGGCTGAACGCTGAGGCCACGGACCGGGCAACCATGGAACGAATCCGCGATCGCGTCCTGTCCCTGGTGCGGGCCTAGGACCGGATGACCGAGCACACCGGGCAGGCAGCGGACGGAGACCGCGGGCAGGACAGCTGGCGCGATTCCGTCTCCGAAGCCACGGCAACTGACCTGGAGAACCTCCTGGGCACGGGCGTCAGCGCGGCCCAGGAGCAGCTCCAGCGCAACGGCGGCTTCCTGCCCTTCGCGCTGACCGTGCAGAACGACGGCGAGGTGCGGCTGGTTGCCGTCTCCCCCGCCGATGCCGGGGAAGGCACGGACGGGGACTTCGACGCCGACGCCATGATCGGCGACCTGCAGGCCCTCCTCCGCCAGAACCGGGACGAATTCCGTGCGGCGGCCGTGGTTTGCGACATCCTGCTGGTGGAGGAGGATTCGGACGCCATCCATGTGGCCGCCGAACACCGGGACGGTTCCCTCTTTGCAGCCGTCCTGCCCTATTCCGCCAATGCCACCACCCAGTCCTGGGAGTTCGGCGAATTGGGCGCGGACAGCAGCGAACCCACCATCTGGGTGGACTAGACCGGACCTGCAGCCATGAAGATCAACGCCTTTGCTGACGTCAGCCTGCGCGCACTCATGGTGCTCGCTGCTGTTCCTGACGGCACCCTGCTCACCACCCAGAGCATCGCGGACTCTGTGGGCACGCCCTACAACCACGTCAGCAAGGCCATGGCGAAGCTGCGGAGCATGGGCCTGATCGAGGTAGTCCGCGGCCGCTCCGGAGGTTCACGGCTCAGCCACGCCGGGCGGATCGCCACAGTAGGCCAGATCCTCCGGCAACTCGACAGCCGCACCGATCCCGCGGACTGCGTGTCTCCCGCCGGAAACTGTCCCCTCATTAACGAGTGCCGGCTGCGCGGCGCCTTGGCCCGCGCGCGCGAGGCGTTTTACGCCGAGCTTGATTCGGTGGTCATCGGGGAACTTCCCCAGGCCCGCCAGATGGCGCCGGTTTTCCAGATGATCGGTCTCCGGCCAGGGCTTTAGCCCCGAAAATCCGGGGGCCCGCTCCCGGTTTGATTTCCAACTTCTACACGGTGTAGAACTGAGGCAGAAATACTTGTATTTCAAATACGAGTTTTCCTCCGGCCGGACGAAGGCCCCGGCCATAACCTCAGGAGTACAGATGCTCTCGGACAAGTCCCGCCCCGTCATCGAGGCCACCCTGCCGCTGGTCGGCTCCCGGATCGGATCCATCACCCCCAACTTTTACGCCCGCCTTTTCGCGGCTCACCCCGAACTGATGGATGGACTGTTCAGCCGCTCCAACCAGCGCTCCGGCAACCAGCAGCAGGCACTCGCAGGGAGCATCGCCGCCTTCGCCACCCACCTGGTCAACAACCCGGGTACCCTGCCGGAGACCGTCCTTTCGCGCATCGCCCACCGGCACGCCTCCCTGGGCATCACCGAGCCCCAGTACCAGGTGGTCTACGAGCACCTGTTCGCCGCCATCGCCGAAGACCTGGCCGAGGTCATCACTCCTGAGATCGCCGAAGCCTGGACCGAGGTCTACTGGCTTATGGCCGACGCCCTGATCAAGCTCGAGAAGGGCCTCTACGCCGCCCAGGCCAACGACAAGATGTGGACGCCCTGGCGTGTGGCTTCAAAGACTCCGGCGGGAACCGGGTCCATGACCTTCACCCTTGAGCCCGCGGATGACACCCCCGTCACCCCCGCCCTTCCCGGCCAGTACGTCAGCGTGAAGGTGGCCGTCGCGGACGGCCTGCGCCAGGTGCGGCAGTACTCCCTCTCCGGGGACGCCGGCACCAGCCGCACCTTCACCACCAAGCTGGACGACGGCGGCGAGGTCTCCCCCGTGCTGCACAACACCGTGCAGGTGGGTGACGTCGTCGAAATATCCAACCCCTACGGCGAGATCACGCTCAAGGAAGGTGACGGGCCCGTGGTCCTCGCGTCCGCGGGCATCGGCTGCACCCCCACGGCCTCCATCCTCCGCTCCCTCGCCGAGTCCGGTTCGGACCGGCAGGTCCTGGTGCTCCATGCCGAAAGCACCCTTGACAGCTGGGCCCTGCGCAGCCAGATGACGGACGACGTGGAACGCCTTGACGACGCCGAACTGCAGCTCTGGCTGGAAAAGCCGGTGGACGGCGCCAAGGAAGGATTCATGTCCCTGCGCGAAGTCGACCTGCCTGCTGATGCCTCCCTGTACCTCTGCGGCCCGCTGCCGTTCATGAAGAACATCCGCAACGAGGCCATCAACGCCGGAATCCCCGCCACCCGGATTCATTACGAGGTCTTCGGCCCGGACATCTGGCTCGCCAGCTGACGTACTCGTCGATTGCTCCGCAGCGGCCCTTTTGAGGCGTCAAAAGGGCCGTTAT
>Ga0308170_10003351_pt1 | contig 13163 bp, 7 predicted proteins | sample PhyBR2_2_FD_202136 | JGI IMG/M metagenome (GOLD analysis project Ga0308170, IMG submission 202136) | Phyllosphere microbial communities from UC Gill Tract Community Farm, Albany, California, United States - DLSLSB.R2 | ecosystem: Host-associated > Plants > Phyllosphere > Unclassified | place... | reverse complement strand
CCGATGTTTTTGCTGCAAGGCATCGCCGGTTATCTGTTCCGGCCAATGGCGCTGGCGGTGATCTTTGCCATGGCCAGTTCGTTCATTCTCTCGCGCACCCTGGTGCCGACGCTGGCGATGTTCCTGCTCAAGCCGCATACGCCGGAGCAAGGCGTGGGGCATCATCCCGAAGATCAATTCATCAACCACCATGAGGGTGAGCAACACGCGAAACCGCGCAATGCGCTGCTGCAATCGGTGCTGAATTTCCAACAGGGCTTTGAGCGTCACTTCTCCAATATCCGAGACACTTACCATGGCTTGCTGACGTTGGCGCTGGGGGCGCGCAAGCGCTTCATTGTCGGCTTCCTGGCCTGCGTAATCGCCTCATTCGCGTTGCTGCCAAGCCTGGGCCAGGACTTTTTCCCGGCCACCGATGCCGGTGCCCTCGCGCTGCATGTGCGCTTGCCGCTGGGCACACGAATCGAGGAAAGTGCCGCTGCGTTCGATCGCATCGAAGCACGCATTCGCGAGGTCATCCCCGCCGACGAACTCGACACCATCGTCGACAATATCGGCATCCCGCTCAGCGGTATCGACATGGCCTACAGCAGCAGCGGCACCATCGGCCCTCAGGATGGCGATATTCAGGTCACCTTGAATAAGCACCACGCACCCACCGCCGACTACGTGAAAAAACTGCGTGAAGCCTTGCCGCAAAGTTTCCCCGGCAGCCACTTCGCGTTCCTGCCGGCAGACATCAGCAGCCAGATTCTCAACTTCGGCGCACCGGCCCCGCTGGATGTGAAAATTTCCGGGCGCAGCGATGCAGAAAACCGCGCTTACGCCGTAGAACTCGAACGTCGCTTGCAACACGTACCAGGCATTGCCGACCTGCGTATCCAGCAGTCCACCGGTTACCCTTCCTTGCAGGTCAATGTCGACCGCCTGCGCGCCAACGGCTTGGGCATTACCGAAAAAGACGTCACCAACAGCATGGTCGCCTCCCTGGCCGGCAGCTCCCAGGTGGCACCGACCTTCTGGCTGAACCCGGCCAATGGCGTGTCCTATTCCATCGTCGCCGCCACCCCGCAATACCGTCTCGACAGCCTGCCATCACTGGAGGCCCTACCGGTGACCGGTGCCGACGGCCAATCGCAAATCCTCGGGGGCGTGGCGACCATCTCCCGCGTACAAAGCCCGGCGGTGGTCACCCACTACAACATCGAGCCAACCCTGGACCTGTATGCCAACGTGCAAGGTCGCGACCTTGGCGGCGTGGCCCGTGATGTGCAAAAAGTGCTGGACGACACTGCGTCCATGCGCCCCAAAGGCGCGACCATCAGCCTGCACGGGCAGATCGATGCGCTGCATGAGGCGTTCAGTGGTTTGAGCTTCGGGCTGCTCGGCGCAGTGGTGCTGATCTACTTGCTGATCGTGGTCAACTTCCAGTCCTGGGCCGACCCCTTTGTGATCATCACGGCGTTACCGGCCGCACTGGCGGGGATCGTGTGGATGCTGTTCCTCAGCGGCACCTCGTTATCGGTCCCGGCGCTCACCGGCGCCATCCTGTGCATGGGCGTGGCCACCGCCAACTCGATCCTGGTGGTGAGCTTCTGCCGTGAACGCCTGGCCGAACATGGCGACGCGTTGAAAGCCGCCATGGAAGCCGGTTACACGCGCTTTCGCCCCGTGTGCATGACCGCCCTGGCAATGATCATCGGCATGTTGCCCCTGGCGCTGTCCGAGGAGCAAAACGCACCACTGGGCCGCGCCGTTATCGGCGGTTTGATCTTCGCCACCATCGCCACCCTGTTGTTTGTACCCGTGGTCTTCAGCCTGGTCCACGGCCGTCACCCTACTCGCGCAATTGCTGGAGAAACGCCCCATGTCGTCTGATCACAAACCCTCGCGCAAGCGTCTGATGCTGATGGGTGCCGGCGGCCTGACCCTCGCTGCCCTGTTGGTCGCCAGCGGCTTGCACGCCCGCACGCTGCACGAGCGTTCTGTCGCTGCCTGGACCGAAACGGCGGCCATTCCCCAAGTGATGGTGTTCCAACCCCAACAGAACACCGCCGGCGATACGCTGCGCTTGCCGGCGCACCTGGAAGCCTGGAGCACAGCGCCGATCCATGCGCGGGTCAGCGGCTATCTGAAAGACTGGAAAGTGGATATGGGCACGCAGGTCAAGGCCGGGCAAATCCTCGCCGAAATCGACAGCCCTGACCTCGACCAGCAGCTGGCGCAGACCCACGCACGGCTGATTCAGGAACAGGCCAATGCGCGTCTGGCAGCCACCACTGCCACGCGCTGGCAACACCTGTTGGCGAGCCATTCGGTGTCGCGTCAGGAAGCCGATGAAAAAACCTCGAACGCCGCCGCGACCACTGCCAATGCCGAGGCTGCCGCAGCGGACTACGCTCGCTTGTCAGCATTGGAGGGCTACAAGACCCTGCGTGCGCCATTCGCTGGCACCATCACTGCGCGGCATACCGATATCGGTCAGTTGATCAAGGCCGATACCGACAGCGACCTGGCGCTGTTCACCCTGGCCGACACCCACCAACTGCGCCTGTATGTACCGGTGCCGCAGAACTACGCGGCGGTAATCCATCCGGGCTTGCAAGCCGAGTTGACCGTGCCTGAGCACCCAGGCGAACACTTCAAGGCGCGCCTGATCGGTGACTCCACCGCCATCGACCGCCGCTCCGGCACCCTGCTCGCCCAGTTCGTCGTCGACAACCCCAGCGGTGAATTGCTACCGGGCGACTACGCCGAAGCCAGCCTGCCGATTCCGGCCGATACTCACGGCGTGAGCATCCCGGCCAGCGCCTTGATCTTCCGCGCCCAGGGTACGCAAGTGGCGGTGTTGGATGGGCAGAATCATGTGCACCTGCAAGACATCCACATCGGTCTGGACCTGGGCGAGCGCCTGGTGATCGACCAGGGTTTGAACGCCACCGACCGCATCATCGACAACCCGCCCGATGCCCTGCGCGAAGGCGACCCGGTGCAACTGGCCTACGCCGCCGGAGGTGCCCATGCGCCCAAGGCTTAAACCGCTCGCGGCGCTGATACTGCTGGCGTTGCAGGGTTGCTCGATGGCACCGACCTATACCGCGCCGTCGATTGACCTGCCCGCCCACTACCGCGAACAGACCAGCGACGGCCCATGGCACAGCGCGCAACCGTCCGATCAGCTGGCGACCCAGTGGTGGCAACTCTATAACGATCCAGCGTTGAACAAGCTGCAGCAGCAATTGCTCAACAGCAACCCGGACCTGGCTGCGGCACTGGCGCACTTCGATGCCTCCCAGGCGTATGCCAGCCAGTTGCACGCCGGGCTGTTCCCGCAAATCAGCGCCAGCGCACAGCCGCAGCGCCAACGGCAATCGGACGCGAGACCGTTGCGGGGCACAACGCAGCCGTCGGTGTACAACAGCAACATCGCCGGGTTTTCGTTGAGCTACGACCTGGACCTGTGGGGCAAGATTCGCAATCAGGTCGCGGCCGGTGACGCCCAGGCGCAAGCGTCCGGCGATGACTTGGCGGTGGCGCGCCTGAGCCTGCAACGGCAGTTGACGACCTTGTATGTGCAGCTCAATGGCCTGGATGCACAGAGCCGAATACTCGACAGCTCGCTGGAGGATTTCAGCCAGGCGCTGCAACTGACGCGCAGTCGCTACGAAGGCCAGATTGCCTCGGAACTGGACCTGACCCGCGCGCAAAATCAACTGGCCGAGGCCAAGGCGCAACTGGATGAGGTGCGTGGGCAACGCAACCTGACCGAACATGCAATCGGCGAGTTGGTGGGCGTGGCGGCCAGTGATTTTTCATTGCCGCCCAGCCCGCAGTTGATGGCCTTGCCAAGGATTCCATCGCAGTTGCCAAGCCACTTGCTGCAACGTCGCCCGGACATTGCCGCGGCTGAACGCCGGGTGTTTGCCGCCAACGCAAATATCGGCGTAGCCAAGGCAGCGTGGTATCCGGATTTCAGCCTGACCGGGTTGATAGGCGGGCAGACGCAAGGCGTCGGTAACCTGCTGTCAGCTGGCAATCGCTATTGGGCGTTGGGGCCGTTGGTGAACCTGCCGATCTTTGATGGCGGGCGGTTGAGTGCCAATGAACGCCAGACCAAGGCCGAGTTTGAAGAGGCGTCGGCGCAATACCGTAGCCATGTGTTGCAAGCCGTACGAGAGGTAGAGGACAACCTGGGGCAACTGAGGGACTTGCAGCAGCAAGCCCAGGATGAACAGGCGGCGGCGCAGGCGGCACAACATACCCAGGCGTTGGCGATGAACAGCTATCAGGCGGGGGCGGTGAGTTATCTGGATGTGGTCACCGCACAAACGGCGGCGCTACAGGCGCAGCGCACATTGCAGGCCGTACAGACGCGGCAGCTGGTGGCGAGTGTGGGGCTTTTGACCGCACTCGGCGGTGGCTGGCAACCTGGCACCTGACCTCAATACCGCAATCGGGAGCAAGCCCCCTCCCACATTTTCAACCGCCGGCGATGGCTGCCGAGGCTGCCACCATGGCGCGCAACAACACCGCACACCCCGCCGCCAGATCATCCGGCGCGGCATTTTCGATTTCGTTATGGCTGATGCCACCTTCACACGGCACGAAGATCATCCCCGCCGGGCCAAGCTCGGCGACGAAGATTGCGTCGTGCCCTGCCCCGCTGACAATATCCATGTTCGACAGGCCCAACCCATTCGCCGCATCGCGCACGGCGTCGACGCAGCCTTTGTCGAAGTACAGCGGCGGGAAGTCGGCGGTGGGTTCCATCTCGTAACTCAGCCCGTGTTTGGCACAGGTGTCTTCAATCACCTGGCGCACCTGGGCAATCATCGAGTCCAGCCGTGCCGGCTCTAAATGACGAAAATCCAGGGTCATGCGTACCTCCCCCGGAATCACGTTGCGCGACCCTGGATACGCTTGCAGACAACCCACCGTGCCACAGGCGTGCGGCTGATGCCCCAGCGCCGCCGCATTCACCGCCGCCACCACCACCGCCGCGCCCACCAGGGCATCCTTGCGCAGGTGCATCGGCGTCGGGCCGGCGTGGGCTTCGACACCGCGCAGTTTGAGGTCGAACCATTTTTGCCCAAGGGCGCCGAGTACCACGCCGATGGTTTTCTTTTCATCCTCAAGAATCGGCCCTTGCTCGATGTGCGCCTCGAAATAGGCGCCAACCTTATGCCCGCTCTCGGGGCGCGTCCCGGCATAGCCGATGGCATTCAACGCATCGCCGACGCTGACGCCGTCCGCATCGACCTTGGCCAGGGTATCGGCCAGGCTGAATTTTTCGGCGAACACGCCGGAGCCCATCATGCACGGTGGAAACCGCGAGCCTTCCTCGTTGGTCCACACCACCACTTCCAACGGCGCCTCGGTTTCAATCTTGAGATCGTTAAGGGTGCGCAACACTTCCACCCCCGCCAGTACACCGAAACAACCGTCGAACTTGCCGCCGGTAGGCTGGGTATCGATATGGCTGCCGGTCATCACCGGCGGCAGGTCCGCGTTGCGCCCTGGACGGCGGGCGAAGATATTGCCAATACCGTCGATGCTCACGGTACAGCCGGCTTCTTCGCACCACTGCACGAAGAGATCGCGGGCCTTGCGGTCAAGGTCGGTAAGGGCCAGGCGACACACCCCGCCCTTGGGGGTGGCGCCGAGCCTGGCCAGGTCCATCAGCGACTGCCACAGGCGGTCGCGGTTGATGTGCTGATGGGTCGATTGCAGAACGTCGAGGGCAGCGTTCATAAAGATCTCCTCAAGCTGTGGTTCTTATGATTGCAACAGGTGGCACGCAGTCCAATGTGGGAGGGGGCTTGCTCCCGATAGCAGTGGCCGAGTTGATATATGCATGACTGATACACCGCCATCGGGGGCAAGCCCCTCCCACATTGACCGCGTTCACAAGGATGATTTGGCTGCGACCGGGTTGATACCGCGCTTGGCATTGAGCCCGTAATACAACACCCCGCCCAACGCCGAACCGGTAAACCAGCCATAGCTGTAAAACCAACTGAACGCATCGCTGCCCAACGACAACAGGGTCAGCACCACCGGCACGCCAAAGGCGATGAAACCACTCCAGTTCCACGCCGGGTACACGTCATCACGGTAAAGCCCTGCCAGGTCCAGTTGCTGTTTGCGGGTGATGAAGTAGTCCACCACCATGATCCCGGCAATCGGGCCCAGCAGGCTCGAATAGCCGAGCAACCAATTGGAGTAGACGGTCTCCAGGCTGACATCGGAAACGATCAACCCGAGCTTTTTCAGCAGCTCATGGGCCATTAGTGCCAGCCCTACCAGCCCGGTCAGGATCACCGCGGTGGTGCGGTTGATCAGCTTGGGCGCGATGTTCTGGAAGTCGTTGGTGGGCGACACGATGTTCGCCGCGGTGTTGGTGGACAAGGTGGCGACGATGATCAGCGCCATCGCCACGGCTACCCACACCGGGCTCTGGATATGGCCGATCAGGGTCACCGGGTCGGAGACGCTGACGCCCACCAGTTTGACCGAGGCGGCGGTCATGATCACGCCGAGGGCGGCGAACAGGAACATGGTCAGCGGCAGGCCGAAGATCTGCCCGAGGATCTGGTCTTTCTGGCTCTTGGCGTAGCGGCTGAAGTCGGGAATGTTCAGCGACAAGGTGGCCCAGAAGCCCACCATCGCAGTGAGGCCCGCCATGAAGTAGCCGGTGAGGCTTGCGCCTTCAGGGCGCTTGGGTGGAATCGCCATCAGCTCGCTGAGGGACACATTCGGCATCGCCCACACCAGCAGGCCGATGCCTACCGCCACCAGCAACGGCGCCGACAGGGTTTCCAGGCGCTTGATCGACTCGGCACCGCGCAACACCACCCACAGGTTCAGGCACCAGAAAATCATGAAGCCAATCACTTCACCGGTGCCACCCAGAGACTTCCACCCCTCGAAAATCGAACCGAGAAACAGGTGAATCGCCAGCCCGCCAAACATCGTCTGGATCCCGAACCAGCCACAGGCCACCAACGCGCGAATCAGGCACGGCACGTTGGAGCCGAGAATGCCGAATGACGAGCGCAACAGCACCGGAAACGGGATGCCGTACTTGGTGCCGGGAAATGCGTTGAGCGTCAGCGGGATCAACACCACGATATTGGCCAGCAGGATCGCTATCAGCGCCTCGCCCACCGACAAGCCGAAATACGCGGTGAGTACACCGCCCAGGGTGTAGGTCGGCACGCAAATCGACATACCGACCCACAATGCGGTGATGTGCCATTTGTTCCAGGTGCGCTCATGCACCCTGGTGGGTGCCATGTCATGGTTGTAGCGAGGGCTGTCGAGGACGTCGGGGCCGGCGTCGAGTTCGTACAGGCCGTTGCGCTCGATGACTTGCGATCTGTTCTGTTGCATGGCCGCTCCACGGTTTTTTTAAAATTATTTTTGCTCACCTGCACGCTGTGTACAGGAGGCCGGAGTACCGCATAAACAACATGACCTCTCGGGCCCCGACCAATTGCCTCTGCACTCAATTACCGTGCCGACAACGGCTGCTGAACCCGCACCACTTATATAACGTGCTGATGTTTATCAGCTTTCCGAGTGAGCCTGGGTTACTTGCCGCGCTATTGAGGCGAGCCATTGCGCAAGTTGCCCGAATCGTCAGGTCTCAATCTGGTGCAACACAATTATTTTTATTTTTCAGTGCCGTCAAGAGGCATATCTCAAGCGCCTGATTTGCAATAAGAAATGTTGCTAAAAAACAGAAGCTGTCAAGTGCGTCAAAATGGTGAGCGCTCGCTACATTTTGGTGATTTTGTTATTTTTCTCTTTTAATTCAGATACTTAATTTAATTATAAGCTTAAGAAAAATCTTCTTGCCCAATCGAAAAACTCGGGCTAGTTTCTATTCCTGTCACCGATGACAGGAATTAACCCTCCATCGACCGGCAGTATTACAACACTTAGAACTGGCATAAGCCGGTCAAGCCTGTGAGGAACTCGACATGTCGCTGTTGATCCGTGGCGCAACCGTTATTACCCATGATGAAAGTTACCGCGCCGATGTGTTATGCGCAGGCGGTCTAATTCGGGCCATTGGCACCGATCTGGATATTCCCGCCGGCACTGAAATACTCGATGGCAGCGGCCAATACTTGATGCCGGGCGGCATCGATCCCCACACCCATATGCAACTGCCCTTCATGGGCACCGTGGCCAGCGAAGACTTTTTCAGTGGTACGGCCGCGGGCCTGGCCGGTGGTACCACGTCGATCATCGACTTTGTGATTCCCAACCCGCAGCAATCCTTGATGGAAGCCTTCCACCAGTGGCGCGGCTGGGCAGAAAAGTCCGCATCCGACTATGGCTTCCATGTAGCGATCACCTGGTGGAGCGAGCAGGTACGCGAGGAAATGGCCGAACTGGTCAGCCATCACGGCATCAACAGCTTCAAGCATTTCATGGCTTACAAGAACGCGATCATGGCCGCCGACGATACCCTGGTCGCCAGCTTCGAACGCTGCCTGGAACTGGGCGCGGTGCCCACCGTTCATGCGGAAAACGGCGAGCTGGTGTATCACCTGCAACGCAAGCTGATGGCCCAGGGCATCACCGGACCGGAAGCCCATCCGCTGTCGCGCCCGTCCCAGGTGGAAGGCGAAGCGGCCAGCCGCGCAATACGAATTGCCGAGACCATCGGCACGCCGCTGTACCTGGTGCATGTGTCGACCAAAGAGGCGCTGGATGAAATCACCTACGCTCGGGGCAAGGGCCAGGCGGTGTACGGTGAAGTACTTGCCGGCCACTTGCTGCTGGACGACAGCGTCTACCAGCACCCGGATTGGCAGACCGCCGCCGGCTATGTCATGAGCCCGCCGTTCCGTCCGCGCGGGCATCAGGAGGCCCTGTGGCACGGCCTGCAATCGGGCAACCTGCACACCACCGCGACTGACCACTGCTGCTTCTGCGCCGAGCAAAAAGCCGCCGGGCGTGACGACTTCAGCAAGATCCCCAACGGCACCGCCGGTATCGAAGACCGCATGGCGCTGCTGTGGCACGAAGGCGTCAACACGGGGCGCCTGTCGATGCAGGCGTTCGTTGCGCTGACCTCCACCAACACGGCGAAAATCTTCAACCTCTACCCCCGTAAAGGCGCGATTCGCGTCGGTGCGGATGCCGACCTGGTGCTCTGGGACCCTGAAGGCACGCGAACCATTTCGGCGAAGACCCACCACCAGCAGGTCGACTTCAACATCTTCGAAGGCAAGACCGTGCGCGGCGTGCCGAGCCACACCATCAGCCAGGGCAAGCTGGTCTGGGCCAATGGCGACCTGCGCGCCGAGCGAGGGGCTGGACGGTATGTGGAGCGGCCGGCGTATCCGTCGGTGTTCGAGCAGTTGAGCAAGCGGGCAGCGCTTTCCAAACCAGTGGCTGTGAACCGCTGAACCCGCGATCGGGGGCAGCACAGGCAACAAAAAAACCAATGCCCATCAGAGGCAGCACCTCAATAACCGTGAGGCCAACACCGTGATCCAGACCCTGACCCACCTTCCCCACCCCCGTGATGACGCGGCCACCCTCGCCAGCCAGTTCAGCGACCTGGCACCGCCGCTCAACGCCCGGCAAGCGCATCTGGAAGCCTCGCGCTGCCTGTACTGTTACGACGCGCCGTGCGTGAACGCATGCCCCAGCGAGATCGACATCCCGTCGTTCATCCGCAATATCCACACCGAGAACGTGCAAGGCGCTGCGCAGAAAATCCTCTCGGCCAATATCCTCGGCGGCAGTTGCGCTCGGGTTTGCCCCACGGAGATCCTGTGCCAGCAAGCCTGCGTGCGTAACAACGCCGAAGAATGCGCGCCGGTGCTGATCGGTTTGTTGCAACGCTACGCCATCGACAACGCGCACTTCAGCGAACACCCGTTCCAGCGCGCCGCGCCCACCGGCAAACGCATCGCCGTGGTCGGCGCCGGGCCGGCGGGGTTGGCCTGCGCCCACCGCGCCGCGTTGCACGGCCATGATGTGGTGATATTCGAGGCGCGGGAAAAAGCCGGTGGCCTGAATGAATACGGGATCGCCAAGTACAAGCTGGTGGATGATTTTGCCCAGAAGGAACTGGATTTCCTTCTGCAAATCGGCGGCATCGAAATCCGCCATGGCCAGCGCCTGGGCGACAACCTGACCTTGAGCGAACTGCATCAGCAGTTTGATTCGGTGTTCCTCGGCCTCGGCCTGGCGGCCAGCAAACAGCTCGGCCTGGCCCACGAAGACGCCCCCGGCCTGCTCGCCGCCACTGACTACATCCGCGAGCTGCGCCAGGCCGATGACCTCACCCAACTGCCCCTGGCCGACCGCTGCATCGTGCTCGGCGCGGGCAATACCGCCATCGACATGGCCGTGCAAATGGCTCGCCTCGGTGCCCGCGAGGTAAACCTTGTGTACCGCCGTGGCCTGGCGGACATGGGCGCGACCCATCACGAGCAAGACATTGCCAAGGCCAATCAAGTGCGGCTGCTGACCTGGGCCCAGCCCGACGAAGTGTTGCTCGACGACCAGGGCCGCGTACGCGGTATGCGCCTGGCCCGCACCCACCTGGAAAATGGTCGCTTGCTACCGACGGGGGAAACCTTCGAACTGGCCGCCGATGCGATCTTCAAGGCCATCGGCCAAGGCTTCGACAATGACGCACTGCACGACCCGCTGGCCCAGCAACTGCACCGCGTGGGCGAGCGTATCTTTGTCGATGAACAGCTGCGTACCAGTATCCCCGGCGTGTATGCCGGCGGCGATTGCGTCAGCCTCGGCCAGGACCTGACCGTGCAGGCCGTGCAACACGGCAAGCTGGCGGCCGAGGCCATGCACGCCCAACTCATGCTGAATGTGGAGGCTGCGTAATGGCCGATCTCTCGATTGTATTCGCCGGTATCAAAGCCCCCAATCCGTTCTGGCTGGCCTCCGCGCCGCCCACCGACAAAGCCTACAACGTCGTCCGTGCGTTCGAAGCCGGCTGGGGTGGCGTGGTGTGGAAAACCCTGGGCGAAGACCCGGCGGCGGTGAACGTGTCGTCACGCTACTCGGCGCATTTCGGGGCGAACCGTGAAGTGCTGGGCATCAACAATATCGAACTGATCACCGACCGCTCCCTGGAGATCAACCTGCGGGAAATCACCCAGGTGAAAAAGGACTGGCCTGACCGTGCACTGATCGTATCGCTGATGGTGCCATGTGTTGAGGAGTCCTGGAAAAACATCCTGCCCCTGGTGGAGGCGACCGGCTGCGACGGCATCGAGTTGAATTTCGGCTGCCCCCACGGAATGCCCGAGCGCGGCATGGGCGCAGCGGTCGGCCAGGTGCCGGAGTATGTGGAACAGGTGACGCGCTGGTGCAAGACGTATTGCTCGCTGCCGGTGATCGTCAAGCTCACGCCCAACATCACCGACATCCGCGTGGCGGCGCGGGCAGCGTATCGCGGCGGCGCGGACGCGGTGTCGTTGATCAACACCATCAATTCCATCACCAGCGTGGATCTGGAGCGCATGGTCGCCCTGCCGGTGGTCGGCACCCAGAGTACCCACGGCGGTTACTGCGGTTCGGCGGTCAAGCCGATTGCCCTGAACATGGTCGCCGAAATCGCCCGTGACCCGCAGACCCAGGGCCTGCCGATCTGCGGCATCGGCGGTATCGGCAACTGGCGCGATGCAGCGGAATTCGTCGCCCTGGGCTGCGGCGCAGTGCAGGTGTGCACGGCGGCGATGCTGCACGGCTTCCGGATTGTGGACGAGATGAAGGACGGGCTGTCGCGGTGGATGGACAGCCAGGGTTACACCAGCCTGCAGGACTTTTCCGGACGGGCCGTGGGTAACACCACGGATTGGAAGTACCTGGATATCAACTACCAGGTGATCGCCAGGATCGATCAGGCGGCGTGTATCGGTTGTGGGCGTTGCCACATTGCCTGCGAGGACACTTCACACCAGGCGATCGCCAGTTTGAAACAGGCGGACGGCACGCATAAGTATGAAGTGATTGATGATGAGTGCGTGGGCTGCAACCTGTGCCAGATCACCTGCCCGGTGGCGGACTGCATCGAGATGGTGCCGATGGACACCGGCAAGCCATTTTTGAATTGGACGCAGGATCCGCGTAATCCGTATCGGGAAGCTGTGTAGCCTTTAGACCGCTATCGCAGGCAAGCCAGCTCCCACAGTTGACCGCATTCCTTCAGACAAAATGCGGTCAACTGTGGGAGCTGGCTTGCCTGCGATAGGCATGGGTATCTACACAACTTTGCAGTCCCCCCAATGGTACCCACGATGCGAAGCGAGCCGCTCTTGATCGTGATCTGCTTTTGATCTTGATCTTAGGCGCCCCGTTAAACCACGCTGGCCGGAATTCGACAGGGATTTGGGGGGTAAACCGGCAGGGATGCCGGTTTAGCCGCCCCGCGCCATGGATGGCGCGTGGCGGCGGCCCCCCAAATCACTGGCGGATTACGGGCACACCGAGCCTGGGCGAGGTGCCGAGTGGTGGGGCAAGAGCGTTTTGCTTACTTTTGCGCTTTTCAAAAGTGAGCCGCCGTCAGGGCGGAACCCTAAGTGGCCGTTACCGCAGCAATGGATATGTACACAATCCAACTGTGTTGACTGCCAGGCCGTCTTCGCAGGCAAGCCAGCTCCCACAGTTTGATCGCGGGGCGGCAGGTAGATAAGTGTAGGCTGTCCGGCCGTCACGGGAGCAAGCTCCCTCGCCATAGGTTTAGCGTCGTACCGAAGTTGTGTAGATACCTATGCTGCGATAGCGGTGGGTCAGTTAACACATCAGTGACTGATACATCGCTATCGCAGGCAAGCCAGCTCCCACAGGGGATGGTATTTCAGGTTCAGGATGGGGCGTGTTCCGGGCGCTGTTGGCGCTGCGCCACCCAGTAGTCCACCAGCTCGCGCAGTTGCGACAGCTCCACCGGCTTGGCCATATGCCCGTCCATGCCTGCCTGGCGTGCGCGTTCTTTGTGTTCCGAGAGAATGTGCGCCGTGAGCGCCACCACCGGCGTGCGCACGCGTTGGTGGCTGACTTCCCACGCCCGCAGTTGCTGCGTGGCAGAGAAACCATCGAGGATCGGCATCTCGCAGTCCATCAATACCAGGTCATAGCGCTGGGCTTTCATCGCTTGCAGCGCTTCTTCG
>Ga0308170_10003350_pt1 | contig 13164 bp, 14 predicted proteins | sample PhyBR2_2_FD_202136 | JGI IMG/M metagenome (GOLD analysis project Ga0308170, IMG submission 202136) | Phyllosphere microbial communities from UC Gill Tract Community Farm, Albany, California, United States - DLSLSB.R2 | ecosystem: Host-associated > Plants > Phyllosphere > Unclassified | place... | reverse complement strand
CCACCAGTGCGCGCAGACGGGTAGCGAGCATCCCTTTCGCAATCCCCAGGCTCGATTGTAACGCGCTGAAACGCCGGATGCCTTCCATCGCATCGCGGATGATCAGGAGGGACCACCAGTCGCCGATCGCGTCCAGCGAACGCGCGACCGGGCATGGTGCATGCATAAAACTAACGCGCTTGACCAAGGCCGTTCCTCAAGTGGTTCCTATTACGAACTGGACCCATACACAGGGAGTGGTCTTATAATAAGACCATGGCCTTTGAACAATCAGATACATCCCAAGACACTTGTTTCCCGTTAGCCGACAAGACCACGACCATCATGGCGATTGCGGCCGGCTTGGCGGTTGCGAACGTTTATACGGTCCAGCCCTTGCTGAACGTGATCGGTGAAAGCTTGGCAATGCGCCCTGCAAACCTCGGACTGGCGGTTACACTGACCCAACTCGGTTACGCAGCAGGACTAATTCTCCTCGTGCCGCTCGGCGATCTTTTGAACCGTCGTTCGCTGATCGTCGGCCAGACGGGATTGTCGTTCCTGGCTCTCGCAATCGTTGCCCTGTCCGATTCACCAGGGCTTTTTCTGTTCGCGCTTGCTGCCGTCGGCGCATTGGCGGTTACGGTGCAGACGCTTGTGGCGTTCGCGGGAACGCTCGCGCTGCCTGAAAGGCGCGGCGCGGCAGTCGGCAAGGTCACCGGCGGCATCGTGATCGGCATCCTCGTTGCTCGCGCCGTGTCGGGCAGCGTCAGCGAATTGCTAGGCTGGCGTGCGGTCTATGCAATCTCGGCACTTGTGAGCCTGGTCACGACGCTGGCGCTGAGCCGAGCGTTGCCCGGCGATCCTAGGCAGCCAGGAACTGCGAGTTACGGATCGATTCTGCGTTCCCTTCCGCGGTTCTTTCTCGACGATAGACTGCTGAGACGTCGTGCCGTTTACGCCTTCATCATTTTTGCAGCGTTCAGCACGTTCTGGACGGCGGTGGTATTCCCGCTGACCGACGCACCCTTTCGTCTTTCTAATACTCAGGTGGGTCTGTTCGGCCTGGTCGGCATCGCCGGAGCGCTCGGCGCGCGTGGCGCGGGCAAACTGGTCGACAAGGGATCAGAGCAACGCGTCACAGGTACCGCCCTGGCATTGTTATGCCTGTCATGGGCGCCGATCGCGCTTTTGTCATTCTCGCTCTGGTGGCTTGCCGTCGGGATCGTGCTTCTCGACCTTGCAGTACAGGCCGTCCATGTCACCAATCAGACGTTGATCGTCGGTAGACACCCGGACGCTGCCGGTCGCGTGATCGCCGTCTATATGGTGTTCTATTCGCTGGGAAGCGCAGCGGGAGCCGCGGCATCGACCTACGTTTATAGCGTCTCCGGGTGGCACGGCGTCTGTCTGGCGGGCGCCACGATCAGCATCGCCGGTCTGTTATTTTGGGCGAGCACCGCCCGAACTCCGACCGACAACCTGCTAGCATTGGCCGTTTCGCCTTGTCCTGATTAAGAGCGGCTGCGGTCAATCACCACCCTCTGTAGAGAAGCTGCTGGCACGCCTGCGTATCTCCTGAAGGCGGGAGATCGCAATGAACGAATGGCCGAAGTTGGGGAGCCAGAAACGCGCTGCGAAAGACGACTTCTGGGTCGTCGCGCGGATGAGTAGCGCTGGCGGACGAATAGGGGCAGCAAGTCACCTCAAATCCTGAACTCCCCATTTGCCGCCCGGCGTAGATATCTCGCGGATGACACTGTAGCCAGATCCGTACGCGGTCGGCCGGCGCGAGATACTGCCTCTGGCTAGCATCGATCCTCTACCCGGCGTACCAAGCATCCACGTTGCGTAGCCGGTTCACCGCGTGGATCTGGCCCCGCGAGTGCGGGGAGTTGACCAGTTGCTGTCGGAGCGACTCGTTCCGCAACAGCGTCAGCCAAACCTGTCCCCAACCAAGGAAGAAGCGCCAAGCGCCGGTGAAGTCGCCACGTTCGGGGGCAGCCTTTCGATCATGCATGGTGCATCGGAGGACTACAGCTGCCAACAGCCCTGGAGCTTACTCCAAGACGCAAGAAGGGCATCCGAGTCGCCTCGAATGCCCTAATTTTGCAAGCCGCTTGGGAGCAACCTGCCTGCAGCTCTAAGCGCTCAGTCGCTTAGATGCCATTCGAAAGATTGGTATCCGGATCGTTGGTGCGCATGTCTTCCGCCTGATTCTGGCCTGTGGCGCGCACTGCGTCGGCCTTGTTCTCCAGGCTCGCTTCAGCTGCTTCGTTGCCCGTGGCGTCGGCCGCGTCTTCGAGGTTATCGGCGACGGCTTCAGTGTTCGACTCGATCTTATCGGCCGCCTGCTCGCGCGGGCTGGAATTGCAGGCTGCGAGCGAGAGCAGACCGGTAACGACGGCGACAGCAAAAACTTTCTTCATGATCAACCCTTTTTGTGGTGCGGTACGGATACACGACGGCGGTTGGAATTCAACGCCGATCCGCTTGGTGGGGTATGGCTGCCCAGCGGCCAGCAATGCTTTGTCTAAGCGATCCCTCAATAGGCAGGAACCAATGGCCAAACCCATGCGCTCGCGTTCGCGGGCAAGGGGAAGGGTTGTGACTAAGGGCCGATGTCGATCGCCTGCGCTTCCGCCCGGCGCGCCGACGACTTGGCAAAACCCAGTTGCTCAGCGATTGGATCGTTCCATCCGTACGGGTCGGTGCGGAAGGCTATCGCCCCGTCGGCGCCGACATAGACATTGTGATAGAGCAGCCGGACCGGAATACGACGCGGCAACGGCACGAAGGTCATCTCGCCCGTCGCCTGCGCGGCCTGCCAGGCGTCCGCGACGCCCTCGTCCTCGGCGAGCATCTGCGCGAAGCCGAGCGCGTCCTCGACGCGGACGCAGCCATGGCTGAGATGGCGCTGGCTGCGCTCGAACAGGGCTGGTGCCGAGGTGTCGTGCAGGTAGATCGCCTGGTTGTTGGCCATGTCGAACTTAATGAGGCCGAGCGCATTGTCGGGCCCCGGCTGCTGGACGATCCATCCGTCACGCAGCACCATGTTGTGCGCCTGCAGATACGCGTCGTCGACATTCGCCATTTCGCCGTTCTGGATCGATTTCGGCACGGTCCAGGTCGGATTGGCGACCAGCCTGAAGATCGGCGATGCGAGCGCCGGGGTCTCGTGCCCGGGTTCTCCGACCACGACCTTTCGCTCGTCCGCCACCGTGCCGTCGCGGTAATAGCGCAACTGTGACGCCGCGGTGTTGACGTCGATCCGCGTGGCCGGTGGCGTGCGTTCGAGCCAGCGCCGGCGCTCCAGCGCTACGCCCAACGCCCGGACGCGATCGCCGGCGCCAAGGTTGAGCACCTTCAGCGTCTCGGGGCCGACGACGCCGTCGGCGGCAATCCCGTAATCGGTTTGCAACCCTTTCAGCGCGTCCGCCAGCGCTTGCGTGTAGAGCGCCGACATGGGGGAAGGCGCGAGTTGCAACGGCTCGGTCGCTAAACCGGAGGGTGCCAGATAGCCGCTTTGCGTCAGCTGATCGGCGATGGCCGCTACCCGCGGGTTTCGATCGCCGACGCGGATCAGGCCACCGGTGATCGGCTGGGCTGGTCCGGCCGCGGCCGCAGCCTGACTGAAGCGGAGATAGGCGTCGGACAAAGCCCGGTATTCTGCGTCCTGCGGTGCCAGCGACGCCAGCCACTCGGTGAGTTTACCGGTCGCAAGGGCGACGCCGAGGCCGGCCGTTACGTCGGTTTTCGGCCGCGGCAGGGTATAGACTTCGTGCAACGAGGCAGGATCGATGTGTCCTCTTGCCAACGCTTCGGCATAGGAGAGGGCGGCGCGCGACCGCGCTACGTCGGCGACGGCGGGGCTTGCATCCATTGCGTCCGCGGCGGCGAAGGCCAGGTGGTCGAGACCGTGCCGGCCGCGGTCGGCGAGCGCGGACTGGAATGCCGTGATGCTCTGTTTGGACCACAAAGCTCGCCATTTCGACTTGGCGTACAACGTCCGAAGTCTGGGGTCCGTCACTTCGGCCTTGTCGATCGCAATCGCGATGGGGTCTGGACGGGTTACGGCGTCGATCGGAACGATCTGAGCGTGCGCCGCTCCGTGGGTAAGCAGGATCAGCAGCGGGACCGTGGATTGGTACAATGTCTTCAAGCGCATCCCGATCTAACGAGCCAGTCGGCAATGTGGACCAGCACAACGGCCGGTCGCAGCAGAAATGTGCCGTTTGGCGTGCTATCGCTGGTCTAAAATCGATCGCCGTCGCTACTCTTGAAGGCGTCGGCCTGGCCTGTTTCACTCGCAGATCGCGCTGTGGCGTCGGCCATGCGCAACGCCCGTCAATCACCCTCGAAAGTCAGCGCCTCGTCGGTGCGCGCCGCGGCGTATTTCATCTGACGGTGCGCAATTGGGCCGACTATAGCGGGGGTACGCATCGCCAGGCTCTCGAGGGTCGTCCCAATTCCCGCCATCAATACGGCCCCATCGGCAACGGTTTGCCTACATGAACAAACGGGCGAAGTTGGGGAACGACAAGCCGACCCCCAGCGTCCGGCTATGGGTCGGCGCGAACGTCGACTGACCCGGTAATCATAGGATCCGCCTACCGCTATGGCGAAGCCGTGCGATACCCCCAAAATGGGCAATCACCGTTTGGTACTCTTGATGTCTGTAATTTCGTTGTTCGAAAGACCCGCGCCTTCCTCGTGCAGGAAGTGCAAGAGTTCGCCAAATTCTTTCGGTCCAAACGTTAGGGCAAGGCCATCCATACGAATGGATATGGCTTTCTGCCTATCTGTGGACAGACCGGCGATAATTTCAACGCAGTCTTCCAGCGTTCCTTGTCCGAGCGCGTCTGAGGTCACGTCACCAGACGCATCGACCGAATAAATCGTCGCCGGCTCACTCAAGGGGTATGTCGTCATCGCGTTTCCTGACCAGTCGGTGTCGATAGGAGAACGCGCTGGGGTTCATATCGGGCGCACTGACACTCGCCGTCACAGCCTTCTGATACCTGACAGTCGTCTAGTGGCAAAGCCGCAAGCGAACCTGAACAAGTGTCGGGTCTTGGGGCGTGACTCAGGGGGCTTCAATGTCGCTTTATGGGTCTTTACGGATGTGCGCGGAACGTCACTCCGATCGTGCGCGGGTCGCTTGGCGTAGCGAGAATCAGGCCTGAGTTTCCGGCCTGGATCGTGACGTTCTGAATATAGTCCCGATCGAACAGGTTGCGTGCGAACACTGCCAGCTCCCAGCCCTTACTGCTGCGATAGCCGACGCTGCCGTTGACGACTGTGTAGCTGCCGATCGTCGTGAAGCGCGAACCGGTCGGATCGCCGAACTGCTTGCTGCGGTAGTTGGCATCGGCATGTGCGAACACGCTTCCACCCAGGGTTTCCACAGGAACACGGTAGTCGCCGCCCACGGTCGAGGACCATTTCGGAAGGCCGGGTAGTCCCGTGCCGCTCAGATTGCAGGTTGCGGCTGTGTTGCCGATTAGCTCGATAGGGCACGGCCCGGTCGGGTAGCTGTCATACTTGCCGTCGGCGTAAGCGACCGATGCGCGGAGCGACAGGTCGCCTGTGACGGCCGCAACGGCGTCGGCCTCCACGCCCTTCGACGTCACCTTTGGAATGTTGGAGAGATACGTGCGCAGCGCTGCTGCGGCGCGGGTGTCGCTGACGTTGGTCTGGAAGTCGGTGACGCGGGTATAAAAGGCATCGATGTTGAAGGTCAGGCGATTGTCGAACAGCGGGGTCTTGAGGCCTACCTCATAAGCCGTGTTCTTTTCGGGCCGCACGACGGCCGTACCGACTGCCGGCAAGTTCTGATCGTTGAGCGGTAGCCCCGACATATTGATGCCGCCCGACTTCTCGCCGCGGGCATAGCTCGCGTAGCCGAGTACGTTGTCGGTCGCCTGCCAGGCGATGTTGGCGCGACCGGTCAGCGCACCGTCATTGACCTTTGCGGCGTAGGTCTGGCCGCGCAGGATGCCGAGCCGTGCGTTGATCAGCGCAGTGCTGGTAGTGGCCGGACCGCCAAAGACGAACGTGTCGTAGGTGCCGGTCTTATGCTCGTAGGTGTAGCGCAGACCACCGGTCAGGGTCAGGCGATCAACCGGCCGCCAATTGACCTCGCCGAACGCGGCATAGCTGTTCGACTGGAAATCGGTGCGACCATCGGTGCCGTAGCCGTCGAGAAGGTTCGCAGGAACCGGCGTGACGACCTGATTGGGCGCAGTGCCGGTGGTGACGGAGGTGCCGATCAAATAGCGCGCGGCTGACGGGCCGTAGATCGAGATCGGCCGTCCCTCGACGCGCTGGCGGAAGAAATACAGCCCGCCGACGTAGCTTAGGGCGTGATCGCCGTTCGAGGCGAGGCGCAGTTCTTGGCTGTACTGATCCTGGCGCGACGGGATGTGCTGTTCGATCTGGATCGGAATGCCGGTATAGTCGCGGTCGTTGGCCGCATCCCAGTTCCAGAAACGCCACGCACTGACCGACGTCAGCGTCGCGCCGCCAATGTTCCAGTCGGCGATCGCGGCGACACCCCCCTCGTTGGTATCGACGCCGAGTTGCGCGTCAATGTCGGTCACGCGGTCATAGGGGTTGGTGCTGGGCGGGGTGTAGTTGAACTGCGCGGCAAGGCCGGTCGGCCCGGCAAACTGCCGCGTTGCCGTGCGCGGCACGTCACGCGTGGCGACGCGGTAATAAACCTGCGTGCAGCAGTTGCTCTGGAAACTGGTGAAGTCGGCGCTGAGCTTCACCTGTAACATCTCGGACGGCTTGAACAGCAACTGGGCGCGCACGGCCTGGTTGCCGATCTGGTTCTGATCCCGGCCGGTGCGGATATTGTCGATCACCCCGTCACGGCGTGTGGAGACGCCTGATATACGGAAGGCGAGCGTATCGGTGATGGGACCCGACGCAGAAGCCTTGGCCTGGACGAAGTTGAAGCTGCCGACGGTGATTTCCTCGGTCGCCTCAGGTGTGAAGGTTGGTGCGCGCGTCGTGATGTTGATCGCGCCCGCCGTGCTGTTCTTGCCGAACAACGTGCCCTGAGGACCGCGCAGGATTTCCACCTGACCGATGTCGCTGAAATCGAACGCGGCGGTCGCCGGCCGCGCGTGATAGACCTGATCAACGTAAAAGCCGACGCCCGGCTCCAGGCCGTCATTGGCCTGGCTGACCGCGACGACACTGCTGCCCAAGCCCCGGATCGTGAAGGCGGTGTTGCGAGGGTTCGCCGAGCTGTAATTGAGCGACGGCACTAGCTGCGACAGTTGCTGCGTATTCACCGTGTAGGACCGGTCCAGCAGTTCGCCACCAACGACCGACAGCGAACCGGGAATGCGCTGCGCATCCTCGGCACGGCGACGTGCCGTTACTGTAATTTCGGGCAGGCCGACTTGACCACCATCGCCACTGGCGTCGGTCGCAGCAGCCGCATCTACAGCCGGGACCGAGCGATCCTGCGCATAGGCAGAAGTGGTAAGCGCAATGAGGCTGGCGGCGCAAAGCAGGTGACGCATCGGAAGTTCCCCTTGTCATCCAACACCCTGCTATTACGGGCTATGCCGGATCTATATCCGGCCATATACAGGCCTATCTCGATTGGAGAAGACCTTGCCGGCTATAATCCTGATCCCGCTGCTCTTTCTTGCCGCCAGCCCGCAGGCGACGCCGGAGATGGATCACGCGCCCGACGCCTGCCCGGCGAAGGCGGTGCCGCTACCGGCGGAGCTTGAGGGTTGGACACGCAGGCGGCCTGTTCGCGCCGGAGCGAGGGTCAAGGCGGCTACAACACTTCCGCTCGGCGCCGGCATTACGGCCATGCTATTGCCGATGCCGGCCGTTACCTATGCTGTCCGACCGGAGAAGCCCGGCACACCCGCCAACAGCGGCGGGATGTTCGCCTTCAACGTGCCTGCCTCCGGGCGCTACCGCGTCGCGCTGGGAGCTGCCGCGTGGATCGACGTCCTAAGTGGCTCATCGCCAGCGACATCCGTGGCACACAGCCACGGGCCTGATTGCACGGGCATTCGCAAGATGGTCGACTTCGATCTGAAGCCTGGGCGTTACCTTTTGCAGGTGGCTGGTAACGCTTCTCCGACACTTTCACTGATGATCGTGCGCGTGCCCTCCACCTGACGTCGGTGCCTCGACCGGCTTGCAGAATGAACTTTAGCCTTATGCTAATAACTATATCCGTCTGAATATAGATGTGCACTTCAGAACGGACGTGGTCATGAAAATCAGGATCGACATGACGGGCATGCGCTTTGGTCGGCTCATTGGCATCTGCTTCGCGCACAAAAGCCGGAGCGGGCACGCGCATTGGCTGTTCCAGTGCGATTGCGGGACTGAGCTTGTAGCAGCGGGAGGTAACGTCCGATCAGGACGCACGGCGAGCTGTGGTTGCCTGCACCGCGAAATCTGCGCCGCCCGCCTCACTCAACATGGGCACCGTGCACAACACCGCCATGACGCCACGTATCGCGCCTGGCAGCGCATGAAGACGGAGAATGAAGCAGGCGTAATTTCGCCGGCATGGTCCGATGATTATGCCCGCTTCCTCGCCGATATGGGAGAGCGTCCTGCCGACACGATGCTATCGAGAACCCACATATCGAAACCGTTTGGTCCCGCCAATTGTCGATGGATGCCGGTGGCTTCTCGTTCAGCCCGGGCAACGCATGGGTGGACGACACGCCGTGACGCGCCGCGGGCTCAACTTTCCGGCTTGAGCGCGTCGACTAGCCAGTCGAAGTCTGCTCCCTTGGCAGCGGCGACCATGCGCGCTTCAATGTCGCGGTAGCTGGCAAGCATTTGCTCACCAAACGCTGTCAGCTGCGCGCCGCCAGCCTTTCCTCCCCCAACGCGGGTTTCGACGACCGGCTGGGTCCAGGCATGGTTGAGACTGTCGACGAGCAGCCAGATACGTCGGTAGCTCATCCTTAAATCGCGTCCCGCGGCTGAAATAGAGCCGGTACGACCGATGGCATCAAGAACGAGCGCCTTGCCCGGTCCTATCGCCGGCTCCGTGCCTCTCAGAAACTGAACGTTGACCTTCAATGGTCCATCAATAGCCAAGCTGGCATCTCCTGCGAAAACCGCGACAATGGTCCAGCGTCAGTTCTGAGGGCAATGTCATTTTCCTATCAGGACGTCGCTTGCCTTGATGAGCACCGTCACTTGATCGCCTTCGCTGAGCGCCAGGTCGGAGACGGCCTCCTCGGTGATATTCGCGGTGATGATCATACCGTTGCCGATATCGACCTTGACTGAGCCATTGACGGCACCGGGCTGGATGCTGGCGATGCGGCCTGAGAGTTGATTGCGGGCGCTGATCTTCATGGGATATCCTCAACAATGATGGGGTTGAGCGGTAGCTTTACGACTACGACCCAAATCCAGCCATTCCCATTTCTCGATCGTTTTTTGAGAAGGTTATGGGTGCCGGCATCACCGCCAGCTTCGACATGAATGAATGACCGAAGTTAGGTTGCCGAAGACAGGTCGCGAGTGTCCGCCACTGGGTCTGGCCGGAAGCTGTAGGGCAGGGTGTCTTCGCCCACAATCGGACGTTGGGGATGGCGATCCGGGCTCCCGACAACGGCCATTCGTTAAGCGCGATCTTTCCAGTTTCCCCGGCTCCAACGGCCCATTTCGGGAAAGGGAGGGCCCGGACGGCTCTCTGTGCGATCGCTCGGGGGACTGTCCCGCTGCGAGTTCCCGATCGGGAACAGTGTCGCTTGTGTCACGCCATACAACTGTTACGATCGCGGCATGGCATCGACCTCGCTCCCTTTCCGCAAACCGCTCGCTTCGGCGGGTGTGGTTTGTCGCGCACGGTAGACGCCGTTCGTTGTTTGAACACCCCGCCTGCAGGGCGGGGCATAAATTGACGCTCACGCCCTTCGTACCAATGAAGGAGGCAACAGTGAGCGAAAATGATCCTCTCCCATCAATCTTGATTCGCGAGATGCGCGAGGCTGACACTATCCAAGTGCATCGGATTCATACCGATTGCCTGACGATTTCTCTGAAGAATCACTACTCGACCGCCGAGCTTGAAGCGTGGATGTACGGGCGCTCGCCAGAAGGGTATTGGCGCTTCGCGAACTCTGGCGAGACGTTCAGGGTTGCCGAGCGGGCTGGCGAAATCGTTGGTTTCGCTAACTGGCAGGGTGAGGAACTCCGCTCCCTTTTCGTGAGCCCTGTGTATCAGCAGGCAGGTATCGGATCGGCACTATTCACATCTTGCGATCAGGAAAATCACATTGCGTTCGTCAAGGCGACTCTCAGCGCTGTCACGTTCTATAGCCGCTTCTCCTTTGTCGAGGCAGGACGCGGTTTCGATATGAAGAAGGGCATTCGGCTCCCCCATGTCGCCATGTGCCGGGACGGTTGATGACAGAGGGGAGCGGCTTGCTTCCCTTTTCGTGGCCAAATGCCAATTCCCAGTTCTCGATCCGTTTCGATAACTGCGGCCTACCCGTGTGTTGCTCGTTTTTCAAAAACGGAAATATGCTATGGTCGCGATACGCAATTAGGGGCGGGCTTCATGCAGCGTGAGGAAATGAACGAACTCCGAACTTTGGTATCACGGGTAAGTCAAACAAACCTCACCGACACCCAAGAGGAGGTGTTGTTTGCCCGCATCAACGATTTGTCACCCGATCCGGAATGGTCGAACTACATATTCCACTCCGACGAATTTGTTGATTCGAATGGGGTGCTCGATCTTGACCGGCTCATCGCTCGATTAGCAGCTTACCAGCCAATCACTCTGTAGCATTGAGCGAGGTAGAGCGTTTCCCATTTCGTCATCCTTTTTGAGAAAGGCCGCAGGGACAGCCGATGTCCGCCAACGCCGTTTGCCTTTCCAAGAGCTGCTTGCGAACCTGATGCTCCCGATAACCGGATCGTTTTAAAGCGGCGTGGACGTGAAGGATTTTCCCCGATGGCCGGCCGGCTATCACGAAGTCGATGTTGCTTGATTCCCGCAATCGAAGAGGATCGTGATGCGCGTAACACTGACAACTCTGCTCGACACGCCAGCCGAGCGCGCCTGGATAGAGGTGCAGACTGCGCGGCTTCTGGAGCATGTCGCCGCGCCGCTGCTGGTCTTCACACCGATCGACCCGCAGGCTTTGCCGGCGGAGTGGGTCGCTGGGCGCTATCATGTCGGTGTGCGCCTGTTCGGGTGGCTGCCGCTCGGCACGCAGTGGATCGTCACCACGAAGGCGTCGCAGGGGCCAGACTGCTACCAGATCCGCGATAACGGCCGAGGCACCCTCGCCAGGCGCTGGGACCATCTGATCACGATCGAACCGCTCGCCCCCGCGCGTTGCCGCTATCGAGACGACATAGAGGTGCAGGCTGGTCTGCTCACCCCGTTCGTCTGGGCATTTGCGCGCTTCTTCTACGCGCACCGCCAGCGTCGCTGGCGCCGGCTGGTTGCGCGCGGTTTCGATTACACCCGATATTGAGGCGCAGAGCGACCTACCGACTTGATGAACAAACGTCCGCTTTCGCTGGCTGCCCCGCAAGACCGCCAGTCGGCTTTCCTTCCCAACCCAGACATTCCCGAAGTTCGATCGGTCGCGAGAACTTCCTCCCCATCGAAAATAGCAATGGCCGGTAGCGCTTGGTTGCGTAAGAGAAGGCGGGGCAGGATATGAGAGCGATGATCGACCTCGTAAACGCCCAGGGGGCAGGGCTATCCCCCGACCGCTTAGTAAACGCCACGGGGCTATCCGACAAATCTTTGCGATCTTACCCCATCGGCATGATCCTACCGGTGCCGGGCATCGGGCGTCTGATCCTTTTCGATGCGCATCCGTCGAGGGATGTCCTTCACCAAGAGATCTGGGGGCGGGAGGTGTTCCTGTTCGACGACGGTAACCGACTGGTGTGGCAGATCGCGCCTGAACCGGGCACCACGGACGACATGCACCGAAATTTCGATACGGCCCGCCCCGCGACCGAAAGCTTCTCCGGCATTAGTAATATCGACGGGAGGTTTTATGCGAGCCGGATCGGCGGTGACACTTTCGTGATTGATATGACGACCGGCGCTGCCTCGTATGGCGGCTGGGCACGAACCTAGCCCGTTCGAGCCAGCCAGATCGTGCAAACGTCGATCGCCGCGCTGGCTTTCCCATATCCTGATCGTTTGCGAGACAGTCGGTGTGCTCATGATGCAATAATCAAGATTTTTGCATATCTCAGAGGATCAGTAGCGTGCGCGTGATATTTAACGACTCAATCGACCTCGGCTTCGCAGTCGCCGCTTTGATAAATGACACAGTCGATAGGAGCGAAATTGCCGATTGGGCTGCACGCGTAATTGACGAAGTGGAAGATCCACCAACCTATATTTACGTGATGCTGGACATGGAGCGCTACCACGGACGTGGTCTTCATGACGAGATTGGATTTACACCAACCACCGGATTAGATTCTGAAGACGAATTTCAGTACCTCCGTGAGATCGCAGTGCGTCGCGGCAAAGAAGACTCTGACTATCTCGGGGGTAAGAGTCCTGTCAGCCTGGGTGCGGTCCGCAAGGCTTATATAGACAATCTACTCAAAATGAATTTCGGATTCGATGTTCAATCATTGCCGCCATTGTACCTAGGGGATGCTTCGCGCACCCCATAGCTTTCGAGAAGCAGGCTCATGTAGCCTAACTTGGTGTTCATGGGACCGGCAGCAGCTTACCACCTCGACAGCATACGAGGTCCGTCGCCAGCGATTCCCGAAAGTCGATCCTACCAGGAAGCTGGTTGAGCGATAGATCACGGCTGCTAGCATGGCGGCATGAGCAACAAGTCCTCTCGCACGATCTGGATCGCAGCCGCGCTGATCGACGATGGTGCGGGCCGTTTGCTGCTCGTTCGCAAGGCAGGAACAGAGTGGTTCATGCAGGCAGGCGGAAAGATCGAGGACGGCGAAACCCCCGTCAGCGCGCTTCGCCGCGAGCTGGACGAGGAGATTGGGCTGACGCTGGTTGACGGCGATGCACGCCATCTTGGCTGCTACTCCTCGCCGGCTGCGAACGAACCCGATCATACCGTCGAAGCCGAAATCTTTCATGTTCGGATGCGGTACACCCCTGCCACGCGATCGGAGATCGAAGAAGCTGTCTGGGTCGATCACGTTACGGCAGCC
>Ga0308170_10003348_pt1 | contig 13169 bp, 13 predicted proteins | sample PhyBR2_2_FD_202136 | JGI IMG/M metagenome (GOLD analysis project Ga0308170, IMG submission 202136) | Phyllosphere microbial communities from UC Gill Tract Community Farm, Albany, California, United States - DLSLSB.R2 | ecosystem: Host-associated > Plants > Phyllosphere > Unclassified | place... | reverse complement strand
CGGTCGCCGAGGGGAGCGCGCGCGGCGGGGCGGACAAAGGGGAACGACGCCGGCGGCGACAGGGGTTGCGAGTGCGACAGACGGGGCGGGGGAGGGACGAGAGAGCGGGCACAGGTCAGCCTCGAGGCTGCAGCGCGCAAGTACTGCAGGGGAACCAGACGCACACGAGACGGGACGAGGCGACGACGGCGGGTCCGCTTTGGGCGAGCGGCGCGGGCGAGCTTCCTGCGGGAAGCACCGAGGCTGCGGGTCCGGCTCGAGGTGCGTGCGGGCAGGCTCTGAGCGGCGAGAGCTCGAGTGTGGCTTCGTCTCGGCGGCAGAGGGACGCTGGCTGGAGACGGAGACGAAGCTGCTCGACCAGGCCAGTCCATCGCATCGGCCGCCGGCCGTGGGGCGAGATCTCTCGCATGGCGCGCCCGCTCTGGGGGAGGCGCCACTTGCCCACCGAGGCGCCGCTCCCCTTCCCACGCGACCCTCTCGCTCCTTGTCTGAGCTCTTGCGCAGCTCCCTCAGCTTCCCCTTCGAGACGGCCCGTGCACCGGCCGGCTCGCCGCACCGGCAGCTCGTCCTTCGTCGCTCCCTCACGACAGCGCTTCTCTCCTGCTCGCCCTCAGCCCCGTGCACGGCGGCTCCTCCTTTTGCTGCATTCCAAGCGTCGCGGAGGGTTCGACGCGCAGAGAGCGGACGTCCTCGCACGATGGCAAAGGGGACGAGCCGACGCTCCTCTTCCGGACGAGGAAGGCTGCTCTGCTCCGCCGCCGCTTGCCGACAAGGCCGCACGGACCAGCTTCGAGGCGTCGTCGTCCACCTCATTCGTGCTGCGCCCGGATCCCACTAGACCTGCTTCGTCGACAATGCCCGGCGAGCGATACTTTCGCTGACGTCGCAGCTTCGCTCTCCGCACTTTGCTGCGCTGCGTCTCGTCAATGCTGCCCTCCTTCGTCGGCTGCAAGTCGAGCGAAGTGAGCAGAAGAGCTGCTTGAGCTGCGCAAAGGAGGCGCTCTCAAAGGCCGCTCGAGCCCCGGCCGTCACCTCGGATCCTCGCCGGGCCCGCTTTGGCCGCCTGCCCACCCTTCTCTGCTCGCATGCGCCGTGGGAGCTCGCCAAGACGACGAGGATCCGCCGGTCATAGAGCACGTGAGCAGCTGCAAGTATGGAGCGATGAGACAGGCGCAGAGCGCTTTGAGGAGACGAGGAAGCGACTTGCGAAGGTCGCTTCGGCTCGGCCGCGACCGTGAGCAAGCACCGCTCTCTGTGCGACGTTGACGTCTCTCGGCTCGCTCGCCTGCGCTCGAAGTAAGGACGTGTTGCAGCTGCAGCTCTACGAGGACGGGCTGTCGAAGATGGCGCGGATCTTGGCCTCGAGCCCATCTGCGTCGAGCTTGAGGTACTTGCTCGAGTCTGAGCGAAGAGGGTGGAGCGTCAGCTCCGATCGCGCGCACCCTGAGGGAGAGCGAGAGAGAAGGAGAGGGGACGCACAGTTGTCCTTGCGATGCCGCTGAACGAACTTGGCGTACGTCGGGACGACCATGCGCTCGACCTCGCCCTTGAGCCGCTCCCTCAGCTCGGCCTCGCCCTCCTCGAACCGCGCCTGGTGGTGCAGCGCCTCGACGTCGTCGAGCGCCTCGTGGAACCGGACGAACCGGTCCTTGGTCTCGCGGCGCTCGGTTCCGCCGCCGCCCTTGACGGCGCCGAGCCCGGCCTTGAGCGCGCCCGCCGCGCCCGACTGGTCGGCGAACCCGGCGTCGAGGAGCGCGCTGACGAGCGGCGACCACACGTCGAGGTACGAGGCCTTGAGCGTGCGCATGCGCTTGTTGAGCGCGTCCTCGGCGCTCTCGCCGAGCGTGTCGATGATGGACGTCGACAGGGCGCTGTGCCGCACGCACGACAGGTTGTTGAGGAGGAAGATGGACGACGTGCCGGCGCGCCCTCGGAGCAGGCGCGCCTTGGCGTCGAGCGCCGTGAGGAGGACCGAGAGGACGTCGTCTGCGAGCGAGGCGAGAAGAGCGTCGTCAGCTTTGCAGCTCGCACAGAAGGACGTGCACCCGAAGAGGAGAGCAGTGCGACGTACTGAGGTACCGCTGCAGCAGGCCGCCGTCGTCGCCCTCCTTGACCCCGCCCTTGCTCGGCCCGCCCCAGTTGCCCGCTCCGAGCGTGCCCAGGAACGCCTCGGCCGTCGGCTGGTTGTCGGCGAGCTGCCGCATAAAGTTGACGACCTGCGGTACAGAGAGAGCGAGCATGAGCTGCGAGCGCTCGCACGCTCGAGAGACAGCGAGAGCGAGAGAGGCGCACGTTGATGGTGACGGGCTGAACGGCAGCCGAGGTCGCCTCGGGTCCTGCAGGTGGTCGAGTGCCCCAGACCTGTAGCAGACTGCCATCAGTGAGGGTACGGGTGAGGCGAGAGGGAAGCGAGGGAGGTGAAGGAAGGGAGCTCGAGACGCACCTTGGTCTCCTCGAGGATCCCGGGCAAGCTCGTCATGCACGTGCCCCTGAACTGGTGCGTCAGGTCGCCGACCTCGTTCTCCTTCCTGCGCGCCTTGACCCGGACCCACTCCTCGAACTCGTGCGCACGCTCGCTCAGCTCGATGTAGGTCGCGAACGCGAGCGGGATCAACTGGTGCTGCGGCGACTTGCGGATGAGGCCGTTGAGCGACGCGCCCGTGCTGCTGATGGTGGCGAGGGCGGGAGGGAGGAGCGAGGCGTAGAGGGAGGAGCGTGTCGAGGCGGCCTGAGCGGTGAGGACGGTCTCGAGGAGCGAGAACTCGGTCTGCGAGCGAGCGCGCAAGCCCGGAATCAGCGAGTGCAGCTCTCGCCGAGAAGAGTGAAGATAGGCCGCACCTTGATGAGCGCAAAGAAGACGTCGAGCAGCCGACCGAGCCCTCGTCGCTCGGCCAAGTCTGCCGCCGCCGCCGCCGCCGATGACCCGCCCGCGCCTGCGCCCGGTCTCGGGCTCTGCTGCACCATGGTCGGCGTCGCGTCGCTGAGGACCTCGCGCGCCGCGTTGCGCAGGCTCTCGTCGATGTAGGCGGCGCGGATCGAGGCGTAGGCAGACGTGAGGAGCTCGGCGAGGCCGGGCCCTTTCGGGTCGGGGAGCGACCACAGGAAGGCGTTGATCGGCAGGGCGTGCTCGAGGAAGAAGGGCGTGAGGACGGGGAAGGGTTTTGCTGCAGAGAGGGAGTCAGCTCGGGAGCACGAGGACGATGGGCAAGTCGAGCAGGAGGGACGCACCTCGGTCAAAGAGCTTGCCGGCGTCGACTGTCGGGCTCGTCTCTCTTGCCCACTTGCTGAAGACGCCTACGAGCTGCTTGACGCCGAGCTCGACGAGGCCGCCCTGCGAGACAGCGTGACAGAGCGTCAGTTGGGCCGGCGGGCGGGCGAGGCTGCGCGAGCAGGCTGAGGGACGCACCATCTGGGCGAGCGTTGCGCTCTGACCCTTGAGGTCCGTCTTGCGCAGCGCCTCGGACGCGGCGACGAGACGCTCGATGGCGGTCATGTACGGCTTGAGGTCGTCCGGGTCGGGCCTGCGCGCAGGGGAGAGAGGTCAGCTTTTCGTGCTTGATCCGACGGGCAGCTGCGCTCGAGCGCAGGCGTGTGCGAGAGTGGACGCACCCTGCTTTGATGAGGCCCTCCTCGCGCTCGACGAGGTCGCTGTGGCCGAGCAGGCCGTCGATGGACCGCATCGTCAACTCGAGGTCTGCACGGCGCGCGAGCACAACGTCAGCGTTCGAACCCAGGCGCGCCTGTCGACGAGCTCCAAAGGAGAAGGGACGCACTCTTGGACACGCGGTTGAGCCTGCCGGTCTCCTTGTAGATCGGGACGAGGTTCTTCTCGAGGCGGGCGAGGCGGTCGTCGAGCTCGCCGAGGACGTGACCCATGCAGCCCGAGATCTTGGACGAGCGTGTGAGGGATTGCTGGAGCAAGGTGAGGTCGGCGCTGGCCTGCTCGAGGGCGATGGAGCCCGTCGCTGTCGCCGAGCCACCGCCCGAGTGGGTGGTGGGGAAGGAGCGCGCGAAGGACGACATGGCGACAGAGGGGTCGCACTAGCGCGTTGAAGCCGGCGCCGAGATGCTTGCGATAGACTGCAGGCAAAGCAGGGCGTCAGCCACGCCGTGTGCCGCGAGGGAGAGGGCGAGCGAGATGAGGGGACGGACCAGCGAGTTGACCGAGGCGAGGAGGGCAACAAAGGCGAGCGACGAGCTGGTGGCCGTGCTGGGCCTTGGGGCGGTTCTTGCAGTGCAGCTGGGCGCAAGACTGGCCGAGTACGAGCTGTTGATGGCGAGAGCGAGAGCTTCATCTCCTGCGAGCCCCGGTCTCGCTCGTCCTCGCTCGTCCAGCCACCGCCAGCTCGTCCAGCTCGAGCCTGCGCGTAGTCAGCTCGACCACAGCTCCAGCTGCACCCGAAGGAGGCCCACACCCCGCACGCACGCCGCGCCATCCGCACGCGCCCTCCCCGCCTCGGCCCGTCCTTTTGTCCTCCGTCGCGCCTGTTCCAGCAAGCCTTGGCCTAGCTCGCCACCGCACACCATGTCGACCGACGCAATGGAGCAGAGCTTCCTCGACGGCACCCACCCAGCCCTCACCCGCGACGCCGACGCCGCCGCCCTCCTCCGCTCCAACTCGCCCACCCGCTCTCGCTCCCCCTCCCCTGCCCCCTCATCGAGCTCTCGAGACGACAACGGCGACGACGACGGCGACGACGAGCCGCGCTTCTCGGCCGTCGACCCAGACGCGCCGACGGGCGGCACAGCACCGCCTCGCCAAGCCGGCGGCGGGCGCAGGGGCGCGAGCAGGAACACGGGCGTCAAGGGCGTCCGCGAGGACTACCGCGAGCACCTCGCCCAGCAGCAGCGCCAAGGCGCCGACGCCATGCTCGCCAAGCAGACGCAGCGCAAGATGGTCATCTCGCTCGCGGGCGACGGCGGCGGCGCGCGCGACGAGGCCGACGGCGACGGCGACGAGCTCGCGGCGCTGCGGCGGCGCAGGCTCGCCGAGATGCAGGGGAGCGCCGAGCGCACGGGGAGGAGCGGCGGCAGGACGTTCGGGCACTTGATGGAGGTCGGCATGGAGCAGTTCGTGCAGGCCGTCGAGGACGAGGCCGACGAGACGGCCGTCATCGTGCACCTCTACGAACCAGTGCGTCCCTCTCTCACATCCTCGCTCGACGAGTCGCTCGAGACTGATGCGGTCTCGACGCCCGACAGGAACTCGCCTTGTGCGCCCTCCTCAACTCGCACCTTGCCGCTCTCGCGCGCGTGTACCCGGCCACCAAGTTCCTCCGGGCGCAGGCGTCCGAGGTCGACTTCATGTCGTCCGATCTCGACGCCGACACGCTCCCGACCGTGCTCGTGTACCGCCGCGGCGAGCTCGAAACGACCTGGATCCGGTTCGACCTCGAGCTCGAGGGCGCGGTCCTGCGCGACGGCGAGCGCGGCAGGAAGCAGGTCGAGGACATGCTGAGCAAGTGCGTCTCGCATCCTCAATCTCGGACCTCGGCCGGACTCGCCTTCGCCCCGAGGCGTCACGAGCGCACGACCCTGACACGCCTTTCACTCGCTCGCAGCGCCGGCGCCATCACCGGCTCGCCTCACCCTCCTTCGCCCTATGCATCCTTCGCCTCTCTCCGCGGCAATGGGCGAACCGGCGCGGACGACGACGACGACGACGACGAGTGAGCGAGACCTGTTTGGTCCTCGAGCCCCTTTTAGACGCCTTGTCCTCTCGCACTCTGTTGTAGATACCCTGTCTCTCGTTCGCTGCGATACCCTCCTTATGCGCACTTTACCGTCCCAGCAACCAAGCAGGAGAGACCGCGAGTGGACCGTCTCGAGCGACGGACCGTTGCTGCCGGACGAGCGGAAGCTAGCCTCGGCTCGTCACGACCTCGCTCGCTGCACCAGCAAGAGAGCGTGCACCACCACCAGCCGCTTCTCAAGCACAGCCGCACCCCCCGACAGCGCCGCAGCCCCTCGCGCGCCTCGTCGTTCCCTCTGGTCCCCCGCCCCACCGCCGACACCTCGCCCACCCCACCGTCTCGAGCTCATGGCGACGAGCGACGCGCACGACGCGCACGAGGCCGGTTCTATGGGCAACGGCGACGCACAGCAACCCGCCGCGAGCTCGCCCCAGCTCTCGGAGGTGCCGCCCACGACGGGCGACGGACGAGGCGATGTGGAGCGACCTCACGACACGGGCAAGGCCGCAGGCGGCGCCGAGGAGGGCGCAGCTTCTTCGTCAGCTCCCGCAGAGGACGGGCAACCCTCGTCGCAAGCCGCAGACGCCGTCTACATCCCCTCCCCCGCCGATGGCCCTCCCTCGGAGACGACGCCGACCACCACGACGACCAGCTCCGCCAGCACCTCATCCCCGCCAGAGCCGCCCGCCGCCGACGCCCCTACACGCCAAGTGCGACGCCTCCCGCCGCCGCCAAAGAAGGGCATCCTCCGCCCGCCCTCGTCCTCGCACGCCGCCTCGTCGCGCTTCTCCTTCCGCCGCGACTTCCTCCAGCCGTTCAACACGTCGTACTCGCGCGCGACGACGACGGCCGATGCCTCTGCTGGCGCTGGTGCCGCAGGCGCAGCCCCCGCATCCGTCGGCGAGGTCATGGGCAACGCGGCGGCGACGGCGGGCGGCTTCTTCGGGTCGGCGCTCAAGCGGCTCACGGCGGCCGCCGCCCCGCCCGAGGACCCCTCCGCATCGACTACGGTCGCACCTCCTCCCGCCGTCGCACCCGCGCCCGCTCCAGCAGCACCCGCAGCAGCGCCGGCGCCCGCCGCACCTCCTGCCGCCGCTCCGGCACCGCAGCTCGCCCTCCCCGTCGCCGACCTCAAGCGCGTGCGCTTCCGCATGGCGTCGCTCAAGCTCGTCTACCCGATCAACGGCGGCACGCTCGACGTGATCGCACCCGCCGACGAGGGCGCCACGCGCGAGCGCGTCGAGAGCGAGTGGAGGGTGCGGCACCTCGCGCCGGCGGGCACCGGCGTCGCAGGGCCGGCAGGGCGCGAGGGCAAGGTAAAGATGCGGGAGAAGGACGGCGGTGAGAAGGAGGGCGCGGGCAAGAGGTGGACGGGCGACGAGCTCCTGCGGCTGTACGCCGAGTGCTGCAGGACGAGGGAGGAGCCGGGCATCGAGCGCGTCAAGCGGGCGTTCAAGGTGCGTCTCGTTCAGCCTCGCTCACCTGTCGTCCAGCCGTGCGCACCGAGCTGACGCTGTCGAGCTGCTCGCAGGAGAACCCGGCCGCCCCGCCCAAGGCCCTCGACCTGTCGAACGAGCTCCTCTCGCGCGGCGCGGTCGAGGCGCTGTCCGACCTCCTCGCCATCGACTTTGGCCTCAAGAAGCTCACGCTCGACCACTGCGGGCTCGACGACGAGGTGCGCTCGCTTCCCCTGACGCTCTCCTCGAACGACGGGGCGTCCTCTGACTCGAGCTCGACATGCGCCCTGCAGAGCCTGCGCCCGCTTCTGCACGCCCTACTCGTCTCGGCGTCGATCCCGACCGTCAGCCTGGCAGGCAACAAGCGGATCCGCGCTCGCGGCTGGAAGTTCATCGCGACCTTCTTGCGCAAGGTGCGTCCTCCTCCCTCGCCCTCCCTCGCTCTCGTAGCTCGGGACGCCGCTGATGAATCATTCACGGCGCACGCTCGCAGGCCACTTTCCTGCGCTACATCGACCTGAGCGAGACGCCCCTCGACCGCCGGGCAGCCGAGTACCTCGTCCAGGCGCTCGCACCCGCTCCTCCTCCCGCACCTCCTCCGCCGCCGCCTTCTTCTCCACCTCCCCTACCCGACAAGCCGGATCACGTCGCTTCCAGCGCAGCGTCGGCGGCGCCTGCACCCGCGCCGCAGAAAAAGGTCGCCGGGCCGTGGGATGAGGACGACGAGTCGGACGCAGAAGAGGAGGGCGAGGCGGTCGGCGCGGTCGCGGCGAACGGCGAGGCGCACGAGGTGGAGCCGCAGGCCGTCGTTGTCGCCGAGGAGAAGGCGGACGAGGTCGAGGTGGATGAGGACGAGGAGCCCGAGGCGGTCGTGCGCGAGCCGCTGTTCGAGACGGCGCCGCTGCTCAAGGAGAACAAGTCGGGCGCTCCTGCGGCGGTACTCTCGCTGCGGCTCGAGAACTGCGGCTTGCGAGGTGCTACGCTCGAGGTGCTCGGTGCGTCTCCCTCTCCCTTTTCGCCGTCCGCCGCCGCGCTCGCGCCTCCTTGGACGCCGTGCTGACTCTTTCCATCGCACAGCTCCCGGCGTGCGCGTCTCCGACGTCAAGCACATCTCGCTGCGCAAGAACCGCATCAACGCCGCCGGCGCCGTCGCCCTTGCCGTCCTCATTCGCGACTACCCCCTCTCGTCCGACCCGTCGTCCACCTACAGCGTCCCCTCGGCGATCCCGTTCGGCTCTGCGGCCTCGCTTGAGCACAAGAATGGCACGGCCAACGTGTCCGACTCGGCGTCGACCTCGTCCTTCTCGCTCGAGGTCACCAACTCGGTCTCGGCCCGACAGCGAGACCGCGCCCTGTCGGCGCCGCCTCAACCCGCCGTCGTGCCCGCACCTGTCGAGCAAGATCCAGAGCTCGTGTCGGCGCTCGGCGAGCGCGAGGCGTGGCGACTGAGCGAGGCGCGCCTGCGGCTGAGGAAGCAGCTCGACGGCCTGCCGCGCATCGGCGCGCTCTTGACGCTCGACGTCCGGGGCAACGACATTCGGGTGCGTCCCACTCCTCTTTCCACCTTGAGTTGTCCCCCTCGGCGAGATCAGCACTGACGTCGAGCGTGCAGAGCGGCGTCACCTACATCGCCCAGGTCCTCAAGCGCAACCGGACCCTCAAGGTCCTCAACCTCGGCGAGAACAAGATCGACCCGCAGGGTCTCGTCGCACTAGCCGAGGCGCTCGTGCGTCCCATTCTCTCCTACTCTACAGACTGTGCGAGCAGGCGCTCGAGCAGGCGCTGACCCAGTTTGGTCCGCCGCGCGCAGAAGTTCAACACGACGCTCGAGACGCTCGACATGGGCCACAACCCTTGCTGCGGCCCGCTCATCGACGGCATCCTCGCCCTGCGCTCCGCCATGATGGTCTCGCCGTCGCTCAAGCGCGTCTTCCTCAACTCGACCGACCTGTCGTCCGAGGGCGCCATTGCGCTCGCCGAGTTCCTCCCCGAGGCGCACTCACTCCTGCACCTCGACCTCACCAACAACAACGTCGACATCTCGGGCGTGCTCGCCCTGAGCGTCTCGATCAAGCTCAACTCGACGATCCGCTGCCTCGACATCAACATCCCGTTCGACGACCCCGACTTCAGCCGCCTCTCGCAGGACCTCCTCGAGACGTGCGTGCGCAACACCGAGCTCGCGCAGCAGAAGGCCGACGCCGAGGCGCGCGACGCGGCCGCCAAGCGCGTCGTCGTCGCCCAGCCGATCCGCAAGTCGGCGCTCGCGAGCAACCTCGAGGCGCGGCAGCAAGCCGAGCAGCGGCGCGCCCAGCGGCGGGACGACGCTCTGCGCGCTCAAGGCGACATCTTCGCGGCGGCGGCCGAGACGCGCGACGTCGTGTCGCAGCTGCTCGCCGTCGAGCAGGCCGCCGGTGCGCGCGAGGCGAGCGAGGTCGTGCGCGACGCGCTCGTCCAGCTGCAGCTCGCCGAGGCGCAGCTCGCCGAGGCCTTTTCGGGCGCGAGGCAGGCCGAGCAGCGCGAGCGCGCAGAAGTGCTCCTCACCGAGCTCGCGTCGCTGCTCGACCTCGCCAAGAACATGTTCGACCGGCCGCCGCCCTCGCTCTCGGCCTCGAACGACGCGCCCGCCGTCACGGCAGCAGGCCTCACCGTCCCAGCGCCGGCCGACGTCGACAACCCGCCTGCGTCGCCGACCTTTTCGCTCCAGGACTCGGACGAGGAGGAGGCCGATACGGCGGATGCCGCTCGCCCCGCCGCCGCCGATGGATCGACGCTTTCGAACTCGGCGCCGTCGCTCTCGGTCAAGCCTGCGACGCTCCTCCTCCCGGACGACTCGTCGCCGTCGTCGTCGTCCGGCCCGTCCTCGCCGTCGCTCGCTCGGAGCCCGATCGAGTCCGAGTCGCGCGCTATGGTCGCCGAGGAGGGCGAGATGTTCCGCAAGGGCGTTGCGCTCGGTGTCGACGAGGTCGGCGACGAGAGCGATGACGAGGGCGCAAAGGAGGTCAGCGGCGAGGAGCTCAAGAAGGAGGTGCGTCGCTCGCCTTCTCCTCCCTCGCTCGGCGGCTCTCACGCTACAGCTCACTGACTCAGAGACTTCGACCTCCATCTACAGCTTCTCGAGACGACGGTGCAGCGCAGCCCTCGCCCCTCGTTCAACTCGGACGACACGCCCCGACCGTCCCTCGCCAACTCGCTCGCCCGTCCTCCTTCCGACTCGGTCGAGTAGCCCGCACCCTTTCCGCCCTGCGCCGTCCATCCCCTCGACTTACTTATCCCCTGCCGTCTCGTACCATACCCTCGCTGCTGTACCCCTCTCGTCGTCGCTGTCGATCCTCTCTCACCTTCAGATCCTGTCCCTCTCGCTCGCGCTCAGACCCTCTTCGCAATGTCGAACAGAATCGTGCCTACCTCTCTGTCAGAACGATACGAGCAGGAGAGAGCAAGATGAGAGCTCCCTTGCAATCGTCGGCGGCTGACTATGCTTCCGCTCGCCGTCCTGCTGCGCTCGAGCCCCCTCCCGACACCGAGCCAGCTCCGCCGACGCCCTCCTCGCCCACCTCGCCCTCGCCCAGCCGTGCCGCCCCTCGCTCGATCCTGCCCCACTCGGCCCTCCACGCGTCCCACTCGCGCCGCCGCTCGCGCACGCGCTCGCGCCCGAGCCGCACCGCGACACTCGCCTTCCACGCCGCCCTCCCGGCAACCCGCTGCGCCCGGACGCCCAAATCCTCCTCGACCCCTCCGACGACGCGCTCGACGTCCTTTCGGAAGCGCCCGAGCGCGCTCAGCCACGCGCGCTGGAGGCCCCACGCCGCGAGCGTGACGCCGAGCAAGCCCGCGCCGACGCTCGTGCCCGTCTGGGCGACCCACCCGAGCGCGTCGGCGGCGATCCCGCCCGCGACCGAGGCGGTCGCGACGAGGCCCGAGCGCACGACGGCGCGCTGCGCGCGCGCGTGCAGCTGCGCCGTCGGGCTCCCCGCGGGCGCCGTGAGCTGCGCGCGGCGGTGCGCGACGGCGCCGCTCAGGGCCGTCGCGTCCTTGCTGTCCGGGTGGGCCTGCGGCGCTGAGGCGGCCGAGGCCTTGTCGAGCGCGTTGAGGAGCGTCGCCGAGTACAGCGACGAGAGCGCCGCGGGCGGGTCGAGCGCGACGCGCGTCGGCGACGTGGCGAACTGGGGCGAGGCGAAGAGGGCGTCGACGCGGTGCGAGAGCGAGGAGGCGGTCGAGGCGGCGAGGCCGGCCGAGAAGGCGAGGCGGCGCTCGAAGGCCGTGAGGAACGTCTGGCTCGTGACGAGCGCCACCTCGGCGCCGAGGTCGTCGACCCGGTACGGCAGCTTGTACCACGCCAACCGCGTCGCGAAGAGCTCGTCGAGCGCGCCCGTCGCGGCTGCGAGCTCGTCGGCTGGGACGCGCACGAGCCCCGTCGAAGGCTCGACGCCGAGCGAGACGAGGAGGGCGCGCTCGGCCTCGCGCGCGTGCTCCTCGAGCGCCGAGAGGGCGGCGTCGGCGCCCTCGAGCGCGTCGGCGACTTGTGCGCCGGCGAACGCGGCGCGCGAGAGGGCCGCCGCGAGGACGTACTGCGCCGTCTGGAGCTGGAGCGGGGTCGGGCCGCGCGCCTGCTCGTGGTCGGCGTGCGTGGCGCTGAGGGCCGTCGTGAGGAGTTGGTGCAGGTGCGGGACCTGGGACGCGACGTAGCCCTTCTGGAAGGCGTCGTAGTTGGGCTTCTGGTCGGGCTCGGAGGGCGAGAGGGCCTCGAGAGCGGCGAGCGCCTGCGCGGTCGAGACGGCGACGGCGCGAGGCTCGGCGTCGGCGGGGAAGAGAGTCTCGAGCTGATGCTCGAGGGTGCGGAGGGGCGAGGCCGAGGTCGAGGGGGACGCGTCCGGGCAGTTGAGGGCGAGGAGGAGGTTGGGCTTGGCGGCGAGGTCGTACAGGAGGGCCTTGGCGGCTCGGGACGAGAGGAGGGTCGAGTCGGACAGGACGAGCACGACGAGGTCGGCGAGGTGCAGGGTCGACAAGGACGACTCGAGCGGGGCGACGTCTGTGTGTTCGGGAGGAGCGGCGGGTCAGCGGGGGAAGGTTCAGCTCGAGGGGTCGACACGAAGCGCGCGAGCTGCAGCGCTGGAACGCACCTCCATGCACGATCTCGACGACCTCGGTGTTGGTGTCGTGGAGCCAGGGTGCCGGGACGTGCACCTTGGACGGCGACGACGAGACCTCGTTGCCGTGCCTGCGCGCGCTCGAGAGACGAGTCAGCGGTTTGCGCAGCCGAGGAGGAGGTGCGAGGGTAGACGCACCTGATGGTGAGGGCCTCGTGGGTGGCCGAGCCGAGCCTGCGGGCCTCGAGGGCGACGGTCACGTCCGGGTTGGACGCGAGCGGGTCGTCGAGGAGGGCCGTGACGAGGCCCGGTGCGTCGCTCGCATGGTCGCCGACGACTGCGGGCGGGGAGGTGGGAGTCAGTTTGTGCTGCTCGAGGTCGGTAGGGGCAGCGCGAGGGGCGGGAGACGGACCTGCGAGGCGAGCTGGTCGAGAGCGGGCGAGGTCGGCGAGGGCCTGGTCGATGCGGGCTGGCCAGACCGAGTCGACGAGCGGGTAGCGGCCGAGCGAGTGGCGAAGGTCCTCGAGGAGCTGTGCGGTGCTGGTGGCTGTCGCTGGCGGTGTTGCGGTCGAGTTGTTGCGGCGGGGAGATGAGGACGGCGAGGGCGAGGGGGAGGAAGAGGGGGCGAGGCGGGCGGTGCCGAGGGTGGCTCTGGGGAGTGCAGAGTGTGCCCTTAGCCGAGCGAGCATGTCTGCTCGAGCACTGGCGCGGTGGGAGAAGAGCGAGAGGGCCGGCTCGACTTCATCTCGCTCGTCGTCTCGTCCTCGGCTCCTCCCCTCCTCCCGTCACACAACCTCGCACAGCCATGCCGCCAAAGCTCTCGCCAGAGGTCGAGCACCTCGCCGCCTTCTTCGCCCAGTGCGGCCTCTCGGAACAGCGCTCGCTCGAGACGGCCCGCTCAAAGACGGCCCCTCAGGCTCACCGCCTCC
>Ga0308170_10003341_pt1 | contig 13188 bp, 9 predicted proteins | sample PhyBR2_2_FD_202136 | JGI IMG/M metagenome (GOLD analysis project Ga0308170, IMG submission 202136) | Phyllosphere microbial communities from UC Gill Tract Community Farm, Albany, California, United States - DLSLSB.R2 | ecosystem: Host-associated > Plants > Phyllosphere > Unclassified | place... | reverse complement strand
CACCCGCTCGAGATCACGTCCGTCGCGCAGTGGAACTCGACCCTTCGAGGTGCGACCGCCGCCGGCAAGACCGTCGTCGTCGACTTCCATGCCGTGTGGTGCGGCCCGTGCAAAAGTCAGCTTATTCCTCGGCTCTTGAGGAAGCGCCGCGCTGACCCAGAGTCTCCCCGCAGCCATCGCGCCCGTCTTTGACCGGCTCGCCGCCCAGCTCGAGCACGTCGTCTTCGTGCGCGTCGACGTCGACAAGATGGCCGCCATCGCGCAGAAGTACAAGGTGCGTCGTCATTCTCCCTGTGCGCGACCATGTGCGCGCAGTGACTGACCCCACAGCACTTCTCCTGCTCGACAGGTCTCGGCGATGCCGACCTTCCTCGCCATCAAGGCCGGCCAAGTCGTCGACACAGTGCGTCCCTCCTTCTCGTGCTCTCCCTCTCGACGCCCCCACTGACTCGCTCCGCCCCGCCCGCAGCTCAAAGGCGCCGACCCGGCCGGCCTGACGCGCCTCGCCCAGGCGCACGCCGGCCCGAACCCGCCCGTGCCGCCGCTCAGCGCCGAGGCCGAGCAGCACAAGGACGAAGGCAACGCACTGTTCAAGGCGGGCGAGTTCGACAAGGCGAGGGACGCGTTCGGGAGAGCGATCGAGGTGGCGGTGCGTGCTCCCTCCTCTTCCTCTCTCTCTCGCTCTCGATGCTCCCGCAGGGCATCGACTGACTCGGAGAATGATGCACACTGCGCAGCCAACCTCCTTCATCCTCCTCGGCAACCGCTCCCTCGCCTCGCTCAAGCTCAACCCGCCCGACTTCTCCTCCGCCCTCGCCGACGCCGAAGCAGCCGTCGCGCTCGCGCCGACCTGGGCCAAGGGGCACGTGCGGCGGGGAGAGGCGCTCGAGGGGCTCGGGAGGGTGGACGAGGCCGTCAAGGCGTTCGAGGAGGCGGTGAGGACCGGCTCGGGGACCGTGCAGAGCGGTGCGTCCCTCTCCCTCTCGCTCGCGCCCGCTCTCGCTCTCTGCGCCGCAGCAGCTGACGAAGCTTTCTCGACGTCGCTCGCAGAGGCCAAGGCCAAGCTCGAGAAGGCCAAGGCCAAAAAGACGTAGTACTGCTTGCACTGCAAAGACTCGAACCTAGAGAACCCGCCTCGCTCGCCCTCGAGAGAGAGAAGAAGAAGACCCGCTCGTGCCGCCCGCTCACTCGCCGCGGTAGTAGCCCGTCTTGATCCACGGCATGCCGACGACCTGCGCCTTGCGCATCTTCTTCCTCACCTCGACGAGCACCTCGCTCCCCTTCTTGTTGAGCCCGCCCCGCGTCTCGACGAACCCCATCGAGATGTTGGCTCCGACCGTCGGCGCCGGCAGGCCCGACGTGACGCGCCCGATGGGCGGGCCGTCGGGCTGTGCAGGGTCAAAGATGGGCGAACCCTCGCGCGCGGGCGGGCCCTTCTCGACGACGAGGCCGACGCGCTTGCGCGTCGTGCCGCCCTTCTTGAGCTCGGCGAGCGTGCGCTCGCTGCCGATAAAGGCGCCGGGCGTGCGGCGGTCCTTGCCTGTGCGCGGGAGCGGGCGCGGCGTTAGGAGGGGGCCCGAGCGAGGGAAGGAGAGGGAGGAGAGGGAGCGAGAGGAGGACGCACCGACGACCCACGCAAGCCCAGCCTCGCCAACGCCGACCGACTCGTCGAGGTCATGCCCGTACAAGCACAGGCCCGCCTCGAGCCTCAAGCTGTCGCGCGCCGCCAACCCCGCCAGCTTGACCTCGTCCTGCTCGACGAGCATGCCGGCAAAGTCGGCCGCGTGCGCGTTCGGGACCGAGATCTCGAACCCGTCCTCGCCCGTGTAGCCGCCGCGCGCGATGTGGACCGGGCCCGAGGCGGACGAGAGCGAGGGGATCGAGAGGTGGAGCGACTGGCCGAAGGTGAGGAGCTTCTGGAGCGAGAGGTCCGAGGGGAGGAGGCGCTGCAGAGCGATGTGGGCCTTGGGACCTGCGCGCGACGAGCGAAGAGTCAGTCGTGCGAGTGAGAGACTCCAGAGGAAAAGGAGGACGAGAGCGACGCACCTTGGAGAGCGACGAGAGCGTTGTCCGGCATGAGCTTGAAGTGGACCTTGTCCTCGTGCGCCGCGTTCCACTCCTCGACGTGCTCCTTGATCCACGGGATGTCGACATCCGAGCGACCGGCGTTCGTGACGAGGTAGAACCTGCAGCGTCCTGCGTCAGCTCTTTCGGGCCGGCGAGGGGACGAAGCGGGAAGAGGAGGAGGGACGCACGACTGCTCGCCCCAGCGCGTGATCATGCAGTCGTCGATGATGCCGCCTTCCTCGTTGAGGAGGACGCTCAGGGTCGAGCCGAACGGGCGGTGGGCGTCCTCGCCGGGGAGAGGGAGGGACGAGAGCGAGGAGGGGAGGAGGTGCGAGAGGAAGGTGAGGGCGCCGGGTCCTTCGAAGCTGCGCGCGTCCGAACAGGTCGTCAGCAAGGTCTTGGACTCGTGTAGAGTAGTTGAGAGAGAGCGGAACGCACGTCGACTGGACCATGTGCCCGACGTCGAACAGGCCGGCCGACTTGCGGACCTGGTGGTGCTCGGCGACTGCGTGCGGCGGCGGCGAGGTCAGCTGGGTCAGCTCCTGTATCACGAGCTCCTGCTTCGACGTAGCCTCCTGCCCGCAAGAGTCGCGAGCGCGAGACCCGGCCGCTCCCTCGCTGTACATCCGGCAACCCGCCTCGAGCACGAGAGCCCGTCCAGCACGCCCCGCCCGGCCCACTCCGCCCACCAGCACGCTCTAAAGAGCTCACGCAGAGCTCCTGAGCAGTGAAAAGGGACACACCTGCGCCGCCTGCGACCCTGCTCGCGTCCTTGCCCTCGTACACGAGCGGCATCTCCCACCCGGCAAACTCGACGAGCTTGGCGCCATGCTGCTTGTGGAAGTCGTACAGTGCCGTGCGCTTGACCTGCTGGGGATGGTGGCCGGTTCAGCTGGTGCGGTGGGAGCGAGGGACGAGGGGATGTGGGGGAAGACGCACCGTGTCGGCTGATGAGGAGGCGAGGCGGCGAGGAGCGGCCTGGCGCAGCAGGGGCGCGACGGAGCGGGTGCAGCGGAGCATGGTGCTGGCGAGTGAAGGGTACAGAGTCAAGCCGCGCGAGCGAGGGAAAAGCTGGGCGGGCCCGCGAGCGAGCCTCTTATGGTAGGAGAGCGCGAGCCGGCCAGAGACGATCCGGCAGCGCCAGAGCGCGAGGAGGAAGAGATGGAGCCAAGCGAGCTTCGCTCGACGTTGCACAGTCGAGAGCAGCGAAAGAGGACGAGAGGCTCGCGGCTGCAGCGGCTCGAGCGCGCGAGGAGAGGGTCGACGACGACGACGAGTCGCCTCGTTACAGGTTGCAGTGCGATAAGCGTCTAGAGCGAGAGGGGAAGATCTAAAGACAACAAGAGGGAAGATGCAGCACAACAGAGTACATGACCGAGCGCCCTCACCTCGCCAACGCCGTCTGCTCCCTCCTCTCCTCGACCCGCTTGGCCTTGTCCGCTAGCACGGCGCGCTTGCGCTCGGCGTCGATGCGAGACCGCTCGTCAAGGTGCTTGATGAGGGTCGACGTCGGCGACGGCGTGCGCTGGCGGTCCATGAGGCGCTCGAAGAGGTTGAGCGTGTCTGCGAGCGGGCCGAGGGTCGGCGACCGTCAGCTCGCTGTGCTCGAGGGCGGCACGACGTCGAGAGGGAGAGAGAGGGGGAACGCACAGAAGGCGTCGTTGGCGGCGTTGTGGAGGAGCGCCTTCTTGGTCGGCACCTGCACCTCGGCGCACGCCTTCTCGAGGCCGGTCTGCACCTTGCGGTTGATCCACGCCGAGAACAGCCTCTGCGTGTCGACGATCCACACCTTGCCGCCGTCGTTGAACACCTTGCCGCTCGCGGGCGCCCCGAGCCGGCGCAGGTCGGGCTCAAACTCGCGCGCCGTGTCGAACCCGATGCGGTCGAGCGCGCGCAGGTCGGCGCGCGGGTCGTGGAAGATGAGGAAGACGTGCGCGTGCGCCGAGAGCGTGTGGAGGAGCGCCGCGAGCGTGTGGTAGATGGCCTGCTGCGGGAGGCGGACCGTGCGCCCGAACGCAAAGTTGTCGCGGTTGTCGGGCGAGTAGCGGCCGTTGCGCCGGTGCGCGTTCTCCTTGACGACTGCGAGCGGTGCCGAGAGCGTCAGCACGAGCTCACGAGCAGGGAGAAGAGAGAAGAGAGAGAGCGGCGCACCTGCATGCTGCGTGTCGCGCCTCGTCTCGACCTTGCCCGTCTTGCGGTTCTTGACGAGCTCGAGCGTGCTCCACCCAAACTCGAGCAGGTCGCTCGTATTGCGCTCCCACATCTCGATGTCGACCGAGAGAAAAGCCGCCGCGCCGTGCTGGAGCGCGTGCGCGTGCGCGAGCCGCAGCGTCTCGAGCTCAAAGTGCTTGGCCCCGAGCTCCTTGGCCGCGTCGAGCGCGTCGCGCTGCGTGCGCTCGTCCTCGATGACGACGGGCGCCGGGACGGGCGCAGGGGCGGTGCGCGGGACGACGGCGACGGTCGTGCGGGCCTTCTTGGCCGGCGGCTCGGGCGTCGACTCGACGGACGAGAGGGCCGGCGTCGAAGGTGCGGGAGAGGAAGCCGTCGACGACGACGGGTCTGCGACGGCCTCGGCGCGGCGCTTCTTGCCGGCGAGCGACTCGACGACGGGGCCCGGCTCGCGGCGACGACCAGGACGGCCGACCGCCTCCCAGGCGCGCTCGACGTCCTCGATCGAGTCGGCACCGAGCAGGTCGGGATCTACGAGGCGGGTGGCACTCGCCCTGATCGGCAAGAAGACGCGCAGGCGATCGATGTCGCTGCCCTCGAGGCCGCAGCGACGCGCGAGGTCGACCACGGCGCGGACGGCGAACTTGTAGCCGACGACGACGCCGGACAAGCCGTGCTTGTACGTGTACTTGCGGATCTTGTCGGGCGAGGCCGACTTGAACAGCTTGGCGGGCGTGAGGGGGAGCATGGCGACGAGACCGGGCACGGCCGGGTTCGACTTCTTGAACTTGTGCGCGTGGACGTGCGCCTCGTTGCACGCTCGACAGGCCTCGACGACTGCAAGGTGAGCATCGTCAGTGAGAGCGTCGGCGTGGAACAGGGCAGCGAGAGGAGGGACGCACTTTCGGCCCAGTTGATGACGTTGACCGGCATGAACGACTTGACGCGCTCGGGCGGCTTGTCCGAGGCAGGGCTGCGTTGCGCAGGTACAGGACGCCCTGCGGCGGACCATGCGCGGTCGACGTCGGCGACCGACGAGGCGGCGAGACGCTCGGAGCCGTGGAACTGGTGGATCTCGGGGTGCCGCACGACCGGGAAGCGCAGCTGAGGGTGGCCCGTGACGCCGTCGAGCCCGCAGCGGCGCAAAAGGTCGGACGTAGCGTCGCGGAAGACCTTGTAGCGGAGGAGGATGCTGCGGGTGCCGTCTGGAGCGAGGTGCTTGAAGGTCGAGTCCTCGAAGTCGAGCGCGAGGGTCGACGCGAAGAGCTTGGCGGGCGTGAGAGGCAACATGGCGAGGATGCCCTTGGGCGTCGTGCCGGGCCGGGCTTTCTCGAGGCGGAGGTGCTTCTCGGTGCAGGACTTGCAGCCCTCGACGACTGCGAGCGACGGTGGGAGCAAGCGTCAGGTCGGGCTCGACGAGTTGAGGCAGGGCAAGGGGGAAAGAGGACGCACGCTGGCCCCAGTGCACGACCCAGTCCTTTTTGAACGATGGACGGCTTGCGCCCGGCGCGACGACCTCGTCCGCCTCGCGCAGCGCATCGTCGAGGTCCTCGAGCGGGTCGGCGAGCTCGACCGGGTCGGCCGGGTCCGACGGCGCCGGGCTCGACTCGTGCGAGACGGGCAGAGCAGGAGGAGCATCTACGACGATAGGGGAGGATGGCGATGGCGGGGCTGATGGAGGAGGAGGACCGAGCGTCGGGTTGTCGGAGAGGTCCGAGGGGTTCGGCGTGGACGACGCCTCGGCGACGGCCTGGGCCATCTTCCAGGCGGCGACGATGGGCTCGTTGTGCTTGCCCATCTCGTCGAGGCGCAGTGCGAGCGAGTCGTCGTCGATGCTGACGAGGTCGCCCATGTAGATCGGGAGGAGGCGGCCGTTGCTCGCGGCGAACTCGCGCCACGCCTGCGCGACCTGCGCGGCCGACGCCAGGCCCGAGTCGACCATGTGCCGCTCGATGCGGGCGAGGTCGGTATGACGAACGGCGAGCTGGATCTGGCCGTCGCGAGTCGTGAACTTGCGCAGCTCGACCGGCGGCTCGCCCTCGGGCAGCCAGGTCGACGGGCGCATGGGCTTGAACCGGTGGAACATGTCGGTGCCGGCGATCTTGACGAGTAGGGCCCTCCATCGCCGGACTGCGAGCAAGGGCGCCGACGTGAGCAAGGAGGACGACGAGGGAGAGGAGTAGAGGAGGAGGAACGACGAGGACGCACACTCTCTCCAGCGCAGCACGCCTCGGCCTCGCTGAGTTCTCCACGCCCAGTCTGCGTACTCTCGCGCTGCCCGCCTCGACGAGCCGAGCCGAGACGGCGAGGTGTCGGTCGACTCGACGGCGACGGCGCTGCTGCTCGCGCTGCTGCTGGTGCTGCTGCTGCTGCTTGGCCCTGCGCGCTCTGCCAGGTCGCCTGCGAGCTCCTGCGGCATGGCGGCCCGCTCGTGCGCGTCCTTGATGGCCGGGGTCGAGCTGATGAGGCGGCGGCCGGCGAAGGCGCGAAAAGTGGCGAGCGGGAGGGACGCCGCTGGTCGAAGGAGGGCGAGTAGAGGCAGGGTGGGCTGCCGCAGCGCAGACAGGCGCGCTTGCAGTGCTCTAGGCGGGGTAGAGTGGGCGAGACGAGCTGAGTCGAGCTCTCGGCGACACCAGTCGACCTCGCTCGCGGACTCCGCGGACCTGAGCTCGCTTTCTCGCCCAAAGCGCAGGCCAAAGGAGAGAATCTATCATGCAGTGCAACGACATACGAAGAACTACAGTACTGAAAGAGCGAGCCTCAGTGTCTGTGCTCGTCGGCGAGAGCCTCGCCGCCTCCTCGAGCTAAACGTCCGGGTTGGTCAAGTACAGCAGCGGCTTCTTGACGAGCCCGTGCTCGACCTTGGCCCGCTTGCGCGCGACTGCGCCCGACGAGGGAGCGGGCGCGAGGACGGGCTGCGGCGGCGGCGGTGCGCGGCGCTGCTCGATGCTCGCGACAAGGTCCTTGACGCTGCCGGACCGCGTCGGCGTGCCGAACGGCGCGGCCCTGCTGCCGCCTGGCGACATGGGCTGTGGGCGAGGGCCGACGAGGCGCTTGCGCGGCGAGTCGGGAGGGGCGTACGTCGGCGTCGGCGGCAGGATGCCCGGGACCGAGGGAACTCGAGGTGGAGGGGTGGAGGGCCGTGCGCCGCCGCCGCCGCCGCCGACCTCGGAGAGCGCGCCGGCGAGGCTGCCCGCCCAGATGACCGAGTCCTGCGCCGGCGTGTACGCGAGCTGAGGGCGGGCGGGCGCGTCGGCGAACGGGTTGTCGAGAGCGGACGAGGAAGGGAGCTGGCCGAACGACGAGCCGTCGCCGCCGAGCGTCGGCGTCACCTCGACCGACGAGTCGCCCGCGCTGCCCGTGCGGATGCGCTCGACGACGTCCATGTGCCGCAGGCGCTCTTCGAGGACCGACGACGTCGCCGTCACGTCGGTCGCGGTCGACGACATGGACGAGTCGTGCTCGCCGCGCACGAGGTGCCCGGTGCCGCCTGCGCCGAAGCGGCCCATCTCGTCGGGGCGCGTGACGCGGTACGAGGGGCGGCGAGTCGGCGGCGCGGCGTGCGAGGCTGACGAGGTCGGAGCGTCGGCCGACTCGGCGGACGCAGGTGGAGGGGGAGGATCAAGGAACGGGTTGCTCGCGGCGAGGCCGACGACCGACGGTGCAGGCGCAGGGTCGCGGATGGCGACGGCGGCGGTCGGCGTCGAGACGTCGGCGGCGGCCGGCTTGGGCAGGTTGAGCCGGCTCCACCACGACGAGTTGCTGCGCTGCACGAGCCGGTTCGTCGCGCTCGCGAGGCTGCGGTCCGACGCCGTGCGCGTCAGGGCCGGGTCGACGCCGTACAGCGGCTGGTGGCCCTCGAACGCCGAGCCGTAGAGCGACGACGCCGGCGAGAAGGGCCGCACGATCCGGACGGCGGCCGCCTTGGCGGGCGACGAGTCGGCGCCGCTCGAGGGCACCGTCGAGCCCGTCGCGTGCGTCCCGCTCGAGTGCGTGTCGAGCGTGCGCAACTCAACGGGCCCGTAGCGCCCCTCGTCGTCGTCCTCCTCCTCCCACTCGGCGATGGGCGCGAGCGCCGGGTCGGCGCCTGCGGGTGCGCCGGCGAGGCCGACAGCGGCGTAGGCGTGGTCGTTGGGCACGCGCTGGACGGGCTCGCTGTCGGCGAAGCGGTCCTCGTCGTCGTCGCCGACGAGCCCGCCGCCGCTGCGCCGGCGTCTCGAGCCCGACCTCGACGTCGCCGTCGCCGACGCGCCGATGAAGCCGCCGAGCGCGCCGCCGAGGTACGAGCTCGACGACTTGAGCGAGTCGCTCAAGCGGTCGATCCCGCCCGACACGCCGCGGAAGCCCTCCCAGATGCCCATCCCGCCCCGCCCGCCGCCGAGCGCCGAGCCCGCCTCGTCGCGCACGTCGTCCTCGCCCTCGTCGTCGAACCGCGTCCAGCCCTCCTTGCGCCCGTCCCACGCCGCCTCGTCGTTCTCCTCGTCCTTGAGGATGTCGAAGCGCCGCTTGCGCCCCGCCGCCGCCGCCGCCGCCGCGCCCGAGGCGAACTTGTCGCGCGGGCTCAGCAGCCCGGCGAGCGCGCCGAGGACGCCGCCTCCCGCTGCGGCGGCCGCCGCAGGATGCACCTTGTCGAGGTTGTACGCCTCGCTGCTCGCATACCCGCCCTGGACGCGGTGCTCGGCCATGAGGCCGCCCGGCCGGCCGAACTCGTCGTCGTCGCCCGTGAAGCCCGCGCCGACGTACCGGCGCGCGCCGCTCTGCGCGTCGCGGTGACGGCGCACGGCGATCGCCGCGCCGGCGACAACGGCGAGCGCGCCGAGGAGGCTGCCAACGACGGCGCCGGCGATGGTCGACTTGGACGGCGCGTCGCTGGCGCCGCTCGAGCCGCCGTCGGACGAGGTACCGTCGGGCGAGGAGGACGAGCCGTCGATGCTGTCGGGCGAGGTGCCCGCGGACCCGGGCGCGGTCCAGGCAGGAGCGGGCGGCGAGTCGTCGTTCGAGGAGGACGAGTCGCCGTTGCCGGTGTTGGAGGGCGACGAGCCCGTCGCGGCCGGGTCGGCGGGCGAGAAGGTTGCGGTAGCGGCGGGCGAGCCGTCTGCGACGGCGTCGGTCGAGGGCGCGACCGGGTCGGCGGCGGACGAGGGCGAGGACGAGCCGCCGGCCTTGGGGTTCGAGACGACGACGGCGTACGACGGGTAGTAGGCGTCGAGCCAGGTGTTGTTGCCCGGCGCGTAGACGGTGAGGGCGGTCGAGGCGGGAGCGTTGACGCCGTAGCCTGCGGAAGGGGGAGGCGTGAGCTGAGCTCGCCGAGACGAGCACCGAGAGCGAGAGCGAGAGCGACGCACCGAACGTGAGCACGACCGTCTCTCCCACCATCGCCGCCGAGTGGCCCCACACCTGCGCGCCCTTCCTCGCCTCGCTCCACCTCTTCCTCCTCGTGTCGAGCACCCACGCGTCGCCAAGCACCGTCGTCCCATCGAGGCTCCGCCCGCCCTGGATCCACACCCGCCCGCCGCCGACCGCAACTGCAACGTGTCCCCTCCTCGCTGGCGGCGCCGTGCCCGACGTCTCGACGAGCGTCCACGACCCGCCGCCGAGCGTCGAGTCGGGCGTGAAGGCCCACACGCTCGAGAGGTCGACGAGCGACGCCGTGCCCTGGTCGACCTGGGCGCCGCCGACGAGGTAGACCGAGGGCAGGTCGGTCGTCTTGGCGCCCGGGACGAGGACGGCCGCGCCGTCGTACATTGGCGGCGGGACGTCGGCGCCTTGATCGGCCTCCCACGCGGCCCAGCGCGGCGAGTCGAGCGCGCCGTCCCGCCCGAGCGTCACCTCGAGCTCCCACAGCTCGGCGAAGGTCGTGCCCGAGCCGTCGGGGCGCTGCCCGCCGTACAGCCACGCGCGCGACAGGGTGCCGTTGGTCGCCGAGGCGGTGAAGGCGAGCTCGCGGCGCTGCGGCTGCGAAGGCCACTGCGCGGCCGTCTCGTGCGACCAGGAGGGGACGAGGATTGCCGAGGTGGTAGAGGAGGCGGTCGAGGAGGAGGGAGGGGCGAGGTCAAGGATCCATGAGCTGTCGTTGCCCGTCTGCACGGCGACGGCCGGGTCGCTCGAGGCGTCGCCGCCGCCGAAGAGGGCCGCCGAGGACGACAGAGGGACGAGCGAGGCGTAGGACGCTATGGGCCCGGTCGAGTCGAGGGAGGCCCACGGCGGGTGGTCGAGGTCGAGGATGGGCTGGGAGAGGTTGAGCGACAGGGCGGACGAGGTGGACGGCGCCGAGTCGACCGTTTGCCCTGCGACGGCGGTCTTGCCCGAGATGATGAGGAGGGTCGGGTCGTCGGCCGGCGAGAGGAGGGCCGAGGCTTGGGCCCAGCTGTGCGCGAGGAGGAGGAGAGGGAGATGAGGATCAGCACGACCGAGGCAGGGATTGGGGAGGGGGCGCAGGGAGAGCGACGCACCGGCCAGTAGTGCCATCCACAGTCTGCGCCCGTGCACCGAGTACACCGCTGCCGCCCAGCCAGCTCGACGAGCCGGGCTCTGCGCCCGCCGAGAGGACGGGCGTCCGGGAGGTGCCGCCGGCGGCGAGGGCCCAGAGGGCGAGGGCGACGCGGGTGCGGGTGCGGCGGCCCATGTGCTTGCTGATGGTCTGCTTGCGCTGCAGCAGGTGCAGGTGTGGGCGGCGGGGCGGTGTTTGAGGTGAGCGAGGAGGAGGAAGGACGGCGGAGGTTGAATGAGGAGGCCGAGACGGCGACAGCTCTCGTCTCTCTCTAGACCGTCTGAGCCATTCTACCGTGCTTACGAGTGCTTGACAAACTGCCTGGTGAAAAGGGCCGACAGCCGCGAGGGTGGCGAAGAGCTGCGGCGGGACCTCGCCCGCTCGAGCTCGCTGCGGAAGCTCTCGCTCGCCTCTCGCGGTGCGCAAGTGCTGGAGTCAAAAGCGCACGATTCAAGTCAAGGCTAGCTACAAGTCATGGCAAGCGCGAGTCGAGGGAAAGGGGAAGGGCGGGGGAGGGAAGCGGGCACCGAGCGTCTCCCGCGCACTCGAGGGCAGCAGGAGCGCGGGCCGAGGTACAGGGAGGAGGGGATAGAAAGTAGGGGAGGGACTATTTAGGGGTTTCCGGAGGGGCACTGAGGATGGGCGGGTTTTGCGCGTGCGATAGAGAGAGGGCGAGGCGAGGCCGTCAAGCGGGAGGAGGAGGAGGTCAGGGTGGGAGGGTGGGCGGTTTAGGCGAAGATGACCATGGCGCCGGCGACGGCGGCGAGGAGGGTCGCAGTCGGGAAGACGAGGCCCGAGGCGGCGTTCTGCGGGTCAGGAGAGAGCTCGTCAGCGAGGCTCGAGCGGCGTGCGGAGGACGAACGAGAGGGAGGGAACGCACCGAGCCACCGCCGACAGCCGACGTCGCCTGGCTCACGATCGAGCCGACCGCGCCCGTCGCCGAGCTAGCGGCCGCACCAGCGCCCGACGCAGCCGACGAGGCGACGCCCGACGCGCCGCTCGACGCCTCGGCGCCGGCCGACGACAGGACCGAGCTGACCGACGCGAGCGAGTCGGTCGCCGACGAGAGGACCGAGGCGATCGAGCCCGACGCAGCCGAGGCCGTCTCGGAGACGCCCGACGAGATCGAGCTGGCGGCCGAGGCGGCGCCGCTCGAGGCGTCCGACGCGACCGACGAGGCGCCGCTCGCGACCGACGACGCACCGCTGCTGACGGCGGCAGCGCCCGACGAGACGCCCGACGAGGCGCCCGAGACGGCACTCGAGACGGCCGAGGTCACGGCTACGAGAAGGCGAGGACGAGCATCAGTGTCGTGGCTCAAGCTTGTGAGCGGCCTCAAAAAGGAGAAATTAGACGCACCCGAAGCACCCGACGAGACGGCACCGGCGCCACCGCCGGCGACGAAGCTCGAGAAGGCACCCTGCGCCGACGAGACGGCGGTGCCGCTCGCGACCGGGACCGACGAGAGCGTGGCGAGGACGCCCGAGGCGGCGTCACGGATGCTCGAGGTAGCTGCAAGGAAAGCGGCACAAGTCAGTCGGCGCTCGCAGGCAGGAGAGAGGGAGCGCAGCGAGAGAGGGACACACCGAACTGGGCGCCGGCGTTGGCGCAGACGGCCTGGCCGAGAGCGACGCCGGTCACGTAGTCGGACGTGCTCGGGCAGTTGTCGGCGAGGCACTGGGTGTAGGCGGCGACGAACGTGGGCGTCGCGCAGAGGCCTGCGAGCGCGAAAGAGCGGTGACGTGAGCGGGACGAGCGCCGACGAGGCGAGGCTAAGGAAGGGCGAAGAGAGCGAGAGCTCACCGGCGAGGTCGGTCGAGGGGACGCCCGGAGCGAGGAAGTTGGCCTCGGTGATCTTGATGGCGAAGCAGCGGGTCGCGCAAGCCTGCGGGAGAGGCGGAGGCACGGGAGGGCGAGGACGGGGTCAGCAAGGTGGTCTCGTCTCGACGGTGCGCCGCTTGGCCTGCTCGTAAGGTGTAACTGAGAGCTTTCTCGGGTCCCTGCCCGTTCCACCGCATCCGCAGGGCCCGCCTGAGCGAGCCAGAGGCCGCTCCGCTTCTCATCACCCCGCGGACCAACCCACTCCCACCTGCCGCCGCGACAGGTCCAGACCGCGCGCACCCGGCTTAGATAGATAGAGAGGACTCGCCGGAGCGTTGGCGGGCAGCTGGGCGGTGGCCATGCCGGCGAGGGCCGCGAGCGAGAGGAGGGCGGTCGAGGTGCGCATGTTGAAGAGGCTGCGACACGCGGGCAAAGGGCGAGGGCGGGTGAGTGGCCGCTCGTCTGTAGTGAGGAGAGCTACTAGTGCTCACAGTGTGCTGGTGCGGTTGGCTGAGCGGGTGGAAGAGGAGGGAAAAAGGAGCGAGGACGAGCCGGGACGAGAGCCGCTTCCCCGCTGCACCGCCTTCTCGTTGAGGCAGTCGGCCAGCGTCATCCACTCGAGCGGAGTCGATCTTGAATTG
>Ga0308170_10003331_pt1 | contig 13202 bp, 21 predicted proteins | sample PhyBR2_2_FD_202136 | JGI IMG/M metagenome (GOLD analysis project Ga0308170, IMG submission 202136) | Phyllosphere microbial communities from UC Gill Tract Community Farm, Albany, California, United States - DLSLSB.R2 | ecosystem: Host-associated > Plants > Phyllosphere > Unclassified | place... | reverse complement strand
CTGGGTGCCGTGTCAAGCGCAGGGCGGTAGGTATGCCCCTGAGTAGCGAGTGGAGAGCGGAGTCGACTGTGAGGGAAAGAGCTCACTCGGGACCGAGTGCGAGCGACGACGACCTGTCGAGGCGACTCGACAACGGCTATCGAGACGCCGTCGTTGCTGATGATGACGGCGGCCATGCAGGCCTCGTGTACGATGTCATCCCTCAGGACGACGCCAATCCCCCCGGGGGAATCTCATGCGCAAGTCCAGCGCACCATGGAGCCCGATATCAAGAGCGGGAGATCCAATCTGCGCAAAGCTCGAATCGGGGTCAAAAGCTGAGAATAGAGTTTCTGACGTCGGCCAAGGCTCGGTCGGTCATCACAAAACCCCTAAGGGGCTTTCCGAGGCCGCGGTGGCCGTATCCCCCCGTCACCGGCGGACTTTCGGATGTACTGAAACGCTGCATGTCAAGAGGCAGCGCCCTGAACTCCCTGCGCCTGCGGACCATCAATCAGTCAAGCGATGCGATCGGTAACTTTTACATGCTGGTTGCTTCGGGCGTTGCGAGTGGAGGAGCTGCTGATGGCATCATCATCGTGAAGCGCCATCATCCAGATCACGCCCGATCAACTGCTTTCCCCCTCGACGCCTTCGCCGACTGATTCGAGGGCCCTTCGGCCTCGGCATAGCCTCAGTGCTCGGTTGATGGGCCAGAGACTGATCGAGATGTCGACTCCCGAAGCCGGGGTGGCGTCCATCAATCGAACTCCACACTGCGCTCCCGGGCCTTCCTGCCTCTTCTCGACCGGCCCCGCTAGTGAAGGCAAGTACGGGGCTGGAGGCTACAGGCGTTCCGGCAAGGCTCGTAACCATCTGGCCATGGCGGCGTTCGGCACGCAGCAATTGATGCAGCGATCGATCACAGCACACTAGGTCCCCATCCCCCCATCAGAGTAGGGCACATAACCTCCAGGCCTTTCGCCTTGCATCTCCCACACTCTCGGCTCCAACGTCCCAGCGCCAAAACTTGAAACTCCATCGCGAGCCATCAAGTCTGCAAACCCCCTTTCGGTATTACGACAGCCAACCCTCCAGGCCCTCGCGACTTGGACCGATCGGGGCTCTCGACGCCATCGTCGGTCAGCGGGAACTGTACCGTCTTCTATCGACATATCTCGTCGCCCCGAGTGGGATACACGATCCTCGTCGGGCGAAGGGCTATGTGGGTGTCCATCGGCTTGTAAACGTTGTCTTATCACCCTATACGACTCTACCATCGAGCCTGAAATCCTCGTCGGCGCGACTGGGTTCACCCTCGGCCTCATCGCTCAACCCCGCTTCGTTGCCGCCCGAGCTCGCACGCGCGAGGAGTGAGTTCAAATATCGAAGATGGCGGATTCGGGCGGCACGGGGCGGAATGTTCGGGCGAATGTGGGCGCATTGAGCGGTCGAGATGTGTTGAGCGGGCTGGACGGCATGGTGACTTCACCCGTGGGGACGTCCCTCCAGGAGATATGTGAGTCTGTCGATGCACCTCGCCCACACGGCCGCGCTCTGTCCATGCACCTCTGCGACCAATGGCCCGGGCCCAGCTCATCCCAGCCGGCCCCCTGTTCCTCGGCTTCGCTTTCCAGTTCTTCGGAATGGGCATCGTCTTGGTCCTCTCGGCGAATTATTACACCGTCCTTGCTTCACGGCCCAAGATGCCCAGGGAGCCTTCGCGTTATTGCGGGTTCTTCCTGGTCACCTCCGCGTTGCTGTTCAACCTCGCGCAGACTGCCGTGGACATGCACCGCGGCTGGCAGGTGGGCCCTCTGCCAATCATAACGTGTCCGCACGCTGACCGTAGATGTTCGCGACGAACTTCATGAATCTCCTCGCTCTCCTCACGCCCAACGTGGGCTATTTCCTATCACCTTTCCTGGGGATCATCCCCGCCGCACTCACCCAAGCCTTCCTCCTCCGCCGGTGTCTGCTCTTCATCTCGTCCCTCTCGAGTTTCTGGCCCCGGTTAGCGCATCCCGTCACCCGATGGATCTTTGGCGGAATCATGGGCTGCCTCATCCTCGTGAGCAGCTCCGCCGGGACCGTCGCAAGCGTGATGATCTGGAAGAGCCCGAATCTGTGGAACCTGGAGAAGAGCGATCGCGTCTCGAACCCGTGTGTGTCCATTTGCCTTTCCCATGCGGAACAATCACCCTCACTCGAGGACAGACGCGTCTGGCAGGTCCTGACCCCAGCTTCCAGATCGCTCAGCTCGCGTGGCTGACCGTCTCGTCCGGCGTGGACGTCACGCTGAGCGCGGTGCTGTGCCTCGAGCTCTGGTGGGCGCGCAAACACCTGGCCAACAAAGGCGGAGCGATGCCGGCAGGTCGTCTCCCAGCTCATGGCGAGTCCGAGTCCCGCCGCTTCTCCTTGTCTCGCGCTGACTCGGGCCAGTTCGTGACGTTCCATGGGGGACTGGCCGTGACGACTATCCAGGTCTCAGCGCTGTTCCTATACCAATTTGCGGCGGCCTCTTCGTGGTGTTACTTCCCCGTGCTGTCTGTAAGTTGACTCGCTTCTTCCCCTGGCCCCTCATCCTTGGGCCCAAGAGACTGAAACACAGCTCCCCAAGATATACAACATCACCCTCATCCTCTCCCTGTCTCTACCCCAAGGACAGACCACCGGCCCCTCGCCGTCGCACGTCTTCTCCCTACCGACGATCGTGTCTCATCAGCCGTCATTGACTTTGCCTCCCCGCCCACCAAGGTCGCAGGAAGGAATGCCGCCCCGTGCCCAAAGTGTGAAGCCTAGCGAGACGGAACAAGCCAAGCAACCCCTGAGAGCGCCGATCCCGTGTCGCATACGCTCGGCTGTCGAGAGAGGGTGGCGAGTCTCGCAGGATTGGATCAGCTGGTCTATAGTTGGACATCCCCCTCTTCCGCTACGCGGGAGCTCGAGTGGACAGTGGGACATGGGGAGGCGGAAGGGGACGACGGATCATAACAAGGTGGAGGTGGGTGCGGGGGGGTTGGAAGTTGAGGATGAGAAGGGCGCGGTGGAGGTGAGGTTGCAATCCAGCTTGATGATTCGGAGCATGGTTAGCATTTCTCATGCGCAGGACGCAGGATCAATCAAGACGGAATATCGCCGCCCCTCCCAGCCTAACTCGCTCGCCCCTTTGCTGGGCACGTCGTCTCTTCTGACGCTCACGACCTGTGGCAGCTCGTTCACACCAGCGCCGCAACTCGCAACGGGTGTATCTCACATACGGAATGACAGGATCGCCGATCCTCGTTCGCCGCAACAAGCGACAAGGACGGCGCCGCCGGACCTGGCGGCTCCCGTGCCTAGCGTCACCCTTCACCATGCGCACTCGTTCTCGGTCAGAGATGATCGCAGGCTGTCGTTACCGACTAATACGCTGGACGGACAGTGCGACCGGGACTTTCTAAGAGCTCGAACCGGTCCCGAAAATAGTTGGCAAGATAGGCGAGGTGGCGGATTGCTCAACACGCCGGACCCGTTCGCTGCCCTGTCGCCTCGCCGTCCGCGCATGTCTCCCCTGTGTGACTTGCGCCCGCCTCATTCCGACCCGAAAGCCAGGGGCCGGGTCGATGAGAGAGGCGATGAGGACGAGGACGGAGAAAGGGCAGAGGCGGACGGAGCGCGTCGGCACAAGAGAGCCGGGGCGAGAATGCTGAGTTTTGAGGAGATGTTGGCGGGTGGACTGGACGAGGCGGACAGTGGGAGAAGGCACTGCTAAGCATGTGGATTCAAGTGTGGCAAGGACTTTTATGATGTCAACCAGGTAATCATCGTATCTTACACCGTACCATCACCCCGCGGCGGTCGAAGTCGGACACGCCAGCAAGATCGCATGAGATGCATTGTATCTATATGTGCACATGAACTCAACATCCCCTCGACGTCTGTAGAATACCAGATGTGACCGAATCCTTCCACCCACAGTGGATCACGAAGCGCCTGGCTCGTCTTGTCGAGGGGTGTGGCTACTTGCTCGGCTTGGCGTTCGTGCCCTTAGCGAGCAGCATCTGGCGTCAGCCCACACAGCGTTAACGTGCCGCACGGGGGAAGAGCTCGTACTCACCCTCGCGTGGTACTGCGCCCCGTAGCTCGTCCTGCCCACCAACCTCCCGTCCGCCTTGATCATCCCCCACAGGTGCGACTTGATCAGGTCGTGCAGCAGACCGACGAGGATGGCGTCTTCTTCTACGGTCCACGCCTGACGTCAGCCGATCTGACTGAGCGACCTGGGCAGAGTATCGCCTTGAACGGAGACTGACCGTCTTCTGACCTTTCTCGCCCTGCGATTTGGACGATCCCGATTCGACTTTGGCGGCGTTAGGCTTGCGGTCCTCGATGATTGGGGTCGACCCGTTGTCGTTGCGTCTAGCGGTCTTGCGAGAGGGTGCGTTGGGCGCTTTGCCGGTGGTCGGCTTGACATCGGTGTCCGAGTCGGAGGGGATGGACGATGAACGAGGGTGCTTGGGCATGGTGTGCGTGATGAGCGTCCGATGAGCGGAATGCGAGTGACTCTATGGTGAGAGGTGAATGTCATTGCTGTCCTTGCGCTGAGCAGAGGCTCTAGCGGGTCGGTTGCGCTGCTCGGTCGGCCAACGCCTCGTTGCCGGATCGCCGGGCGACCACCTCATCGGTTTCATGCGCACTCTGTCATGATTGTGCAGCCTCAGTAGACCTCGCCGTATTCCCTGTCACCGACTCCCAGCGGGGTATAGCCGGACATACGGGGCGATGAGCTGTCTGATAGGCTGGATCACTCGTGGTGCCGCGGACCGCTGAGCCACAGACAAGACATCCGCTGATCGCACCTCTTCCGCCACTCGGGCTGGGCCAGTGTTTTACGCGTGAAGAGTTGTCAGGATCCCTTCCGCCCATGGAAATCACCCCTGGTTTCCCGAATGGACGCACAGGTGTGGAGGCGCCTTGATCGTAGCGGTGCAGGTCACTAGCTCCCGCTGGCACCACAGTCACGTCGAGTCACATCGTGGCGTCCATCAAAACTACGCCCAGACTCGGCCAGTGGCGAATCCCCCAGGTCAACCGCGGCACAGGCCGTACCTGACAGTTTCCACGAACTCAACGGGATCCAGAGAACCGGGCTACGCATGGACCCACTCACACCTGCTGCAGGAGAACGCATGCGACTCACTGTCGTCCCAGCCCATGGTTCGAGCGGTGTGCAAGCACGTCTGATCGTTGTTGGGGTGGTGTTTCGGTTGAACCAGGATTCAGGGGCGGGCAGTACGAAGTCAAGAGGGTGGCGGGCGTAGTTACCCTGAGACGAGCGAGACAAGGATCAGACTGTATTTCCGCCTGGGTGGGGGTGGCCGAGACGCGTCGCGTCGCGCGCCCCGTCTCGTCTCGCGTTTCACCTTTGGACAACGAATAAACAATTGACCCATGCAGCGGTGCTCGCAATCAACAGTGCTGCATGGATGATGTATCCCGCATCCATCGCTACTGAGAACGCTGCAACGACCTTCTCTCCCACAAACACTCCTTGCTTGGAATACGCTCGACGACCGGGACAGGACTGTACAGAGGACGCGACAACAGAGGTGCACACAGAGAGCAAGGGCCATCTAGGCACGAGGGAGGGATCAGGGTGAAACCGACGCCTCGAACGATTCGAGCCCACCGGACGTGACTTGTTTTTCTCGCGGGCGATCAGTGCGACACTGTCCACACTCCTCCCCTGCTTACGGCCCATCCCCCACGCCCGCCCCTTGGCTCTCTCCCTCCCTCCCTTCCCCCCTGTGCCTTTGGCGGGAGCACCTGGCCCCTGCACCCACCCACTCTCGATCCATCACACCGTCTCCCTTTGATATTCTCAAACAACCATCCATTTCATCCGCATCTCACCGACCGACCGGACATCCTACCTTTCATCCTATCCTCATCGCCCATCAACATCTCTACATATACTCCTTGCACCCCCGACCCGCTCCGCCCCTACAGCAAGGGCGCACGCGTCTTACAAGACAAACACGACCACCGGCACGACACGACATCGACATCAACACATCCGAGCCTCGCAGTACAAACACTCGTTATAATACAAACTAGACACACTCTTTACCCACCTCCCCGCGACTCCTCTGCACCATGCCGTCCCTCTCCTCCACCCTCACGGCCATCTCGGCCCTCTCTCTCCTCGCCTCCTCGCTCGCCGATCCTCACGCCAACGCTCCTCAACAACGGTCAAGCCGGCATCGAGAGCTTGCGCGCTCGACCCGCTCAAAGCGTCAAGCGACGACGAATTCGACGTCAACAGCAGCCTCGTCCAGCTCGGGCATCGACCCCAACCCCGTCTTGGGCGGGTTCAAGGTCGTGGGCGATTCGGGCGTGTCGGCGCAGATGATGTTCCTGGGGACGGAGGATACGGTGTACATCCTCGACAGTGAGTACAGGCGGTCTTGCATGTACTACCCCTTCCCCCTTCACCCTGCACCGTAGCCCCGGTTCTGGCGCACCGGTACGGTACCACGCACTCGCGCTGACGGCAGAAACCGAGAACAACTCGATGACCGTCACCACATCCGCCGGCACCACCCGCCCCGCCTGGGGAACATCCTACGACCTCAACACCAACACGGCCACGCCCATGTCCGTCACGTCCAACACGTTCTGCGCTGGCGGTATGACGCTCGCGGACGGCCGGTGGGCCATCTTCGGCGGGAACCAGCCAGTCACGTATGAGGGTGCCGCGGTGAAGGACCAGCCGGACAAGGCGAACCCGTATGGCAACACCGAGGGAGGCGATGCTATTCGGGTGTTGACGCCGTGTGATGACCTGAGCTGCGAGTACGAGGAGGGCTCGGCCGATCTGACCATGACGGTGAGTTGGTTTGGCCGTAATTGCCGGAGAGGGTATAGTGAGCTGATATGCAGGGCAAGCGGTGGTACCCCACCATCGAGGCACTGGCCGATGGGTCGCTGATGGTCATTGGCGGTGACACGAACGGAGGGTGAGGCCAACATAATGGAAGATGGCGGGCCAGACTGACGGCAGATACGTCTCGACCCTGATCCAGAACAACCCAACATACGAGTTCTTCCCGAAACAGGGCGCCGCGATCGACATGCAGTTCTTGACTGACACTGTCCCGCTCAACCTGTTCCCCCTCACGTGGCTCATGCCGAGCGGTAAGCCGGTCCTCACCTCCTGCTGCCCACCGCTAATCCCCAGGCAAGGTTTTCCTTCAGGCGTTCTACGCGACGATTATGTACGACCTTAACAGCAAGACGGAGACGCGGTTGCCGGACATGCCGTACGCCGCACGAGTCTACCCCGCTTCCGGTGCGACCGCCATGCTGCCCCTCACCCCTGCCAACAACTACAACCCTACCTTGCTGTTCTGCGGAGGATCCGACTCGCCGATGCAGAACGCCTCGGACGGCGGGGCCAAGTTCAACATTACGTCGTACCCTGCCGACGACACGTGTGTGCGGATCACCCCGGAAGATGCCAACCCGACGTACGAGGACGACGACAACATGCCCGAAGGACGCTCCATGGGCCAGTTTGTTTACCTTCCGGACGGGACCATGTGGATGGGCAATGGTGTAGGCATGGGTACTGCGGGTTACGGCGACGAGGGATGGTCGTTTGGCCAGTCATATGGCCAGGACCCTCTCTACATGCCCGCCATCTATGAGTGAGTAGAAGAGTGTCAGATGTGGTAGGAGGTTTGCTGACCCCAGCCCGAACGCGCCCGCCGGATCACGGTTCAGCCGGGATGGCTTGTCCGCCTCCAATCACGAACGCATGTACCACTCCAGCGCCATTCTCCTTCGGGACGGCTCGATTCTCGTCTCCGGCTCGAACCCCAACAAGGACGTCACCTTTGTCAAGTGGGGCACGTCATACGTCGTCGAGAAGTGGTATCCGCTGTGGTACTCGAACCCCCGTCCGCAAGTCACCGGCTGGCCCGAGCGACTCACCTACGGCGGCGACTACTGGAACATCACGTACACGCCTACCGACATGACGGTCGACCCCGGATCGGTCAAGATTGTGGTCATCCGCACGGGATTCAGCACGCACGGCATGAACATGGGTCAGCGGTACATGGAGCTCGCCACGAGCTACACCAAGGTGCAGGAGGACGACGATGTGACGATCCATATCTCGCAGATGCCGCCCAATGCGAACATCTTCCAGCCCGGTCCGGCGATGATCTTCCTCGTGGAGAACGGCGTGCCGTCCCTCGGCAAGGTGGGTTACGGTGAAAGACTATGAACAGAGCTGACGACAGCTCATCATGATCGGATCGGGAGCTATCGAGACGCAGCAGCTCCTCACTGCGTCGGTACTGCCAGGCTCGGCTGTCATCGTCCCTGGACAGGAGACGTCGAACGATACCCAACAGTCTGTCACCGCCGCTGCTGGTCCAGCGGCGACTGTCCAAGCCAACTCGAAAGTGGGCGGAGCGTCAGCTGTGCTGGCTCGCATGCCCCTCGCCGCGACCCTATCCACCATCGTCGTCTCGGTTCTCGCCGTCGCCGTCAGCATATAGTCGTGCTGATAACTCGACAAATGCCCCACTCGGCGCGGACGCGGTCCACATGGACACTGCATAGATGATCGCGGACATTGGATTTCTTGTTTGGCATTCAGTACATACCTACCCCCATCCTTCGCATTGATGTCCTCATCCCCCATCTCCTCCTCTCGTCGCTTGTACATATTCGCCTCCCATCGTAACTAATCCTTGTGATCCCCACCAGGGGTTGTGTATGCACCTTCATGCGTGCGCTCAGCGTGTTGTGGCGCAAGGCACCATCGGTCGTGTTCGGTGACTTCGGCCTGGAGGCTAGGCGATATAAGCGAGCGGCGATTTCGGTTAGATCCGTCGGTCTGATCAGGTGCGATGAGGCCATCGTGACTCAACCACAGGGCAAGGTGAGCCGACCTCGGTCTATATAAAGCGACGAGGGGTGTTTGCGTGCGACATACAACCCCACGACTCGAAAGTAACTTGGAGGACTGCGCAGAGCAAGGGCCCAGCTGTGATCGACTCGCCGAACCCGTCTGAAGCCTACTTGAGCCTGTAATCCGCTTGGTCCACCACGATGGGCAAGGTGCATGATATCGCCGTGAGCGGCTTCGGCGAGGGGACGAACGACCTGGTGAGTGGCTGAATTGTGCGGAGCTTCGCCGCTGCTTGCCCGCCCAGCACCGCTCACGCCAGTACGACGCCGCCCGCCCGTCCTACCCCGCCTCGGCCCTGCAACTGATCGCCTCGGCCGTCGCCCAGGCCCAAGGTTCCTCCGAGCTCGACCCCAGCCGCGGGCTCACGATCCTCGAGCCAGGAGCCGGGACGGGCATATTCTCCCGCCTGCTCCTCGCGCCCCCATCTGCCGAGTACCCCTCCTTCCCCATCGACACGCTCGTGGGCGTCGAGCCGTCCCCCGGCATGCGCGGCGCATGGGAGCGCGGACTGGCGAAGCTCGGCCCCGGCGTCTCCGAGGGCAAGACGGTCAGAGTGGTCGATGGCTCGTTCGAGGACTTTAGCAGGAGCGGCGTGGAGAAGGGGTCGGTCGATCTGGTGGTCATCGCCCAGGCGTGGCATTGGTGTCCGGACCACGAGGCGGCCTTCGTGAGTGTCGACGTGTGATGGGGTGCGGGTGTATTGGGGGTCCTGACGCTGTGCGGGGGGCTTCTCAGCTGGAGAGAGCCCGGCGTTAAGCTGCCGATCTGGCTCGCCAATGAAGCAGCAGCCGGTCCCTCGCACCGGCCGGCCTCTCTCCCTGGCCACCTGTCCCTCCGTACGATCACGTATCCCCCGTACCGCCTGCCCCTCCCACCCGCCCCTTACCCTGCCTGGGACCCTTTCTCCCATCCGTCCCCATGACTGACTGACTTACTGACCCCAGCGCGAGATCGCGTCCTACCTGTCCCCGACCGGCCTGCTCATCTTCATCTGGAACCTTGAGTCGAACGCGACGCCCTGGCACGCCAAGATCCGCGAGCTGTACCAGCCGCACGACCGGGGCACGCCGCAGTACTACAAGGGCTGGTGGCGCCAGGGCTTCGAGACCGTCGCGTACAAGGAGCTCTTCGCCGGCAAGGAGGAGAAGAGCGTCGAGTGGTCGTTGGGCATGACCGAGGATCAGGTGCGTTGCGTTGCGCGACGCCCAAGCTATCACCCCCTGTGGCCCTGCGCTTGAGAAGGGGTCGTCAGCGTGTGCTGACGCACAGCTCGTCGACCGCCTCCTGTCAAAATCGTACCTCACCGAGGCGCACTTATCGGGCAAAGACCGCGAGGACTTTATCGCCAAGCTGCGCGAGATCATCCGCCAGGATGACAAGGAATGGGTCGACAAGGAGGTGAGTCTCGTTGCGCGGCCGCGGCGCACTGGATCTTAACCCCCTCGAACTTGCAACCCCGCACAGCCCAAGCGACCTTTCCCCGCAGCCACTCTGTTCCAGAGCTGGCGCCGACTGACCCGCAGAAAGGGATCTTCAGGTACAACTACAACACCGACGTGGTCATCATCCGCCGCAAATAAGCAGCGGCCCCCTCCCGCCATGACTGGGCGAATGCCACGGGCTCCATGCCGCCTAGACCGTCGTCGTACACATGTAAGGAGTCATGTCATCGCTCGTTCGTATTTACTCTACGTATACACAGTGCCTCCTCGCGCTGAATCGAATGAAAAGTCTTGTCGCCATGCCGCCATCGGGAATCATGTACCAATGAGAGGTATCGCTTACAAGAATGCCGGTATGGTTTGTCCTCTTCCTCCTCGGTCTTGCTTCCTCTCTTCTGTCCAGTTGTTTCGCCTTCCCGATGTTTCTTTACGAAAAGCCGGAGTCGTCGATACTCCACAACACCACAATGTACGTCCGCGTCGCTGGCTACTCCTTGTTCTCCTTCTTGGCCGCGCCGGCGCCATTGTTGAATCCCGCTCCAGTGCCCGCACCACGAGGTCCACGGGTCCCGTTTCCGCCCCGGTATCCACCTCCTCGCCCGCCCCTCATACCCGACGTACTATCGAAGCGCGGGAACCTGGACGGCGGCTGGGACAGCAGGACCTGGATAGTCGTATCTCGAATCACCTGCGGTCAGATCGAACCTCTGAAGCTGACTCACACTTCGATGGTTCGCCAGCGCCTCTTTCATGTCATCCTCCTTGTCGTAGTCGACGTAAGCGAAGTCCTGCCAGTCAGCACCGCTCACTTCCCATATCCCTCGAGCCAGCGGACCCACCTTCTGCTTGCCCGTGACGCGGTCGCTAATGATCTTGACGGCGCCGATCTGGAGTGAGCACAATGCACTATCGCACCAAACCCACCTTATCCGGGTGATCAAACAATGCCTTGATCTCGTCCTCGCTGGTGGGGATCGGAATGCTCTTGAGGAAGAGCGAGTGCTTCTTCGGCGGTCGGACCGATTCAACCTTGTCTTCTGCCGTCGAACCCTCAGCGCCCTCGATGACTTTGTCCGTCGGCTTCTCGGGGATGGCACCCTTCGGCTTCTCGTCGGACTTGGTCACCTCCGACTTATCTTGCTTGCTGGCGCCGTTCGCAACCGGCGAGTCCTTCTTAGTCGGGACAGGTGACGCGGCGGAAGCAACGGCTTTGAGCTTCTCCGGAATCTTGGCGGACGCGGGCGTAGCGGTAGAAGCCCGTCCGTTTGGCTGAGCGGAAGCAGCGGGAGTCGACGCCTTAGCAGGGGGCGCGGGCGATTTCGACTGGGTTCCCTCGGGCTTGCTGACGCCAGCAGGAGCGAGCGGGGCACGAGGCTGTCGAGTTTGCGTAGGCGGCCTGGCCGGGATGGAAGTAGCAGTCTGGCCCGGCGCCGACGGAGTCGAGGCTGCAGGTCCCGTCGGGGGTTTGGCCGTCGTTGAGGCAATGGATTGCTGAGGTGGTCGAGCGGGACCGTTCTTTGCCCCCGTCACCGTCACAGGCGGGGCGCTCTGCGGAGCGGGCTTGTTGGGCGCGGCGAAACCGGGCGGTCGGGCGATGGGTCCGGCCTTGGCAGCGTTCGCTTCTTGGAAAGCTCGAGTCCCTTGCTGAGAGGCAGCGAGGACAATAGCAGCGGGTGGTCCGGCAGACTGGACCGCTCGGTGTCCGTACGACTGGCCTGATATAAGCAACGCCCCGGCGCTTCACGGCTGACCCACCCTGCGACTTGATCTCGGAGCTGATTCGGCCATCGTTGACCGAGAGCAAGAGGTGCCCACAAGAAGCGTCACTGTGCATCAGCGACGAAGCCATGCATCCGAGATCACATCACACTCACACCAAGATCCAGTTCCAGGTGTTGATCCAGCTCTGGTCATCCTCCTTCGGGATCGTCTCGATCGCCGTCAAAGCCTTTTGCAGGAGAGTGCGCTGTCCGGGGCTATTATGAGCTCACATCGAACCACAATCCAAACCACTCACGTCATGCTGTGATCCACTCGCTCCTTGACGGAGGAATACACCTCCATAAAGCTCTTCTGCGCCTGTAACAGCCCTGCCCGATACGCCTCAACGTCGCCGTGCACAGCGTAATCATTGTACAGCGCGTGATGACGGACTATCATCAGCTATCACCCATAATCAGGGCAAGGGCCGGGCTCAGCTCACAGTGCAGCCCGCTGGAAATGGTGATGTCCGCTTGCAGCTTGTGCGAGAGCAACTGAAGGAGACCGTTTCGACCGATGGGCGTAGATGCCAGGAGCACTCGAGTCTCGGTAGGATCGAATGTCTGCTGGTCAGCCGCGATGGCGACCCAAGTGCCTCACTCTTTGCGCCGTCTCGACCAGCTCTCCTATTTGCAGCGTCGTCGCCCACATTGTCCCGTTCTGCCCAGCGATGTTGGCAGTACCCTCACCTGACGTCAGACGTCGAATCATACCGAGAAAAACATACCATGATCGACTGCCGTCAGCTCGGAACCGATAGGCATGGGTCCACTCACACATCTTGTGAAGGGCCAGCGCGCCGCCCAGACCAAACAGCCTCAATTTGACCCCGCTCGTCTCAATCAGCCGCGAGCACGCCTCATCGATCACCGTCAGGTTCTGAACCTGGTACTCCCCCGTCCTGAACCTCTCCAGGATCCTCACGTCCTCGATCAAGCCGTAGACGGTGAAGACGGGCACTGGGAACGTGATCGCTCCGGTGAGCAAGTGCGGGAACTGCGAGAGTGGGAAGTGGATGAAAGCATTGTTAAGGGCCGTGAGGAGGGTCTCGC
>Ga0308170_10003328_pt1 | contig 13204 bp, 18 predicted proteins | sample PhyBR2_2_FD_202136 | JGI IMG/M metagenome (GOLD analysis project Ga0308170, IMG submission 202136) | Phyllosphere microbial communities from UC Gill Tract Community Farm, Albany, California, United States - DLSLSB.R2 | ecosystem: Host-associated > Plants > Phyllosphere > Unclassified | place... | reverse complement strand
GATCGAGCCCACCCGCCCGCAGCTGTCGGCGACATGGCGGCGGCGTCCGAGCGCGTCGGCGAGTACCGCGCCAAGGCGCAGCAGTTCTCGAAGCGCGTGTTCGACTTCCTCAGCATCATGTTCAAGTTCCAGGTCGACCAGGTCCTCAACCCCAAGGACGCCGCCGCCGCGCGCGACAAGAACCGCCTCAAGAGCCACGCCGCCATGGAGGACTTCCTCGGGCGGTACTGCGGCTTGATGCTCTTCGTCAAGGAGATCGACCAGCAGCGGTACCAGCTCATCTGCAGTGTGCGTCGCTGCGAGTCCTCTTGTTCGTGGTCTGGCTCGAGCTGGGTCGCCTCGGTCGGCCCGCTCGAGCCTCCAGCTTCTCGAAGATGTTTTCGCTGACGAGACCTCCCTCCTCGCGCGCAGGCCTACTTCACGGCGATGAGCGACCTGCACCGGCAAGAGATCCAGGGCCTCATGACGTCGCTCAAGAGCCAGGTCAAGAAGGCGACCGACGAGGAGCTCGAAGCTAGTGCGTCGCGCCGTCCTCTCTTCCTCCTCGATGCGCGCTCCTGCTCTACGAGGTGGTACTGATGGATGCTCGGGCGCGCACAGGCTTCAGCATCAAGGACAGCCCGACGATGCGGCAGCAGTCGATGCGGCGGGTCGGCACGATCGCGCGCGCGCCGCTCGAGGGCGGCAAGAAGGACAAGGACAAGGACGGCAAGCTCACGGGCAGCGAGGTGCGCCGTCACGATCTCGCTCTTCCTCCCTCGTCGTCGCAGGCAGGATCGTCCTGACGCTCGAGCCCGCTCGGACCCCCTCCCTCTTCCCCTCACAGGCGTTCGCCCAGGCGCTGCACCAGGTCACGCCGCACCTCGCTCGCGAGCAGGGCTTCATCTCGGACTTCCTGCACATCAACCCGCTCGACGCGTCGATCACGTTCGCCGACTACATGTCGCTCGAGACGTTCTTCCGCCGCGGCGCGACGAGCTACCTCGCGCAGCAGGCGCAGAAGGGCCAGCTGCGCGACATCCGCTCGGCTATGGAGGTTGTGTTTGGGTTCCTCGAGGGCGAGATGCGCGACTGGATCGACGGCGTGCTGCAGAAGGACTCGGCGTGCGTCGGACGACCTCTCTCCCCTCCCCTTTGTCCGACTCGACGTATGTGCGAGCCCGAGCTGACAACGGATCGGTCCTCCTCCACACAGTCAGATTGTCGGCATCCTCGCCGTCCTCGACCGGTTCGTGCTCCTCACCGACGAGGGCAACAACGAGTTCTTCAAGCGCGTCCTCCAGAAGCAGTACCAGCGGTCCCTCCTCACCCTCGAGCGGTCTTGCGTGCGTCCTCCTCTTTCTCCTCTCTCCTCCTGCACCCGTCGATGAGCTGACTCGCCCTCGCCGGCTTGCCTGCGCGCAGAAGGAGCAGATCCGCAGCATCGAGCAGACCAAGCTCACGCTCAAGAAGCGCAAGGGCGTCGTCCCCTTCGTCCGAATCTTCCCTGTGCGTCCTCTCCCACCCTCTCAGCTCAGTCTCGGAGCGAGCTGCATGCTGACCGACGTCGTCGTCGCGCCCAGCTCTTCGTCGCGCGCATCGAGGCGCAGCTCGACGGCGCCGACTCGCTCAACATCCGCCAGGTCATCGACGGTCACTACGAGCGCATCGTCGCGTCCATCTTCGACTGCCTGCAGCAGATGGCCAAGATGGACGGCGAGGGGCAGGGCACGCAGGGCGAGGGCAAGGACCAGCTCAACTACCACGTCATCCTCATCGGTCCGTTGCCGCACTTCCTCTTGGCGTCGCCTCGCTCTTCCCTGAGCACTCGCTGACGCCTGGACGGTTGCTGCCATGACAGAGAACATGCACCACATCATCACCGTCTTCTCGACCAAGCAGCGCGTCATCGCGCTCGCACCCTTCGTCTCGGCGGCGCGCGCAAAGTACGACCAGAACCTCGCCGCCTACATCCGCCTCATCCTGCGCCGACCTCTCGCTCGTCAACTCGTGCGTCCCTTCTCTCTCTCCCTCTTTCGCCCTCGAGGCAGAGCTGGATCCTGACGCTGCGCTCTCGTCAACAGGATTGGTTCGCCGGGCTCGAGCAGCTCCTGCGCACGACGCCGCCGACCGAGGTCTCGCTCCACACGGCCTACACGCGCTCCGCGCTGCGGCGCATCACGGCCGAGACGCGCGCCAAGGACCTGCGCAAGGCGATCGAGGCCCTGTACAAGCGCGTCGACAAGCACTTTGGCGCCGAGGTCGTCAACCAGGCGGCGCAGCAGAAGGACGTGCTCAAGACGGTGTGGAAGGCGTGCGAGGACGAGCTCGTGCGGCTCGTCGCCGAGTGGAAGGCGCTCATCGCCAAGTGCTACCCTGTGCGTCCCTCTCTCTCGCTCGTGCCTCCTCTTCGCCTCGACCGCAGCTGACGCTCCCCCTCTCTCTTTCTCCTCTCCCTCCTCCCACCCTTGTCCCATACCTTCTCCCACTTTCGACCGTCTGTGCGCAGGACGACAAGGGCGGCGGCCTCGAGGTCGGCAGGCAGGAGCTGCACACCTTCTTCTCGAACGCCCAGCTCTCGCCGCGCTAGAGCCCTCTCTCCTTCGACGATACTCTCCTTCTGTGCACAACCTCTCGACGTTGTAGGTCAGGACGATGTTGCGCATCTGCAGTGCACCTGTTGTACCGGCCGCAGTGAGTCGAGAGGCGCGAGGCGCGAGCTGCCATGGTCTTGATCAGCCCGCTTTTGTATGCTCTTTGTATGGTCGACTAGAGGGTCGCGCTTGGCGCCTTTGCGGAGTGCCGAGCGAGCGAGCGCAAGAGTCCGCCGAAGAGGCCGCTCCGCGTCGGCTTGACTCTGTCTGCTCATCAAGCACCTCGCGCCTGGTGCTCTGCTGCGCTCGTGTGCTCCTGCAACCCGCCTCGACCCACCCGCGCTCCAGCCAGCCTCGCCTCGACATCGTCCAGCTCGCTCCCCCACTCGACACGTCTCGACCCGGCTCGCCTCGTCGTCAAGCACCGCGCACGATGGCAGACGGCTGGCCATTGGATCCCTGGGTCCAGCACAAGCTCTCGCACGAGCAGACCGAGCAGTACCTCGACCGCCTCGCCCTCCCGCGCACCCTCGTCGACGAGCCGCCCTCGCTCGACCTCCTCACCCGCGTCCTCGTCTCGCACCTCGAGCAGGTCGCCAAGGACACGTCGCCGTTGCATGTCCCAGAGGAGCAGTGGGACGGGCCGAGCACGCCGATCCGGCTCTCGTCGGCCTTCACCAACATGCCCGAGTCGACGGGCTCGTTCGACCGGGTCGTCCTGCAGCGCAAGGGCGCCTTCTGCTTCGCGTGCGTCCCTTCCCACTCCTATCAGCGTTCCCACAAGGACCGAGTCGAGCTGACTCAAGCGCATGCGCACAGAATCAACGCCCTCTTCGCCTCGCTCCTGCGGTCGCTCGGTTTCCGAGTGTCGGAGCTCGCCGGCCGCACGTTCAAGGACCTCGGCAACGACCCGGACAAGAAGCCCGAGGGGTGGAAGTGGGGCACGTTGACGCACGAGCTGCTCGTCGCCGACTGGCCCGGCAGCGACGGCCGATGGGTGGTGCGTCCCTTCTCCCTCTCTCTCGGTGCGGCTCTCCTTGTTCGCTTCGGTACTGACGCTCTCGCCGTGCAGGTCGACGGCGCTTGGGGCCCCTGGAGCTGCTCTGTACCGTGCGTCTCGTTCTCGTCGGCGCTGTCTCCCCTCGAGTCGATCCTGACTTGGCTGACCCTCTCGCAGGATCAAGCTCGACGACGGCGCCCAGACGCTCGGGCTCAACCCGTACGAGGGCTTCCAGCTTCGACACGAGCTCATCCCGCTCGGGCCGACGCAGACGCAGCCGATCGACAACGCGCCGGGCTGGACGCTCTACCGGTTCATCCCTCCTCCCGACACGCCGCTCTCCCTCCCTCTCACCGCCTCGCCCGACAAGGGCTTCTGGTCGCCCCTCTTCCACTTCCACCTCCTCTCGCTCCCACTCGCCGACTTCCGCCTCTACCACCACTTCTCGGCGTCGCACGAGCTCGCGAGCTTCACGGCCTTCTTCCTCGTCACGCGCCTCTTGCCCGGCACTGGCGGCGCACGACGGTCGCTCATGTACGCCGACAAGGAGGGCTCGCCGAGGCGGGCAAAGGTGTACACGACGGGCGGCCACGAGGGGAGAGGGAGCCTCGAGGGCAGGGACGTCGAGTGGGTCGACATGGAGACAGGCGCGATGAAGGAGTTCCTGCGGCGCGAGTTTGGCTTCGGCTTTCCGTAGACGTCCTAGACTTGCAGTAGAGCACTTTGTCTAGATGAGCGAGCGCTGCAAGGCTGTGAGCGAGCGGTTCTCAGGTCGTCGAGGTCACTCCAGGCAGCACAGGTGCGTCGCTTCCCTTCACTTCGTCTCGCACGCCGTTGCCTGCAGTCGCTGACGCTAGCTACAGTCTTCCTGCATGTCTGCAGCGTCGAGCGAGCCCTAGGCGAGGAGAGCGACCGGAGGACCGAGCGCCCCTCGCTCTCCCCGCATCGCTTGGCTTGCTCCTTCTCCTCCTCCCTCTCTCGCTTCGCCCTCTCGCTCGACATCGCCATGAGTACCTCGATCGCACCGCAAGCTCCTGTCGTCGGCTCGCTGTTCCCCGACTGGGAGGCCAAGACGTTCCTCGAGATCCACTTCCGCTCGCTCGGCTGTGCGTCCTTCTCCCTCTCCCTCTCGCTCGCTCCCCAACCGCTCTCCCAGCTGACGTTATGCCCACTAACAGTCGCGCAGGGCTTCTCGGTCGCCTGGGACGACACGGCGCCCAAGGGCGTCCACACCTTCTACTGCGCCGAGACGCCGACCGCCGCGGGCTACGACTCGTGCCCCTGCGCGTGGACCATCGCCTGCGACGCCGAGACGGGCGCCTTCCAGACGACGAGCGCTGCCTTCGAGCACGCGCATCTCGAGGTGCCGGCCGACTCGGAGGGGCGCCGCGAGACCGTCAAGGAGCACCGCGAGTTCCTCGCCGAGGCGGTCGACGACCTCGAGGAGAAGGCGACGGCGCGCTTCGACCAGCTGCGCAAGCTGTCGAGCTACCGCATCGGCCTCGAGTCGCTGACGGGCCCGTCGCACTCGGTCCAGCAGCAGGTCATCGTCTGGGACCTCGCCGACGGCGTCGGCCGCAAGCGCGCGCGCGAGTTCGAGCGCAAGATGCGCCTCGAGGACCACCTCGCCGACGACTACCCGGTGCGTGACGCTCACCGCAATTCGATCACTCGATCGAGCTGCTGCTGACCCGCGCTCCACGTGCTCGCAGGCCTCAAGCACGCTCGACAACCCGCACCCTCTCCAAGCCGCGCTCGAGCCCGTTCCCCTCCTCGCTCCCGTCAAGGCCGCCGTCGCATCCACCTCTTCGACTCGCCCGAGCACCTCCACCACGAGCGCCATGCCCGCCCTCGTCCCCGCCATCCCCTCCGCCCGCTCGCGCACGAGCCCCGCCGAGCGTCCCCCTCCTCGCCCTCGCTCCCGCACCGGCACCTCCTCCTCGACTCGCCCCGAGCCGCTCGTCTTCCCCGACTGGTGGGCGTTCGAGCGCGCCGTCACGGCGCTCGCGACGAGCCAGGGCTTCCAGGTCGGCATGTGCGAGATCGAGGTCGACGCCGACGTCCTCGCGCTCGGCTGCACCGAGCCGGGCTGCACGTGGCGCGTCGCCGTCGCGCAGGCGTCGGGCGCCGAGCGCGTCGTCGTCTACGAGCAGACGTGCTACGAGCACAGGCACGAGCCGCCCACGCGCAAGCGCAAGGCGGTCGAGAAGGCGTCGGTCGGCGGGTCGACCAAGGGCAAAGGGCTCGTCAAGGCGGACAAGGTGCGTCTTCGTCCTCGTCCGTCTCTCAGATGCTTTCATGAAGCTCTCACTGACTCGCCTGCACCCGCAGAGGAAGAAAAAGGGCGTCTCGTTCAAGGAGCCCTCGCCGCCGCCGCCGCCGCTCTCCCCGCCCTCCGCCTCCTCGACGCCGCACAGGCGCAGGCAAGCTCGCCGCAAGTCGACGAAGTCGCCCGTCATCGAGGACGACCTGCTCGACGTCGACGACAAGGGCGACTTTCTCTTGATCGGCAAGAGCGAGCCCGATGACTTGGTGCGTCCCTCTCTCCCTTCCTCTTGTCCGTCTCGCTCGACCCTCGTCCTGACTCTCAGCCCCTCGCAGGCGTACACAATCTCGCCCATCGTCAAGACCTCGACCGTCACCGAGGCCTCGCGCTCGTACAACCCGGGGCCGCTCCTCTCGAGCCGACCTTTCCTCCCCTCCTCGACCGACCTCGTCCCTCTCGCCTCGCCCTTCCGCGCGACGCACCCGCCCGTCGGCACCCCGCACGAGCCTGCACCCTTCTACAGCTCGGCGGAGGCGAGCGCCGCCGCGACGCTCGAGCCGGCGAGCGCTTCCGCGCTCGTCGGCGGCCTGGGCGGCTCGAGCGGCGAGACGCTCGGCGAGGAGTCGGGCGCGGCGGCGAGCGGCGGTCTGGAGCTCGACGTCAAGGGCATGCCGGGCGCTGAGGAGCGGCCGGCGGGAGGAGGTGCGGTTGAGAAGGACGAGGTCTAAGGAGGTATCGGTTCGCGAGGAGGACGAGCTTGCAGGACCGCGGCGAGCTGCTCATGCGCGAGAGTGTGTAGCTGTGCGAGGCCGAGAACTAAGCTTGCAGTGTCGTACCTGCTCATCCAGCTCGAGAGCTAGCGCTGAGCGAGCGAGGAAGAGAGGCTCGACCGCGAGAGAGCCGCTCGAAGGAACGAGGAGCGAGCGCACTTCTCCTTCGCCTCGCTCTTTCTGCTCGTCGCCGATCGAGCTCTCGAGTGCTCTCGAGACGTTGCAGAGAGGTAGGGCACAAGGACGCAGCAGGTCGATGGCGCAGCTTGGCCGAGGACGAGGTCCAACCGCTCGACAGCTTTCGCGCTTCCCTTCGAGACGGCCGTTGGGGCTCTTCCTCGCAGCGCTGCAGCTGAGGCACATCTATATACTCGCTCCTCATTACAGACGCTCAGAACACAATGTCCTCCGGCCCGACGACGACGTCTCGGCCGTCCTTGGCACCGTTGGGAAGCTGGATCGAGAGGTGCTCCTTGTCGCGCGGCAGCGCCTTACGCATGTCTGCAGGCGCGCATGACCGGGAAAGAGTCAGAGATCGTCGTGACGTGGGTGTGCGAGCCGACAGGACCGTGCTCGTCCTCGTCGAGCGCCGCCCGAGAGGACGGAGGGGGAGAGAGAGAGCAGGACGCACCGAACGCGTCCTCGTCCTTCTCTCCCGGCCCGCCGCCGTAGTACCCTCGCACTCGTCGGTAGATCATGTAGCCGAGCGACTCGTACAGGCCGATCGCGAGGTTGTTCGACTGTCGCACGAAGAGGTCGACGCTGCGAGCGGTGGGTCGGCGAGGGCGTCAGCGGTCGCAGACCGAACGCGCACGAACGTAGACTCGCGAGCCCATCGTCGTGTGCGACCTCTGAGCGAGCGCGAGACGCCGAAAGGGACGCACAACCAGCCCTCCTCCTGCTCGCTGACCTTCTCGAGCAAGTCCATCATCATGCTCGCGAGCCCGAGCCGTCGATGTTGAGGCGAGACAGTGATCGCAGAGACGTGGCCGCTGCAGGGAAGGTGATGTCGTGTCAATACGGGCTTGCTCTTGGCGGCGAAAGGCAGGAGAGCTGCGAGGTCGAGAGGATCGAGGGGAAGGAGAGAGCGACGCACTGCCAGTCTCGCCCTCGGCCCTCGGTCTTGCCCATCACTGCGAGCGTAGAAACGTGCGTTAGCTTTGGTGAATTGCTCATCCGGCCAAGCTCGACGGCCGAACGTAGCAGGAGAGAGGAAGCGCAGCGCACCGTAGCCCATGAGCCCGCCGCCCTCGCCGCTGCCGAACCCGCCTGCGCTTGTCGTCACGCTCGATGCACCCGCCGCGCCCATGTTGACCTTGCGCCCATCGCCACCTGCCGACTCGACGACGCTGCGGGCGGGAGAGAGCGGGTCAGCCAGCGGGTCCGAGGAGCGAAACAGGAGGAGGAGGAGGAGGAGGGAGAGAGGACGCACGAGAAGAGGTCGCCCCAGTGCATGAGGTAGCTCAAGTAGTAGTTGACGCCGTACGTCTCTGTCCACACGTCGAGGTTGATGGCGTTGAACTCGAACAGGTCGAGAGCCGAGAAGGGGCGGATGAGCGACATGGTGGGGAGCGGTCGGGGCGGCTTGTGCTAGTGGCTCCGCCGCTTACGAGGAAGCTAGCGAGCACGCTGCACTGCTCAGCAGGCGAGCTCGTGCGTGTGAGCGAGAGCAAGACGAGCTTCCCCCGCTCTCGCCGCTGCTCGTCGTCCTCGCACTCGTCCGCTCGTCTGGATCGCGAGTCGTTGCTCCCAGTCGATCCGAACAAGGTCCTCCACATCAATGAGCCACGCCGTACGCCCGTCAAGCGAGGTCGTCGGCTCGAACGAGGACCGTGTCGTCGTCGCAGCTGATGAGGCCTCAACTGGTGCGTCCAGCTCTCTAGACGGTCTTACGCACGCACGTGCTGACATCGAATCCTACAGGTACACTGCACTCGAACATCAAGCCCGCTGGTGGTGTCGCGCCCGCCTCGTCCTCCTCGCAGGTGCGCCCCTCTCCCTCACGCAATCTTCCCCCGTCTACACTCGCCCTGGATGCCTTGCTGACCTACACGCACGCTCCTGCAGCCCGGTCGAGGCCTGCCCGACGAGATCGTCGACCTCATCCTCACCGAGGACGTCCTCAAGCGCGCCGACCATGGCCGCTGCGCCCTCGTCTCGCGCTCGTTCGGCAAGGTCGCGCACGACAAGCTCTACGACCATGCCCGCCTCACCATCACGGACGTGCGACCCGACGACGCAACCTCTCTGGGCGACGTCAGCGGGACCTCGGCCGACGAGTGGCGCCGACTCGCGCTCCTCAGCGTTCGCTCGAGCGTGCGCGCCCTGTCGGTCGACTTCATCGACGACGACGAGCACTTCCGGTACGCGAATGAGAGCGAGATCCCCGAGCCGTCGGGCGTTGCCCTCGACTGCGACGCGCTGGCACGAATCATCGCCGAGCTGCCCCTCCTCGACGAGCTCAACATCGTCTGGGCGCACTACATCGTCGCTCGACCCGACCTCGATTTGGGCAACCTCGAGCGCCTACGCAACTTGTCGATGAACCGATTCCGCCAGAGCTTCATCGTCTCGGCGCTCAACCTCGACCAGCTCGCCCTCCCGCTCTACCTCGAGGAGTTCACGCCGACGGCCGTGCGCCCCGGACGCCTGCGCAAGCTCACCGTCTCGGGCATCGACTCGCGCTTCGACCTTGCGGCGCTCGTCGCCCGGCTCGAGTGGCTCTCCCCGCCGTCGCTCGAGATCCTCGAGATGCCCCTCGCGTCCACCTCGGCCGCGCTCCTCCTCCTTTGGCTCGAGCGGCACGTCGCGCGCGAGCACAAGCTGCGTGAGGTCAGGCTCGACGGCGACGACGCACCGCAGTGGGCGGCGGCGGACCGTGCGGCGCTGCGCAGGCTCGGGCAGCAGCACGGCTTCCGAGTCTCGGGTCCAGGTTGGTAGAAGCGTCTCGCCGTGCAAAGCAGTACCTGAGCATCCTCGCGATCCTCTGCAGCAGCGAGAAAGCGAGAACATAAGTCTAGATGCAGCCGGCTACGCTCATGCCTCCGCAGCCTCGTCGGCATCCGCGCTCGGACCCTCCCCTTCGCCCTCGCCCGCCGCAGCTCCTGCACCCGCGCCCGCCGCCTTCTTGCTCTTCTTCTTCTTGTTCTTCTTCTTCTTCTCGCCGCCCTCACCCGCCGCCGTGCCGCCCTCGGCCGCCGCCGTCGAGCCAGCGACGGGCCCGGCCTCCTTGCCCGGAAGGGTCCAGCCGGGTGCGGCGGTGAGGACCTCGACGCCCGTCTCGGTAATGAGGAGCGTCTCCTCGAACTGGGCCGAGGCCTTGCCGTCGATCGTGACGGCGGTCCACTGCGAGCGCGAGAGGGCGAGAGAGGGAGGGTCAGGCGGGAGAGGGGAGGAGCGGGAGAGGGAGAAGAGCGGGACGCACGTTGTCCGGCCAGTGGATCTCTTTCTGCTGCCCGACGCAGATCATCGGCTCGATCGTGAACGTCTGCGAGGCGGCGGGCGACATGGTCAGGAGGGGCCCGTGCGAGGAGACGAGAGGGAGAGGGAGAGGGAGAGGGAGAGAGACGCACCTGGCCCGGCTTCATCGTGCCCGTCGCGCGGTTGCCTGCGTAGTGCTGCGCGAGAAAGGGGCGTCAGCGAAGAAGAGCGAGCGTCGAGAGAGGGAACGAACGAGGCGCACAGGGATGTTGGGCATGCAGTGGAAGAGCCTGCGGGACGAGGTCAAAGCGTCGTCAGCTCGTTCATCGAGGAGCAGCGCACGACGAGCTCCTCGCCGGTGCGCAGGAACACCGAGAGAGAGCGTGACGCACTGGTTGATGCCGTGCCCGCAGTACGTCTTGTTGCTGAGGAAGCCTCGCGCCTTGGCGATCTCCTCGACCCGAGCGCCGATGTCCTGGTACCTCGTCCCGGGCTTGCACATGCGGATCGACTCGTCGAGGCACTCGCGCGCGCAGGCGATGACGTCGAGGTTGACCTGCGGGACCGACGAGCCGACCGGGTCTGCGAGGAGGAGGAGGAGGAAGAGGAGGGCGCCGAGTCAGCGAGAGGAGCAGGGGGGAGGGTCAAAGCGCAGAAATGAGACGCACAGGTGCCGTTGATGTCGCCGTGGAAGCCGCCGTGGTAGAGAGTCACGTCGAGGTTGAGGATGTCGCCGTCCTCGAGCGGTCGTGCGTCAGGAATGCCTGCGAGCGAGTTGGGTCCAAGTCAGCTCTCTCTGCGCGCAGGATGGGCGAGGCGGACGAGGACGAGAGAAGGGACGCACCGTGGCAGATGACCTCGTTGACCGACGTGCAGACCGAGCGCGGGAACATGTGGTAGCCGAGCGGGCTCGGGTACGAGTCGCGCTTCATGCACTCGGCGTGGACGATCTCGTCAATCTCGAGCGTCGTGATGCCCGGCCGGATGGCTGCCGCCGCAATGTCGAGGACCTCGCGAGCGTACTGTTTCGGCGAAGGAGAGTCAGCTTTGCGCCGGCGCAGGGTGGACGGAACGAGAGAGAGCGAGACGACGCACCCGGCAGACCTTGCGCATGCCCTCGATCTGCTCGGCGTCGAGGACCCGACCCTGCTTTTCGGTGCCGTTCGCCGCCTTCTCCAGCGCCGATGCACCGTTTTCTGTCAACGCAGCACAAGGAAAGAGGACGAGGGCGAGTCAGCGAACGTCGAGCTCACGTCTCGCAGCCCGTAGGCGATCGTGCGCGCCACCTCCTCGGCCTTGGCGAACGCCCTGCCGCCCCACACGCCGCTCCACCGCTGCCGAGTCGTCGAGAGGAGCTCACTGTCGAGGGCGTAGTCGGGCCGCGGGATGTGGTCGGGCACTTTGCGCATCGGGACGCGCTCGTCCGGGTACACGGCTCGCAGCGCGCCCGTGTACTTGTGGTTCTTGATCGTCTTGAAGGGATCGGACGCTGCAAGGACGTCGTCGAGGGCGAGAGGGAGGAAGGTTGGGCGGAGAGGTCAGCTTGGCGACCTCTGAAGGAGGAGGAGAGCGGGACGAGGAGGACGCACTGCCCGGCGGGAAGTTGTACGACGGCAATGGCTTGGGCGCATGCTTCTTCTTGACATGAAGGGGATCTGCGCGTTCACGTCGATCTCTATCAGCTAGCGCTTCGCCGTGAGACGAGCCGGAGCCGAGGCAAGGAGGACGGCGACGCACAGTTCTTGGCGAAGCACAGCTGTGAGCAGAAGAACTGGCCCGGAACGCCGAGTCTGCGAGCATAGGACAGGGCTGTCAGCTCTCCCTGCTCGCTCCATGGTGTTGCTGGGCTGAGAGAGCCTGCGGCCGTCCTCATCGCTCCAAGCTCCCTCGGCCCCGCCCTCTTCCCGCCCGAAGCCTCGAGGGGTGCAGAAGATTGCGGAAAGGGGGACGCACTCTTTGCACTTGGGGCACGCGAGCGTGCCAGCCTTCTTGCCGCAGCCGTTGGCGCACTTCTGGCCCTCGGCGGGAGAGTCGGAGGGCGGCGGCGGGGCGGTCGAGCTCGCGGGCGCAGCGGCGCCAGTCGAGGGCGCGGACGTAGAGGTCGACATTGCTGCTCGGGTCGCAGGCGGAGCGAGGCGAGCGGAGAACGGAGAGGAAGCGAGGAGCACCGCTTGCTCCGGCTCGCTGAGAAAGCTGGCTCAGCGGCAGAGGCACAGCAGAAGCTCTCGAGCAGCTGCAAGAGCGCACGAAGTACTCGCAATACAGATGAAAGAGACGCGCACAGACAACAGCGGCGATATGACAACTCGCTCGTGCCCCTCTTCCTCCTCGCACCCTCACGCTCGTCCCGCTCACCTGCTCCAGCCCGGCTCGCCGTCGTGCCCCTCGCCCTCGCCCGCCGCACCGACAAGCTCGCCGCTCCCCTCGACGTCGACGAGGAGCTCGGCGGCGTGCGCCTCGGCGAGCACGGTCGCCCACCGCCGCGCGCCCTCCTCGGCTTCCTCCTCGCCCGGCGTCGCAGGCGGCACATCGCTGTCGTCGTCGGCCGCCTCGGCGTCGACGTCCCACTCATCGTCCTCCTCCCGCCCGGACCCTCGAGACCCGCCAGCGCTAAGCCCGGGCGAGAGCAGGCCCTCGCCGCCGCCCGGTGCCGCTCGTCGCCCTCGGCCGGCCCTCGCCGCGCCGCTCGACCCTCCGAGCAGCGCACCGCTGCGCGCCGTACCCGCACGCGCCGCCGGCGGATCCTGCAGCGCGAACGGCGCTCGAGGCGGGCGCGCCGGCGACGCCGTGCGGCTCGACGAGGCGTGCGACGCCGGCGCCGAGGCGCGCGCGCGCGCGGCGGCGCTGCTCGAGGGCGCGGCGGGGCGCGGCGGCGTCCACGAGAGAGCGTACGGCGACGGCGTCGGGTAGTCGCGCCCGGCGGCGGCGGCGGTGGTTGCGCGGCGGGGCGTCGCCGACGCCGACGAGGTCGAGCCCGACGGCGACAGGGGCACGTCCGGGTCGTCCTGCGACGTCTGCGGGCGGGCGCTCTCGCTCGACTCGCGGGCTGCTGCGCCGCGCCCCGCCGCCCGCGCGCCGACGACCTCGCGCACGACGCGCAGGACCGTCGTCGGCTCGTCGGCTGCGCCGGCCCCGCCGCCGCCGGGGAGCGCGCCGAGGAGGGGCGCAAGAGTCC
>Ga0308170_10003323_pt1 | contig 13212 bp, 11 predicted proteins | sample PhyBR2_2_FD_202136 | JGI IMG/M metagenome (GOLD analysis project Ga0308170, IMG submission 202136) | Phyllosphere microbial communities from UC Gill Tract Community Farm, Albany, California, United States - DLSLSB.R2 | ecosystem: Host-associated > Plants > Phyllosphere > Unclassified | place... | reverse complement strand
AGGGGACGCCGGCCAGCAGCTCGACCGCGGTGCCCATCGGGCGGCGCAGCCAGGCCGGGCAGATCTCGGTCAGGAACAGGGCGATGCCGAAGCTGATCGGCACGGCCACCAGCAGCGCGATGACCGAGGTGGCCAGGGTGCCGGTAATGGCGATCAGGGCGCCGAACTGGTCGTTGACCGGGTCCCATTCGTTGGTGACGATGAAGCGCGCGCCGAATTCACGGAAGGCCGGCGCCGCGCCGATCGCCAGCGAGACGATGATCCCGACCAGCACCAGCAGCACGGAAGCCGCGAACAGCAGGGTCACTTTATGGAACAAGAAGTCCTGGATGCGCTGGTTGCGCATGGTGTTGCGCAGGCGGGCAGCGCTGGCGTCGTCCAGGGCTGCCTGATCTGCTGCGGTCGCGGTTTGTGCGCTCATTTGTTTATTCAATTTTTTGAACCGTTTGCACGTCGTTCCCGCTTTCGCGGGAACGACGTGGTCAATCCTTACCAGATCGCCTTACCCGAAGCATCCTTCAGATTGGCCTTCCAGGCGTCCTGCACCAGCTTGTTCACGCTGTCCGGCATCGGCACGTAGTCCAGGTCGGCCGCTGCGGCGCCGCCGTGCTTGAAGGCGTAGTCGAAGAACTTCAGCACTTCCTTGCCCTTGGCGGCGTCTTCCTGGGTCTTGTGCACCAGGATGTAGGACACGCCGGTGATCGGCCAGGCTGCCTTGCCCGGCTGGTCGGTCAGGACCACCGAGAAGCCCGGGGTCTTGGCCCATTCGGCGTTGGCGGCGGCGGCCTTGAAGGCGTCGTCGTCCGGCTGCAGGAACACGCCGTCGCGGTTCTTCAGCTGGGTGTGGCTCATCTTGTTCTTCTTCGAGTAGGCCCACTCGACGTAGCCGATCGCGCCCTTGATGCGCTGGACGTTGGCGGCGACGCCGTCATTGCCCTTGCCGCCCACGCCGGTGGCCCACTTCACCGCGGTGCCGGCGCCGATCCTGGCCTTGAATTCCGGGTTGGTCTTCGACAGGTAGTCGGTGAACAGGAAGGAGGTGCCCGAGCTGTCGGCGCGGTGCACGACGGTGATGTCTTCGGCCGGCAGCTTCACGCCCGGGTTCAGGGCGGCGATGGCCTGGTCGTTCCACTTGGTGATCTTGCCGAGGAAGATGTCGGCGACGACCGGACCGGTCAGCTTCAGCTGGCCCGGGGCGATGCCGTCCAGGTTAACCACGGTCACCACGCCGCCCATGATGGCCGGGAACTGGAACAGGCCGGCCTGGTTCAGCTCGTCGGCTGCCAGCGGCATGTCGGACGCGCCGAAATCGACGGTCTTGGCCTTGATCTGCTTGATGCCGGCGCCCGAGCCGACCGACTGGTAGTTGAGGCCGTTGCCGGAAGCCTTCTTGTACATCTCCGCCCACTTGGCGTAGATCGGGTACGGGAAGGTAGCGCCCGCACCGGTGATGTCCGCTGCCAGGGTCGCGGTGCTCGCGAAGGCGGCCGAGGTGCCGATGATCAGGGTTGCCAGCAGTTGCTTCATGCGCATATCAGGTCCTTGGTTACTTGGTTAAGGGTGGTGACGCTGTGGTAATGCTGCGCAGTGTAGTAGGCGAATATGACCGCTTTATGACATGGCCGTCATCGATGTCATACAAGGCGGACCGCACTATGCGGAACAGAGGAAAACGACCCTTGTAAATGCCCTATTCCCTGCTACCGTGAAGGTGTAAGTACTGCATGGAGGGTTTGATCAGCGTGTGCACGCCACGCCAGCCGAGCGTGCGGAATCATCGGGGAGGACTCGCCAAACGGCGTTTATGTCCATGTTGGCGTTGATTGCAGTCGGAGCAGTATTGGCAGGGATCGCCGGACTGGTGCTCTACGAAGCCATCTGCGAAGGCCAGGGATGTTCAGGGAAGTTGAGGGACCGCTATCACGAATAGCAGCGAAGGCTAGATAGCCTGAAAAACGAAGCGGCGAGGCCCATTGGACGCTCGCCGCTTTAATTTTTTCCGGAGGAAGCCTCAGCGCAGGAAGCGCGAGAGCTGGGTCATGGCATTCAAATCCAGGTTCAGGAACTGGAACCCGACCTTGAAATCGCCGCCGCTGAAGATGCAATAGATGACTTTGGCGCGCGCCGCGATCGGCGCCAGCTTGCCGTCGACCAGCAGGTCGAAGGCGACCTGCCCCGCCTGCCCCACCCGCAGCGGATGGTCGACCGCGATGCTGACGCCGTTGGAGCCGAGGTCCGAAGTCCGCCCCGGGATCGGCCCCGTGCCCTCCATCGCGACGACCGCCTTCACCTTCACGATCTTGCGTCCCGACTGCCTTTGATCGTTCATTACCTTTTACCTTGACTGCCAATATCAAACAAACCAAGGATTATAAAGGTTCAGTCGAGTTCTCGGAGCTTGCTGAAGGCTTCGTCGATGCGTTCGACCGCGACGATGGTCATGCCTTCGATCTTCTGCTTCGGCACATTCGATTTCGGGATCATGGCAATCGAGAAGCCCAGCTTGGCGGCTTCGCGCAGGCGCTCCTGGCCGCGCGGGGCCGGGCGGATCTCGCCGGCCAGGCCGACTTCGCCGAACACCACCAGGCCGCGCGGCAGCGGTTTGTTACGCATCGATGAATTAATGGCGAGCAGCACCGCGAGGTCGGCCGCCGGTTCGGCGATCTTCACGCCGCCGACCGCGTTGATGAACACGTCCTGGTCGAAGGCGGCGATGCCGGCGTGGCGGTGCAGTACCGCCAGCAGCATCGCCAGGCGATTTTGTTCCAACCCGACCGACAGCCGGCGCGCATTGGGAAGGTGGCTGGCGTCCACCAGGGCCTGGATCTCGACCAGCAGCGGCCGCGTGCCTTCCTGGGTCACCATGACGCAGGATCCCGGCACCTGGCTGTCGTGCTGGGACAGGAATAGCGCCGAGGGATTCGACACGCCCTTCAGGCCCTTTTCCGTCATCGCGAACACGCCCAGTTCGTTGACGGCGCCGAAGCGGTTCTTGATCGCCCGCACCAGGCGGAAGCTGCTTTGCGTGTCGCCCTCGAAGTACAGCACGGTGTCGACGATATGCTCGAGCACGCGCGGGCCGGCCAGCGCGCCCTCTTTCGTGACGTGGCCGACCAGGATGATGGTGACGCCGGTCTGCTTGGCCATCCGGGTCAGCTGGGCCGCGCATTCGCGCACCTGCGAGACCGAGCCGGGCGCCGAGGTCAGCGCATCCGAGTACAGGGTCTGGATCGAGTCGATCACGGCAACCTCCGGCTTGACGTCGGCCAGGGTGCCGAGGATCTTCTCGAGCTGGATCTCGGCCTGCAGCTTCAGGTCCTTGGCCTCGACCTGCAGGCGCTTGGCGCGCAGGGCGATCTGGGCGCCGGATTCCTCGCCCGATACATACAGGGTGTTGCGGCTCGCGGCCAGGTTGGACAGCGCCTGCAGCAGCAGGGTCGACTTGCCGATGCCGGGATCGCCGCCGATCAGCACCACGCCGCCGGCCACCAGGCCGCCGCCGAGCACGCGGTCGAATTCCTCGATGCCGGTGCCGAAGCGCGGCACGTCGATCGCCTCGATGTCCTTCAGCGACAGCACCGGCGCGGTCTGCGCCAGGCTCTTGTGCATCTGCGGCGTCTGCGACATGCGGTTCAGGCCGGCGGTCTCGACCTGCTCGGTCATCGTATTCCAGGCCTTGCAGTCCGTGCATTGGCCGGTCCAGCGGCTGGCCACGGAGCCGCAGTCGCTGCAGACGAAACTGGTACGGGATTTTGCCATTGCTTATTCTATATATGGTTAGTCGGTGCCGAGGCGGCCTTCGATCACGCGTACGCGCGGCGCCAGGGCGCACATCAATTCATAGCCGATCGTGCCGGCGCTGGCCGCGACTTCGTCTACGGCCAAGCCGTCGCCCCACAGGACGACCTTGCTGCCGACGCGCGCATTGGCGACCGGGCTCAGGTCGACCGTCATCATGTCCATCGACACCCGGCCCACGAGACGGGTCCGGACGCCGTCCACCAGCACCGGGGTGCCGTGCTCGGCGTGGCGCGGATAGCCGTCCGCGTAGCCGCAGGCGACCACGCCGATCGTCATCGGCGCTTCCGCCACGAAGCGGCTGCCGTAGCCCACCGTGTCGCCGGCCGCGATCCGCTGGATCGCGATCAGCTCCGATTTCAGGGTCATGGTCGGCAGCAGGCCGTAGTCGCGCGCCGAAGCGCCGCCCGGGGTGCCGCCGTACAGCATCACGCCGGGACGGACCCAGTCGTTGTGCAATTCCTTGGCCAGTTCCGCCTGGTGCAGCACGCCGCCGGAATTCGACAGGCTGCGCTGCCCTTCCAGGCCGGCCGCCCCTTCGCGGAAGCGGCGCACCTGTTCGGCGATCGACAGGCGCGGGTGTTCCAGTTCGTCGGCATTGGCGAAGTGGGTCATCAGGGTGATGTTGCGGATGCCGGGAATGGCGCGCAGGCGGTTATAGGCGGCCGCGTACTCGTCCGGGCGGAAGCCGAGCCGGTTCATCCCCGTGTTCATCTTGAGGTGGACGTCGATCGGGCGGTAGAGCTGGGTATATTCCAGCATCTGGATCTGCTCCAGGCAGTGCACGGCGCTATTGATATTGTGCTCGGCCAGCAGCGGCACGTCGGTGGCGTCGAAAATCCCTTCCAGCAGCAGGATCGGCTTGACCCAGCCCATTTCGCGCAGGCGCAGGGCGTTTTCGGTCTCGATCAGGGCCAGGCCGTCGGCCTGGACGAAACCGCGCATGCCGCGCTCCAGGCCGTGGCCGTAGGCGTTCGCCTTGACCACCGCCCACACCCTGGCACTGGGCGCGCAGGCGCGGGCGCGGGCCAGGTTGTGCTGCATGGAATCGAGATGGATGAGGGCGTGAATCGGACGTGGCATAGGGCGAAGATGGGGTCGGAACTGGCGAACGGAAGTGCTATTTTAGCGCCAACCGGGGGCAAGCCGGGCTTGCCGCTGTTGAAACGGTCTGTTGTCGATTTCTTTGGCCCGGCGGCCTTTCATGGTATAAAGCAACCCACACTAGTTTTTAGAACGTCTCGAATGAATCGTGGTTTTTATACCATCATGGCGGCGCAGTTTTTCTCGTCGCTGGCAGATAATGCACTGATTTTTGTTGCGATCGGTCTGCTGACGGCAATGAAAGCCCCACCCTCGCTGACGCCCCTGCTGAAGCTGTCGTTCGTGCTGTTTTATGTCCTGCTGGCTGCTTTCGTCGGCGCTTTCGCCGATGCGATGCCGAAGGGCCGGGTGATGTTCATCGCCAACCTGATCAAGGTCTTCGGCTGCTGCCTCATCTTTTTCGGCGTCCATCCGCTGGCCGCCTGCGCCGTGGTCGGCTTCGGCGCCGCCGTGTATTCGCCGGCCAAGTACGGCATCCTGACCGAGCTGCTGCCGCCCGAAAAGCTGGTCGCGGCCAACGGCTGGATCGAGGGCCTGACCGTCATGTCGATCATCTTCGGCACCGTGATGGGCGGCGCCCTCGTCAGCACCCATGGCGGCGCCTGGCTGATGACCCTGGACGTTCCCGTCATCGACACCGGCATCGACACCCCGATCAAGGCCTCGCTGGCGGTGCTGATCGGCGTGTACGCGCTGGCCGCCGCCTTCAACCTGCGGATTCCGGACACCGGCGCCCGCTACGAACACCAGGAACGCAATCCGGCCAAGCTGATCGCCGACTTCGCCGAATGCTCGGCCACGCTGTGGAAGGACAAGCTGGGCCAGATCTCGCTGGCCGTGACGACCCTGTTCTGGGGCGCCGGCGCGACCCTGCAGTTCATCGTGCTGAAGTGGGCCGAGCGCTCGCTGCACATGCCGCTCGACAAGGCCAGCACCCTGATCGGCGTGGTCGCGATCGGCGTGGCGGTAGGCGCCGCGATGGCCGCCAAGCTGATCCCGCTGAGGAAATCCCTGACCGTGATCCCGCTCGGCATCATCATGGGCGTGGTCGTGATGGGCATGACCATGGTGTACTCGGTGACCGTCGCCGTGCCCCTGCTGCTGATCATCGGCCTGCTGTCCGGCTTCTTCGTGGTGCCGATGAACGCCCTGCTGCAGCACCGCGGCCACGTCCTGATGAGCGCCGGCCACTCGATCGCCGTGCAGAACTTCAACGAGAACCTGTCGATCCTGACCATGTTGGCCGTCTACGCCATCATGATCACCCTGAACCTCGACCTGAACATCATCATCGTCCTGTTCGGCTTTGCCCTCGCCGGCCTGATGTTCCTGATCGGCCGCCGCCACGCCGCCAACCAGCGCGAGCACGACTCGCTGGCGCTGATCGGCGAGCACAAGCACTAAAATTCGGGGTCAGAGCACTTTTCCGCTTTAATTCGGGGTCAGAGCACTTTTTGCGGCAATTGCTCTGAAGAGTGACGACCCCGGATCTTATGAAATATTCTTTCAATATTTTGCTAAAAATGAAAGAATATTTCATTCATACGCCGTCCCCCATGGGTGCGTGTTCCGCACAGCCATGTTCCCAAAAATCGCTCTGACCCCGAATTAAAGGGGAAATGTGCTCTGACCCCGAATTTTCAGGGGTGTGGGCGGGTGATGGCGCGTTCGCGCCAGTCGTTGGGGACGATGAAGCCGCGCCCGGTTTCGACGATGGCGCCGTGGCCGTTGGTGCGGTCGTCGCGGACTAGCGCCACCAGCACCGGCGTGCCGGAGCTGGCGAAGTGGTCGGCGAGTTCGGCGACCAGCTGGGCGCGGTCCAGCATCCAGGTGGCGGACGAGGCGCGGAACGGCGCCAGCCACTGCAGGCGCGGCAGGATCAGGAAGCGGTCGGCGTCCATTTGCTCCAGCTCGGACAGCGCGCACCAGAAGCCGCGGCAGTGGCCGGCGCCGATGCCGTTCATCTCGAAATACGTCCCGGCCGGATAGAACAGCCAGCCTTTCACGAGGGCCTTGGCACTGGTCACCGGACGCGGCAGCACTTCCTGGGCCGCCGGATGGCTGCCGAGCTGGAGCTGGCGGTCGAACACCTTGCGCATCTTGCGGCCCAGGCTGTCGGCCAGGTTGGGGCCGACGAAGTTGTCGAAGCTGGCCGCAAGGGCTTCGTCGATCTCGCCCTGCAGCAGGTAGAACTTGGTGGCGAACTCGATGTGTTCGACGCCATCCGGGCCGGCATCGAGCAGGAAGTCGAATTCGCCGATGGTGGCGTCGCGCCCGGCGCGCACCTGCACGCCATGGGCCACCAGCCTGCCCTGCTGCGCGAAATAGAAGGCCATCAGCTTTTCGGCGTACAGGCCGAGCCGCGTATACATCTTGGCGCCGAGCGCTTCGTCGAGCGCGGACGGATCCTGGTCCAGGGCGACCAGCCAGCGCTCGGTTTCCGGCGTCATCGGGCCCAGGGTGGCGATCCGGCCCTCCCAGTGCGGGTCGTGGATGTCGAGCAGGTCGGGCGCGTCCAGCAGCCAGGCCAGGGCCCGTACCCTGGCGCGCCGCAGATGGCCCCAGCGGCGCTCGAAATACGCCTGGTAGTTGTCAGCCGCGCCGCGCACGGGTTGCCCTTGCCGTGCACAGGTCGGCCCAGGCCAGCGCCTTGTCGCCGCCGCGCCGCAGCAGCTCGCCCGGATGCAGGGTCGCGACCAGGGCCGCCTCGCCGTCCCGCAGCGGATACGGCTTGCCGCGCACGCCGGCCAGCGGCTCCGCCAGCGGACGTCCGAGCAGGGTATTGGCGGCAATCTGCCCCAGGGTCAGCACGGTGCCGGCGCCGGTCAAGGCCAGCTCGCGCTCCAGGTAGGGACGGCAGGCCGCCGCTTCCTCGGACGTCGGCGCGCGGTCGCCGCCAGTGGACGTGGTCGGGCGGCACTTGATCAGGTTGGTGATGTAGACATCGCGCTCGCGCGACAGCTCGACCGCGGCCAGCATATTGTCGAGCAGCTTGCCCGGATCGCCGGCCAGCGGGATGCGCGCCTTTTCGTCGGCCGCCGTGGTCGCGCCGGCCGCCACCAGCCAGCGCGCCTTCTTCGCCCCCGTGCCCGGCACCGGCGCACGGCCGTCGCGGCAGGCGCTGCAGCGGCGGCAGGCGGCGATCGCCAGCTGCAGCCGGTCCCAGTCCATCTGTGCGATTTCTTCCGGCGTGGCGTCAAGCGGCAGCGCGGCATCGTCCCAGGCCAGGTCCTCGGGCGCGACCGGCGCCAGCGCCGACACCGACTGGGCGACCGGCTGCAGCGGACGCGGTCCCCGTTCCGCCGGACGCGGTACAGGCGCAGGGGCAGCGGCAGGCGCAGGGGCAGCGGCAGCGGCAGGCGCAGGCGCAGCGGCAGCGGCAGGTGCCGGCACCACAGCAGCAGGCGCGGCGAACGCATCCTCGGCCACATCCGGCGGCGCGAGCGGCGCGGCTTCCGCCACCACCGCCTCCGCGGCCTGCTCCAAGGCAGCCGCCTCCTCGGCCGGCGCCGCCGGCGCATTCCGCAGATGCCACAGCGGCGTGATCCCCATCTCCGCCAGGAAGACGGCCTCGCGGTCGGCCAATCCGTTCATAGTACATACCTCATCACGATCGCATCCTCGCGGCGTCCCTCATGGGCGGGATAATACCCTTTGCGGCGCCCGATCTGCGTGTAGCCGTAGCGCTCGTAGACCTGCAGCGCGCGTTCGTTCGACGGCCTCACCTCGAGCAGGATCGAAGCCATGCCCATCGCCCGCGAGCGCGCCGCGATCCGGTCCAGCAGATGGCGCCCGAGGCCGGTGCCATGGCGCGCGCCGCACACGGCGACGTCGAGCAGGTGGGCTTCGTCCACCGCATACATCAGCAGGAAGTAGCCGGCCAGCGGACCGTCGTCCGGCTCGCGCAGCACCCAGGCATCGTAGCCGCTGGCCAGCGAATCGATGAAATTGCCGCGGCTCCAGGGATGCGGGAACACGCTCTGTTCGAGAGCATGGACCTCGTCGATGTCCGCCGCCGTCATCGGCCGCAATGCCAGCGGCTGCTGCGCGCGAAGATCCATCAGCCGCCCGCCTTGGCCGCGTTGATCGCCTGGCGCTCGGCGCTGGTATAGGCGACCTTGTTGCGCAGGTAGAGGGGCTGGGCCTGGTCGGCCGGCACCGCCAGGCCGGCGGCCAGCGCGCCCACGCCCAGCACGGCCATCTCGCGCGCGTGCGGCAGCATGTCGCCGATGGCGTTCGCGGCGAAGTCCTTGCCGGCGAAAGCGTCCGGATAGGCCTCGAAGCCGTTGCCGCAGGCGGCCAGGCCGGCGGCCGGCAGCGGCGCGACGTCCCCGGGGGCGCACAGGGCGGGCGCCGACACTGCGCTCCAGCTGCCATCCCGATAACGGTACTGGGCCCAGTAGACTTCGCCCATGCGCGCATCCAGCACCGCCAGCACCTCGCTGGCGCCGGTGCGGACGCGGCAGGCCTCTGCCATCGCCTCCAGGGTCACCAGCGGCAGCACCGGCAGGCCGGCGCCAAAGGCCAGGCCCTGGGCCACGCCGCAGGCGGTGCGCACGCCGGTGAAGGAACCGGGACCGGCGCCGAAAGCGACGGCGTCGCAGTCGGCCAGCGCGACCCCGGCTTCGCGCAGCAGTTCCTGCACCATCGGCAGCACGGATTGCGAATGGGTGCGGACCCCGGAGGATTCGCGGGCGAGGACGGTGTGCGGCAGCGCGTCGCTGTTGAACAGCGCGCAGGAAGCCAGTTCGGACGAGGTTTCGATGGCGAGGATGATAGGCATGCCGTATTTTAACCCGTGGCGCCTGTCGGCCAAAAGCCGTAAAATCCGGCCCATGCATAGCCTGACTCTCGAGCCCGACAATCGCGACCAGCTCGCCACCGTCCTGGACGGCGAAGGCTGGGTCGTCGCCTGCCTGTGCGCCGCCTGGTGCGGCACCTGCTCGTCCTATCGCGCCGCCTTCGACGCCCTGGCCGCGCGCCACCCGGACAAGACCTTCGTCTGGATCGACATCGAAGACCAGGCCGACGTCGTCGGCGACCTCGACGTCGAGAACTTCCCTACCCTGCTGCTGCAGCGCCGCGACATGGTTGCCTTCTTCGGCACCATGCTGCCGGATGCGAACGTGGCCGACCGCCTGGTGCAGGCCCAGGCCGCGCTGCCGGACGAGGAACTGGCGCGCCTGGCGCAGTCCAGCGAGGAGCGGCGCGTGTGGCAGCGGGATGCCAATTTGCGCCTGTTATTAAACAACGCAGGGTAGTCACGCCAGGCGCAAGGGCAAACTCCGCAAACGCTGCCCCGTCAATTTGAACACCGCACCCGCCACCGCCGGCGCCACCGGCGGCGTGGCCGGCTCGCCCATGCCCTCGGGCGGTTCCATGCTCGGCACGATCACGGTCTCGACCAGCGGCGCATCAATCATCCTCAGCACCGGATAGTCGCCGAAATTGCTCTGCTGGACGCGGCCGTCCTTCAGCGTGATCTCGCCGCCGAGCGCCGCCGACAGGCCGAACACCACCGCCGACTCGACCTGCTGGGCCAGGATGTTCGGATTGACGACGATGCCGCAATCGACCGCGCACACCACGCGGTGCACGCGGATCCGCTTCTCGATGACGGACACCTCGGCCACCTGCGCCACGATGCTGCCGAAGGACTGGTGCACCGCCACGCCATGCGCGCGTCCGTCCGGCGCGGCGCCGGCCTTCGCCAGCGCCGCCTCCAGCACCGCCAGGTGGCGCGGATGCTCGCGCAGCAGTTCGCGCCGCAGCTGCACCGGGTCCTTGCCGGCCGCGTGCGCGACCTCGTCCAGGAAGCCCTCCTTGAAGAAGGCATTGTGGGAGTGGCCGACCGAGCGCCAGTAGCCGATCGGCACCGCGCTGTCGGCGATCACGTGGGCGATGCGGCGGTTCGGGATCGCATACTGCATGTCGTACTCGCCCTCGGCCGTGGTCTTGTCCGGGCCGACGCCCGGCAAACCGAGGTTGCGCGGGAAGTACTGGTGGCCGATCGCGCCGCTGACGGATTTGTTATCCCAGGCCAGCACCTTGCCGGCCGCGTCCAGCCTGGCCGTGAAGCGCGCCAGCGCCTGCGGGCGGTAGACGTCGTGGCCGATGTCGTCCTCGCGGGTCCAGATCAGCTGCACCGGCCGGCCGCTCAGTGGGCCGCTGAGCGCCTTGGCGATCGCCGCCGCCTGGGCCACCATATCGGTTTCCAGGCGCCGGCCGAAGCCGCCGCCCAGCAGCATCAGGTCCAGCGAGACGTCGGCGCGGTCGACGCCTGCCACCCTGGCCGCGACCTCGACCGCCACGCTCGGCACCTGGGTCGAGGTCCACAGTTTGAGCTTGCCGTCCTTGAGCTGGGCCGTGCAGTTGATCGGCTCCATGGTGGCGTGGGCCAGGAAGGGCGCGCGGTATTCGGCCTGGATCGTCTTGGCCGAGCCCCGCAGCTCCTGGCTGCCGCTCTCGAAATAGGTGAAGCCGGATTCGCTGTCGAGCAGCTTCGCGAACTCCGCGAAGATCGCCTCGCTGGACAGGTCCGCGTGCGGGCTGGCGCTCCATTCCACCGGCAGGCTTGCCGCTGCCTGCTTCGCCTGCCACCAGGTCTTCGCCACCACCGCCACGCCGGCGCCCGCCCCGGAAAACTTCGGCAGCGCCGACGAGATGTCGACCACTTGCACGACACCCGGCAGCGCCAGCGCCTTGGCGGCATCGAAGGAAGCGACGCCGGCGCCGACCACCGGCGCCATGCGAACAGCCGCATACAGCATGCCGGGCACGCGGGCGTCGATGCCGAACAGCGCGCTGCCGTTCACCTTGGCCGGGCTGTCGCGGCGCGGCACGGGCCGGCCGATCAGGCGGAACTCCGCCGGGGTCTTCAGGCGCACGTCGCCCGCTTCGATATCGGCGCCGACCCTTGCTGCGCGCGCCGCCAGCTCGCCATAGCCGAGGCGCCGGCCGTCGGGGTGCAGGACGAAGCCGTCGCGGGTGGACAGGCGCGACGCTTCGAGCTTCCATTGCTCGGCCGCCGCCCGCACCAGCATCGCGCGCGCCACGGCGCCGGCCTCGCGCATCGGCACCCAGGCATCCTTCACGCTGGTCGAACCGCCGGTGAACATCAGGCCCAGTTCGCGGCCGACCTTCCCCATCACCCACTGCACGCCCTGCCTGATGCTGCCGCGGTCGTCGGGGTGGAAGGGCAGGTTTTCGCGCAGGACGGTGAGGTTGCCGAAGATCTTGTCGATCGGCGCCTGCGAGATCCTTACATTGTCGAGCGCCGCGTCGAGTTCCTCGGCCAGCAGCATCGGCAGCGCGGTGTTCACGCCCTGCCCCATCTCGCTGCGCGGGACGACCACCGAGACGGTGCCGTCGGCCGCGATCGCGACCCAGCCGTTGAGGGCGACGGCGCCCGCCTCCACCGCCAGCGGGCTGGCGGTGCGCAGGCGCTGGCGCGGCGGCATGAAGCCCCAGCCGACCAGCAGCGCGCCGCCGGCGGCCAGTCCGCCCAGCAGGAAACGGCGCCTGCCGCGCGAAGGCCTGCCCGTGTCAATCCGGTCCTGCGCCTGCGTATTCGGGTCTCGCATTCGTGTTATGTCCCCATTGTGCCAGCAGCTGCTCCGGCGGCAAGGGCCGGGCATACAGATATCCTTGCGCGCGCCGGCAGCCGTGCCGCAGCAGGAAGGCGGCCTGCTCGCCGGTCTCGACGCCCTCGGCGATCACCGCCAGGTTCATGCTCTTGCCGAGCTGGATGATGGCGATCGCGATCGCCTCCTCATTTTCCTTGTTGCTTGCATCGCCCGAGATGTCCCGGATGAAGCTGCGGTCGATCTTCAAGGTCTGCACCGGCAGCTGCTTCAGGTAGGCCAGCGACGAGTAGCCGGTGCCGAAATCGTCGATCGCCAGTTCGACGCCGATCGCGTGCAGCTCATTAATATACTGCATCGCGTCGCCGGTGTTCATGATCACCGACTCGGTCACCTCCAGCTGCAGGCGGTGCGCAGGCAGGCCGGTCTCGCGCAGCACCCGCTCGACGCTGGCGGCCAGGCCGCCGCGGTCGAACTGGCGCGCCGACAGATTGACCGCGATCTTCGGCACCACCAGGCCGGCCTCGTCCCAGCGCCTCATCTGGCGGCAGGCCTGTTCCAGCACCCAGCCGCCGAGCTGGTTGATGAAGCCGATGTCCTCGGCCAGCGGGATGAAACGGTCCGGTCCGAGCTGGCCCAGCTCCGGGCTGTTCCAGCGCACCAGGGCCTCGACCCCGATCAGGCGTCCGCTGTCGATCTCGACCTGGGGCTGGTAGGCCAGCCAGAT
>Ga0308170_10003318_pt1 | contig 13223 bp, 8 predicted proteins | sample PhyBR2_2_FD_202136 | JGI IMG/M metagenome (GOLD analysis project Ga0308170, IMG submission 202136) | Phyllosphere microbial communities from UC Gill Tract Community Farm, Albany, California, United States - DLSLSB.R2 | ecosystem: Host-associated > Plants > Phyllosphere > Unclassified | place... | reverse complement strand
CTCTCGCCGTTCAACGCCTGGCTGCTGCTGCGCGGCATCCAGACCCTGCCGCTGCGCGTCGAGCGGATGACCGAGAACGCCGGCCGCCTGGTGGAGTGGCTGGAGGCGCACCCCAAGGTGCGGCGCGTCTACTACCCGGGTCATCCGTCGCACCCGCAGTACGACGCGGCACGGGAGCAGCTCGACTCTCCCGGCGCCATGCTGGCGTTCAGCGTCGCCAGCGAGGAGGAGGCGGCGCAGGTGTGCAAGAGCCTGAAGCTCGCCTCGTTCGCGGCCAGCCTCGGCGGCGTGCGCACGGTGACCCAGCTGCCGGCGACCATGGCCTTCCTCGACATCCCCGAGGAGGAGCGTCAGCAGATGGGCGTCACCCAGGGCATGATCCGCGTGTCGGCGGGCATCGAGAAGATCGACGACCTCATCGCCGACTTCGCGCAGGCGCTGGGAGACTGACGACGTGCAGCACAGGGATGGCGGGGCGCCGGACGTGGAGGTCGTGCTTCTGGGCGACCTCAATGTCGACCTGCACCTCGACATCCCGGTCTATCCGGGGCCGGGTGGCGACGGCGTCGCCACCCGGCAGCGGATGGGCTTCGGCGGGTCGGCCGCGAACACCGCGGTGATGCTGTCGAGGCTCGGCATCCGCTCGGCGATGATCGCCTGCGTCGGCGACGACGCCTGGGGCGCGCAGGCGATCGCCGGACTGGCGGCGGAAGGCGTGGATGCGGCCCTCGTGCGGCGCTGCGCCACCGAGCCCACCTCCCTGAACGTGATCACGGTCACCCCGGACGGCGAGCGGACGATGTTCGCGTACCGCGGGGCGAGCGCCGAGCTCGGACCGGAGGCGGTGCCGGCGGATCTCCGCGGCGCGAGGCACCTGCACATCTCGGGCTACGCCCTGCTCGCCGATCCGCAGCGCTCCGCCGCGATCGCGGCCGCGCAGCACGCCCGTCGCGCGGGGATGACGGTGTCGCTGGATGTGCCCGTCGACCCGGTGAACGCGGTGCCCGAGGTGCTGCTGGGCTTCCTCGCCTCGGTCGACGTCGTGATCGTCGGAGCAGGCGACGCGCGCCGGCTCACAGCGGAGCCCGATGACGAGCGGGCGGCGGATGCGTTGGCGAGCCGCGGCCCGGCGACCGTGGCGCTGACCGGCGGTGCGGCCGGATCCCTGCTCCGTACCGACGCGGGGTTCGTGCGCGCGCCGGTGCCTGAGGTGAAGACCGTCGACACGACGGGGGCGGGCGACTCGTTCGGCGCCGGCATCATCTTCGGAGTGGTGCGCGGCATGCAGGATCCGATGCGGATCGCCGCGCTCGCGAACGCGTGCGGGGCCGCGGCGGTCGGCGTTCCCGGCGCCGGCGCGGGGCTCCCCGGCATCGACGGCATCCTCGCCGCCGTGGCGGGGCTGCCGCCGGATCTGAGCGCGGAGCTGATCCCGGTCATCGCCCCGAGGTAGCGTCCGTCACGGGGTGTCCTCAGCCCGCGCGGCCTAGAATCTCCTGGTGCCCACCCCCAAGATCGTGCTGTTCTACGCATTCGCGCCGCTCGCCGACCCGGACGCCATCCGGCTGTGGCAGCGCGACCTCGGCGAGGCGCTGCGCCTGCGCGGCCGCATCATCATCTCGAAGGACGGCATCAACGGCACCCTCGGCGGTGATCTTCCCGCGCTGAAGAAGTGGGTGCGCCGGTTCCGCGACCACGCGGCGTTCAAGGACGCCGACATCAAGTGGAGCGAGGGCACAGGGATCGACGCCGACGGCTTCAGCGTCGACTTCCCGAGGCTCAGCGTGAAGGTGCGGGACGAGATCGTCTCGTTCGGCGCCCCCGGCGAGCTGCGGGTCGACGAGCACGGCGTGGTCGGCGGCGGCGAGCGGCTCACCCCGGCGCAGCTGCACGAGCTGATGGACGAGCGCGGCGACGAGGTGGTCTTCTTCGACGGGCGCAACGCGCTCGAGGCGGAGATCGGACGGTTCCGGAACGCGATCGTGCCGGACACCGAGACCACCCGCGACTTCGTGCGCCTGCTGGACTCGGGGGAGTATGACGACCTGAAGGGCAAGCCGGTCGTCACCTACTGCACCGGCGGGATCCGCTGCGAGGTGCTCTCCAGCCTGATGGTGTCGCGCGGCTTCGGAGAGGTGTACCAGCTCGAGGGCGGCATCGTCCGCTACGGGGAGGCCTACGGCGACGACGGCCTGTGGGAGGGCTCGCTGTACGTGTTCGACAAGCGCGGCTCGGTCGACTTCTCCGACCACGCCGCCGTCATCGGCGAATGCGTCGGGTGCAGGGCATCCACCAGCCGGACGGCGAACTGCCCGGACGCATCCTGCCGGCGGCAGTTCGTGGTGTGCGCGGCGTGCGACGCAGTGCCCTGCACCGAGCACGCCGCCGCAGCGCCGCTCAGCGCCTCCGCGTGAACAGCGACGCGGGCAGCAGCCGGGCCAGGACGCGCTGACGGGAGTCCACGCTCACCGCCAGCTGCGCGATCACGATCTTCAGCGGGTTCGCCAGGTTCCCGGCATCCGGCCTCGACTGCGCGTAGCTGGTGTGCTCGACCGCCCGCACCAGCGGCGCGAGGGCTGCGGGGTCCACCCCGCGGGTCATGGCGAGCACGTCGGCGCGCACGCGCGCGGTCTGCGCCTCGGGTGCTGCCAGCCCCAGATCCACGAGCGTGTCGCTCAGCTCCCGCCAGGCGGCCATCGCATCCCCGCCCCGCGCACGCCCCACACGCGCGGCGCGACGCAGCTCGCGCACCAGCATCGGCAGCAGCAGCACGATCAGGATGCCGAACACGGTCAGCGTCACCGGGGTCGGATCCAGCCGCTGCAGGGGGACCGCCCCGGTTCCGCCCGGATCGCGCTCCTCGGCCGGACCGCCGGTGGGGGTGGGGGTCGCGCTGGAGGAGGGCCCCGCGCTCGGCTGCGGCGCATCCGGTCCGTCGCCGTTGCTGCCGCCTGCCGTCTCGGACGCGAAGTCGGTCGGCACGCCCAACGTGGCGGTCGGCTCGAAGGGCACCCAGCCGATTCCCTCGAAGTGCACCTCCGGCCAGGAGTGCAGCTGGTCGCTCGAGACCGAGTAGACGACGTCGTCGCCGCGCTTCTCGTCGGTCGTCGTGCCGGGCAGGTACCCGACGACGATCCGCACCGGCATCCCCAGCGACGAGGCCATCAGCGCGAAGGCGCCGGCGAAGTGGATGCAGTAGCCGGTGCGCTTCTCGAGGAAGGTCGCCACCGCATCCGCTCCTGTGCCGTCGAAGCCCTCGGTCACGGGAGCCTCGAGCGAGTAGGTGAAGTCGGTGCGGAACCAGTCCTGCAGGGCGATCAGCCGGTCGTAGTCGGTGTCGGCGTTCGCGGTGACCTGATGGGCGAGCTGCGAGATGACCGGCGGGAGGTCGGCGGGGAGCTCGGCCATCGGGCCGGTCGCGGAGGAAGCGCGGATCTGCTCCAGCGTCGGCGCGGCGGTCGCGACCTGCACGGTGTAGTCGGCGCCGGCGGCATCCTGCGTGCGGCTGACGACGGTGCGGTTCCCGGGCATCGCCGACCAGCCGCTGCCGACATCGGTCACCCGCTGCGGAGCGTACGGCACCGGCAGACGGTCGCTGGAGACGCCGGTGACCCGGATGGAGACGGTGGTGTCGACCGTCTTGATCGGGTCCGCCCAGTCGCGCTCGCCGAAGCCGTCGCCGAGCGGCACCCGGTCGCCGCTGTCCGGCCGCCACACGTCTCCGTCGAAGCGGGACAGCGTCGCCATGCGCAGGTACGGCGGCAGCGGGGCCGAGGTCACCAGGGTCAGCGCCTCGATGCCCTCCGGGCGGCGCAGATCCTCGCCGAGCCGCAGGTCGGCGTTGACGGTCAGCATCGGTCCGGTGCCGGGAAGAGCGGATGCCACCGGCAGGACCGGCGCGAGCACGAGCGCGAGCACCACCGCGACGACCCCGGCCGAGGTGGCCACGGAGTAGGAGACGCCCTGCGGCGCGCGCCGGTCGTGGCTGGCGCCGAACCGCAGCAGCAGCAGGATGACGATGGCCTGCATCAGGAACCAGGCGATGTTCACGGCGCCGAAGGAGATCAGCATCGGCATGACGCCGACCACCGAGGTGAACAGCACGGCGAGCATCACCTGCCGGTGGGCGATCAGCTGGTCGAGCAGGATCACGACCACCGCGAAGGCCAGGCCCAGCAGAGTCGCCATCGGCATGGATGCCGCGATCGGGGCGACCCCGTTCATGATCTCGTCGACGCTCTGCTGCAGCCGCAGTCCGATCAGGCGCACGGACTGATCGGTGGGGATGATGCCCAGCAGCGCGGTCTCGCCGGCCAGCATGGTGGTGAGTGCCGCGACCGCCGCGATCGCCTGCGCGATCAGCACCACGACGGCGCGGACGCCGGTGCGCACGCGCGCGGTCGCGAGGCGCATGAGGACGCCGGTGAGCACGATCACGACGATCAGCACTCCGAGCACGAATGTCCACACGCCGGGCAGCACGGCGCCCGTGTACGACCACAGTGAGACGAAGGCGGCCAGCGCCGTCAGCGCGCCGGCGCCGGCTGGGCTGACCGGTCGACGCTCGGATGCGCCTTCGCGGGCGCGGTCAGACATGCGACACCGTCGAGAAGGGGAGGACGGATGCCCAGGTGTCGGCGAGGTCCACGGTGGAGGAGGGCAGCTGGGCCGGGCGCCAGCCGTGCTCGCGCACGGCGGTCATCGCTTCATCGGAGGCCTCCGCCGCGAACAGCAGCGGGGCGGCCGCTCCGGCGGTGCTGAGCTTCTCGGCGTCCTCGTCGGGCATGCGCCCGGTGATCAGCACCAGCGGGCCGGGGGGAGTGCTGCCCACCACCGACCGCAGATCGTGCGATTCGCCGCGCGGGGCGACCATCGCGAGGGCGATCATGAGATCGTCGCGGTCCTCCTCGTGGCCGCGCAGCGCCCCCAGCGCGTTGCCGGAGCTGTCGAGCACGTCGACGCTGTAGCCGTCCTGTGCCAGGCGCAGGGCGACGGAGGCGCACAGAGTGACCGCGCTCTCGAACAGCGGATCGGGCTCCTCGCCCGGTCGATCCCAGCGGTCGGCCGCGCGGTCGAGCACGACCATGGCATCCGGGCTGGCCTCTTCCTCCTCCTGCCGCACCATCAGGGATCCGCGGTGCGCGGTGGCCCGCCAGTGGATGCGGCGACGCGAGTCGCCGGCGGCGTAGGGGCGGGGGATGAGGTTGTCGGCGCCCTGCCCGATCCGCGTGGAGCGGGTCTGGGCGGTGCCGCCGGCCGCTCCCACCTTGGTGGGCAGCGGGTCGAGCGCGACCGTCTGCGGGATGACGGTGATGGTGCGCGTGTCACCGAACGCCTGCTCGCGCTGGGCGAGGCCGAACGGGTCGGTGGTGCGCAGCATCAGCGGGCCGAGCGTGGAGATGCCGCGGCGGACGCCTTCCAGGTCGTAGCGCAGGGCGTCCTGGGGGTAGGCGCCGGTCGCCTCGCCGCGCACGGCGGACGGGAGCGTGTCGTGCCAGATGCCATTGGGAACGCCGAAGGCCCACAGGTCGAAGCGCACCTGCACCCGGGAGGTCTCGCCGACCGCGAGCAGGTCGGTGGAGATCTGCCGGCGCACCTCGCCTCGCCGCCGCGGCACCCGCACGATCATCAGGCAGATCAGCGGCAGCGCCACGAGCAGCACGCCGAGGTAGAGCAGTGGACGCGCCGAGACGATGTTGGCCGCGAGCATCAGCAGAACGCCGGAGAGCAGGCATCCCCACCCCCGGCCGGTCAGCGGACGGCGCTTCATGGGGATCAGCGGCGGGTGCCGGCGAAGGGCACGGGCACGCGGGAGATGATCTGGGTCAGCGCGGCCTCGACCGGCTGGGTGCCGGCGCGGTGCACGCCGCGCGCGGCGAGCAGGCGGTGGGCGAAGACCGGGATCACGAGGTCGGCGATGTCGTCGGGCACGACGAACTCGCGTCCGTCGAGCGCGGCGCGCACCTTCGCCGCGCGGACCAGCTGCAGCGTCGCACGGGGGCTCGCGCCCAGGTGCAGGCTCGGGTCCTGGCGGGTGGCCTGGGCGAGTGCGACCGCGTACTCCTCGAGGGATTCGGCCACGTGCACCCGTCGCGTCCAGGCGATCAGGGCGCCGATGGTGGCGGCATCCGTCACCGGCGTGATCGCGGCGAGCGGGTTGGAGGTCTCGCGCTGGCGCAGCATCTGCGTCTCGGCGGCGGCATCCGGATACCCCATCGAGATGCGCATCATGAACCGGTCGCGCTGGGCTTCGGGCAGCGGATACGTGCCCTCCATCTCGAGCGGGTTCTGCGTCGCGACGACGAGGAAGGGCGCGGGCAGGTGATGGGTGGAGCCGTCGACCGTGACCTGGCCCTCCTCCATGGCCTCGAGCAGCGCGGACTGGGTCTTGGGCGAGGCACGGTTGATCTCGTCGGCGATCACGATGTTCGCGAACACGGCGCCGCGCTTGAATTCGAACTCGCGCGCCACCGGGTCGTACACCGCGACGCCGGTCACGTCGCCGGGGAGCAGGTCGGGGGTGAACTGGATGCGGCGGACGGTGGCGTCCACGCTGGCGGCGAGGGCGCGCGCGAGCATGGTCTTGCCGACGCCCGGGACGTCCTCGATGAGCAAGTGGCCCTCGGCGAACAGGCAGGTCAGCGCGCTGCGCACGGCTTCGGGCTTGCCGTCGATGACGGAGGAGACCGAGGCGATGATCTGCGAGGTGTGCTCGGCGAACCGCTCGGCAGTGATCTCAAGCGTGATCTGGGCGGTGCTCTGCTCGGTCATCTGCTCTGGCATGCGGTGTCTCCCCTGCGCGACGGTGCGAACTCTGATCGTAACGCGGGGAGGTGAACGGGGGGAGCGTTCAGCGATGCGCGGATCCCCGCGATGTGTGTTCGCGGAGGGACCCCTATGATCTCGCTCAGTAGGACCATAAGGGTTCTTGCGGTTGGGGACAAGGAGTCGACCATGACCTTGAACGCTGAGCGTATCGGCTCCTGGATGAGAATGGACGGCTCCGAGTCTCCGTCCTACGTGATGTCATACGACTCGATCGTTGAAGATCCCGATGAGCTGTTGGCTGCCATTGAAGCGGGGATGCAAATTTCAATCTATGGCGGGAAGTCGGGGGCGGTTACCTCGCTCGCCTTCCTTGAGCCGGTAATTGGCGGGGTGCGTGATCTTAGAATCGGAACGATCAATAGGATTGTTGACGTCGACGTCTTAAATCGAGCGCAGAGCCTTCGTTCTCTGACATTCGCAACGGGACCATGCGACGGTGTACTCCGGTTGGGTGATTTGCCCTTCCTCGAAGAACTGCGCGTCACCGTCACCCGGACACTGTCGTCCGCCCTGCGCAATCCGAACCTGAGGTATTTGAGTGTGGAAGGTGCGATACCTAAATCGTTCAGTCGGATCTCGGGTCCAATAGAAGTGTTTGTTCAGGAAGGAGGTCGCGGTCAGGAGAAGCTGCCATCATTTGAGCAACCTGCGATGATGCGATCGATTACCAGAATGGGCCCCGGCCAATTTGACATCAGCCAGCTAGGTGAAATGCGAAGCTTGAAGGAGCTCACGGTCACTGCATGTCCAAACATTGTTGGGATCAAAACTCTGAAGACGCTTCCAGGCCTCCAATCCGCGGCGTTCAAGGGATGTGAAACGCGCGAGAAATGGGAAGATTTGCCGGACATTCCTTGCGTAATGCTGTCAGACGTGTCGCCTATGCCTGACAGGGATTTTCTGGAGCGAAAGAAGGCGGCCGGATGGTTGGTTGCGGACGGCGAGTCCGGAAGCGAGCAGGAAGACATATTTGTGGACGAAGACGAGGAAGAGGGCTCGTTCGGCGTGTTCATGGGTCGCTTCAATGCGCTCGCAGGCGCTGTCGAGATCTACGACGACTCTGCGCCAACAGGGGTCCACGGTGAACTGTTCCTGCAGGGGGTCATCGCGGAGTTGCGTGCTCAGGGCGTGAAGCTCGATCCTGAGGCAGATTCCGAGGGTGGGCTCACAGCTCTCTACTTCCCCGAACGATCACAGGCCGAGCAGGTTGCGGACCGGGCGAGAGAAGTTCTCGAAGATGCGAATCCGGGAGTGCTCGTGGCCTACTTGCGACGAGGGGCTCTCGCTGCCTGATTGCACGCCGATGGGGTGCCTGCCCCTCCAGTGCATCGTATGTCTTTGTCGGGTCTCGCGCATCGACGCCGATCGAGCATGAATGATTGCATTTCGTTCTATCATCTTCGCTGAATCGGATCGTGTTCGAGGCAAAAACCCGGGTGGTACCAGCGGTAATGTGGAGAATGACGTGAATCACTCTGTGAATGACTTTTTCGAAGAGGCCGAGCTTGCCTATGAAGGCGGTGACCTCGCGAAGGCCGAAGAGCTCCTGATCCATGCTGCGAAGTCGAGTGACGAAGATGCGATCTGGGCGAATCTCGGAATGGTCAGGCTCGAGCTGGAGAATTTCGAAGGCGCGATATCGGCATATGCGCACATGCGAGAGCTTCGCGCTGAGGACTACGTGAACCGTGGGTTGTGCCACGATCGCCTCGGCCAGTATCCCTCGGCACGTTCTGATTATGAAAAGGCGCTGGAGTTGTTGCCAGGTGACACCGACGCGTTGGTGAACCTGGGAACGCTTGAGCTTCAGCAGAAGAATCTCATGCGGGCGTTGGAACTGTTGCAGACGGTCGCCGAAAGCGACCCGCTGGCGAATTGGCAGTTGAGTGATGTCTTCGTCGAGACGGGCGACCTGGACAGGGCCGCCGAGGTGCTGTGGATCGCGATCAATGCCGGCGAACGTCGCGCACTGCTCGATCTGGCCACGGTGGAAGCGCGGCGGGGAAACGAGAAGAGCGCTGAGGCGGTGTATCAGCGCGCCCGGCGTGAGGGGGTGCCAGGGGCTCAGGAGGCGTGGGAGGGGCATGCCGACGAACTCCGCATTGAACGCGCCATCCGGCTGCGTGAGCGAGGAGCTGCTGGCGAGGCACGGGATATGTTGATCCCGTTGGTAGAGCGAGGTGTCTTCGGCGCCGCGATCGTGCTGGGGAACGTGCTTGGGGATGATCTCGGTGATCAGGCCGGCGCGCGCGACGCCTATCAACGTGGCATCGAAAGCGGCGACGCCTACAGCGCCTTCAATCTCGGGCTCTCGTTCTGCGGTAGCGGCGACCGTATCGAGGCTGAACGGTACTTCTCCCTGGCCAGGGAAATGGGTGACGAGACCGAACCGCCTGACCTTGACGAATGCGGCGACGGGGGCAGCACCCATGATGCACATACGAGCAGATGGAACAAGGTGGGGCTCTTGCCCGCCAGGCCAGTTTTGGAGTTGCAGACGGACGTTACCTTGACGCCTGGTCAGCAGCGCCGCCTCGATGGTGTCATTGACGGATCGGGATGGGATGGGAGAAGACTCGACGGAGGGCGATACCTTCGGATCTTGGACCCGGAAGGCCTTCGGGGCATTAGCTCGCACGTCGAGGTCGCGTTGATCAGTCTTTCGAATCGAACAACGGAAGAACTCCTGAAAGAGATGTACCCGGATGCAGGCTGTCTTCTCCAAGACACACCTTTCACCATCTCCGAGGGAGTCCCTGTGATCGTCTTGTCGGACCGGATTGTGGCATTCTCTGCTGACGACACAGCCGAAATCGTCGAACGCGTTGTCGATCAGCGGCAGACAGTTCGAATGAAAACTCATCCTCATCCCAGAGCGGCTTTGGCGAGTCCGTTCGATTTTCGGAGGCAACTCAACTCGGCTCATATCGGACCAGATGTGCCGGGGGCGGACTATGTCGTGCGCATCCATCAGCTAGACGTACAGGATGACTTGCATGAGCAGGTCTTGCTCCTTCTTGCGGAGGATGACGACGATGCGGCGCGCATTGCGTGTGCGTCGACAGATGCGCGACACCCGCTGGCGGTGGAAGTGTTTCATCCCCTGTGGTCTCCGCCGGTGGATGGCATGATTGTCTTCCGCGTGGCACGTCGACGTCGACTGAGTATGGATGAGTGTATTTCGTTCTATCACCTTCGCTGACTTCGATTCAACAATCCGGAGCGTTCAGCCCCACAGAACCGTGCGCGGCACCTCGTCCAACCGGCCGGGCTGAGCGCGGGCGACGCGCAGGGTCACCAGACCCGCCTCGCCCTGCAGCTCGATGAGCTCGCACGGCCCGAGAGCCTGCGTCCACAGGTCGCGAAAGCGCTCGGCATCCGCTCGTCGCCGGGCGATCTGCGTCGGGACCGGAAGGAACACCGGAGAGCGGCGACCGGGGAGACGCAGCAGGAAGCGCGGCGTGCGCACCGGGCCGAACAGCTCGTGCACGGCATCCGCCAGCATCCGCCTCGTCCGGGCGGGGCCCTGGAAGGCCAGCCGCAGACGCGACGAGCCGTCGAGAAGGCGCTGCAGTTCGACCTCGATGGCTCCCTCCGGCAGCGGCGGGACACGACCGGCATCCTGCAGCGCCTGGCCGACCGCCTGTGCGGCCGCGCGATACGCCTGCGCGGGATCGCGCCGCTGCCGCACGGCCCTCGCGATCGCGCCCAGCCGAAGGCTGGCGGGGAAGAGCGCGCCGAGGGCGGCGCCGATCCCGAACGCGAGCGGCGGATCCCACCCCAGGAAGCCGCTGCCCATGCCGACGATGCCACCGCCGATCAGCGCGCTGAACAGCAGTGACGGCGTCGCGCCCGCGGCCACCGCGGGCAGGGTCTGCACTAGCTCGGAGCGACGGATGCTGCGCACGGCCACCACGTCGCGCTCCCTGGCCTCGTACGGCTCACCGACGCGCCAGTCGGTCAGCGTCTGCGCGCGCGACCGCATCCCGGCCCGCACGGCCTCGTTCAAATGAGCGATCGTGGCGGTGGCGTCCTTCGCCACGATGCGATCGAGAAGCGCCTGGGCGGGCGCATCGAGCGCGGCGCCGAGACCAGTGATCACGCGGGCGTGGTCGTCGGCGCTCAGCCCCCAGAGGTGATCGTGACGGCGGCGCAGCCGGTTCAGCTCGGCGACGTCATCCAGCTCCACGTGCGGAGGGATCAGGCAGACGACCGACCAGTTGTGAGCGACCTTCCCGGGCCAGGCCGGATCCAGTCGCAGCGTGCGCCCGCGCAACTGCTGCGTGCCGACGCTCGTCGCCACGCTGGTCAGATCGATCAGCGTGTTCACGGCGGGGCAGTCCCAGCCCTCACCGAGCAGCCCGCGCGTGCCCACCAGCAGCCGCACCGTGCCGTCGGTCACGAGCTGCGACACGGCGGCGACCAGCCCCCCGCCGCCGAAGCCCGGCACGCGCAGCACTCGGGTGGGGCCGAATCCGTCCTCGATCTCGACCGCGGTGTCGAGCATCGCTCTCAGCGCGCGGGCTATGCCCTCGGCGTCCGTCGCGGTCGTGCGCAGGTGCTGAGCCGTGAGCAGCACCGGCGTGAGCGCGGCGGTCTCCGGCTCGGATGCCAGCAGATCGAACACGCGCAGGGCTCCGGGGGCGGCATCGCCGGTGAGGCCGCGGTTGTCGCCGGCCTCCACGACGTCCGTGACGACCACCGCGCGGATGCGCTCGCCGTCGGGGGAGCGCAGCTCGTCCCGCAGGATGTCGACCGCGGCGTGATCCTTCGCGACCGAGGTCGACAACGTGGCCTCGAGCGGGCTGCGTCCTCGGCGGATGCCGCGATCCGTCAGATGCAGCCCGAAGTCGGCCAGGGCGCCCTTCACGTAGCGCCACTGGTCGCGCGCGGCGGGGGCGGGCAGGAGCCGCGCGAGGGCGAAGCGGGACAGCACCAGCAGCAGATCGTCCGTGCTCGCCCGGCCGAAGAGCCGCGGATCCAGGAACGCGACCAGTGGATGCTCGGGCGCGATCTCGCTCAGCACGGCGCCGCAGGTGCGGGCGAGGGCGAAGTCGTCGCTGAGGGCGCGGTCGATCCCACGGCGGGCGATCTCCTCGGGCGGGAGCGGATGCTGATCTGCATCCGCCTCCGCATCCTGCACGGGCGCGGCCGGCTGCAGCTGCCGTTCGAGGTAGGCGATGCCGTCGGGGGAGGCGAGCACCTGGACCATGAGCTCGTGCAGCTGCGCCTCGCTCCGGCGGATGAAGTGCGCCTCCTGCGGGACCGGCTCGGTGAAGCGCACGTACGAGCGGTACGGCGCGAGGTGCCCCTCCTTCACGACCGCCGGGGTCGGCACCTCGTAGTCGACATCGCCGAGCAGGCCGGTGTAGTTCTCGAACCCGGTGCCGTCGTCGGGGGAGGGCAGCGTCGCCGTCAGGCCGATGAGCAGGCCGCTCCCGCCGCGCTCGCGGATCCGCGCCCGCAGGTAGGCGACGACGATCGCCCAGTGATCCAGCAGGTGGTGGCACTCGTCGAGCACGATCGTGTCGACGCCGGCGTCGACGATGCGCTCGATCAGGGCGAGCGCGTTCGGATGCAGCACGCGGGCGAGCAGGTCGGGCCGCGCCTGGGCGAAGCGGCGGCGGAGCGAGGCCGCGCGCTTGCGGATGCCGCGCAGATACTGCGCCCGGTTGTCGATCGCGATGGTGGCGAGCCAGGTCGCGGCATCCGCCTCGGTGCGGCCCGCCGCGGTCAGCTCGTCAGCCCACTGCGCCCGGGCGAGGTCGTCGAAGGGGGAGCTGTCGCCCGTGACGCTCAGCAGCTGATAGGTGAGCACCGTGAGGTCGGCGAGCACCGTGGGGTCGTCTCCGACGCGGGCCTCATCTGTTGTGAGGGTGCGCGCCGTGCGCACCCATTGCTCTCGGATCGTGACCGTCGGGGCGAGCACGAGTGCGCGACGCTGCTCGCGCACCGCCAGCAGCAGGCCGAGCAGTGTCTTGCCCGATCCGGGCGGTGCGACGATGTGCATCGCGGCGTCCGCCGGGGAGGCCGGTATCTGCGCCAGCACCTCGGACTGGTAGGTGCGCAGCTCGCCGTCGTACCGCCAGTCGGCGAGCGGTCCGGGCTGCGGTGTCATCGTGATCGAGCGTAGCGGGGGAGTCCCCGGTCATTGAGCGAGTGGACCGCGACCGGCGGTCAAGGGCGCCCCTCCGGTCGGGTAGACTCGTGGACGGCTCTCCGCGTGACGGCATCCAGGCCAATTCCCCCAGGACGGAAACGTAGCAAGGGTAACCGGGCTCTGTCGGGTGCGCGGAGGGTCTTTTCTTTTGCCCGGATGCCCGTGCACCCATGCCGCGCAGAAGCCCGCTGTCAGAGGCGCTCGGACGCAGTCGTTGCCGGCTCAGCGCCTGCCC
>Ga0308170_10003310_pt1 | contig 13237 bp, 10 predicted proteins | sample PhyBR2_2_FD_202136 | JGI IMG/M metagenome (GOLD analysis project Ga0308170, IMG submission 202136) | Phyllosphere microbial communities from UC Gill Tract Community Farm, Albany, California, United States - DLSLSB.R2 | ecosystem: Host-associated > Plants > Phyllosphere > Unclassified | place... | reverse complement strand
TGCGGTCGCGCACCAGCAAGGTGAACTTGACCAGTTCTTCCATCACGTCGACCACGCGGTCGTAGTAGGCGGACGGCTTCATGCGCCCGGCATCGTCAAATTCCTGGAACGCCTTGGCCACCGATGATTGGTTGGGGATGGTGACCATCCGCATCCAGCGGCCCAGCACGCGCAGCGCGTTCACCGCGTTGAAAGACTGCGACCCACCCGACACCTGCATGACCGCCAGCGTGCGGCCTTGCGTGGGGCGCACGCTGCCGGTCTCCAGCGGCAGCCAGTCGATCTGGCTCTTGAAGACGCCGGTCAACGTGCCGTGCCGTTCGGGGCTGCACCACACCTGGCCTTCGGACCACAGCGACAGCGCACGCAGCTCGGCCACCTTGGGATGATCGGCAGGCGCGCCGTCCGGCAACGGCAGGCCGCGCGGATCGAAAATGCGCGTCTCGGCGCCCAATCGGTTCAGAATGCGAGCGGCTTCTTCGACCAGCAGCCGGCTGTAAGAACGCTCGCGCAGCGAGCCGTACAGCAACAGGATGCGCGGCGGATGGGAGGCGCCATGGGCCAGGGAGAGCTTGTCGTGGCTGGGCACGTCCAGCAGGGCATCGTCCAACGCGGGCAGGGCGTCGTCCAACGCGTCGTCCAACGCGTAATTGGCTTCGTTTGAAGCGGGCAAGCGGTCGTCCATCGAGGGTAGAGCTCCGTTTGAACGGGATGGGGAAGGGCAGGTGGAAGGCGCGCAGCCGCGACGGCCTGGCGACGGTCTAGCGCACGCGGCGTCCGCTGTCGTCGACCACGACTTCGCCGTCTTCCTTGGTGAACGCGGCGCGCTGCGGCTGGTCAAGAATGTCCAGCACCAGTTCCGATGGCCGGCACAGCCGCACGCCCGCAGCGGTGACGACAAAGGGCCGGTTGATGAGGATGGGGTTTTCAAGCATGGCATCGATCAGCGCCGCGTCGGACAGCGATTCGTCATTCAGGCCCAGCGCTTGGTACGCCGATTCCTTCTGGCGGATCGCGTCTCGTACCGACAGCCCGGCGCGGGAAATCAGATCGACCAGCGTTGCGCGATCCGGCGGCGTCTTCAAATATTCGATGACTTGCGGCTCGATGCCGGCGTTGCGAATCAGCGCCAGGGTGTTGCGCGAGGTGCCGCACTTGGGGTTGTGATAGATGGTGACGGGGTTCATGGTGTCCTGTGAGGTTCGGTTAAGTCGTGCGACTTGGCGCACGCCACGCCACTGCAACATTCGGCGGTCAGGTAATCAACCAGTCCGAACATCAGGGTGGTGTTGGCGCGATAGCGCAAGTAGCGTCCTTCCTGTTCGACGGTCAGCAAACGCGATTGCGTCAGCGCCTTCAGGTGAAAAGACAGGTTGGTCGGGGGCAAGTCAAGTTCCGCCGCGATCTGGCCAGCCACGCAGCCGTCGGGCGCCGCGCGCACCAACAGGCGAAAGATGTCCAGCCGGACACCGGAGGCCAGCGATTCGAAGACAGTGACGGCGGTGGTTTTATCCATTCGCGGATACTACAACAATTGTTGAAGTATCGGAATGTGGAGGGTGGCGGTGTGCGTTTACGGGGTGGAACTCAAAACCGGGTGAACTTCTTACTTTACATAATACACATTATGCGCATTACGCCAAGGCGGCAGGGTTCGGCGAGACCTGCCGTCTTAGATCAAGGTTTCAACATCCGTTCAGCCTCTTTAGACAAGTCGACGCCGCCCCCCTCGCTTTTTTGTTCGCCCCAGCTATATGCGCTACCGCCCGTGGACAACGCCATGCAGACGTCCAGCTTTTCCAACCCGGTCAAGTCCACCAGGTTGATCCGTAGCCGCGGCTTCTCGCGGTGTATTTCTTTCGCCGTGGCACACACGTCCTCTCCGCAAGAATCATCGCCACCCGCGAACACAAAAATCAATCCATCTCGTTCCTTGCCATCCATTTCCGCCGCAGCCGCTCGCAGACTGGCGCCCAAGGGAGCGTTGCCCTCGTTCCTGGCTTGCCGTACGAGTGCCAGCAACTCGCCGCGCCTGCTGGCTTCAAATGCTCCATGGCCCGCGTCCGCTACACATTTTTTGCCGGCGTACCGCACAAGACGTGTTTCGGTCGCCGGTGGCAGCACACCGATGATTCGCTCGATTTCCCGCTTGGCCAGTTCCTTGCGCGGGGTCGAACTCAAACCGGTCCGGCGCGTCATGGCGGCGGACGTATCCAGCACAAAGGCGACCTGCGTCGGCCATTGTTGCGGGGGTTCGGGTGTCGGCTCCGGCTCTGGCTCGGGCTTCGCTACCTCCATAGCCACTGGCTTGGCTACCGGAACCACGGGAACCCTTGCTCGAATCATGAACCACCACCAAAGCAATGCCAGCAATAGCACCAGTGCCAGCAGTGCGATCAACCCGAGCCACACCCATCGCCGCATCGGGTTTGTCGGCGGGCTTGACGCGGGTTCGGCGGCCACAGGCGTTTTGTTTGGCCACCACGTCATCAACAGCCGACCTTCAACGCTATACATCGTCGCCGGCTCGGCGGGCGTCAGCAATCCGCGCAGCAATTCGGCCTGCGGTTGCATGCCACGAGACTCCAGCGTATGGGCCAGGCTGCCAAGCTGGGTTAGGTGTTGTGCATGCCGTTGCAACAGAGCGCTCTGCTCTTGCTCCGATAACTGCGCGAACGGCGTCACTTGCCCCTGCTGTGTCGTCCACCACTCAATGGCCCCGTCGCGACCCGGTTTGGGAATGGCATAGACCTGGGCAACACTAGGCGGAAAATGCCGCTCGATGATTGCCACGCGCTCGTCGAAGCCGCGTACGAGGTGCTCTGAAGTTGAACCACTGGGATTTATATCCCGCTTAAATCGCTGCACAGTTTTGGTCTGATAATAGATTCGGCCGATGAGGCGATGTCTCGCTCATCGGCTCCCGCCCTAGGGGGCTTGCAGAACGCTGGTGCGCATGCGCTTTACCATCTGTTCCAGTTCTTGAACCTTGCGTTGACGCGCCGCGATCTCTTGGCTGCTCTCATCATGCGCGATGGGTTGGGCCTGCAACGCCGCGAGATCTTTCTCCGCCAATTGCAGTTGCACGTTTAGCCGAGCATTCGAGCCGCTTTGTTGTCGAACCCGGTCAAGCAGTTTGCGGGTGGTCGCCACGACGTTGTCACGCGCCCTCTCCTGCTCTTTAACGGACTGTCCGATCGATGCGCGCTGAGCCTCCAATGCGCTCAGAGAATCGCGGAACATCGCATTTTCCGCCTGCGCGGAAGTCAGCCGTGCTTCCTTGTCGTCCACCGTTTTCCGGTATCCGCCCGATCCGTCGCATTGCATCTTTTGAATGATGCTCACGTCACGGTCATTGGGATCGCAGGCGCCGGGCGGCAAGGCCGCGCAGCCGGCGAGCCCCATTAGCATCAATGGGAAAAGCAAACGCAGGTTCATACCGTTTTGCCCCAGTCAAGCGAATCACGCTGCGTCGTCAAGGTACCCATGGCGCCGTGCAGCTTGTCCGCCTCGACTTGCAGCTTTTCAATCTGGGCATCGAGCTTTTTGATATCCACCTGTGACCCCGCTTTCGTGGATACCGAGGCTTCTCGATAACTGCCAATCTTGTTATCGATGTTCTCCTGTTCTTGCTTGATGCGCGCAATGTCGGCGTCGATATCACGCAATTTCTTGCGCGCGACCGTTTGGTCGATCGTCCCCTGTGCGACGTCAAGCCGCAACTGTTCAATCTTTTGCGTGTCCGTTTCAATCACGGCCTGAAGCGTCTGAGACCGTTGCTGAAGCTTGGCGGTGTCCTTCTCCACATCTTGCGTGATGGCGTCAAGCATTGCGCCTGTGGATTTGTACTGACTGCGGCGGTAATCCAGGTAGTAGTTCGTGCCCATGGCAATACCGCAAGCGCCGATGCCCGCGATCACCGCGCACATTGCCTTCTTGTTGGCAGGCGCGGCGAGCAGGCACGCCGTCACACCGACTGCCGCCGCGCCCGCGCACGCGCCAAAGCCCGAGCGACTAAAAAACTCGGCGTCGTTACCTTCCGTCAGCCGGGGATCCAACTGCGCACCGCTCAACATAGAGCTCCCCGTGCTTGCACAACCGCTGATTGCCAGCGTGGCAACGACCAACCACGCGATAGATGCGCGACGCAAACCCTTCCCAAATGCCCGCATGAACTTCTCCTTTTCTTAGTTTTTGATGGCTGCGATGCAAGTCGGCAACCAGTTTTCCTTGTCCACTTTCCAAGACTTCAAATAAACCTGCTGATGCGTCCAGTACACGTTCAGGAACGGCTCCAGACCTTTAAGTTTCTCGTTTTGCTCAAGCATCTTTTTCACCACTGGCACTTGCTTGGCGATGTTTTCCTTGCCATACAGCGTCGCGGCGTCAACCAAACTGCTTGCGTAGTACTGATTTGTCTGCGCAAGCTCATAACGCCGCTTGTCGATGTTGGCTTTGTAGGTTGTGCACTCCGCCGCGTCAGGCGACGCTTGGCAAAGATCGTCGTACGTCTTCTGGACGTAATTGACATAGCGGCCGTCGTCCCGCAATTTGGTACATAGAAACGCGCCCAGATTCAAGCTTGCGCGGATTGCCTGATCGCGGGCCTCTTCCTGTTTGAGGTTGCTGGCCCTCAGCTTTCCTTCAAGATCCTTAAGCTGCTCTTTGAGTTTGCGGTCCTCGACTTTGCCGGCAAGGTCTCCAAGCTCCTGCACGGCGCTTTTGCCTTTGCCCGTAGCGTCGGCGGAAACATTGCCGCTACCCAGGGACTTCCACCCGTCCTCAAGCTGCTGAATCCTTTCTCTGGACGTCAGTTCCGGCGCGGCGATAACCCAACGCACGCCTAACGTGTTGTCTTTCTGCTCGCCTTCTTCGCTGTAATAGCGCCCCTCGCGCCGTGCGGCGGAGCGGATGCCCTCTTCAGCCTTGCGGAAGTCACCGCCGCGAACAACGAATGCGCCTGTGCCGCCGTGCTGCCGGTCCAGCTTGTTCAGCCGGAACGGGTCCTGGGTCATTTCCGCGGCATTGCCCAGCATGTCGTGTAGGCCGAGAGGATTGGGCTTCAACAATCCGATCTGCTGGAGCTTTCCATTGGACGATTGCGCGCCCGCATACCATTCATAACCCCCCAGGCCATCCGGCATCGGATAGCGGGTTTCGACATAAGCGGCGGGGTCCACGTTCACGCCACCCCGAGCCGCGAATTCCCACTCGACTTCGGTAGGTAAGCGAACGAATCCACTAATGTGGTCCTCTTTGGGCAACGCGTCCTTTTTCTCGGTGCGCAGCCAGAGGTTGTACAAGTGGGCCGCGTGCACCGCATCGAACCAACTGATATGGGTCACGGGGATCATTCCGGCTCTCGCGGGCGCGGCACAGGCCTTGTCAGTCCCGCCGACAAGCGTCAGCAACGCGCCGTATTGCTGCGTGCTCAACTCGTATTTGGCGATCAGGTAATAGCGCGCAGCGTTCTTCGCTTTCGTATCAGTGAAGCTGCCGGCGATGTGCGCCAACCGGCGTTGCTCCACGAAGGCAAATGTCTCGGTTTCCTGCCCCACGGAAATAGGCAGGTCGTCCAATGGCCCGGCTGCCGGCACGATGACCTTGCGAAATACGATTGCGCCATCGCACGGCAGCGGTAGGACAATGTCGCCTTCCTGCGGCTTCGGGTTGTAGTAGCGCTCTTCCCACTGGGATGCGGACTGCGCCGTCCCCGCAAACGAAAACGCAAACAGTGCAACGAAGACAATCCAATTAGATTTCACGCAAACTCTCCGCGGGTTGAATGCGCCGCGCGCTCATCGCGCCCCAAAGGGAGGCCAGGATCGCGACCGCAAGCGTCAAGGAAAATGCCGCCATGACATGGGCCGGGGTTACTTGCGCGGCAAAGCCACCGGTGTCCACGCTTGAACCCAGCAACTGGTTAAAAACCCGGCTGACGGCGGCATAGACGCCGATGCCTATCAGAAATGCGATGGCGGTCAACGCCAACGCCTGAATAACGATGTATGTGGTGATCGCCGCGCCGTTCATGCCGATCAGCCGCAACGTCGCAATTTCACGGCGTTTACGACGGACATTGGCCAGGAACGCGCCAACCAGCGACATCAGACAACCGAATATCGAGGTGCCGGCGATCACGCCGAACACGGTGGACAGCAAGTGATCGATCGCCTTCACGTTGCGTATGTCCGCCAGGCGGCTTGCCGTTTCTATGCGTTGACCATTAAGCACCGCCTCCAAGGCCTGGACAGAATCAATGTCCCGCGCGTACACGCGCGCCTTTGCATAACGACGTTTGGCGCCGGTAATTGGCTGCCCGTCCGCTTCGTCTTTGGCCAGCCCCGGAACGGCATAGCCGTCCCGGTACCACTCCATGTCCTGAAGCAACGCCAATCGCACGAACCCCGCGGGCCGGGGATAGGCTTCGGCTGCCAGCACCGCGTACACGGTCACGACAAGAATCCCGTGCTGGTCCTGCCCGTCCAGCCGGCGCGCGACCTTCATGCGAACGGCGTCGCCGGGTCCGACCTGGAGCTTTTTCGCCGCCTGGGCACTTAGCACCACCGCCCTGCCCTCCAGCCCCGAGACGTCCATACCGGCCAGTATCGGGTCGCCTTGCCCGGTGGGCACAATTTCCGCTCCATCCACGAACTGCGAGCCGCTGACATATAAATCCGCTTGCGTATTCAGTGACCTGGTAAGGCCAACGACAAAGCCGGCCTCGGGCCGCCGTGCCAACGTTTCCAGCCATGCGTCGTCATAGCTTCCGCTGCTCAACATGCGTACCTCCAGATTGCGGGGGTCGCTCACGAGTTGGGCTTGAAGCGCGCTTACGACGCCGTGCTTTAGCCCGAACAACAGCAGCAGCGGAGCAATAACCGCCACCAGGGACGTCACCATGCATAGCGAAACCAGCCAGTCGTGCTTCAGGTCGGCGCAAGACAGGCCGGCAATGTGGCGAAGCTTCATTGCCGGCCCTCGTCCAGCACGAATTCGCTTCTGCCAGGCTCGAGTACGGGCCGCATGCTGGGCAAGCCGAACTCGCGCACCAGGCTCCAGTCGTGCGAGACGATGACGGTTGCCATCCCCGCACTGCGCGCGAGCTCGATAAGCAGACCGAAAAGGCGGCGGGCATTGTCGGGATCCAGCGCGGAGGTGGGCTCATCGGCCAGCAATAGTCGCGGACGATGCGCTAGCGCGCGGACGACTGCTACCCGCTGTCGCTCTCCAATGGACAAGGCGGCGGGCTTCTTCCCGAGCAGATGCGCCAGGCTCAATGTATCGATCGCGAAGCCAAGTTCATCGTCCATCCCCGGCAAACCCAACAAACGGCGGGGCAACATAATGTTCTCGAAGGCGGTCAGATAAGGCAGCAGGCCACCCGATTGGAGGACAAAGCCCAATCGCACCGATCGCACAGCGGCCAGTTCCCGATCGTGTCTTCGTTGCAGCAGCGGCGTGACATCGATGTCCGCGCCCAACACATATCGGCCGATATGCGCGGGCGACAGCAGCAGGCCAATGCCCTCGAGCAAGGTGCTCTTTCCGCAACCGCTGTTTCCAACGACGGCAAGAACGTCTCCCGCATTCAAGCGTAAGGCTGGCAGGTCGACTCGATACGCGTTCGGACCAATACCTCGAATCAGCCGCAGATCCTCGATGTGAAGCATCACAACAGGCTCAAGGCATCATTTCCAATGGCACGGGATACACATGATCCCGTTGGTCGCTGTCTTTGGCCAACGCCACCCAGCGATCCACATCCGCGTTGTACAACTGATAGTGCTTTAACTTGACGTTCAAGTTGCGGATGAACTTCTCTTGCGCCAGACCATCCATGCTCTTCCAGGTTTCCTCATCCAGGTTAAGCACTTCACTTTGGTACGGCAGGCCTTCGAGGTATTCCGCGACGAAGCCCATTTCGGACAGTTTCTTATCCGACTGCTTGAGCTGATTGGGGTCGGCCCCCATGGTGGCCGCAACCGCCCGCAACTGATTGAACATATCAGCGGGCGATATCAGACCTTGATTGGCGGCGTCCACAATCTTACGCATGACGTCGTTCAAGTCGCTTAACTGGCCTTTCGTCAGCAAGACCCGAACGTCGGTCGTTGGGACGTTTTGTTTAATCAGATCGCGGTCGCTGATCCACGCCTGGAATACCGGAGGAACGCGGGCCCCGATTTTCTCGCCAAGATAAGCCAATTTCATCGCGTTGCCGACGAGCTCTGCCTCGTCTTTCATTTTCTCGTCTGCGTTCACCGGCTTACGGCCCGGATCGCTGGCGTTGGCGGCGCTGCCCACTGCGTCTTCACCCATATAGGCTGACTTGACCTGCATCGTGATGGCGCTGGCCAGCATGTCTACCTTCTTGCCGAACTCGTCCACATCGCCAGCGTTCACGGGGTAATAGAGCGAGACGTTCGTGCCGCCATATGTAGACAGGTTGCGGTATTGCGCCTCTGCGTGCGCATGGTTCTTTACGCCTGCCGGCGTTTTCAGGTGCAACGTGTAGATCGCCACGCCTGGCTTGGAGGCTTCAAGTCGAACCTGACTGGCATCCAGGCCGGTGGAGGACAGCTTGTTGTCGGCTTCGATCGCTCCGGCGTCCGTTATCAGGACGACATATCGCGCACCAAAATTTCGCCAATCTACGCTGTTGATGGCGTCCATGACGCCCGCGTACGCGTCTTCATCAAACAGGCTGCTGGACACCTTGGCTTGTGTCAGCCCTGATACCTTGTTCAGAAAGTCCGCACCGCTTTGGACCTTGTTGGGGTCCGCATAGACCTTGCTGACGTACTCAAGCCCCGGGACGGCCTTCACGTTCGATCGAAAGGCCACCAAGCCAAATTTGACGCGATCGCCCAGCTTTTCATGATCGATCTGTGCGTAGACTCGCTTTACGGCTTCCCGCGTCCGATCAATGTAGGGGTTCATCGAAATGCTGGAATCCACGACAAAGACCACCGCCGCGGAAAACTCCTTGATTTGATTCACTCGCTGCTCGGCAGTCGAAGCCTCCCCTGCAACCGAGGCGGCGGCGGGCGCGGCCATGCTGACCGATGCAACATTCAGGACCCGGGTGCGGAAGCCCTGCTCCGTCATAACCTCTTCGCCGCTCAGAATTGGCAAAAGATAGAAGTTCTTTTGCATATCCACGAACAGCTCTGGCTCCTGTGCCACGATGCCGTCCGCCTTGCCGTTGAGCTTCAACTGGTGCCTTGCTGGTGCAATCTTGTCGACAGGGTCAATCGCGTTCAGGACAGCGTCCAGGCCGCTTCGATCTTTGAAAAACAGCGTACGCTCACGCCCTGCCGGATTGGTGAAGGCCAATGACAGCTGCATGTTCCAATCCACGGTGCACGACTTTTCAACCCACCCAGCGGTCTTGCCGTACGAGTCCGGCCCAACGTTGAGCCATTTGACGTTGGCAACGTCCTGCACGGCGTAGACATAGAAACGGGTGAACGCAGGCTGTAAATTGCCCGATGCCGCCCCAGGGCTTGCACGCAATTGACAGCCCGGCGTCGTAAGGACGCGCTGATACAACGTCTTTTTCCCTTCTTGTAGCAAGGGTGCGGCCGCCATCGCGACGGACGTGGCGCCCAGTAGTGCGCATCCGAGCGACAAGGCAGCGAATAGTTGTTTAACAGGGGTGGGCAGCGTAGGCATCTGGCGACTCGTCATACGGAACACGTATCAGTTGGGCAAGGATTGCAGGCTGGCGAGCGCCCCGGCTTGTTTCGGATCGCGCTCCAATACGGCTTCATACCAATAACGCGCAGTGGCCGCTTCGGCCTTGAAACAAGTGTTCTTGGATGATGCCGGGTCATATTCGGCGGCGTACGCCAGCGCGATGGTGATATCGCCAGCGTTCGCGCGATTCGCATACAGCCGTTGCGCAATCTCGCACTGTCCCGAATCGCGCGCTGCCCGAATTACCTTAAGCAACGCCTCGGAATCCTTGACGTCGCGCACGCACGCCTGCACAAAACCCATCTTGTCCGCGCTTGCATCGGCCAGCGACGCAACGGTACAACCCGCAGGCGGCAAGGCCGCAGGAGCGGATGCCGATGACGGTTGCGGATCGGCGTCAACGGACCTGTCCTTCCAAAGGAAATAGTAGGCGGCGATACCTGCAGCCACCAGCAATCCGGCCAGACCCAGTGCAAGCGCCAATGTGCGACGTCCCTGCCCGGACGCATGCCTGGAATTGATTTCCGGGGCTGGCTCCGGCTTCGGCTCCTGCTCGATGGCGGCTTGCGGTTCGACGGGTTCCTGAACAGCGGCAGCGGCCAGCTGGCTGCTGCTGCCCACGGTGGGCGCCGCCCCGGCGGCGGCGCCAGGCAGTACATCCGGTTCAATTCGAAATGCGTACTGAACGGCCGCCCCACCTGCCACACGCAGGAACCCGCGGCAACGCGGCCCTTGGGTGCCCGCCAGCAACGGGTCGACGAATTCGGGTCCCACTGGCATGACCAGCGTCTGCGCACGCAGGCTCGCACCTTGCAAGCGGATCCACTGCTCGTCGCCGACCCATTGCCGATTGACGACGTCAAGGTGCGCCGCCCCTTCGCTGCGTCGTACCGACAGTTCGACATGCTCGGCGCCCTGCTCCCAAGGAGTGACATGCAGTTCAGCGCGCCCGGGCGATACCGCCTTCAGAAGAATAATTGTCATCGAATTGCACTACGCCTCTCGGACGTTGGCAAGAATGCGTGCCAACGCCTGGTTCTGTTCAAGATTGATTTCGCTACCCGCCGTATGGCCTGCGTTATGCAGCACAACGTCTTGCAGACCGGTTAACCAATAACCAACGTAATCCGCGTTGGTATCGAGCGGTACTTCGTGCAAGTCCGGCAGGCCGGCTGAGTCTAGGCTCGTAGTGCGGGCGAAGAGCTTGTGCTTGTTGACGATGCTGACAGGTCTTTTCTCGAACTCGACATTCAAAAATCCCAACCAGGCAACAAAGTCGTTAAGACCCAGCTGCGCGCGCAGCACTTGCCGCATCACCAAGTGCTCGCGCTTGGAGCTGCTGTCCTGACGCGCGGTCAGGCGCCCTTCGATCATTGCTTGCAAATTGACGCGGTTGGCGGTGGTAATCAATTCATCCACCAAGATCTGCGCCACTTCCCGTTTGACGCCCATGGCGTCAAGCAGGCGTTTTCGCTCAGGCAGATCACGCAGGTGCGCCACCCAGCGTTGAAAAACCGCCTCGGCGTACAAATGATCGGCCGTCCTCAGCGTCAATTTGATAGAAGAGTTGGCCCCCGACTCCGCTTGCGTAACGGTGTCTGGCTTCGCAAATGGGTTGTGCTCGGCGGTATCTTCGAATGCAAATGGGTTGACTTCTTCCGCGTCGTCACACGCCTGCGAATCTTGCGCCGTCGGCTTGGGCGCTTGCGCGTGCAAACCGTTCAAATAGAGTTCACGCAGGTCTTCCTGCGATAGTTCCATGGCTTGCATCAGAATCGGGATCCATCGACGGCTGGCGTAGAGCGCCTGCGCCAATTGCTGACCTAGTTTCCGCTTCTTTTCGACGTCGTCCCCGTCGATGTCCTGGTGATAGCTGGCCAGCCGCGCCAAGGCGCTGCCCCTGCCCTCAAGTTCATCATGCAATTGCTGGCGCAAGCGCCCCAATTTGAATTCCAGATCGGCGATCCCTTTGATCCCCGCCGCCAGCCGGTTCATGCCGCCGTCGTTCTCCGTCATGACCGCGTCCCAGGCCAGCCTGGGGTCTGCGATACGGCGTCGAATGTCCGGGTGATCGCAAAAGCTCTCGCCCAGTCGTTCCAAGGCCTGGCGCTTATCCGGATCGATCTGCTCTTTTCCCTTGCCCAGCTTTTTGACAAAGGAGCTGTCCATGCCGGGCTTGCGCACGAGGTAGACGTTATTGAACTGCACGCCACCGGACCAATCCTTCATGAACGGCAGATTGCCAAAGCGCTCTTCCATTGCGCCGCGCAGCATGCCCGCCCACCCCTCGTCAATCTGGGAACCCCCTTCGTGGGTCAGCATCGCCTGGAGGCGCATGTCGAACATGGTCAGGGCCCAGAACAGGCCGCAGGCCCGTTCGCTTCGCGATTGCGCGGTCTCGCCTTGGGTACATTCCACCCAGCGCTCAAGTACTTGCGCGGTTTCGCTGACCTCGCCCTGCTTGTACGAGCAAACCACGAGGCCGTTCATGGCCTGCGTGATGGTGTAGTTCTCAAACAAATAGGCAACCTTCCCGCGCAGCAGCATTTGGCCGACAGGGTTGCCTTCAGAGGAGATCTCCGATAATTCGCGCGCCTTGTATCGCCCGCGGTAACCCGGAAAGTCCAATAGGTCGACCGATGACACTCGTGGCTCGGACTCCGTTTCGACCAGCGGGAAAATAAGCTCCACGGTCAATACGGCCAGATGCGAAATCAGGAGTTCTGTCGGGGCGCCCAGCTTTCCATCTACGACGGGACGGACAGCGAGGTTTTTGTCCCGTTCCGAGCCTTGCCGCAACAAGACGTCCACCGACATGATGCTGTCGCGGCCATACTGCAGCTCGTCTCCTTCCCGAGTTGCCAGCGCCGACAGCGGCAAGTAGGCCGTCTCTGCATTTTTCAGTTTTCCCAAGCTGGCCGCGACGGCCGCATACATCTGCGTGAATTCAGGCAGTTCTCCCCACAACACGGAAAACAATTGAGCGCGCTCGTCCGGTGAGAGATGCGGCGCCAGCTTCATTGCGTGCTGCCAGTACCCATTCTCCAATAGCCGCAGCGGCTTTGCGAAGGACGCGCGTGCGTAATCCCATAGCGACACCACGTCGTCGGCATTGACGCCGCGTTGTATCGCCCCGCCGTCCCTTCCGTGGAACCGGGCCAGCATCTGTTCTATACGGGCTTCATCGAGCCGATATTCCACGCGGTGCTGGTCGAAATCGTTGAACCAGGAATTGCTCAGGATCTTGGCAAGGTCAATCTCGCGAAACAGGCGCACTTCAACCGGATACGCATCATCTTCCGAAGGCTGCGCATTGCGGGTAAAGCGCGTCACCAAGCCCGTCGCCTCCTTGCCCGTTCCGGGGGGATTGATGTGCGTGATGAAGTTGACCAGTTGGCCGCCGTAGTCGGCTTCGAATTGACCACGCTGATCGGCACCAAGCGCAGATATCAAGTACGACTTTCCCGCCTGGGACTCACCGAAAAATCCGATGGTCATGGGCGACTGCGCCGCGCGCATAAGGTCGCGGCTTTTA
>Ga0308170_10003308_pt1 | contig 13240 bp, 13 predicted proteins | sample PhyBR2_2_FD_202136 | JGI IMG/M metagenome (GOLD analysis project Ga0308170, IMG submission 202136) | Phyllosphere microbial communities from UC Gill Tract Community Farm, Albany, California, United States - DLSLSB.R2 | ecosystem: Host-associated > Plants > Phyllosphere > Unclassified | place... | reverse complement strand
GTGACGCGAACGGCAAGGCGACCGGCGTGCTGGTCGACGCCGCCAAGGAGCTGGTGGTCAAGGTCCTGCCGACCCAGACCGAAGCCGAGGGCCGCAAGGTACTCGACCGCGCACTGGCCGAGATGGCACGCGTGGGCCTGACCGGCGCCCATGACGCCGGCCTGGGCGTGGCGGAAGACCGCCTGTACCGCGCCTATGCAGATCAGGGGAAACTGACGGCGCGCATCTACGGCATGATCGGCGGCACCCAGGGCGATTTCGACGTGCTGGCGAAGAATGGTCCCCTTAAAGCCTATGGCAAGGACATGTACGCGTTGCGTGCCGTGAAACTGTATTCGGACGGGGCGCTGGGCAGCCGCGGCGCGGCCCTGATCGAGCCCTACAGCGATGAGCCGCATTCGCACGGCCTGCTGTTCCACACGACGGCCGAGATGGACGCGATGATGAAAAAGGCGATGGCGCGCGGCTACCAGGTCAACGTGCACGCGATCGGCGACGCCGGCAACCATCAAATCCTCGACATCTACCAGAAGGAAGTGGCGGCAACCAAAAGCGCGGCCCAGCGCCACCGCATCGAGCACGCCCAGGTGGTGACCCAGGACGACATCAAGCGCTTCAAGACGCTGGGCATCATCCCGTCGATGCAGCCGACCCACGCCACCTCGGATAAAAACATGGCGGAAAGCCGCGTCGGCCCCGAGCGCATCAAGGGCGCCTACGCCTGGCGCACTTTCCTGCAGCAGGGTTCGCGCATCGCCTGCGGTTCCGATTTCCCGGTCGAGTCGCCGAACCCGTTCTTCGGCATCCATGCGGCCGTCACGCGCCAGGACGCATCGGGCCAGCCAATTGCCGGCTGGTATCCGAACCAGGCGATGTCGCTCAAGGAAGCCTTCCGCTGCTTCACGCTTGACGCAGCCTATGCGGGCCACGCCGAAAACAGCTTAGGCTCGCTGGAGCCTGGAAAATGGGCCGACTTCATCGTGGTCGACCAGGACTTGTTCAAGGTGTCGACCTACGATATCTACAAGACGGCGGTGCTGCAGACCTGGGTTGGCGGCAAGGCGGTGTATCAAAAGTAGGGTGGGCACCCCGTGCCCACGCGGAATGATGCGCGGTGTTGCCCGGCACCACAGCCCGCCACGTCAGCGATTGGCTAGCGGTGACCGTGCAGACACGCGGCTTTCGGTGGCGGCGGATGACGCTAACACGACGCGGCGTTCCGCGTGGGCACGGGTGCCCCACCTGCGGGGCGGCACCGGCAGGTTGACAAAATGGATTGACGAGCTTGTATAGACAACTTAGACTTCGAGCATGCCGAGGCGGGCGGTCAGCGTTCGCCCTTTCCCACACCAGGAGCTGCCATGACCCAAGAATCGTCCCGAGTTGATGTCGATCCGCGCTTCGATCCGACGCGCACCATCCGCGCCCCGCGCGGCACCGAACTGAGCTGCAAGAGCTGGCTGACCGAAGCCGCCTACCGCATGCTGCAGAACAATCTCGACGCGGAGGTGGCCGAAGACCCGCAGCGCCTTGTCGTGTATGGCGGCATCGGCCGCGCCGCGCGCAACTGGGAGTGCTACGACCAGATCCTGGCCACGCTGCGCACCCTGGAGGACGACCAGACCCTCTTGATCCAGTCCGGCAAGCCGGTCGGCGTATTCCAGACCCACGAAAACGCCCCGCGCGTGCTGCTGGCGAACTCGAACCTGGTGCCGAAATGGGCCAACTGGGAGCATTTCAACGAACTCGATCGCAAGGGCCTGTTTATGTACGGCCAGATGACGGCCGGCAGCTGGATTTATATCGGCACCCAAGGCATCGTGCAGGGCACCTACGAAACTTTCGCCGAAGCCGGCCGCCAGCATTTCAAGGGCGACTGGGGCGGGCGCTGGATCCTGACCGCGGGCCTGGGCGGCATGGGCGGCGCGCAGCCGCTGGCGGCCACCTTCGCCGGCGCCGTCTCGCTGACGGTCGAATGCCAGCAAAGCAGCATCGATTTCCGCCTGCGCACGCGCTACCTCGACAAGCAGGCGAAGGACATCGACGACGCGCTCGCCCTGATCAAGCACCACACCGCACAACGCGAGGCGGTCTCGATCGGCCTGCTCGGCAATGCCGCCGACGTGCTGCCGGAACTGGTGCGCCGCGCCCGCGCCGGCGGCCTGGTGCCGGACATGGTGACCGACCAGACCTCCGCCCACGACCTGATCCACGGCTACCTGCCGCAGGGCTGGACGGTCGAGGAGTGGAAGGCGGCGCAAGCCGACCCGGCGCAGCACGCGCGCCTGAAAGCCGCTGCTTCTGCCTCCTGCGCGGTGCACGTACAAGCCATCCTCGACTTCAAGGCGCTCGGTTCGCACGCGGTCGACTACGGCAACAACATCCGGCAAGTGGCGCTGGACGAAGGTGTCGAGCGGGCGTTTGATTTCCCCGGTTTCGTGCCCGCCTATATCCGCCCGCAGTTCTGCGAAGGGCGGGGGCCCTTCCGCTGGGTGGCGCTGTCGGGCGACCCGGAAGACATCTATAAAACGGACGCCAAGATCAAGGAGCTGTTCCCGCAGCACGCGCAGGTGCACCGCTGGCTCGACATGGCGCGCGAACGCATCGCCTTCCAGGGCCTGCCGGCGCGCATCTGCTGGCTGGGACTGGGCGAACGCCATATCGCCGGCCTGGCTTTCAACGAGATGGTGCGCACCGGCGAACTGAAGGCGCCGATCGTGATCGGGCGCGACCACCTCGACACGGGCTCCGTCGCCAGCCCGAACCGCGAGACCGAGAGCATGCGCGACGGGACCGACGCGGTGTCCGACTGGCCGCTGCTGAACGCATTACTGAACACCGCCGGCGGCGCGACCTGGGTGTCCTTGCACCACGGCGGCGGCGTCGGCATGGGTTACTCCCAGCATTCCGGCGTCGTCATCGTGGCCGACGGCACCGAGGCTGCCGCCAAACGCCTGGCGCGCGTGCTGGTCAACGACAGCGGCTCGGGCGTGATGCGCCACGCCGACGCCGGCTACGAATCCGCCATCGCCTGTGCCAAGCGCACCGGCCTGAATCTCCCGATGATCAAGTAATAAGGCAGCACACCATGAAACACGAAGCACACCACGGCTGGACCCTGAACCCCGGCGCCATGACGCTGTCCGACCTGCGCGCCGTCTGGGCGAGCCACTTCCCGATTGCGCTGGCGCCAAGCGCCGCCGCGCCGATCGCGGCGTCGGCCGCACTCGTCAAAACCATCGTCGACAAGGGCGATCCAGCCTACGGCATCAACACCGGTTTCGGCATCCTGGCCAAGGCCCACATCCCGAACGAGCAGCTGGAACAGCTGCAGCGCAACCTGATCCTGTCGCACGCGGTCGGCACCGGAGAATTGCTGTCGGACGCCGTCGTGCGCCTGATCCTGCTGACCAAGATCGGCAGCCTGGCGCGCGGCTATTCCGGCGTGCGCCCGCTGATCATCGACACCCTGATCGCGCTCTACAACGCCGGCGTGATGCCCGCCATCCCGGCGCAGGGTTCGGTCGGCGCCTCGGGCGACCTGGCGCCGCTGGCGCACATGACCCTCGCCATGCTCGGCGTCGGTCCGGTGCGTTACAAGGGTCAGGTCATGGACGCCACCGAAGCGCTGGCGGCAGCCGGCATCGAGCCGGTCACGCTGGCTGCGAAAGAAGGCCTGGCACTGATCAACGGCACGCAAGTGTCGACCGCACTCGCCTTGCATGGTCTCTTCATGGCCGAACGCCTGGTCGAAGCGGCCATGGTCACCGGCGCGTTGTCGGTCGACGCCGCGCGCGGCAGCGATGCGCCCTTCGACGCCCGCATCCACGCGGTACGCGGCCAGCCGGGGCAGATCGCCGCCGCCGCCATCTACCGCGAACTGGTCAAAGGCAGCGCGATCCGCGCCTCGCACCTGGTCGGCGACGAACGGGTGCAGGACCCGTACAGCCTGCGCTGCCAGCCGCAGGTGATGGGCGCGGTGATGGACCTGGTCGCCAACGCCAGCCGCACCTTGCTGATCGAAGCGAACGCCGTCACCGACAACCCGCTGCTGTTCCCCGACGACGGTGCGATCGTCTCGGGCGGTAACTTCCACGCCGAGCCGGTCGCTTTTGCGGCCGACACGCTGGCCCTCGCCATTGCCGAAATCGGCGCGCTGGCCGAGCGCCGCATCGCGCTGCTGATCGACGCGAATTTGTCCGGCCTGCCGGCCTTCCTCGTGCGCGAGCCGGGCCTGAATTCGGGCTTCATGATCGCCCACGTGACGGCGGCCGCGCTGGCCTCGGAGAATAAATCGCTGGCCCATCCGGCCAGTGTCGACAGCCTGCCGACCTCTGCCAACCAGGAAGACCACGTCAGCATGGCCACCTTCGCGGCGCGCCGCCTCGACCAGATGGCGCACAATACGGCGGTTATTGTCGGGATCGAGCTGCTGGCGGCGGGGCAGGGGATCGAGTTCCATCGTCCTTTGGCCAGCTCTGAACACCTCGAGCACGTGCACGCGCAGCTGCGCAAGCGCGTGGCGCCTTTTGATGCCGACCGCTTCTTCGCGCCCGATATCGAGGCGGCGCGCCAGATGGTGATCACGGGCGAGCTGTCGGCATCTTGCAAGGAACTGTTCGCGGTACTGCACCCATAAATCAAACAGGAGTCGTAATGGATTTCCGTTTCAAGGCAGGCGATGCACCAATGCTGCTGTCGATGCCCCATGTGGGCACCGACATTCCCGACGAGGTGGCCGCGCACCTGGCGCCCTGCGCGCTGGCGAAAGCGGACACCGACTGGCACCTGGCCGAACTGTACGAAAGCGCCGGCCGCCTCGGCATCTCGACCCTGGCTGCGCGCTGGTCGCGCTATGTCATCGACCTGAATCGTCCGCCCGAAAACACGAATTTGTACCCGGGCCTCGACACGACCGGCCTCTGTCCGCTCGATACCTTCGGCCGCGAAAGCCTGTACCAGGAGGGCCGCCTGCCCGACCAGGCCGAGGTGGCACGCCGCCTGGAGCGCTACTGGCGTCCGTACCACCAGCAGCTGCGCGCGGAACTGGCGCGCCTGCTCGCGCTGCATGGGCGCGTGGTGCTGTGGGATGCGCATTCGATCGCCTCGCAGGTGCCGCGCTTTTTCGAGGGGCGTTTGCCGGACCTGAATTTCGGCACCGCCGAGGGCAAGTCCTGCGATCCGGGCCTGGAGAATGCGGTCATCGGCGTCGCGCGGGCGCAGGAGCGTTTTTCGATTGCCGTCAATGGCCGCTTCAAGGGCGGCCATATCACCCGTTTCTACGGCCAGCCGCGTGAAGGCATCCACGCGATCCAGCTCGAGATGTGCCAGTGCCTGTACATGGACGAAGCGCCGCCCTTCGCCTACCGGCCCGAGGTCGCGGCCGGGGTCCAGCCGCTGCTGGCCGACATGATGGGGGCCGCACTCGACTGGGTGCGCGCATGAACGCCCTGTTCGCGCGCCACGCGCTGCTGCCCGAGGGCTGGCAGGGCGACGTGCTGATCGAATGGGATGCGCGCGGCAACCTGACGCGGGTGCAGCCGGGCGCGCGGCCGCCGATCGGCGTGGCGCGCGCCGAATACGTGGTGCCGGGCATGGTCAACCTGCATTCGCACGCTTTTCAACGGGCGCTGGGCGGCCTGACCGAAAGGGCGGGCGATGGCCCGGACAGCTTCTGGACCTGGCGCGACCTGATGTACCGCTTCGCGGCCCACATCACGCCGGAACAGGTCGAAGCGATCGCGGCCCAGCTTTTTTCCGAGTGCCTGCGCCATGGCTACACGGCGCTTTGCGAGTTCCACTATATCCAGCGCGACCCGGGCGGCGCCATGTACGCGCGTCCGGCCGAGATGGCCGAGCGGGTGGCCGCGGCCGGCCAGCAAGCAGGCATCGGGCTGACGCTGCTGCCGGTTTTATATAGCCACAGCGGTTTCGGCGGGCAGCCTCTGAAACCCGAACAAGGCCGCTTCAGGACGGACGTCGATACCGTGTTGCGTATCGTCGAGGCCCTGGAGCCGCTGCGCGGCGGCCAGCTGGAAGTCGGCGCGGCCCCGCATTCGCTGCGCGCGGCCGGAGTCGAACAGATCCACGAACTGATGGCGGCCTTGCCGAAGGAGCGGCCGCTGCACATCCACATCGCCGAGCAGCAGGGCGAGGTGCAGCAAAGCCTGGACTTCAGCGGACGCCGGCCGGTCGAATACCTGTTCGACGAAGTGATGATCGACGCGCGCTGGTGCCTGGTGCATGCGACCCACCTGAACGACACGGAACTGGGGTACCTGGCGCGCAGCCGCGCGGTGGCCGGCCTCTGCCCGACCACCGAGGCCAACCTGGGCGACGGCCTGTTCCCGCTGGCTGACTATTTGGCGAATGAAGGACGCTGGGGCATCGGCAGCGACAGCCATGTCTCGCAGAGCCCGGTGGAGGAATTGCGCTGGCTCGAATACGGGCAGCGCCTGCTGCATCAGCGCCGAAATATCGTCGCCGCGCCAGCGCGGCGCGACGTGGCGCTCAACCTGTGGCAGGATGCACTCCTGGGCGGCGCCCAGGCGGCCGGGCGCCCGGTCGGGGCGCTGGTGCAGGGCCGGCGCGCCGACCTGCTGGTGCTCGACTGCGCCCATCCGAACCTGGACGGCGTGATGGATGCCGACGTGCTGGGCCGTCTGGTATTCTGCGGTAACGACAACCTGGTGCGCGACGTGCTGGCGGGCGGGCGCTGGGTAGTGCAGGGCGGCCGCCACATGGCGCAGGAAGCGATCGGGCGCCGCTACCGGCAAGCCATCCAACGATTGCGCGAAGTATGAGCATGAGCGAATTATGAGCACGAGCGAGGTACGAGCATGAACATCCTGATTCCGTTCACCGGCCTGTCGGCAGTCCCGTGGAAAAACGGCGGCGGCAGCACTACCACCATCGCGATCGGCCCGCCCGAGTCCGGCTTCGAGGATTTCGACTGGCGCGTCAGCCTGGCCACGATTTCCGAGGACGGCCCGTTCTCGCGCTTTCCGGGCGTCGACCGCACGCTGGCGCTGGTCGACGGCCACGGCATGACGCTCGACATCGACGGCAGCGAACGCGTGATCATCTGCGAGAGCGGCCCGGTGCTCGCCTTCGACGGCGATTCGGAGGTCAGCGCCAAGCTCAATCGCGGCCCGACCACCGATTTCAACGTCATGACCCGCAGCGACCGCTGCTATCACCAGTTCGGACGGCGCCGCCTGGCAGGCAAATCGCGTTTCGTGGCGCGCGCGGACCTGACCCTGCTGTTCCTGGCCGAAGGCGACACCCTGGAGATCGCCAGCGACGCCGAGCGCATCAACATGGTGCGCTACGACGCCGTGCTGTTCGATCCGGGCACGATCTGGTCGATCGAGGCCAACCAGGCGGTCATCTTCATTGTCGATATTTTCTATTACAACGAGGAAGAGGAATACGAAGATGAGTGAGCGCCACGGGCCGCGTTTTGATGCGGTGTTTGCGAACGTGAACCTGGCCACGATGGTCGATGGCCTCGGCGACCTTCAGGACGGCGCGATCGCCGTGCACCATGGCCGCATCGCCTGGCTGGGACCGCGCCGCGAAGCGCCCCGTGCCGCCGTCATCCACGACTGCGACGGCGCCTGGCTCACGCCCGGCCTGGTCGACTGCCACACCCACATCGTCCACGCCGGCAACCGCAGCGATGAGTGGGAGGCGCGCCTGGAAGGGGCCAGCTACGAGGACATCGCACGGAATGGCGGCGGCATCATGTCGACCGTCCGCGCGACGCGCGCCGCCAGCGTCGTCGACCTGCTGCGCGAAAGCGCGCCGCGCGTGCAGCAACTGCTGGCCGAAGGCGTCACCACCCTCGAAATCAAGTCCGGCTATGGCTTGAATGTGCAGGGCGAAGCGAATTTGCTGCGCGCCGCGCGCCGCATCGGCGAACTGCTGCCCGTCAAAGTGCGCACGACCTTCCTGGGCGCGCACGCGCTGCCGCCGGAATTTACCGGCCGGCCCGACGACTACATCGCCGAAGTGGCCGAGCGCATGCTGCCGCTGCTGGCCAAGGAAGGCCTGGTCGACGCGGTCGACGCCTTCTGCGAGCACATCGGCTTCAGCTACGACCAGACCGAACGGGTGTTCGCCGCCGCCAGGAAGCTCGGGCTGCCCGTCAAGCTCCACGCCGAACAGTTGTCGGACCAGCGCGGCGCCGAACTGGTGGCGCGCTACCGCGGCCTCTCGGCCGACCACCTGGAGCACCTGACCCCGGCCGGCGTGGCCGCCATGGCCGCCGCCGGCACGGTCGCCGTGCTGCTGCCGGGCGCCTGGTACTTCCTGCGCGAGACGCAAGCGCCACCGATCGCCGCCCTGCGCGAGGCCGGCGTGCCGATGGCAGTGGCCACCGACTGCAATCCGGGAACGTCACCGCTCAGTTCGCTCCTGCTGGCGATGAACATGGCCTGCACCATGTGGCGCCTGACGCCGCGCGAAGCCTTGATGGGCGCCACCGTCAACGCCGCGCGTGCGCTCGGCTTGCAGGACCAGATCGGCACGCTGGAAGTCGGCAAACGGGCCGACTTCGCGCTGTGGGACATCAAACGTCCGGCAGAGCTGGCGTATGCGATCGGGTTCAATCCTTGCCAGGCGGTGGTGAATGGCGGGGTGATGCGGGCACGCGACGTGGGCTTGCCGGCTGGGTTTTAAGCCCTCATCCCAGCATCAAGAGAGCAGGGGAAGCGAGATTTCTTCCGGCTCGATAAAACCGTGTGGGCGCAGGCGGATGCTTGCCGCCTGCCGAAACTCGTCAAAGCGACTGCAATTTCGAGCGCGTGTTCGATACCGCCCGGTGCAGCATGCGCTCGGCATGAAAATCGTTCTCGCGTTGGGCCGCGATATGTTCCAGGCTGCGGTTGTAGTTATCGAGGCGGGAGCGTAGCCACGCCTTGTAAAGCCGGGAAGTGAGCGGTTTCAGACTTGGTTTCATGGTGCCCCCTTGTGCGAAGAGCACATTGTCGGGGACGCCAATTCCTTGCATTTGTGATCACTCAATCGTGCGACAGCAGTAGCTGATCCTTGATCCGGCTCAACTCGCTCATCTTCAGCTCGGTAATTATAGGTATCAGACGATCCGTAAGAGAGGTAAGCAATTGTAAGAACAACAGCTTCCAGCGATCTCACCCGGCTATAGTGAAATCGTTGATTTCCAGTCTCCCCTCCCCATTGATACAATGGGTTCGCCCACGGCGCCGCACAGGTCCCGTGGGCTTTTTATTACAGCTTAGTCAGCGCGGCGCGCCAGCTGATCCAGTGCTTCGCCGGTAACGCGGCAGATGCGCCATTCGGGCAGGATCTCGGCGCCCATCGTCTTGTAGAAGCCGATGGCCGGCTCGTTCCAGTCCAGCACCGACCACTCGAAGCGGCCGCAGTTGCGTTCGACGGCGAGTTGCGCGAGGCGCGCAAGCAGCTGGCTGCCGTAGCCCTTGCCGCGGTGCGATTGGCGCACGTACAGGTCTTCGAGGTAGAGGCCCTTCTTGGTGAGGAAGGTCGAGAAATTGTGGAAGAACAGGGCAAAGGCGACGACTTCGCCGTTTTCCTCGCCGACGATCGCTTCGCAGGCCGGACGGGTGCCGAACAGGCCCTCATGCAGCAACTCTTCGGTGGCGACGACCATGTGCTCGAGTTTCTCGAACACGGCCAGCTCGACGATCATCGAGTGGATGTGGGTGACGTCGGCAGGTTCGGCGGGACGGACGGAAAAGTGGATAGCAGCGGTCATTGGATTTCGGTTGCGTTGTTCAAAGTAACGATGTGCACGGGTTTGGCTGCGGGTGCGCGCAGGGCCCAGGCCACGCTGGCCAGGCAGAGGATCATGCCGAAGAATTCGACGGGACCCGGACGGTAATGTTCCAGCTTGATCGACAGCAGCACCGACAGCACCGGCGTGATGACGCCGATATAGACGGCCTTCTGCGGCCCGATGCGGTTGATCAGCGTGAAATAGGCGAGGAAGGCGATCACCGAGCCGAAGATCGACAGGTAGAGCAGGCCCAGCGTGTAAGAGACGGTCGGCGGCGCCATGAAGCGCTGGCCGGTGGCGACCACGTAGACGGCGACCAGCAGCGTGCCCCAGAACATCGACCAGGCGGTGGTCAGCATCACGTTGCCCGACTGCTGGCGCACCTTGCCGACGACGATGCTGCCGGCCGAGCTGGCAATCGTCGCCACCAGGGCGAGGATCACGCCCAGCAGGAAATGGCCGCTGCCGCCCGACTGCACGTCGCGCCAGGCGGCGCCGATCGAGTGATAGAAGAGCAGGGCAACGCCGCCGGTGGCGACCGCACCGGCGCCCCAGGTGCGCGGCGCGATCGGCGTGCCGTGGAAGATGCGGCCCAGGAGCGGCGTCCAGAACACCATCAGCGCGAACAGCACGGCCACCAAGCCCGACACCACGACTTCCTCGGCCTGGTAGGTGCAGATATACGACAAGCCGAAGGTGGCCATGCCCTGCAGCATCAGCCACTTCTGGGTGCGCCAGGGCAGCTGCAGTTTGAACCCGCGGCCGAGGCAGATGGCGAACAGCACCGCCGAGGCCAGCGCGAACCGGTAGACGACGGAGACCGCCGGCGGTACGTCGCCCAGCTGCAGGGTGATGGCAAAGAAGGTCGAGCCCCAGATCAGCGAGGCGAGCGTAAACAGGACGGGAGAAGACATCGCGGAAGTATATGTGTTTTCCCCGTTTCCTGCCGTCTACAAACTGGAAAAACACGCGCCCGTGGCAGGCCTGGCGCCCCGGTGTGGCGGCGCCGCATCAACCGATACCGCGCGCAGGGCGCTCAGTGCGTCACGCGTGTCATGTACCCATTGCTGAGCAGGCGTACACGCTCGCCGGGACGGAACATTTCATCGGCCGCCTGGGTGACGGCGCGCAGTTCGCCGCTGTCGAGCTTGACGGTGATTTCGAAGCCGGGACGGTTGTTGGCGTTGGCTTCGACCCGCTGGCCGATCAGCCCGCCCGCAATGGCGCCGAGGATGCCGACCGCCGCCGATCCGTCGCCGTGGCCGACCTGGGAGCCGGCCAGGCCGCCCAGCGCCGCGCCGCCCACCGTGCCGACGCCCGATTCCGGATTCACGATGACGACATTGCGCACCGACTCGACCGTGCCGGTGCGCACGACCTGTTCATTCTGGGTCTGGTAGCTGCGGTAGACATTGCCGGAGGGCGGCGCCGTGGCGCAGCCGGCCAGCAGGGCCGCAAGGATGAGGATGGAACTGGCTTTCATGACAGCCTCCGAAAAACGCATGCGTTTTCGGAAGCTTACTCCTCGAAATCAGCCCGCGCCGCACACGTCGGCGCGGCAAAGTGTTCAATAAGCGAGGTTCAGGCGCCGGTACAGGAAGCCCAGCACGAACAGCGGCCCGATCAGGAGGAAGCGCAGGTCGTCGAGAAAGGAAGGCTTCTTGCCCTCGATCTTGTGGCCGATGAACTGGCCGATCCAGGCGACGACGAAGACCGCGATCGACAGCGGCAGCACCGTCAGCGGCGGCATCGCCGCCAGGATGGCCAGCATCAGGATCGACATCGCCAGCATGCCCACCGCGAACGGCTTCGAGAGCTGCAGGTAATACCACATCGCCCCGGCGACGGCGGCCAGCGCCACGGCCGGATGCAGCGACCAGAGGATGCCGAGCAGGGAAAACACGATCACCGGCACGCAAACGAAATGAATCAGTTCGTTGGTCGGGTTGCGGTGGCTCTCGCCGTACTGGGCGAGCAGGGCGTCGATGTTGCGCGACTGTGCGGTCTGGTCCATGGGGTCTCCGGTTGGAATTGTTATGCGAACGATTCTACACCCGGTGCGGCCGCATAAATCAGGCTGCGATCAGGCTGCGGCGTTCGATTCCCCGGCAGGCACCGGCCGCGCGCCGAGCCGCATCTGCGGATGGTTCGCGAACACTTCCGACACCCATTCCACGAACACGCGCACCTTGGCCGACAGGTGGCGGTTCTGCGGGTAGACGATGTGTACCGGCAGCGGGTCGCTGGTCCAGTCCGGCAGCACCTGCACCAGCCGCCCTTCCGCCACATGGCGCGTCAGGAGGTAATCGGTCATTTGCACGATGCCCAGGCCCGCCAGCCCGGCCTGCACATAGGTGTTCGAATCGTTCAGGGCGATCACGCCCGGCATCGGCACCTCGATGCGCTCGCCGTCGCGATTGAAATCCCAGTCGTAGACTTTACCGGTCTTGGCCGAAAAATAGTTCACGCAGCGATGCCGTGCGAGGTCGTTCGGATGCTGCGGCATGCCGTAGCGCGCCAGGTAGGAGGGCGCGGCGGCGGTCACGAAATGGATGATGCCGACCCGCCGCGCGATCAGGCTGGTGTCGAGCAGCGGCCCGCCCCGTACCGCGCAGTCGACGCCTTCTTCGATCAGGTCGACCGGCCGGTCGGTACTGCCCATCTCCAGCGTGATGTCGGGATAGCGCTCGAAAAAGCCCGGCAGGGCCGGCACCAGGATCTCGCTCGACAAACCGGTCGGCGTGTCGATCCGCAGCCGTCCGCTCGGATTGACGCGCATGCGCGACAGCGATTCCTCTGCTTCGCGCACGTCCGACAGGATGCGCACGCAACGCTCGTAATAGGCGGCGCCGTCGGAGGTGACCGTCACCAGCCGCGTCGTGCGGTGCAGCAGCTTGGCCGAGAGCGAGGCTTCCAGCGCCTGCACCAGGGTCGACACGCTCGCTTTCGGCAAGTCGAGCAGCTGCGCCGCACGCGTAAAACTGCCGGTGTCGACCACCTGGACGAAGACTTCCATCGCTTGAAGCTTGTTCATATTCCCTCGATTCGCGGTACTTTAACTCTATTTTAAGCTTATTGTTCGCCGAATCCGAACAATGGATTCGCAATTTTCATCTTTATCTGATTCCAGATGGTGTCTATAGTGTCTGTACTGGAGCATTAACCGTTGGCAGGCAGGGAGCAGGACATGAAGATTCGGGACAGCATCGTGGCAGGCATCGCGTTGGCGATCAGCGCCCTGGCAATGGCCGGGGCAGTGGGCAGTGGCGCTTATGCCCAGGGAGCGGGTGCCGAGGCGCGCGGGGTGCATGCCCTGTCCGCCGTGTTGTCGCCAAGGGGTGCGTCAGGGGTTGCGTCATGAACGACCGCCTCGAAGCCGCTCTTGCCGACGATGTCCGGGTACGCGACCTGGAAGTATCCGGCGAACAGGGCCCCTTGAAAGCCCGCCTGTACACCACCGGCGCA
>Ga0308170_10003307_pt1 | contig 13241 bp, 9 predicted proteins | sample PhyBR2_2_FD_202136 | JGI IMG/M metagenome (GOLD analysis project Ga0308170, IMG submission 202136) | Phyllosphere microbial communities from UC Gill Tract Community Farm, Albany, California, United States - DLSLSB.R2 | ecosystem: Host-associated > Plants > Phyllosphere > Unclassified | place... | reverse complement strand
AGCGCCGGCCAGCTTCATCAGCTTGAAGACCTTCAGCTTGCCGGTCGACGGAACGTGCGGGCCGCGGCACAGATCGGTGAACTTGCCTTCGGAGTACAGCGACACGTCTTCATTGGCCGGGATCGACGCGATGATCTCGGCCTTGTAGTCTTCGCCGATCGACTTGAAATAGCTCACGGCCTCGTCGCGCGGCAGCACCTTGCGGGTGACCGGCTCGTCCTTCTTGGCGAGCTCGGCCATCTTCTTTTCGATCGCCTGCAGGTCTTCCGGGGTGAACGGGCGCTTGTACGAGAAATCGTAGTAGAAGCCGTTGTCGATCACCGGGCCGATCGTGACCTGGGCTTCCGGGAACAGCTCCTTGACGGCGTAGGCCAGCAGGTGCGCGGTCGAGTGGCGGATCACGTCCAGGCCTTCAGGGTCGCGATCGGTGACGATGGCCAGGTCGGCGTCCTGGTCGATCAGGAAGGAGGTGTCGACCACTTTGCCGTTCACCTTGCCGGCCAGCGCGGCCTTGGCCAGGCTGGGGGCGATGTTTTGGGCCACCTGGGCGACCGTGACCGGACCTTCGAATTGACGGTTGGAGCCGTCGGGGAGTCGCACGTTCAACATTACTGATCTCCATATCGGCGCCCTGCGGCACCCGTGAAAAAATTAAAAAATTTGAAACTTGAATCGTTTGGACGAAAAAAAACGCGCACTAGGCGCGTTTTCTTCAGTGTTGTCGAGCGTTTTGGCCTGGTTCAGACAAAAGCACACCGTACCGCGTCTAGCGATTCCCCCACAACGTCGTTGTAGTTCGCGGTGTCATAACCGATTGTGCCTTTCTCGCTCTTATCAAGAGTATCACTGAGGTACTACTGAGTATTCTGGTGGGCGGTGCAGAATTCGAATCTGCGACCCCTTGGATGTCGACCAAGTATTCTAACCAGCTGAACTAACCGCCCGTGTCCGGACATTATAGGGTGTTGCCTGCGCTTGCGCAAGTTCGCACGCCGCCAGGGAAATCCATTACACTGCGCCGTTACGAAAACCTTATCGATTTTCCATGTCCCAGCCGACCTCGCCTTCCGCCCACCTGCACGCCCACCTCGACGGCGACGCCCGCCATGCGCACACGATCGAGGGCCGCAGCCAGCGCGCGATGGGGATCGCGCTGGCGCTGGTGCTGCTGTTCGCGGTGATCGAGGCGGTCAGCGGCTTCCTCTCGAATTCGCTGGCCCTGATCTCGGACGCCGGCCACATGGTGACCGACGCCGCCGCCCTCGGCCTGGCCCTGATGGCGCAACTGATCGCGCGCCGTCCGCCGTCGAGCAAGCACTCGTTCGGCTTCGTGCGGGCCGAGGCGCTGGCGGCTTTCGTGAACAGCCTGGCGATGCTGGCGCTGGTGTGCTGGATCGTCTACGAGGCCACGACGCGCCTGATCCACCCCGAGCACGTGCACGGCGCCACCGTGTTCATCGTGGCCGGCATCGGCCTGTGCATCAATCTGCTGACCGCCTGGGTGCTGTCGCGCGACGAGCAGAGCATCAACACCCGCGCCGCCCTGGTGAATGTGCTGGGCGACCTGCTCGGTTCGGTCGCGGCGATCGCGGCCGGCGCCATCATCTACTTTACCGGCTGGGTGCGCATCGACCCTATCCTGTCGATCTTCGTCTCGCTGCTGATTTTGAAGTCGACCTTCGGCATTCTGCGCGAGTCGTATCATTTCCTCATGGAAGGCGTGCCGCACGGGATCGATTACCTGGCCGTCGGCGCCGACCTGGCGATGGTGCCGGGCGTACGCTCCGTGCACGACCTGCACGTGTGGGACATGTCGCCCGGCGAGCCGGCCCTGATCGGCCACCTCGACATCGAAGACCTGGCCGCCTGGCCCGAGGTGCTGCGCGCCGTCAAGGAGATGCTGTTCGCCAAGCACGGCATCGACCACGTGACCCTGCAACCGGAAACCCACCACGATGCCGACTGTCGAACTTGACGGAAAGACAGGCTGTCAGCGCTCTCCGACCTGGCTGCGGCGCGCACGCCGATAGGCCGGCGTGGAGGTGCTTGCCGATAATCGGACCATGCCTATTTCCACCACGCCCGCTACCTCCGTCTACGATACGCTCATCATCGGCGGCGGCCCCGGCGGCCTGACCGCCGCCATCTACCTGCGCCGCTTCACCCGCAAAGTCGCCCTGGTCGACAAGGGCAACAGCCGGCTGCGCCTGATCCCGGTCTCGCACAACTATCCCGGCTTTCCGGAAGGCGTGCCCGGCCACGTCCTGCTCGGCAACCTGGCGGTCCAGCTCGAGCGCTACGGCGGCGCCGTGATGCCGGGCGAGATCGTCGACCTGCGCCTCGAAGACGGCCTGTTCGTGGCCGACTACGTTTCCGAAGACGCACCCGAGGGCGAAGTCACGCAGATCCGCGCCCTCACCGTCCTGATGGCCACCGGCGTGGCCGACGCCGGCCTGCCGATCGAGAACTGGCGCGAAGCGGTCGCCTATGGCTCGGTGCGCCTGTGCCCGGTCTGCGACGGCTTCGACGTGATCGACAAGCGCATCGCCGTCGCCACCGCCGAAACCAACCCGGTCGGCCACGCCTTGTTCATGCGCACCTTCAGCAGCGACGTCACGCTGTTCGAGCGCGGTTCGCCGTCGATGCTGAACGAAGAAGACCGGCGGCGCCTGGATGCGGCCGGCGTGCGCGTCATCGATTCGCCGCTGCTGTCGGTGACGCTGGACGCGTCGATGAAGCCGGTGCTGCACACCGGGGATGGCGAAGAGCATCCGGCCGACGTGTTCTACCCGATGCTGGGCGAGAACGCCCGCTCGAACCTGGCCGTGAAGCTCGGCGCCAGGACCGCCCAGTGCGACGAGCTGGTGGTCGACGCTCACCAGGCGACCAGCGTTCCCGGCCTGTATGCGATCGGCGATGTGGTGGTCGGCCTGAACCAGATCGCGGTGGCGACCGGCGGCGCCGCGCGCGCCGCGGTGCGTATCCACAACCAGCTGCCGCCGGCCCTGCGTCAGGCGCCGGCGCGCCCGGGCGTCGCCGGCTGGGCTACCGCCTGATCAGGCGTGCCGGCGCTGCAGCAGGTCGCGGATGATCTCGGTCAGCCGCTCCACCGCCATCGGCTTGCCGATGTGCGCTTCGAAGCCGCTCTCGCGCGCCTGCGCGATGTCCTTTTCGCGCGCCAGGCCGGTGACCGCGATCGCCGGCAGCTTCGCGTAGCGCGGGATCTGACGCGCGGCCTTGAGCAGCGCGTAGCCGTCCATCCCCGGCATCGAGATGTCCGACACCAGCAGGTCGACCTCCTGCTGCGCCAGGATGTCCAGCGCCTGCTGCCCGCTGGTGGCGCCGATGACGACCGCGCCGTGCATCTCGAGCAGCGCCTGGCAGGTGATCACCACGTCCTCGACGTCGTCGACCAGCAGGATGCGCACCCCGGCGATGTTCTGCTCGGGCAGGTCGTGCTCGTCGCAGTGCTGGCCAGCGCCGCAGTCCAGCTGCGGCAGCCAGACCGTGAAGCAGGCGCCCTTGCCCGCCCCGTCCGACCTCGCCTCGACCCGGCCGCCGTGCAGGGTAACGATCTCGCGCACCAGCGCCAGCCCGATCCCGAGCCCGCCCTTGGCGCGCGTGGTCACCGAGCCCGGCTGGCTGAACATGTCGAACACGTGCGGCAGGAAGCCGGACGCGATGCCCTGCCCGTTGTCGCACACCTCGATGCGCGCGCTGCCATCGTCGCGTGCCAGGCGCAGCGTGATCGTACCGCCGGGCGGCGTGAACTTGACCGCGTTGCTGAGCAAATTCATCGCCACCTGCTCGATGCGCACGCTGTCGGCCATCACGCGCAGGTCCGGCGCATCGGCCTCGACCTCGATCGTCAGGCGAGAAGCGGCCGGATCGGCGCGCACCGCGTCGACCGCGCCCAGCACCAGCGGCGCAAGTTCGACCGGGGCCATCGACATGGTGAGCTTGCCGGTGCGCACACGCGACATGTCCAGCAGGTCATCGATCAGCTTGGCCTGGCTCAGCACCGCGTTGCGGATCACGGAGGTCGAGCGCAGCACCGTCGGCATCTGGCGGATTTCCGGCAGGCGCGACAGCAATTCGACGTTGATGTGGATGAGGTTCAGCGGATGGCGCAGCTCGTGCGCCATGATCGCCAGGAACTCGTCCTTCAGGCCGAGCGCGGTCTCGGCGTCGTTGCGGTTGCGCTGTTCGGCCGACAGCGTCAGCTCGCGCTCGCGCTCCTGGCGCACGCGCTCGGTCTCGTCGCGCGCGATCATCGCGTAGCCGGAAAATTCGCCGCTCTCGAGCGGCGTGATCTCGCCGCTGCAGAACAGCTGGGTGCCGTTCTTGCGCACGTGCCAGCGCTCGCTCAGGACGCGGCCGTCGCGGCGCGCGCGCTCCATTTCGGAAGCCGGCAGGCCGCGCTCGCGCTCCTCGGGAAGGAACAGGAAATCCAGCTGGCGGCCGATCACCTCGGCTTCGCCATAGCCGAACGTGCGCTCGGCGCCGCGGTTCCAGCTGGTCACCCGGCCTTCACCGTCCATGCTGATGATCGCGTAATCCTTGGTGCTCTCGGCCACCAGGCGCATGCGCGCTTCGCCCGCCAGCAGCTTTGCCTCGGCCTCGCGGCGACCGGTGATGTCGATGAAGGTCATCACCGCGCCCTCGATGCGGTCGTCGGTGGTTCGGTAAGGCAGGAGGCGCGCGATGTAGTGGCGCCCATCCTGGCTGCGCACCTCGCGCTCGACCATGCGCAGCGTGTTGAAGGTCTGCTCGACATCTTCGGCCAGGTTCTTGTAGTCGAGGCGGTGGGTCAGGTCGAGCAGCGAGCGCCCGGAATCCGATGCGATGAGCGAGAAGATGTCGGCCGCGCGCGGCGTGAAGCGCTTGATGCGCAGCGCACTGTCGACGAACACGGTGGCGATGTCGGTGGCGGCGATCAGGTTGTTCAGGTCGTCGTTGGCCTTGCCGGTCTCCTCGACCTTGAGCTTGAGCTCGTAGTTGACGGTGATGAGCTCCTCGTTGACCGATTGCAGCTCTTCCTTGCTGGTTTCCAGCTCCTCGGTGGCGGAGCGCAACTCCTCGTTGATCGCCTGCAGTTCCTCGTTGGCGGCGCGCAGCTCCTCGTTGGAGACCTCGGCGTGCTCAATGGTCTCCTGCAGCTGCTGCTTCTTGCGCTGCAGTTCGGCCTCGAGCTGCGACAGCACCACGTCGTTGCCGGACTCGCGCTCCTGGGACGCCACCTGGTCGAGGCGGCGCTGGACTTCGGAGAACATCACCAGCAGGAAGTCCTGCGTGGCCTCCTCGTCGTGGAACGGGCGCACCGTTATGCTGACCACACTCGGCTGGCTGCCCCGCGCAATCGATACCTGGCGTCCTTCCACACTCACGCCCGAACTCTGCACCTGGTACAGCGCACTGCGCAGGTCGACGCGCAGTTCCGGCAGCACCAGCGCCAGAATGTCGCGCGAAGGCTCGCCCCCGACCATGCGCATGAACCCGGCGGCGCGCTCGGACATGTGGACGATATTGTGGTCGGTGTCGACGATCACGCTGGGCGGGGCGAACTGGGCCAGGGCGCGCTGGTGGACTTCCGCGAGCGAGGACTGGCGTCGGACGCTCGAGGCGAGGCTGCGCGGCTCGGGCAGCTGCAGCCGGGCGGGCGAGCCCTGCTGGGCGCGCTGCTGCGGGAGGCTGCGCACCGAGGCGCGCGCGCGGTAGATGCGATTTTTCTTGTCGACCGCGACGAACAGCTCGTCGACCGATTCGGCCGACTCGGACGACCCGAGGAACAGGTAGCCGCCGGGCCTGAGCGCGAAATGGAAGGTTTCGAGCACGCGCTGCTGGATGTCGCGGTTCAGGTAGATCAGCAGGTTGCGGCAGCTGATCAGGTCGATGCGCGAGAACGGCGGGTCGCGCAGCAGGTTGTGCATGGCGAACATGATGCGGTCGCGCACCGCCTTGCGGATGTGGTAGCGGTCGTCGTCGCGCGTGAAGTGCTGGCGCAGGCGCGCGGGCGTGACGTCGGTGACGATCGAGAGCGGATACCGGCCGGCGCGCGCGACCGCGATGGCCTGCTCGTCGATGTCGGAGGCGAACACCTGGTAGGCGGGCGGATGCGGCATCAGCGCCGCCTGGTCGGCCAGCAGCATCGCCACCGAATAGGCTTCCTCGCCGGTGGCGCAGCCGGCCACCCAGGCGCGCACCTCGTCGGCGGGCTGGCGATCGCGGAAGATCGCCGGCAGCACCTCGCGCTCGATCGTGTCGAAGGCCTCGCGGTCGCGGAAGAAGTTGGTCACGCCAATCAGCAAATCGTTGAGCAACGCCCTGTGCTCGGCCGCGTCGGCCTCGAGCAGGCGCTGGTATTCCGGCAGCGACTGCGCGCCGCGCACCTGCATGCGGCGCTCGATCCGGCGCAGCACGGTGGCGCGCTTATAGTGGCGGAAGTCGTGCCCGGTCTGCACGTTCAGCAGGCCGAGGATGCGTTTCAGCGCCTCCTCGGCGCTGAGGCTGGTGTCGGCATGGACGTTGGCCAGGACCTGCTCGTCGCCGGGAACCAGGGGCGGCAGTTCCATTTTCTTGGAATTGGCCCACAGGTCGATCAGCTTTTGCGGCATCTCGGTCACCGGCAGGACGAAATCGACGAGGCCGGTGCCGATCGCCGCCAGCGGCATGCCGTCGTGTTCGGCGTCGCCCGGGCTCTGGACCAGCACTACGCCGCCCTTCTCCTTGATGCGGCCGATCCCGACCGAACCGTCGCCGCCCGTGCCCGACAGCACGATCGCCAGCGCGCGCTCCCACTGCGACTCGGCCAGCGTGCGGAAGAAGGCGTCGATCGCGATGTGCTGGCCGCGCGGGCGCGCCAGGTCGATCACGTTCAGGTGGCCGTCCACCATGACAAGCTGCTGGTTGGGCGCGATCACATACACATGGTCGGGCTCGACCTTGACCATCCGGCTCACCTGCAGCACCGGCATGCGCGTCACGCGCTGCAGCACCTGGTCGGCGCTGCTCTCGTGCTTGGGCGACAGGTGCATCACCACCACGAAGGCCATGCCGTTCTGCGCCGGCATGTTCTCGAACAGGCGCTGCAGCGCGGGCAGGCCGCCGGCCGAGGCGCCGATGCCGATCACCGGGAACGGCAGGCTCGGCGCGACTGCGGACAGGTCGATGGTGGCGGCGTCGGGCATATGCGTCATTGGCGGTCGGTATCGTTAGCAAAAAACCAGTCTAAACGATCGCTTTCCCATTTGGCGAAATTTATGTTCGGCCGGCGACAATTTCCACCAACCAATGGTTGCGCGATACGCGCTCAGCTGTCGCGGTCCATGCCGGCGCCGCCGGACGAGTTTACGCCGTAGCGGCCGTCGTCGGCCGGCGTGCCCGGATTGCCGCCCGCCGCGGCCGGCGCGGCGCCCGACTGCGCATTGCGGCTGGCCTCGATCTGGCTGGAGACGCCGCCCGGAACGTCGTCCTTGCCGGTGACGCTACCGGCTCCGCTCTGCGGCGCGCCCGGCGGATTCACGTTGCTGTCGGGCGAGGCGTGCGCGAAGTTGCTGTGGACGCCGCTGCTGGCCTGGTGGCCGGACGATCCGCCCTGCTGGCTGCCCTGGGCCTGGTCTTTGTTTCCGCTCATCATTCTCTCCTTGCAATGGATGGCAATGCTTCGATCTTAGCCCGGCCACGCGGTTTGCAAGTAGGAGCAAAGAGGGGTAGTTTGTCGGAAGGCTCTTACAGGGTGTAGACGAAATCAAGGCCGATAAGCGAGTCTATTGAGTAGCATACGCGCCTCGGCCAGCCATACCCAGGCAGCCGAGATATCCAGCTTGCGGTCGTGTGTCCGCTCGACGACCCGGCGTTTTGGCAGGACCACGAACCCTGCATTACAGTGCTGGCGGCCTGCCGCCAGGATGGACCGGCGGGGCAGATCCGTCGAGTGAACGTTTCGTCGCCATGGCATGCTCCTTCCATACCGCAGTAGCATGCCACACCTACGTCATTGATTTCGTCTACACCCTGTTAGGGTCCCTCGCCCCACGCCAGTGCGCGCCGCCGCCGGATCTGCTCGGCCGCGGCGCTGTCGCCGGCGGCGAGGGCGCGCTGCTCCTGGACGCCCAGCCAGGCCAGCAGCGGGCGGCGCCAGCCCTGGCTCGAGGCGGTGTCGACCGCGGTGGCGATGCCAGCAGGCGTGATGCGCCCGGCCTTGAGCTGCGCCCCCGCCGCGGCCAGACGCGCCAAGGGGTCGGCCACTGCAGCGAGGTCGCCGCCCACGAGCACGGCGCGGTGCTGCTCGGGCAGGAGACTTCCATCCAGGCCCTGCCAGCGGCCGTCCAGGTAGGCCGCGTAGGCGCGCTGGGCCGGCGTGGCGTCGCCCGCCAGCGCGGCATAGCCCGGGCAGTCGTAGACCAGGGCCGCGACCCGCGCCGCGCAGCGCACCAGCTCGGCCTGGGCCACCAGGTCGAAACGGCCGGTACTGGCAGTCGCGCGGCGCGCGCGCGCGAATTCGGCGTCGGCCGCCAGGGTGTCGCCTTCCAGCCAGGCTGCGGTGTAGCCGTCCAGGCTGCTCTTCGCGTCCGGCTGCCAGGCCGGTGGCTGCGGCTTGCTGGCGCAGGCGCACAAGGTGATGGCCAGCGCGGCCGCGCAGGATCGAACGATAGGCTTCATGGCAGCTTGATCTCCGTGTCGTGCTTGAACGGCCACTTGCGGTTGATCTCGTCGACCAGCCGGTTCACCTTGCGCAGGCTGGCGTCGACCTCGCCGCGCAGGCGTCCGAGATCCTGGGTCGCGGTCTTGGCGTTGGCGCCGACGGCCTGCGCTTCAAGCAGCACGCCATCGACCTTTTGCAGCGTGGTGCGCGCATCCTTCAGCAAGCCGTTCAGCTCGCCCAGCGAGGCCTGGGTGTCGTCCATCACGCCGTGGCGGCCGAACACGCGCTGGTCGGCCTTGGCCAGCAGGGCGTCGACCCGCTGCAAGGTCTGCAGGAATTTCCGGGCTTCCTCGTCGCCGCCGAGGGCCGTGCCGAGCACGCCGTAGCGGCCATTCAGTTTATGGGTCAGCTGCTCGACGTTGGCCAGGCTGTTGCCGATGTGCGAGTCGGCGCGCGTCATCTCTTCCAGGTTCTCGAGCAGGGTGCGCGCGGTCGACAGCAGGCGCGGGATCTCGGCCGACGCGTCGCCGCGCAGCACCGGGCGGTGCGCGCCGTCGGGCAGCGGCGGATCGGTGAGGATGCCGGTGAACGCCTTCAGCCGGGTCTCGCCGACGATGCTGCGCTCGAGCGTGAACACGCTGGTGGTGCGCAGCCATTTGGCATCGGCCTTCGGGATGTCGACCACGATGTCGACCTTGGCGTCCTGGCCCAGCTCGACCTGGCGCACGCGCCCGATCGGAAAGCCGGCGAAGCTCAGGTCCATGCCCGGGATCACGCCCTCGGAATCGTCGGCCACCAGCACCAGTCTCTGGGTCGGCTCGAACACGCCGCGCGCGTACATCACGTACAGGATGAAGGCGGTGATCAAGGCGCCGATCACGAGCAGCAGGATCAGCGCCTTGGCCTCGACGTGGCGGGGCTCGTCCGGCGGTGTTTCAGGGGTGGCGGGTGGCGTCTGGGCCATGCGGTTTCCTCTTCAGATGTATTTCAGGCCCAGCGAACCGGCCTCGATCAGGATCAGCACGAACAGCAGGCGCAGCGCGCCGGGCTGGACGTTCGAGCGCAGCCGGCGTGGGTGACGCAAGAGTTCGAGAATCGCGGCGCTCGGTATCACGGCCACGGCCAGGCCGAACAGCACGGTCTTGAGCACGAAGCCGATGGTGACGGTCGGGTCGAACACGCGGCCGACCGTCCTGGTGTAGTCGGACAGGCCCCAGGGCGACAGGCCGTAGACGTTCAGGTAGGCCAGCACCAGCACGATCACGCTGGACACCATCGCCAGGCTGAGCACGGAGAAGGCGTTCGCGGCCACCTGGGGCACCAGGTCGCGGCGCAGGCGCCGCAACGACTCCTCGGTGGCGGCCTGGGCCGGCACGCCGCTCCGGGCGAGGCCCATGGCGGCGGCGTCGAAGGCCATGCCGGCGCGCAGCGCGGCGAACATCGCGGCCGACAGCGGCAGCAGTTCCAGCACCAGCACCCGCACCACCATCTCGAGCGCGTAGCGCGACAGGCCGTAGCTCTGGGCCGTGACCAGCACGATGCGGATGATCACGAGACTCAGCAACGCGGTCAGCAGCGTGAACCAGGGCAGGACCTGCCAGGTGCTGGCGTAGATGTAGCGCGCGGTCGCCAGCCGGTTGGCGCGGTGGTAGGTCGACGGCGACATCGCCATCACCAGCGCGATGGCGCCCAGGTACAGCATGTGCCACCAGCTGGCGGCGTAGCGCGCGGCCAGCCGGCCCCAGTGACGCGGTTTGACGTAGACAAGCGAAGTGAGCGGCATATTTACATCATACAATGCCTGGAGCACGCGGCCACAGGCGATTACGTCCGGCGCGCCTCGCGCACACCGGACACCTCGCCGATCGCCGCCAGCGCCTTCTGCAGCTGGCTGGTGGAACCGATCTCGGCCGTGAAGACCATGCGCGCCTGGCCCTTGGTGGTCTGGGTGTTCACCCCGATCACGTTGATCTTGGCGATCGTCAGCACTTCCGAGATGTCGCGCAGCAGGCCCTGGCGGTCGTTCGCGAGGATGAAGATGTCGATCGGATAGACCGTCTCGGCCCCCAGCCGGCCCCATTCGGTCTCGATCACGCGCTCCGGATTCTTGGACGCCATCTCGGCGAAGTTCTTGCAGCTGGTGCGGTGGATCGACACCCCCTTGCCCTTGGTGACGAAGCCGACGATGGGGTCGGGCGGCGCCGGCTTGCAGCACTTGGCCAGCTGGGTCAGCATGCCTTCCGAGCCGACCACCAGCACGCCCGACTTGGCGCCCTGCTCCACGCTGGACGCGCGGCTCTTGTTGACCACCGCCGCGTCCTCGGGCGGCGGCGGCGCGGCGCCGGGGTCGTGCAGCGCGGCCTCGACGTGGCGCAGGCTGAACTTCTCCTTGCCGACCGCAATGAACAGGTCGTCGACCTTGGCGAAGCCGAGCTTATGGGCCAGCGCCTCCAGGTTGACCGCGGTCTTGCCTTCGCGCTGCAGCGATTTTTCCACCAGCGTGCGTCCATGCGCCAGCGTCTCGGCCAGCTCCTGGGCGTGGAACCAGGCGCGGATCTTGGTGCGGGTGCGGCTCGACACCGTATAGCCGGGACTGAGCCAGTCGCGCGACGGCCCGGCGCTGCCGGCCGGGCCTTTCGCGGTGATGATCTCGCAGGTCTGGCCATTCTTCAGCGGCGTGTTCAGCGGCACCATCACACCATCGATCTTGGCGCCGCGGCAGCGGTGGCCGACTTCGCTGTGCAGGTGGTAGGCGAAGTCGATCGGGGTCGCGCCGACCGGCAGCTCGAGCACGCGCGCCTGCGGGGTCAGGACGAAGATGCGGTCGTCCAGCGTGGTCGATTTCAGCTTCTCGACCCATTCGCGCTGCAGCGCCTCGTCGTCGCCGCCCGTCACCGCATCGGCGACTTCGCTGTTCCAGGCCAGCAGCTGGCGCAGCCAGGCGATCTTCTCGTCGTACTTCTGGCTCTTGAAGTTGGACCCGCCCTCTTCCTTGTAGCGCCAGTGCGCGGCCACGCCATACTCGGCGAAGTTGTGCATCTCCGGCGTGCGGATCTGCACCTCGAGCGGACGCCCGTCCTCGGCCGTCACCACCGTGTGCAGCGACTGGTAGCCGTTGGCCTTCGGGCGCGAGATGTAGTCGTCGAACTCCTTCGGGATCGGGGTCCAGATATTGTGGACCACGCCCAGCACCGTGTAGCAGGTCTTGACGTCGGCGACGATCACGCGGAACGCGCGCACGTCGTACAGCTCGGTGAAGTCGAGCTCCTTGCCGCGCATCTTCTTCCAGATGCTGTAGATGTGCTTGGGCCGGCCGCTGACCTCGGCCCGGATGCCGGCCGCCGCAAGCTCCTTCTGCAGGCGCTCGATCGAGGATTGCACGAAGCTCTCGCGCAGCATGCGCTTTTCCTCGAGCATCTTGGCGATGCGCTTGTAGGTCTCGGGCTCGATCATGCGGAAGGACAGGTCTTCCAGCTCCCATTTCAGCTGGAAGATGCCGAGCCGGTTGGCCAGCGGGGCATACAGATCGAGCACCTCGCGCCCGTAGTCGTGGGTGACCTGGTCGAACCGCTTGTGCTCGGCAAAGTAGCGCAGCGTGGTCGCGCAGGACGCCAGGCGCACCAGCACCACGCGCATGTCGGAGGCCATCGCCAGCAGCATCTTGCGCAGGGTTTCGACCTGGGCCATCGCCTGCTGGGCGGCGTTCTTGCCGCGTCCCACCGCGAAGTTGCTGACTGCGTGGCTCGCGGTCAGGTCGCGCAGGCGGATGAGCTGGTGCACGCCGCGCACCATGTCCGCCACTTCCTTGCCGAAGCGTTCTTCCAGCTTGTCGGCGACGCCCGACGGTTCGCCGCCCGGCCCGACCAGCGCCAGCTCGAACAACAGGCCGGCGATGCGGGTTTCGGCGTCGACCCGCAATGCGGCCAGGGTGACGGCCACGCCCAGCGAAAACTCGAAGGCGCCCTGGCCGGAGGCGGCCTGGCGCTCGCCGTAGCTGTCCACCGCAAAATCGAGGGCGGCCTGCACGCGCGTGCAGTCGTCCTCGCCGAGGCCGTGAACCAGCTGGGTGGTGGCGTCGCCGAGCGCGGCAATCGATACCATAAAATTACAGCAGGGCCGCGGTGATCACGATCTCGACCAGGCAGGCGGGGTTGGCCAGCTTGGCCTCGACCGTGGCGCGCGGCGGGGTGTGGCCGGGCACGACCCAGGCGTCCCAGACTTCGTTCATGCCGGCAAAATTGGCCATGTCGGAGATGTAGATCTGGCAGGACAGGATGCGCGTCTTGTCGCTGCCGGCCTCGATCAGCAGACGGTCGACGAAGCCCAGCACCTCGCGGGTCTGGCCGACGATGTCCTGGCTGGTGTTCTCGGCGATCTGGCCGGCCAGGTAGACGGTGCCGTTGTGGATGGCGATTTCGGACAGGCGCTTGCCCACGTGCAGTCGTTTGATTTCCATGTTCCTTGCTACCTCGAGTGAAAAAAATATTAGCCGACCAGGAAGCGGCGCGCGGCCGCGATCTGGTCATCGTGCATGAAGGTCGGCGCGTGGCCGACGCCCGCGAACTCGACCAGCTCGGGCCTGGGCCCGCGCTTCGTC
>Ga0308170_10003302_pt1 | contig 13255 bp, 9 predicted proteins | sample PhyBR2_2_FD_202136 | JGI IMG/M metagenome (GOLD analysis project Ga0308170, IMG submission 202136) | Phyllosphere microbial communities from UC Gill Tract Community Farm, Albany, California, United States - DLSLSB.R2 | ecosystem: Host-associated > Plants > Phyllosphere > Unclassified | place... | reverse complement strand
GGACAACCGCGGCCGTATCAAGCTGTCCATCAAGGACGTCGCGGCAGCCAAGGCATCGGGCGTTTAATCACCCCCTCGCTTAGCCGCTGAACAAGCAAACGCCCCGACTGGTTCGGGGCGTTTTGCTGTGTGGCGAAAATCACTGCCAGGCAGGTTGCCTGGCTACAGGGGACGGTGCTAGTTTTAGCCACCGCCCGTGTAGCTCAGTCGGTAGAGCAGCGCACTCGTAACGCGAAGGTCGCAGGTTCGATTCCTGTCTCGGGCACCATCCCCCTCGTTATTTCACCTTCCTGCTCAGTTCCTCGACCGTGCGTTTAAGCTGGCTCATCTCGCTGTCCTGATCACTGAGTTCCCGTTTCAGGGACGAAATCTCGCTATTGCTCGAACTCGAACTGGAGCCGCTATTGCGCTTGAGTTCTTCCACCTGCTTGCCAAGATCCTTCAGATCGCTTTCCTGTTCCTTGATGGTGCGCTTGAGCTCGTCGATCTCCCGGCTGCTGGAGGTGGAGCTGGATCCACTGTTGTGCTTGAGTTCTTCGATTTGTCGAGCCTGTTCGCTGAGCGTGCGCTTCTGGTTTTCCAGTTCGGCGGCGTTGTCCTTCACGGTTTTTGGCAGGTCTTCCAGCGCGCTGGCGTTGATGTGGGTCTTGACCAGTACGTACTTGTCAGATCGGTCATAACGAAGGGCAGGGATGACGTCGACGTAGGACAACCCATCGGAGGAGACTTCAACAGCAGCTTGGGCAGCACCGGCCAAAGTCAGGCTGCCGAGCAGCAAGGTCGCGGTAGCAAGTTGGGTCGACGAACGTGTCGAAAAGCTGCGCATCACTGGGGTTCCTTGTGAAGTGCCGGTATGGCACATAGCTATGACTGGTTGTTTCGACAGATGTTCCAAGGCCTACCGAGCTTCTTCTGCATGGTTTTTTTTTGTGGGATAGATGTAAAGAGCCGTGTAAATCGTCGGCGAAACGTCCTATATTCGTTACCTGCATGAGCATCGCCCAGCAGTTTTCAGATGATCCACGAATGGTTCTGAAGGCCAGGTAAACCGGGCTTCCAACGGCTTCCTGCGTCAGAGAGATCCTTGATGATCCAGATCCATCTTCCATTCCCAGATCAGCGAGAACGCCATGACCGTTAAAGAATTGAGTCAAGAAGCCAGACACGAAGAAGCCCTGGAAAAGTACTTGAAAGAAACGCCGCAATTGCGGGATGAGATCAAGGGCTTGTCCGCCGACGATCAGAAGGACCAGATCAAATGGGCGTTCGAAGACGAGGCCGAAGCCCAGGGGTTGCAACCTTGGGAGCTGACCCTCAAATACACCAGCACACCTGAAGAATTCGAGGCGCAGCGCCTTGCGTTGCACAAGGAGGCGGCCGAGGTGTTGGGTGTGGAATGGGATGAATACTGCGAGATGAACAATCTGGTGGTCTGAAGAAAACGCGATAAGAGCGACACTGTGGCGAGGGAGCAAGCTCCCTCGCCACAGACGTCGTTTCTGATTGCCTGGCGTCAGCCTGTCAGAGGCTCAAGCGCATCGACAAGTCGATGGCCTTCACATCCTTGGTCATCGCCCCGATGGAAATATAGTCCACACCCGTCTCGGCAATCGGGCGCAACGTGCTTTCGTTGATCCCGCCGCTGGCTTCCAGCTTCGCCTTGCCGCCGTTCAGGCGCACCGCTTCGCGCATGTCGTCCAGGCTCAGTTCGTCGAGCATGATGATGTCAGCGCCGGCCGCCAGCGCTTCTTTCAATTCCGCCAGGCTTTCCACTTCGACTTCCACCGGTTTACCTGGTGCGATCTGATGGGCTGCGCTGATGGCCTGGGCAATCCCACCGCAAGCGGCAATGTGGTTTTCCTTGATCAGGAACGCGTCGAACAGGCCGATTCGGTGGTTATGGCAGCCGCCACAGGTCACGGCGTACTTCTGCGCGAGGCGCAGCCCCGGCAGCGTCTTGCGAGTGTCCAGCAGCTTGACCTGGGTGTCGGCGACGAAGTCGGCCAGGTAGCGAGCCCGGGTGGCGACGCCGGAAAGCAACTGCAGGAAGTTCAGCGCGCTGCGCTCGCCCGTCAGTAGCGAGCGGGCCGGGCCTTCGAGGTGGAACAGCGCCTGGTCAGGGGCCGCCCAGTCACCGTCACGTACTTGCCAATGCACCGCGACACGCGGGTCCAGTTGCCGGAACACCGCGTCGACCCAGGCCGTACCGCTGATGACGGCGGCTTCGCGGGTAATGATGGTGGCCTTGGCCAGGCGTTCGGCGGGGATCAACTGTGCGGTGATGTCGCCGCTGCCGATGTCTTCGAGCAACGCACGGCGCACGTTGGCTTCGATTTCGGCGGTCAGGTCGGCGAGACGTAGATTCGGCATAACGGGCTCCACAAACAAAGTGGCCGGATTATATCCGCTTGGGACTTGTTGGCTTGCATTTGGTCGCATGCTCGCAACATTTACCCAAATTGCCGGTCATTTATTTCGATCTCTTTGACCCTGTTCACAGAGTCCTCTGGTGTGACGGACTCTTTTTACCGATAATCCGCCTTTCGATTGACGTCATGACTTTGACGGCATGAACCGAAGAATGCCTTTGCAGGAGGCCAGGATGCACAACGACGGGAATGTAGTGCCTTTGCACAAGGTGCCTACCGACCAGGCGAATCGTTCGCCGCTCGCCCGCCTGCCTGTGATTCTGCTTCAGGTTCGCGACAAGGCGCAGCAGCAGTTGCGCGTTGGTTTGCAAGGCCTGTTTGATAACGCCGACGACACGCTGTTCGAAATGGCCGACCGTGCGCGCAATGATGTCGAGCAGAACCTCTATTTCGAAGCCATGCGAGACCTTCGTCTCAAACGCAAAAGCATCGAACGGGAATTCATCGAACAGTTTTTCGAGGCGTTTGTCAGCCTGGCCCAGTATGACCTTACCCAAGCGACCCTGGCGCCCGTGCTGGGGGCCATACCGACCCACCCTAACCATGACGAGCTGGAGCGCCGGCTGGCGGTGGAAACCATGGTGGCCCGGGTGCTCAGCCGCGATGGCGTGTCGCTCGATCAACTCACGGCGCGGCTCAGCGTGTTGCTGGACCGGCCATTGGCGAACCAGCAGAACCCGTTGAGCCCGGCATTGCTGTGTGAGCATTTTCTCCAGGCCGGACGCAATCTGGGCGTGGGCATCAAGGTCAAGCTGATCCTGCTCAAGCTTTTCGAGCGTTATGTACTCAGCGAATGCGACCAGTTCTACGCCGAAGCCAATCAGTTGCTGGCCGCCACGGGCATCCTGTCGGACTTGAAGGCAGCGCCATCACGCCGGGCGTCGGATCGCGCCGAAGAAGCCCCGCGGCCCAGGGGCGACGGCGCCGTCCGGCCACGGGCGGAGGAGGTCGATGACAGCGTGCATGAAGTGTTTGCCGCGCTGCAGAAGTTGTTGGTGCAGGTGCGAGGCAGCGTCGCGCCGACTCTGGAACCGAGCACGCCGGCCCAGCCGATCTCGACACGGGATTTGCTTCGCCTGCTGTCTCATTTGCAGCAATACGTGCCGGCGCCTGCGGTCCAGGATGATTTCGACCTGCGTAGCCAGCTCGAACAATTGTTGACCCGTGTCAGCGTCAAGAGCGGCAAGTCCCGAGTTGTCGAGGGGGCTGATGAGGATGTGATCAACCTCATCGCCATGATGTTCGAGTTCATTCTTGATGACCATAACCTGCCGGACGTCCTCAAGGCCCTGATCGGACGCCTGCAGATTCCCATGCTCAAGGTCGCCGTGCAGGACAAGAGCTTCTTCAGCCGTGGCAATCACCCGGCGCGCCGGCTGCTCAATGAAATCGCCGCTGCAGCGATGGGCTGGGGCGAATGCGACGATCACCAGCGCGACAGCCTTTACCAGCGCATCGAGCAAGTGGTGCAACGCTTGTTGAACGACTATGTCGATGATCCGGCAATATTCTCCGAAGTGCTGGCCGATTTCCTGGCGTTTGCCAGCGATGAGCGCCGTCGCAGTGAGTTGCTCGAACAACGCATCAGGGACGCCGAAGAAGGGCGGGCCAAGGCTGAACTGGCCCGTCAGCGGGTCGAAGGGGCGCTGAACCAGATCATGCTGGGCAAGCTCCTGCCCCAGGCCGTGGTGGATTTCGTGCAGCAGGCCTGGAGCCAGGTGTTGTTGTTGACAGGTTTCAAGCATGGCGAGCAGTCCGCCGAATGGCAGGCCGACGTGTTGACCCTCGAACAGTTGGTCTGGAGCGTCCAGCACCACGAAGAGCCTGATGCGGGCCTGCGCTTGTTGGCGATGGTGCCGGAATTGCTCAAGGCCTTGCGCGAAGGGCTGAGTCGCTCCGCGTTCGATCCGTTCGCCACCAGCGAGTTTTTCAGCGAACTGGAAGTGCTCCATGTCCAGGCTTTACAAAGGTTAGGCCAGGTAACGGAGCAGGCCGAACCCACTGATTTGCCGGTCATGGTCGAGGTGGCGGAGCCCATCGTCTTGCGCACGGCACCGAAAACGCCCGTCGAAGAACCGACCGTGCGCCTGCCAGCCGATGACGTGGGCCTGCTTCAAGTCGACCAATTGCGCCTGGGAAATTGGGTCGAGTTCCAGGAAGACGAAGACAACAACCTTCGCTGCAAGCTGGCGGCAATCATCCAGGCAACCGGCAAGTACGTCTTCGTCAACCGCACCGGTCTCAAGGTCCTGGAGCACAGCCGCACCAGCCTGGCCCTGGAGTTTCGCCGGGGGGCGGCGCGGTTGCTGGACGATACCCTGCTGTTCGATCGCGCGCTCGAGTCCGTGCTGGGTAATCTGCGTCAACTCAATCGCGGCAAGTGATCGCGCAGCCCGGTCCGATCGCGGCATACTGACGGGATTCTCCGTCGTTATCGAAGGAACCTGTATGCAGCTGGACCCCGCGAGCGGTTGGTGCGATGGCGTGCGTCATTGCCCGTCGCCCAATTTCAATGCGCGCCCCGAGGGCGAAATTTCCCTGCTGGTCATCCATAACATCAGCTTGCCGCCGGCGCAGTTCGCCACGGGAAAAGTGCAGGAATTTTTCCAGAATCGCCTGGATGTCACGGAACATCCCTACTTTGCCGGTATTGCCGACCTGCGCGTCTCCGCGCATTTCCTGATCGAACGTGACGGCGCCGCGACCCAGTTTGTCTCTTGTCTGGATCGTGCTTGGCACGCGGGCGTTTCGTGCTTCGAGGGGCGAGAAACCTGTAACGACTTTTCCGTCGGCATCGAGCTGGAAGGCACCGATGACCTTCCTTTCACCGATGCACAATATTCCTCCCTCGTGGAACTGACCCGGCAGTTGCAGGCAGCGTTCCCGGCGATCACGGTGCAGCGTATTTGCGGGCACAGCGACATCGCCCCGGGGCGCAAGACCGATCCGGGGCCGGCATTCGATTGGGCACGCTACCGCGCGGCCCTGACAGAAGGGGAAGGACAATGAGTTTTCTGGTGTTGCTGCTGGCAGTCTGGATCGAGAAGTTCTCGGCCTTGCGCCAGCGAGTCCAGCGTGACGGCGGCTGGCTGGGCGAGTTGAACAAGCTTGAGGCGAGTCCGCGCTGGGGCAACCGGCCTTGGCTGGTGCTGGTGATGATGGTCCTGGTGCCGGTGGCCGCGTTGGCGTTGCTGCTTTGGATGCTGGAGCCAGTGGCCTACGGCTTGCTGGCGCTGCCGGTGCACCTGTTGGTGGTGATTTATTGCCTGGGGCGCGGTGATCTTTTGGCTGACCTTGGGCCGTTTCGCGATGCGTGGCGGCGCGAAGACCTGCAAGCGGCGGCTCATGTGGCCAAGCGCGACTTGAATATCGACGCGGACGGTGGCCAACAATTGCTGGAGCGGGTACAGAAGCATTTGCTGTGGCAGGCCTACCAGAGCTTTTTCGCGGTGATCTTCTGGTACTTCGTGTTGGGACCCGTGGCCGCCCTGAGTTATCGCTTGCTGGCGCTAGCCGCCGAGCACAGCCAGAACCCTGGCGTGGCCGAGCGGGCCGCACAGCTGCGCCACGCCTTCGACTGGGTGCCGGTGCGATTGCTGGCGGCGAGCTTTGCCCTGGTGGGCAATTTCGTCGCGGTCAGCCGGGTCATGTTGCATGAACTGTTGAACTGGAACATCAGCGCCGCCGACCTCATCGACAAAGTTGGCCTGGTGGCCGGCGAGATACCCACGCCCGTCGCCGGGCCGGACGGCATCAACAGCCTGGATCGGCTCTGGGAATTGCTGCTGCGCGCGGCGCTGCTCTGGTATGCCGGGTTTGCGTTGTGGACGGTGTTGGCCTGAACAAACCAGTCAAGGCTGTGGCGAGGCGCTGATGTGGCGAGGGAGCTTGCTCCCGCTCGGCTGCGCAGCAGTCGTCACCCAGGACAAAAGCGATCTCCCTGAAGGAAGCCCCAAGGCCTGCTTCGCAGGCCAGCGGGAGCAAGCTCCCTCGCCCACAGGACCGTCTGCCCTCGTTAACCTTAAGTTACAAATCTCCCCGCCGTTTTAGGCTATACAGAGGCAGCGCCCGCATAGTGGCTTTCTGCTGCTTTCGCGTGCCGGTCCCATAAAAATAAAAGCTACCCGGGAGACTTCCTTGTGAAGCGTTTGCTCTGGCCCGCCGTCGCCCTGATGAATCGCCTCAGTTTCGGCATGAAGTTCAGCCTGATCAGTGTCCTGTTCCTGCTGCCGATGCTAGTGACGAACTTCTTTCTGGTGCGTGATTCCTACCGTGAATTCCAGGCTACCCAAGTGGAGCTGCAAAGCCTTGATCTACTGGGCAGCAGCCTGACGCTGCGCCGGGACTTGGAGACGTTGAACAACCTGGTGCAGATCAATGCCAGTCTGGGTCAATCCGGCAAGGCCGGCGACCTGGAAGCGAAGGTAACCTCGCTTGAGCAAAAGGTGCTCGCCCGGTTGCAAGGCATGACGGCCATGGCCATGGAGCCTGAGCATGTCAGCACCTTCGATGCCAAGCGCGACGAGATGATCAATGCATTCAAGGCCCAACAGGCCGAAAGCTCCCTGCAAAGCAAAAGCGCATTGATCGGCAGTCTGCTCAACAATGCGCAGATATTCGGCCAGATCATCGCCAGTCAGGCGGGCCTGAGCCGTGACAACCAGGGCGACATCCGTCAGCTCAGCGACCTCGTCATTGGCGTGACACCCAAAGTCACCCAGACCCTGGGCGACGGTCGTGCGCTGGGCGCTTCGTCGCTGGGACTGGGCTTTCTCAATTCCGCGTCGAGTACTCGGTTCGACGAGTTGCTGGTGCAGATCGAGAAACTCCAGGGCGAATATGATCTGAAACTGCAGGATGCGCTGGGCTCGAGCAAGGCGGCCGGGCAAGTACTTGCCGATCAGGCCGCAGGCAGTAAGAGCACCCTCAAACAGGCCGCCGAGCTGATTGAAAACCGGGTCGTCATGGCAGATACCCTTGACGCGCCATGGCCTGCATTCTTCGAACAAGTCAGCGGGCTCATGGAGCAGACCTATCGTCTGAACGAGCAAACGCTGGGTTTTCTCGATGTGCAACTGCAGCACCGCCTGGAGCAGAACCGCAGCCACATGGTGCTGCAAGCCGTGGCGCTGGCCGCGGTGTTCCTGCTGATTTTTTATCTGTACGCCGGCTTCTACGCCTCGACGCGCACTACGCTCAGGCATCTGGGCGCGATGATGGACAAGGTCGCGGCGGGGGACATGACGGTCAACTTCGTGGCCCGCAGCAAGGACGAGTTGGGTGAGTTGGGTGAGGTGTTCAACGGCACGGTGGCGAAGATCCATGACTTGATCGAGCAAGTCGGCCGCACCGTCGCCGAGGTCGAGCGCCAGGCGGGGCAGGTGGAAACGGTATCGGCCCAGAGCAACCAGGCCGTCGCTGGCCAGCGCAGCCAGATCGAGCTGGTCGCCACGGCGATGAACCAGATGTCCGCCACGGCCCAGGAAGTCGCCCGCAGCGCTGCGGCGGCGGTCAGCAGCGCCCACAGCGTGAACGACGAAACCCTTAGTGGCCGGGGATTGGTCGAGTCCCAGCAGGGCAGCATTGTGCGGCTGGCCGGTGAAATCGACCAGTCAGTGCAGGTGATCAATCAATTGGCGACTGACAGCCAGTCCATCAGCCGCGTCCTGGATGTGATCAAGAGCATCGCCGAGCAGACCAACCTGCTGGCCCTCAACGCCGCTATCGAAGCCGCCCGGGCCGGTGAGCAAGGGCGCGGGTTCGCCGTGGTGGCCGATGAGGTGCGGACCCTGGCCAAGCGGACGCAGCAGTCGACCGAAGAAATCGAAGCAATGATCAGCCGCTTGCAGGGCGGCGTGGGTGCCGCCGTCAAGGCGATGGGCACCAGTCATGAGATGGCCAGCGGCACGGTGGAACAGTCGGAAAAGGTGCAGCAGGCGCTGGAAAACATTCTTGGCGCCGTCGGCATGATCGTCGACCAGAACCAGCAGATCGCTGCGGCGGTGGAACAGCAGACTGCCGTCGCCCATGACATCGACCAGAACATCGTCGAGATCAACCGCGCCGGCGAACGCACCGCCGAAGGCGCCCACCAGACCGAAGACGCCAGCCGCGAATTGTCCGCCCAGGTGGTGCAGCTCAAGCAACTGATCAATGCGTTTCGGGTGTGATTGCCAGGTTCGCCACAAAACCAATGTGGGAGCGAGCCTGTGTGGGAGCGGGCTTGCTCGCGATGGCGGTGTGTCAGTCAATGAAGTGTTGCCTGGATCACCGCTATCGCGAGCAAGCTCGCTCCCACGAGGGATCACCAGTTGAACAGTTCACGGGCGGTTGCCGTGCTGGCCTCGGCCAATCGCTCGGGGCTGACACCCATGATCTCCGCCAGCGCCTCACAAATCGCCGGCAAATGCGCCGGGCTGTTGCGTTGGCCAGGGAACATCGCCGGAGCCATGTCCGGTGAGTCGGTTTCCAGCACCACCGCATCCAATGGCAATTTCGGCAGCACCCGATGCATGCGCAGGGCCTGCGGCCACGTGGCCGCGCCGCCGAGGCCGAGCTTGAAGCCGAGCTTGATGTACTCGCGGGCCTCTTCGAAGCTCCCGGCGAAAGCGTGGATGATGCCGGCACGCGCCGGGCAGATGCGTTTGAGTGTCGCGATCACGGCGGCGTGGCTGCGGCGGACATGGATCAGCGCTGGCAGCTCGAACTCCACGGCCAGTTCCAGCTGCGCTTCGAACAGCGCTTGCTGGCGGTCGCGATCCAGGGTGTCGACGTAATAGTCCAGGCCGATTTCACCCACTGCGCACAGCTGCCGATGCCCTGCCAGGCGGGTCAGCCATCCACGCAACCGCGCAAGATCATCGTCGTGATGCTGATCGAGATACACCGGATGCAAGCCCAGCGCGGCATGCAGGTGCGGGTCGCTTTGCACCAGGTCCCAGACGCGTTGCCAGTTGTCCCGGTACACCCCGAGTACCACCATTTCCCGGACGCCCAGGGCGCGGCTTTCGGCCAGCAGCGCCGGCCGGTCCACGTCGAAATCCGGAAAGTCCAGGTGGGTGTGGGTGTCGATCAGTTCCATGCAGGGTTCCGAAACTTCAACCTTGGTGAATGCGCTGTTTGAACGTACGCGCAATCGCCTGTACACCGGGTTGGTAGTCGTCGCTTTCGATGGCCGCCAGCGCCAGTTCCAAGGCTTTTTCGGCGATCAGTTGATGCTGCTGGGACATGGCATTGACCGGCAGCGGCAGGAAATCCAGCAGTTGCGTGTCACCAAACGTGCCCAGGCGCAGCGGTCGCGCCTTGAGTGGAAAATCGTGAAGGGCATCGAACACCCCTTGCAGCAGCACGTAGGAGGTAGTGATCAGCGCATCGGGTAAATGGCCGAGGCGGGCGAGCATTTCGTCCATCATCTGGCGGCCGCATTCACGGCTGAATGACTCGCCATGTTCGATCAACACCTGGCCTTCGAAACCTTCCAGCGCCTCGCGGAAGCCGGCGGTCCGCTCCTGGCTTATGCTCAGTTCGGGGCGGGCGCTGATCAGCGCGATCTGTCGTGGGTTCGTCTCCAGCAGGCTGCGGGTCAGTTGCAGGCTGGCCTGGCGGTCATCGCTGATCACCGAGCAGAAATGCGCGGGTTCCATCACCCGGTCGATGGCGATGATCGGGATGCCCTTGGCCTGCAATTGGCGATAACTGTCGTCTTCGGCGGGCAGGCAACTGGCGACGATCAGCGCATCGCAGCGCCGGGCGCGGAACAGCTGCAACAGTTGCCGCTCGCTGTCGGGCGCATCATCGGAGCTGGCGATCAGCAGTTGGTAGCCTCGGGCGCGAGCACCTTGTTCCAACAGCTTGGCGATACGCGCGTAGCTGGGGTTTTCCAGGTCCGGCAAGATGAAGCCCAGGGTGCGGGTATGCCGGCTGCGTAATCCGGCAGCCTGGGGGTTGGGCGTGAAACCATGCTCCTCGACCACCGCCCGCACCCGTTCGACGGTCGCGTTGCTGATGCGTTGCTGTTCGGCCTTGCCGTTGATGACGTAGCTGGCGGTGGTCACGGACACACCGGCGAGCTGGGCGATATCACTGAGTTTCAACCCGGTTTTCCTTGTTTTTTCGAGTTTGCCCCGACAATGAAGGCTCATCCTACCCGATTCGGATCGATGGTCACCCTCCAGACGCTTTCGACAAGTTGCACTTCAAGGATGAGAGATTATCGAGTAACGTGCCAATCTTTCTAGATTAAACGTTTCAGCAGGCGTATTTTCAAGGCTCTCAGGTTTTTGGTCGGTGCTGCCGCGATACCGCCGGAAGCCGTTTTGCAACGCTAAGCTGATTCATTCAAAACAATACCTGGCGCCAACCGGACGCCAAAAAGGAGAAAGCATGCTCGAGCTCACTCTAGAGCAGATATCCATGGCCCAAGTGGCTGTGGATAAAGACGCCGCGCTGCAACTGCTCGCTGACAAACTGGTGGCCGATGGGCTGGTAGCCGAGGGCTACCTTGCCGGGTTGCAGGCCCGCGAGGCCCAGGGCTCGACCTTTCTTGGCCAAGGTATTGCCATCCCCCACGGTACTCCGCAGACCCGCGACCTGGTGTATTCCACCGGCGTGCGCTTGCTGCAATTTCCTGAAGGCGTGGATTGGGGCGATGGCCAGATCGTTTACCTGGCGATCGGCATCGCGGCCAAGTCCGACGAACACTTGCGCCTGCTGCAACTGCTGACCCGTGCCCTCGGCGAGACCGACCTGGGCCAGGCCCTGCGCCGCGCCGGTTCCGCCGAAGCGCTGCTGAAATTGCTGCAGGGCGCGCCGCAGGAGCTGGCGCTGGATGCGCAGATGATCGGCCTCGGTGTGTCGGCCGACGATTTCGAAGAATTGGTCTGGCGCGGCGCCCGTCTGTTGCGCCAGGCCGATTGCGTGAGCAACGGCTTTGCCGGCGTGTTGCAGCAGGTCGACGCGTTGCCCCTCGGCGATGGCCTCTGGTGGCTGCACAGCGAGCAGACCGTCAAGCGTCCAGGCCTGGCCTTCGTCACGCCGGACAAACCCATTCGTTACCTCGGCCAACCCTTGAGCGGATTGTTCTGCCTGGCGAGCCTGGGGGAAGCTCACCAAGCCTTGCTGGAAAGACTCTGCGCGTTGCTGATCGAAGGTCGCGGCCATGAATTGGGCCGCGCCACCAGCAGCCGCAAAGTCCTGGAAGTGCTGGGGGGCGAGTTGCCTGCCGACTGGCCCAGTGCGCGCATCGGCCTGGCGAATGCCCACGGGCTGCATGCGCGCCCGGCGAAGATTCTCGCCCAGTTGGCAAAAAGCTTCGAAGGCGAGATCCGCGTGCGCATCGTCGACGGCCAGGACAGCGCCGTATCGGTGAAGAGCCTGAGCAAGCTGCTGAGCCTGGGCGCCCGTCGTGGTCAGGTCCTGGAGTTCATTGCCGAACCTGGCATTGCCGCCGACGCGTTGCCGGCGTTGCTCACAGCCGTCGAAGAAGGCCTCGGCGAAGAAGTCGAACCGCTGCCGCCACCGAGTGCGCCACGGGAAACCACCATTGCCGAAGTTGCCACCGTGCTGCTCGCGCCGGAATCCGGCAGCCTGATCCAGGCCGTCGCCGCCGCGCCGGGCATTGCCATCGGTCCGGCGCATATCCAAGTGCTGCAAGACATCGAGTATCCACTGCGTGGCGAGTCCCCAGCCATCGAGCGCGAGCGCCTGCAAAAAGCCTTGAGCCAAGTGCGTCGGGACATCGAGGGCCTGATCGAGCGTGCCAAGGCCAAGGCCATCCGCGAGATTTTCATCACCCACCAGGAAATGCTCGACGACCCGGAACTGACCGACGAAGTCGACACCCGCCTGAAGCTGGGCGAGAGCGCGCAAGCGGCGTGGATGGGCGTGATCGAGGCCGCCGCGAAAGAACAGGAAGCCCTGCAAGATGCCTTGCTCGCCGAGCGTGCCGCCGATCTGCGGGACGTCGGCCGCCGGGTGCTGGCGCAGTTGTGCGGCATCGAAACCCCGGCTGAACCGGATCAACCGTACATTCTGGTGATGGACGAAGTCGGCCCGTCCGACGTCGCCCGCCTGGACCCGGCGCGGGTGGCGGGGATTCTCACCGCACGCGGCGGCGCCACCGCCCACAGTGCCATCGTCGCCCGCGCCTTGGGCATCCCGGCCTTGGTGGGTGCAGGCGCTGCGGTGTTGCTGTTGGCGCCGGGCACGTCATTGCTGCTGGACGGCCAGCGCGGTCGCCTGCATGTCGACCCGGACGCCGCCACGTTGCAGCGCGCCAAAGAGGAACGCGACACCCGCGAGCAGCGCCTCAAGGTCGCCGCCGAGCAACGGCACCAACCAGCGCTGACCCGTGACGGTCACGCCGTTGAAGTGTTCGCCAACATCGGCGAAAGCGCCGGCGTCACCAGCGCGGTGGAGCAGGGCGCCGAAGGCATCGGCCTGTTGCGCACCGAGCTGATCTTCATGGCCCACACCGAGGCGCCGGACGAAGCGACCCAGGAAGCCGAATACCGCAAGGTGCTCGATGGCCTGGCCGGTCGGCCGCTGGTGGTGCGTACCCTTGACGTCGGCGGCGACAAGCCGCTGCCCTATTGGCCAATTGCCAAGGAAGAAAACCCGTTCCTCGGCGTGCGCGGCATCCGCCTGACCTTGCAGCGCCCGCATATCATGGAAGCGCAACTGCGGGCCTTGTTGCGCTCGGCCGACAACCGTCCGCTGCGGATCATGTTTCCCATGGTCGGCAGCGTCGACGAGTGGCGCCAGGCCCGGGACATGACCGAGCGCCTGCGCCGGGAAATCCCCGTGGCAGACCTGCAACTGGGGATCAT
>Ga0308170_10003301_pt1 | contig 13256 bp, 12 predicted proteins | sample PhyBR2_2_FD_202136 | JGI IMG/M metagenome (GOLD analysis project Ga0308170, IMG submission 202136) | Phyllosphere microbial communities from UC Gill Tract Community Farm, Albany, California, United States - DLSLSB.R2 | ecosystem: Host-associated > Plants > Phyllosphere > Unclassified | place... | reverse complement strand
AGGACGAGCGGCGAGTTGGCAGGAGGGTCGAGGTTTTCTGGGAGCTGGAGGAGGAGGAGAGGGGTCAGCGCAAGCTCGAACGGCGACGACGACGCCGAGGGAGAGTGGACGCACCTCGGCACCGAGGAGCCGGCGAGGACGGCCGGTCCAGTCGAGGCGCACGAGCTTGACAAGTCACGACTCGAGGGCTGCGGGCGAGGCGAGGGTGGAAAAAGTGTCAGGGCGAGTTTGGCGAGGAGAGTCGCGGCGAGAGGAGGAGCGCACCTTCTTGTAGAGTCCAACGAGCCGGGTCTGCTGGCCCTGTCCTGCTGCGAGAGGACCCGAGGCGAGACGAGGCGAGTCGACGAAGAAGAAGGAGAGAGAAGGGCGGGCGAGCGCGACGGCGAGCGAGCCGAGCCGAGCCGTCCGTCCGCACGCACGCACCTCGTGCTGAGCTCGGGCTGCACTCGAAGCTCGAAGGTCGTCGTTCTGAAGCCATAAAGCCGAGCGAGGAGACGAGAAGAACGCTCGAGCGAGAGCCGCTCGCACACGAGAGGCCCGAGCGTCGGCCTTCCCAAGTCGAGACCTGCTTCCCTCTCGGGCTCGCACAGGCTCCAGGAAGGCCAAGCATCGATGCAGCTGCTCGTCGCGCTATGTACTACACAGGAGAGGAGACCAAGCGGGGCACAGACAAGCCCGTCGACGTCGAAGCGTGAGGGACCGAGGTGAAGGAGGTGGCGGAGAGGCGGACGTCTCGTCGGCTGCGGGCGAGAGGCTGCAGAAGAGGGTCAGGACCGTATCTTGGGCTGAAGAGCACGAGTGCGAGAGCGAGAGCAAAGACGGACCTGGTCCTCGCGCGCCGAGAGAGAGAGAGAGAGTCGTCGTCCTAGGCAGCGCTCGCGACGATGCCGGGAACGCCCGTAGTGGCCTGCGCTGGGAAGTTGGCACCGGCGAGGAAGTTGTTGAGGTCGAAGGTCGCCGCTGCGAGCGCGAGGGAGAGGGTCAGCTAGCGCCTAGAGCGAGCGAGCCGAGGGAGAAAGGGACGCACGAGTCTCGACGGCAGGCGCGGCGGTGGTGGCACTGGCGGCAGCGAGGACGGCGGGATCGACGGTCGAAGTAGCTGCGAGCGAGGAAGAGGCGGTCGAGAGTCAGCGGGGAAGCCGGCGAAGAGGAAGATAGAGGACGAGGACGCACCGGTCGAGACCTCGGGCGCAGCAGTCGTCTCGACGGCGAGGACCTGGGCGCTCGTGAGCGTCGGCCCGCCCGCCTTTGACTCGAGCGACATGCCGCTCGTCAGGTCCGTCGCCTGCTTGATCGACGCGAGGAGGCCGCCGAGAGGAGCCGCGCCGCCTTGACCTTGCGCGCCGTCCGCCGCCGCCGGCGAGTCGGCGCCGAAGTTGGCGAACGCCGTCGACGGCTCGTTCTCGGCGTCGAGAGCGTCGGCGCCGGCGCCGTTCTGCGCCTGCAGCTTGTTGAGGTTGCCGAGGAGCTGCGAGAGGTTGGCGCCCGGGGCGGTCGAGTTGCTCGAGGTCTCGCTCGACGACGAGACCTCAGGCGAGGGCGCGGCGGGGTCGATCGAGAGGGTCGAGACGGGCGTGTCGGCGGCTTGAGGAAGGGGCGACGCGACGATGAGGGCGCAGGCGAAGGCGAGGAGGATGCTGAGGCGGGCGAGCATGGCGAGCGGGCGAGGACTTGAGGCGCTGGAGGTTGGGGAGGGCGAGTGGCGTGCAGGATGAGGAAGAGGAAGAAGGAGAAGAGGCAAGTTGCGAGAGAGGTGGCTGCGAGCGAGAGGACGGTCGTCAGGCGCATGCACCGAGGAGGCCCGAGCGGCGCACTCGACGTCCCTCGGAGCCGGAAAGAGCTGGTGCTGTGAGCTGGAGGACGGAGTAGGAAGTCGGCTGGGCCTGTTGGGGCGAGTCCGGAGGGTGCTGCGCGTCGGATTGACGAAGAGGAGCCGAGGAGGTCCAACTTGAGAAGGCGCCGCTCACCACGACGACGACGCCGGTCTTGGCTTGAGGAGACCGAAGGGGGCTGCGCGCATGTCAGCGGACAGGGTGAGAGGGGAAAACGCAGGGAATGTGACAAAGCGTGACGACCGAGACGAGGACGCCGACCTTCTCCTCGAGCGAGACCGCCGCCGACCTGCGAGGAAAAGCGTATCTACGATACAGCCCAGGGGTTTCGACGAGTACAGACGGTGCAGTGTATGACAGGAAGGAAAGGGGTAATGCGTGCGAGGGGTGTAAAGATACGAGGCAGCGCGAGGGGGAGGTCTAGTGCAGGCGGAAGGTCGACTCGTCGGGCAAGCCCTGGGTGCGGAAGAGGGGCGAGTGCAGGGGAGGGAGGTTGGCCGTCGGTGCTGCGAGCGTCGAGGTCGAAGCGGCGGCCGAGGAGGGGCCGGCGCCGGCGGTACTCGCCTGCCTCGAGCGCGACGAGCGCGACGCCGGGCTCTTCGAGCGCGCCGAGCCGGCCGGCGTCTGCGCCCGCTTGCTGCGCTTGGCCTTCTTGCCGGCGCCGTTCGTCGCCGACGACGAGCCGGCCTTGCCGGGCCGAGAGGTCGACGAGCCGCCCGTGCGCTTGACCGGCGCGAGGACGGGCGAGGTGAGCATGCGCGACGTGATCGAGCGCTTGCTCGTCGACGCCGCGTGCCCGGGCGAGCCGAGCGTGTGGTTGAGCGTGTGCGCCGCCTTGTAGTCGCGCAGGATCGACGTCGGGACGGCCTTGCCCGGCTTCTTGCCCTGCTTCTTCTTGCGCCCGCCCTTGTCGGACGCGGCCGCGGCGGCGAACGCCTGCGACGGCGCCGAGTTGCCGCCGCCGCCCATCGTGCGCGAGCGGAAGGCGCCGATCGGGATGCGGCTCCACCGCGAAAAGTCGGACAGGGCCGAGCCGGGCTTGGGCGTCGCGCCGTCGGTCGCTGCGCCGTCGGCGTCCGAGTCGGACGACGACGCGGCGCCGTCGGCCTCGACGCTGTCCTCCTCGAGCAGCGACTCGTTGAGGAAGTCGAAGTCGACGTTGGCCAGGACGGGCGAGCCGACATTCGAGTTGTCGGCGGCCGACTCGGCGCCGGACGTGCCTGACGTGGTCGAGACGCGCGAGTTGGCTCGGCTGCGGCGAGAAGGGGTCGAGTCGTACTGCGAGGGGAGGAGGGAGAGGAGTCAGCCTCAATCTCGGTGAAGAGGAGCGAGAGGAAGAGGAGGTGGACGCACAGCTCGTCGGCGGGGTTTCTTCTGGACGGCGAACGGGCTCGGCGCAGGGACGCCGCTGTCGTCGATGACGACGACCTTGACGCCGTTCGCGGTCTTGTCGTCGTCGTCCTTGGGCGCCGACGGCTCGAACGAGCCCATGATGGGCCCGCGCCGGGCGTGCGGCGGCTTGCGGATGGTCGGGACGGCGGCGGCGGCGGCGGGAGGAGGACGAGGTGTGTGCGCGCGCGCCGAGCCGTTCTCGGGGATGGCGGGCAGGCTCGCCTTGCCCTTGCCCTTGCGCTTTGCGGCGGCGGCGGCGGCCTTGGACGTCGGCGCCGGCTGGGGCGGCTCGGGCGTGTCGGCCTGGAGCGACGCGAGGTCGGCCGTCGTCGGCGCCTGGACGGCCGACAGGGCGCCCGTGCGCGGCGCGTAGCGGTAGATGTCCGTGTCGGAGCACGACGAGTCGGTCTGCTCGTCCTCGGTCACCGACTCGCTCATCGTCTCGTCCTCGTCGTCACCGACGACCGCCGCCGCCGCGCCGTTCTCGCCGCCGGTGCGCGCGCGCTTGCGCCGATCGGCGTCGTCGAGCGCCGCGCCGAGCCGCACGAGGTCGAGCTCGTCGGCGCCGCCAAAGTCGGCGAGCGACACGTCCGAGTCGGTCGCGTCGTCGTCGTCCTGGTCGTCCGACTCGCCCGCGCTCGACTCCTGGACGGGCCGGCGGCGCTTCTTGCCGCGGCCGAACAGGCGCGTGAGCTCGCCGCTCGGGCCGAACATCATCTCGGCGTCGACGTCGTCGGTGCCGCTGCCGGACTCGTCGTCGTAGTCGTCGGCCTGGCTGTCGTCCTCGGCGTCGACGTCGGTGAGGGCGGCGAGCCACATGTCGCCGAGGTCGACCGAGTCGTGCTGGATCGGCCCGACGACGGCCTCGGACAGGGCAAAGAGCTGCTCGAGCTCGTCCTCGAACGAGCCGGCGATGTTGTCGTCCTCCTCCTCGCCGTCGTCGTCGAAGCCGAGCGGCGCATCGGCACCGGGCAGCTCGCCGACGCCGGCGGTCGACGCTGCGAGCGCGGCGGCGAGCTGATCCTCGTCGTCCTCGTCCTCGTCGTCGTCGTCGTCGTCCTCCTCGTCGAACTCGTAGTCGCTCCACGTGACGACGCCGAAGCCGTTGCCGGGCGGGAGGTCGGTCACCGCCAGGTCCGAGTCGTCGCCGTCGTCGTCGAGCGTCGCCGAGACGCCCTCGAGCGAGACGTCGCCGCCCGCCGAAGCCGCCGAAGCCGCTGCGGCCGCTGCGCCGCCCGAGGCCCGACGGCGCCGGATGCGCTCCATCGCCTGGACGTTGCGGTCCCACGCGACGGCGAGCCCGTCGTCGTCGGTCCCCTCGTCCGTCTCGTCCTCGTCGTCCTCGCTTGCGCCGTCGACGAGCATCGCCTCGTCCTCGTCGCGACCCTTGCGCGCGCGGCGCCGCGCCTCGGCGAGCTCGGCGCGCATGACGCGCTCCTCGGCCTTTTCGAGCTCGCGCCCGAGCGCGAGCCCGCCCGCGCCGCCCTGGTCCATCGCCGCGTCCTCGTCCGGGTCGCTCAAGCTGCTGAGCTCCGACTCGTCGTCGGCGTCGTCGAGCTCGAGCTCGCTCACGTCGCTCAGGCGCTCCTTGCCCTTGCCCTTGCTCGAGCCCTTGCTCTGGGCGTGGGCGAGCGCCCTCGCCTCGGCGCGCTCGCGTGCCTGCTGCTGGCGCTGCGCCGCCGCGAGTCCCGCCGAGCGCCGCCCGAGCTCCATCGCGTCGGGCGAGTTCTCGCGGCTCGTCTCGGAGCGCCGCGCCTCGGCCTCGCTCGCCTCGGCGAGCGACAGCGCGAGCACCTGCCGCAGGCTCATGCGCTGCGAGCTCGAGCCGCCCGCTCCCGCTCCTGCGCCGGCACCGCCGCTCCCGCTCGGCGACGCGGGGCGAGAGGCGCCGGCGACGTGCGGAACGTACGACGCCTCGAGGGGCGAGGCTGCGCGCGCGGGCTTGGGCGGTTTGGGGTGCGCCGCCGACGAGGTGCTGCTGGCGGGCGGTTGGCCGTCTTTGCGCGGCCGGCCGCGCGGTCGAGGTGCGGCGGCGGGCTTGGCGGTCGAGGTCGAGGTCGAGGTCGAGGCCTTAGGCGCTGCGGCGGCGGGCGAGGGCGCGGAGGTCGAGGCGACGGGTGCGGGTGCGGGTGCGAGGGGTTTCGGCGGGGGAGGAGGAGGTGGAGGAGGGCGGCGCGAGCCTGGAGGTGCTGGTGAGGCGGAGCCGAGCTTGGGTAAAGGAGGGAGGGCGGGGAGGGCGGGGAGTGCTGGGAGGGCGGGGAGCGCAGGCAGGCCGCCCGGACCGCCGAGGAAGACGGCTGCGGCCGACGCCGGCGGCGGCTGGGCCGCTTTGGGCGCCTTGCTCGACTTGGGCTTGGGCTTGGGCGCGTCGTCCTCGGACGACGAAGACGAGAGGGGCTCGGAGAGTGTGTCGTCGTCCGAGAGGGTGATGGGGAGCGAGGGGAGCGGGGCGGGTTTGGGCTTGGCCGGCGAGGGCGGGCGCTTGGGCTTCTTGCCCTTCTTGGCGACCTTGGGGATGCGCGGTAGGCCTGCCAGGCGGTTGGCGGGTTCTGCAGGGAGGGATCGTCAGCTCGGCTCGAGGCAGTGGCGAGCTCGACCCGGCGCCGTCGACAACGGCGGCAGTGCCCGAGGTCGCGCCTGTACTCCTCGAAGTTTGAGAAGGTGTACTCACTGTTGCTGGACGTCATCGTGGCTCAGGCGAGGCGGGTGTGGTCGAACTCGCGGCGGAGCGATGAAGATGAGGTGACCGGCGCGGTGCGCGAGTAGGCGGTGTGGTGCTCGGGTGGAGATTCGAGTCGGCGTGTAGAGAGTGTATGGATGTGGTGGACTGGTCGCAGAAACTACTGGCGGGCGAGGGAAGGTGGTGCTGGTCGTCGAGGCGGACGAACGAGGCGGTGTCGGCGCGCGGGGGGATTGGCGAGGGTGCGCTCTAGGGGCGTCGGCCAGCCTCGAGGCGGACAGGGATGGTGGTGGTAGTCGGTGTGAGGTCGGTGCTGTCGGGCGCGTCGTGGTGCGAGGGGCTGGGACGAGGTGGGGCGGGTGCGCTGCTGCTCATCGAGCACGGTGGGCCAGGGTGTCGCGGGCGCGCAGAGGCGAGGGCCGGTGGGCGGGTCGATCGGTCGCCAGTGGTGGTGCCGAGGTGCTGGTTGTGGTCGCAGTCGAGCAGCTCGAGTGGTCGAGGCGAGGCGGAGCGGTCAAGCTCGTCCAAGCTGAGCCGGCGAGCGGAGACTGAGTCCGGGGAACGACGACGACGACGACGACGACGCTCCCTCCCTCCCTCCCTCCCTGCACAGCTCGCACCTGGCTCCGTGCCTACACGCTCAGCTCGCTCTCGACGACCAGCTACACCGTCTCGCCCGCCGACAACCACCCGCCTCGCTCACCTCCTCCGCCCCCACCTCGTCCGCCTCTCAACCTCAGCGCCTCTCCAACCACCGCACCGCGACATGGCCGACAAGTTCAAGGCCGAGGGCAACATCGCGTTCGGCCAGAAGAAGTGGCTCAAGGCGGCAAAGCTCTACGGCCAGGCCATCGCCCTCGACAAGGACGACACGGCCAAGGGCGCCCTCTACTCGAACCGCAGCGCCGCCTATGTCCAGCTCGGCAAGCTCGATCAAGGTGCGTCGACCGTCGCTCGCGCGCGCTCCTTGTCCCGCGCCGTCGCTCATCTCCTTCGCCTCCGCCCGCAGCGCTCGAGGACGCCAACAACGCCGTGCGCTGCCGACCGCAGTGGTCCAAGGCCCATGCTCGTGTCGCCGAGGTCTGGGGTCGCCAGCAAGAGTTCAACCTGTCCATCTCGAGCTGTGCGTCCCGCTCCCTCCCCTCGGCCAGCGTCGAGTCGCTCGCCCTGACGCCTCCTCCTCCTCCTCGCCCGCAGACAAGCGCGCCATCGAGCTCGCCGAGGACGACGCGAGCCGAGCGCGCTACGAGGCGTCGCTCAAGACGCTCGAGATGACGCAGCAGCGCGCGGCCGACGCCGTCAAGGCGGCGCCCAAGCCCTACGTCACGACGAACAACCCGGGCGACCTCTTCCTCGCCAAGGTCCAGCGCGCCGTCCTCGAGGGCTCGTACCAGCTCAACCGCGACAGCGGCGTCGGCATCTCGTACCACGCCGCCGAGAGCTGCGCGCGCGGCATGCAGCAGCTCGACACGGCCGTCGAGCCCGCCGGCGGCACAAAGTTCCGCGGGGCCGCCTTCACGTTTGCGCTCGCCGACATCTGCGAGTGCGTCGTGACCGACATGACGCAGTTCGTCATGCCCTACGGCTCGCACGAGGCGTACCCGCTCAGCAAGAAGCTGCCGGCCCTCATCGAGTTCGAGCTGCAGCAGGGCGGCTGCTTCAAGTACTTTACCGGCTCGAGGTGGTCGGCGCGCGACATCATCGACGACCTCGACAAGCGCATCGAGACGGATGACAGGCAGCTGTGAGCTCACGTTCGCCCCGACGCCCGCTTCCGCCCGTCGCACACTGAGCTGACGCTCGAGCCTCTCCCTGCAGCGTCCGCCAGGTCTGCTCGTCGCTCATCCGCGGCCGCCTCATCTCGGCTTTCCTCCTCTCAGCCTTCCAGCGCGAGACGGGTGCGTCGGCCCTCCTCCTTCCCTCCTCCAAGTCGAGCGAGCGCCCCGAGGTCCCTCAGCCGAGCTGACGCTTTGATCCTCCTCTGCAGGCCCGGCCATCCTCGAGGCCAAGTTTGCCGTGTCGCTCCTCGACGAGGGCAACAAGAAGTGGGCGCACGAGTCGTTCGAGGAAAAGGTGCGTCGTCCTCGCCGCCCTTCTCCGCGCACGGACCTCCCCAGACTGACCTCGCTCTTCCTCCTTTCCACCTCACCGCACCCAGGGCGCCACCTTCCGCCCGACCTTTGTTCGCAACGCGCGCGTCTTCCTCATGAAGCTGCTCCTCGGCGCGCACCGCGACGCCAAGACGCCGTCGGCCAAGCGCGCGTTCAAGCTCGAGGACGTCGAGAAACTCGCGCACGACATTCTCGAGGTGCGTCGCTCACACTTTCTTCTACTCGTCACTTGTGCCGCATCGCCAAGAACAGAGATGCTGACGGCCAGGTGCTCGTCGTGCGCGCAGGAGTGCACGCCGAGCAAGTGGCCGCCTCGAGACGGCGGCGTCATGTATCTCGCCTACGGCGTGCGTCCTCTCTCTCGCTCTCTCGCTCTCCCCTTTCTTCCCTCTCGACGAAGCGCTCTCACTGATGCCAGTCCACCTTCTTCCTCGCCCTCCTCGTTCCTCCTCCTCGACCTCGACCTCGACCTCCTCGTCCTCGCCTCCCCGTCTCTTGGCGCGCAGGTCATGCCCTGCTGGGAGGCCTATGGCGCTCTCGCCTACGTGCACAGCTACCGCGGGCGCCTCCCGCTGCAGCTCGACGCGCAGCCAGGCGGCTCGCGCCTCAAGATGCCCGACGTCGCCGAGATGAAGAAGGCGGCCCAGTACTACGACGAGGGCGCGAGCATCATGCCCGACGACTGGCAGGACCTGCCGGCGTTCCGGTGGTACGGCCTCGAGTCGTGGTTCAGGGCGGGAGGGCTCACGGTGCGCGAGCTGCGGCAGCGAGAGGCGGCGGCGCTCAAAAGCGAGGTCGAGACTCGGCGCTTTGGTGCGTTCCCTCTCTTCTCTCTCTCCCGCCCTCCTCTTCCCTCCTTTCTCTCCTGTCGTCTTCGTCGTCGTCAACGCCACCTCGTCTCGTCGGCTCGTCCTCGAGACCCTCCTCGTCCTCGAGCTCAACCTCCTCCTTCCGCCAAAGCTGACGTCGTCCCCCTCACACAGCCAACTCGCCGCCCGAAACCAAGTACCCGCCGCGCGACTTTTCGCAGAAGCAGAATCGCGCCCTCGCCGAGCAGATGCTCCACATGGGCCCGCAGGCCGACCGCCTCACGGTCAAGGCCGTCCCGACGATCGACGCGAGGGGCATGCCCATGTCGTGGAACGGCGCAGAGCTGTTCACGCCCGAGCTCGCAAAGGAGTACCCGGGCGAGATCGGGCTCGCCGACATCATGGGCTGAGCCGAGGGTCGTCGAAGTCGGCGAAGCGGAGTTTGTATCGCGGTCGAGGAGCTTGCAGTGCGATTGCCTCGCTCGCCCTTGCAGCTCGACATCCTCGAGAGCGTCCTACAAGTGCAGCTTGCGAGCTTGAGCTCACCTCCTGCAGCGAGAGACCGAGGAAGCCGGCCTCGGCAAAGAGAGGCTCGTGCGCCGAGTCGAGCGGGGTCGTCCGACGTCGCCTCACACGGCCGACTTGCGCCGCTCTCTGTGCGCCCGACAAGACCTTCGTCGCGTGCACTCGCCGCTGGCAAAAGCAGAACCGTGCGGGCACTGTTTGTCGCCCGGTTCAGTCCCAAAAAGAGGGTTGGCCCTTCCCGGGCTTGAACCGGGGACCTGCAGAATTGTGCGTCCGAGTAGACACTTCAGTCTGTCGCTCTCCCAGCTGAGCTAAAGAGCCAGTTTGTATGACTGCAGCGGCGTAGTAGCACCCAGGTTGCGCCATTGCGCTCGAGCCGAGCGCACGGACCCATCCGCTCCCTCTCTTCCCCTCGCCGACGTAGACCGCGCCCTTCTTCTCCCACTCTGCTCTCTGTCGATGCATTGGTCGACGAGAGACGATGCTCGGATGCATGAAGAGCGCTGTGCAAGGCGGCCGAGAGCAGCGCTCGAGCCTCCTCGAGCAGCGTCTCTCCCTTCGTCGTCGCGACTCTCGAGAAGCGGCAGAAACGGAGAACGAGTTGTTGCACGCGACGGAGGTACTGCACAGAGAGAGGGACGCTAGAAGGGGAAGGAGAGCGACGGCGGGATGTCCACGAGGGTCCGAGGGCGGCGAGAAGGACGAAGGCGAGGAGAGGGCCGCGACGAGACGATGAGGAAGAGCGAGACGAGGCTCGGGATGCCGACTAGGTGTGCGTCGTGAGGAAGTGGTCTTTCTGTGGGGAGAGATGTGTCAGTGGAGGTCGCAGGAGAGAGGTCAAGGGTCGGGAGAAGGAGGACGGGGACGCACCGCTCCGAGCCAGCTCCTCGGCTTCGTCATCGAGGGTTCGCGGCGCTGCGCGATACAGCGCACGCACGGAAAGATCGTTCCTCGCGCGCCGAGAGTCTTGTCGGCAGGGTCGAGGCCGGTCAAGCCGGCGCGAGCGAGGAGGGCGAGTTGATGCCGCACCAGGGCGACCACGTCGGACGAGGCGAACACCGCACAGCTCACCGTCCCGTCTTTGCGGCGCTCGCGCAGCTCGGCGTGGATCCGCGGGTACCGAAAGTTCTCGTTCAGCTTGCGGCGCTGGTGGACGTTGAACATGGCCGTCGGGTGCGCGAAGAGGCTGTCGAGCTCGCCCTCGCTGACGTCGGCGGCGATGTCGCCGATGTCGAGCGACGCCTGCGAGTCCTTCTCGAACACCCCCTTGATACGAGCGTCGTCCGGGTCGGCCATGATCGAGCGCAAGGCGGCGCCGATAGGCCTGATCGGCTGCCGAGGCCGCGCGAGCTTGTCGTCGACGACGCTCTTGCCGACGTGGAGGGCCGCGGCGACGTGCTTCTGGACGATGGCCCTCGCGAAGCCGACCTTGATGGCGCGGCGAGCGGCATCCACCTCGGCGAGGATCGTCGGCAGGTCGGCCGCCCAGGAGTCGTCGGGTCTCGAGGCGGCGTCGCCGACCCAGTGCGCCTCGACGGTCGGCAGCAGCTGGAAGACCTTGACGGAGGGCCACGTGACGAGCGCCTCGTCTTGCTGCGCCTCGAGGAGCGCCTTGTAGCGCCGGCGCATGACCTCGTACTGTGACCGCATGACGCCGAGGCGCCTTGCCTTGACGCGCTCGACCTTGCGCTGCTCGGCGAGCTCGATGAGCGTAGGCGAGATGTGAGTCCAGACTGCGTGCAGTGGCTGCGAGTCAGCGGTGGACGCTCGAGGGCGCGAACGAGGAGGGGAAAGGACTCACTCTCGTCGGTGAGCTCCTTGTTGGCGATGATGACGGCGTCGAGCGAGGTCGGGATATTGCAGCTGCGCGTGGAAGATGCGTCAGCGACACGACACGAAGCACAGAGCCGCCGAAGACGAGGTGGAAGCAGAGCAAGACGCACTCGGTCGCAGTGTATCCAAGACCGATCAGCTTCTCCTTGACGCTGCAGAAGGTCGAGTCAGTCGCTCGAGCCTGGACCTGTCGAGCACGAGAAGGGGAAAGGGACGCACACGTTCCGCCGACGCTCGAGCTCGGCCTCCTCGGCGCGCCGCACAGCCTGCGCCAACCGTCGCTCCCACTCGACCCAGGCAGCCGCGTCCTGCAGGGTGCCGAGAGTCAGCCGACCGCTCGAGCGTCCATGAACGAGGCAAGTAAAGAGTGGAAGGCGCGGCGCACCTTGCGTGCTGCCTCGACGAGGACCCGTCGCTCCTCGATGAAGGCGTCGAGCGCCTGCTTGGCCGAGACGACGGCCGCGGCGGCACTCTTGAGCGTCTCGTCGAGCTCGGCCTGCTGCTCAGGGGTTCTGCGGCGCGTCGTGCGAGGCTGAGCGGACGCCTGGATTCGGCGCGCCCGGGCGAGATCGTCGGCGAGCTGGTTCAGGCGATCGCTCGTCGACTGGACGTCCTGCAGGCGGTAGTAGGCTGTTTCCAACCACGAGTCTGTGCCGGGTGCAAGCGAGTGGTAGTTAGAGGGGACGCACTGGTCCTTCTGGCGGCGTCGAAACGCGAGAGCGAGTACTTGAGGGCGAGCGAGTTGATGCGCTTGACGTAGCGAGGGTCGTGCAGCTCGGCCGCGGTGAGGAGGCTGCGCGCGCAGAGAATATGTCAGCTTCTCTCTCTTCCGGGTTCGAGAGTGATTTTGGACGGACTTGGCGAGCTGGCAGCGCTGCAGGTGCACGAACGGGTCAGCTTTCGCACCGGGTCGTGCGGTCGAGGACAGAGAGCTCGGGACGCACCTTGCACCAGTGGGCCCTGAGGGCGAAGTAGACGACGACGGCTCGGCTGCTGCCGCATATGTGGCACTTGCGGTCGAAGAGCAGGGCCGCGAGCTGCTTGTCGTTGAGGTCGGGCGCCTCGAGGTCGGGGAGGCCGCTGTTGCGGCGGGCGCTGGCCCAGATCGGGGCGGCCGAGCGACTGGCGAAGAGGCGGTACAGGAGCTTGTTGACGCGGCTCATCGAGAGCAAGGTCGGCAGGTCGGTCTTGCGCGCGAGGTCCAGGACGAGGTCGAGCGGGAGGGCGAGGAAGGCAGAGAGCTGGCCCTTGCGGCGGCGGCTCGCCGTGGTCGACGTGACGGCGACGTTGCTCTTGCTCGTGGCCTTGGTCGCGGTCGTAGCCGTGCGAGGCTTCTTTGCTGGGCGAGCATCCGGGTCGTGTGTGGGGGTGGCGAGGGTCAGCGAGGAGGGTCCGCGGTCGCTCTTTTCAAGATGCAGAGGAGGATCAACGCACCTTCGGACCGTGCTGCATCGACCTGCGAGTCGCCCGAGCGAGAGCGCCGAGCAGAGCGGCGGCGCGAGCTGCCATTGAGGACGAGCTGCTCCTGGTCGTCGTCGTCGCTGCTGACGGATGTGTCGACATAGCTGATGGCCTTGGCGGCCACTGCGCGCTTTGGACGCTGCATCGTGCGAGGCTCTGGCGGCGAGAGTGAGGGAGCAAGTCGACCCTGAGCCGGCGCGAGCGATGAGAGTCGGGACGACGACAGGCTCGCCTCGTCGCTCTCTGCGAGGAATACGGCTGATGGGACACAGCTGCAAGCTATCTGTGCACCGTCTAAGCCGCGCAGATGCGCTGCAGAGGGGAGCGAGGGCGAGTGTGCCATCCTCGCTCTCCTCCCTGTCCGAGTCGTCGCGCTCAGCTCCTACCACCTCGCTCTGTCTGGCCATAGCCTCGGCGCACTGTCAGGCTCGAAAGAACGACTCCCGTCTACGTCGGCGAGGGGAAGAGAGGGAGCGGATGGGTCCGTGCGCTCGGCTCGAGCGCAATGGCGCGATATGGCTGCTACTGCGCCGCTGCAGTCATACAAACTGGCTCTTTAGCTCAGCTGGGAGAGCGACAGACTGAAGTGTCTACTCGGACGCACAATTCTGCA
>Ga0308170_10003300_pt1 | contig 13257 bp, 6 predicted proteins | sample PhyBR2_2_FD_202136 | JGI IMG/M metagenome (GOLD analysis project Ga0308170, IMG submission 202136) | Phyllosphere microbial communities from UC Gill Tract Community Farm, Albany, California, United States - DLSLSB.R2 | ecosystem: Host-associated > Plants > Phyllosphere > Unclassified | place... | reverse complement strand
CCACGTGGATCGTGTCCTTCGGCCCGAAGCGGCCGGACAGGATCGCCTTCGACAGCGGATTCTCGATCTGCTGCTGGATCGCGCGCTTGAGCGGACGGGCGCCGTACACCGGGTCGAAGCCGGCTTCGGCGATCTTCTGCAGGGCGGCTTCGCTGATGTCCAGGCGCATCTCCATCTTCTCGAGGCGCTGCTCCAGGCCGGCCAGCTGGATCCTGGCGATCGCACCGATGTTCTTCTCGTCGAGGGCGTGGAAGACCACGATCTCGTCGATCCGGTTGATGAACTCGGGGCGGAAGTGTCCGCGCACCTCGGCCATCACGGCCAGCTTGACCACCGCCGGCTCGTCGGTGTCCATCGACTGGATCTTGTTCGAACCCAGGTTCGAGGTCATCACGATCACGGTGTTCTTGAAATCCACCGTGCGGCCCTGGCCATCGGTCATGCGGCCGTCGTCGAGCGCCTGCAGCAGGACGTTGAACACGTCCGGGTGGGCCTTCTCGATCTCGTCGAGCAGGATCACGCTGTAGGGCTTGCGGCGCACGGCTTCGGTCAGGTAGCCGCCCTCTTCATAGCCGACATAGCCCGGCGGCGCGCCGATCAGGCGGGCCACCGAATGCTTCTCCATGAACTCGCTCATGTCGATGCGGATCAGGGAGTCCTCGGTATCGAAGAGGAAGGCGGCCAGTGCCTTGCACAGCTCGGTCTTGCCGACGCCGGTCGGGCCCAGGAACATGAAGGAGCCGTAGGGACGGTTCGGGTCGGCCAGGCCGGCGCGCGAGCGGCGGATCGCATCGGACACGGCTTCGATCGCCTCGTCCTGGCCCACCACGCGCTCGTGCAGCTTCTCTTCGATGTGCAGCAGCTTGTCGCGCTCGCCCTGCATCATGCGCGCCACCGGGATGCCGGTTGCGCGCGAGACCACTTCCGCGATCTCCTCGGCGCCAACCTGCGTGCGCAGCAGGCGCGGCTTGTCGCCGTCCGCCTCGGCTTTTTCGCCGGCGGCTTCCGCATCCTTCAGCTGGCGCTCCAGCTCGGGCAGGCGGCCGTACTGCAGCTCGGACACCTTCTGCCAGTTGCTCTGGCGCTTGGCTTCCTCCATCTGCAGGCGGATCTGCTCGATCTCTTCCTTGATGTGGGTCGTGCCCTGCACCGCGGCTTTCTCGGCCTTGAGGATTTCCTCGTAATCGTTGTACTCGCGCTCCAGGCGGACGATCTCGTCGTTGATCAGCTCGAGGCGCCGCTGCGAGGCTTCGTCGGTTTCCTTTTTCACGGCTTCGCGCTCGATCTTCAGCTGGATCAGGCGGCGGTCCAGCTTGTCCATCACCTCGGGCTTGGAGTCGATCTCGATCTTGATCTTCGATGCCGCCTCGTCGATCAGGTCGATCGCCTTGTCGGGCAGGAAGCGGTCGGTGATGTAGCGGTGCGACAGCTCGGCCGCGGCGATGATCGCGGGGTCGGTGATCTCGACCTTGTGGTGCAGCTCGTACTTCTCCTGCAGGCCGCGCAGGATGGCGATGGTCGCCTCCACGCTCGGCTCCTCGACCATGATCTTCTGGAAGCGGCGCTCCAGCGCGGCATCCTTCTCGACGTACTTGCGGTACTCGTCCAGGGTGGTCGCGCCGATGCAGTGCAGCTCGCCGCGCGCCAGCGCCGGTTTCAGCATATTGCCCGCATCCATCGCGCCCTCGGCCTTGCCGGCGCCGACCATGGTGTGGATCTCGTCGATGAAGACGATGGTCATGCCCTCGTCATGCGCGAGTTCCTTCAGCACGGACTTCAGGCGTTCCTCGAACTCGCCGCGGAACTTGGCGCCCGCCAGCAGGGCCGCCATGTCGAGCGACAGCACGCGCTTGCCCTTCAGCGAATCCGGCACTTCGCCGTTCACGATGCGCTGGGCCAGGCCTTCGACGATGGCGGTCTTGCCGACGCCAGGTTCGCCGATCAGCACGGGATTGTTCTTGGTACGGCGCTGCAGCACCTGGATCGCGCGGCGGATCTCGTCGTCGCGGCCGATCACCGGGTCGAGCTTGCCCAGGCGGGCGCGCTCGGTCAGGTCGAGGGTGTATTTCTTCAGGGCTTCACGCTGGCCTTCGGCATCCTGGGAGTTCACCGAAGCGTCGCTGCCACGCACGGCCTGGATCGCCGATTCGAGGGCTTTCTTCGCCAGGCCGTGCTCGCGCGCCAGGCGGCCGGCGTCGGACTTGTCTTCGGTGAGCGCCAGCAGCACCATTTCACTCGACAGGAACTGGTCGCCGCGCTTTTGCGATTCGCGGTCGGCGAGGTTCAGCAGCTGCACCAGCTCGCGCCCGACCTGGACGTCGCCGCCCGTGCCGGACACTTTCGGCAGGCGCTCCAGCAGCCCGCGCAGGGCATTCGCCAGCGCGCCGACGTTCACGCCGGCGCGCTGCAGCAGCGAGCGCGCACCGCCGTCGTCCTGGTTCAACAGGGCGCTCAGCAGGTGCGCCGGTTCGATGTACTGATTATCGTTGCCGACCGCCAGGCTCTGGGCATCCGCCAGCGCTTCCTGGAGCTTGGTCGTCAATTTGTCTTGCCGCATATTCTTATCCCCTAGTGGTTGGGTTGGTATTCACAATGGAACCAAGTTAGGGATGCGGCAACGGTTTTTCAAGATGCGGAATCTGCGATGCGGGCTTCCTGCAGCGCCGGGACCGCCGCCAGGCCGCGCACCGACGTTTGCAGCGAGACCACGTCAGGTGCTGCGCGTGGTATCAGGCGATCGCACGCCAGGTAGCAAATCCCGCGATGCAGAAGCCAATCGAGCCCAGCAGGTGCACAGCCGAGTGCGCCAACGCCCAGCCGTAATGGCCACGCTGAAGCAGCACCATCGCCTCGCCGGAAAAGCTCGAGAAGGTGGTGAGGCCGCCGAGGAAACCGGTGATCGCGAACAGCCGCCATTCCGGCGACAGGCCCGGATAGCTGCCGAAAAAGCCCAGTGCCAGGCCGATCAGGTAGCCGCCGACCAGGTTGGCGGCCAGGGTGCCAAGCTGTATGTGCGAATGCAATTGCCCCAGGAAAATAGTCAGCCCCCACCGCAACCAGGCACCCAAGGCGGCGCCGACGCCGACAGCCACCCAGCTCATCGGTCAGCCCACTTCGCTTTGGCGGCGTCGTCGCTGACGCGCGCATCGACCCAGCGCGCACCCTCCGGCGTCTGTTCCTTCTTCCAGAACGGCGCGTCGGTCTTCAGGTAATCCATGATGAATTCGCAAGCTGCGAAGGCTTCGCCGCGGTGGGCACTGCTGACCGCCACCAGCACGATCTGCTCCAGCGGCAGCATCGGGCCGACGCGATGCACGACCAGCGCGCCGTACAGCGGCCAGCGCGCGCGCGCCTGTTCGACGATGTCCTGCAATGCGCGTTCGGTCATCTCCGGATAGTGTTCGAGCTCCAGCTCGGCCACCCGGGCGCCATCGTTCAGGTCGCGCACGGTGCCCACAAAAGTCACCACGGCACCGATACGAGGATCGCCCGCGCGCAGGCGGGCCACCTCCGCACCGAGGTCGAAATCTTCACGCTGGACCCTGACTTCGTTGAAGAACGCCCCCGTCATTTGCCCTCCCGGGCCAGGCGCAGGAACAGCTGTTCGATGCGCGACGCGGTGCGGGCGTCGAGCAGGGCCGGCAGCGCGGCCAGTTCGCGCAGCTGGCTGCCTGCGCCGCTGTCTTTCTGCCCGCCCTTGTGGCCGGACTTCAGCGAGGATTGCAGCACCTCGACCTGCAGCTTGAGGCGTTCGCGCGCGAACTCGGGGCCGCTGTCGATGCCGGCGCGGATCTCGGCGCGCAGCAGGTCGTGCAACAGCTTGTCGCGGTTGCGTTCCAGCAGCTGGGCGTAGGTTTCGCGCCCGTCCTGCCTTGCGCGCAGGGCGGCGTCGAAGCGATTGCGCAGGGTCCGCTCGAGTTCCGCATCCAGCGGTGGCAAGGCGCTCCAGCGCCCATCCCAGTCGCTGTCCGCCACCTCGCCCGGCGTTGCGATCGCCTGTTCCAGCTCCTGCACCAGGCGCAGCTTGTCGCGCAGCTGGCCGGCCTGGGCCACGCCGGCGGCGCGGCGGGCGGCTTCGAGCTTCTGCTGCACCTGCGCCACCGCGGCGTGGTAGCGCTTCTCGACCCGTGCCTCATGGGCGCGCGGCACCGGACCGATCGCCTGCCATTCGGCGGCGGCATCGCGCAGCAGCTTGCCGGCGGTGGCCGGCGTGACGTCGGCGGCGGCCGCTTCCAGGCGCGCGCTGATCGCTTCCTTGGTCGCCTCGTGGGCACGGCGTTCGATGTCGGCCTCGTGCATGCTGTCCTTGCGGCGCCGGAACACGTCGTCGCAGACGGCGCGGAAGCGCTGCCACAGCGCCTGCTCGCTCTTGCGTTCGAGCGGCAAGGCGCGCGCATGCTCCTGCCAGCGCTGCTGCAGGGCGCGCATGATGTCGATCGCATGGCGGTCGTGCGGGTCGATCGCGGCGGCTTCCTCGATGATCGCCTCGCGGGTCGCCATCTCGTCCTTGCGCTGCTCTTCCAGCGGTCCCTGCAGGGTATTCAGGGCGTCGGTGAACAGGGTGTCGAGGCGTTTCTTTTCCTTGCGGTCGATGGCGCCCAGGTGGCTCCAGGCCAGGCGCAGGCGCTGCACGGTGCCGGCCACGTGCTTCCACTCGGCCTCGCCGGACTGCAGGCGCGCGATCTCGGCATTCGCCTCGTCGATCAGGGCCTGGCCGCGCGCGGCGTTGGCGTGGCGCTCGTCGGCCAGGTGGCGGAAGTGGGCCGCCGCCGGCGCATAGGCCGCGGTGCAGGCGGCGTCGAAGCGCTCCCACAGGCTTTTCGGGGCGGCGCCGGACAGGCTGTCGAGGGCTTTCCAGCGCTCGCGCATGCTGCCGACCTTCTTCGCCAGCTCGCTCATCGCCAGGTTTTGCGTCGGCAAGGCTTCCACGGTCTTGATCAGTTCTTCGCGCGAAACATTGCCGCCCCAGCGCGCCCAGTCGGACAGGCGCTTGAGTTCGGCCCGCACATGGGCCAGGCGGTCGGACTGGGCCGGCGTCAGGCGCATGCCCTTCTCGCGCGCTTCCTTCAGCGACTTGTCGAGCTCGGCCGCCGTGCCCAGCGAACCCTGCTGCAGGGCCGCTTCCATCGCATCCATGGTGTCGAGGAAATGCTGATCGGCGCCGCGGCTGCTGCGGCCCGGCTCTTTCGCTTCCTTCTGCTTGGGCGCTTCCTTGGGCTCGCGCGGCTTGCGCGCTTCCGGCTGCGGCAGGCTCGCCAGCAAGGCGTCGAAGCGCTGCTGCAGCGCGGCCGCGGCCTCGCGGTGGGCCGGCTGCGCCAGCTGAGGCAGGCGGTGCCATTCCTTGCGCAGCGCGTCGGCGTTCAGTTCGGTCGCCGGCCTGGCCTGCTGCTCGGTAATGAAGGTTTCACGCGCCGCCAGCGCGGCCCGGCCGGCTTCGATTTCATGCAGGCTGGCCTGCAGCTTCTGGGCCTCGAGGCCGAATTCGGCCACCAGGCCGCGCGGCAGCGAGGGGTGTTCGGGTGCCTGCAGGGCTTCGGCCTGTTCCCGGGTCAGGGCTTCCAGCCGGGCGGCCAGCTCGTCCGCCGGCAGCGGCTCGCCCGGCAGCCGGCGCAGCGCGGCCAGGCGGTCGATCATGGCGCGCTGCAACTGCACCTGGGCTTCCAGGCGCTGGGCCAGCGCGGCGCGTACGCCGGCGAATTCTTGCTGCAGCTCGGGGGCGGCGATGACCGCCCATTTGCGGTCGAGGTCGGCAACATGATTGGGTGTCAGCAACTCGTCCTTGAGCAGCGCACGTGCCTGCTCCAGCGTCGCTTCGCCGCGCCGCCGTTCCGACTCGCGATGCCGGTGGGCATCGAGGCGCGATTGCATCAGCTTGGCGACCCGGCGGTCGGTATTACGCATCGCCGTATGGACGCGCTCCAGCAGCTCGGGGCTATGGACGAATTCGGCCGCGGCCAGGCGCAGCTCGGAAAATTCGCATTGGAGGATGAATTCCACCGCGGCGGCCTCGTCGCCCTGGAGCCGGCTCAGCTTTTCGGCCTGCAGCGCGCGCTGCGGGGCCGCATTGGAGCCCGACCCCGAGGAGGCCGCCTGTTCCGGTTGCGCCTCCTGTCCAGCCGGCTTGTCGCCGGGCTTGTTGTCGCCCGGCCGCTTGAATAGGAACTCGAACATGATGAAATCGCACTTCCAAAATCGCCATCATAACAAAACCCTGATGGCGTCGCGCCACCGGACTGGCGCGTGCGGTCCGCCGCCCGGGCGGGCTTCAGTTCAGCATCGACAGCATGGCATGGCCACGCCCGAATTCCGGCCCGGGCCCGTCGTGCCCATGCTCGTGCGGCTCGTACAGGGAATGGCGGGCTTCGACCGGCTCCGGCCGTCCGCGTCCGCGCCTGACCGCCCCGCGGTGCTCGCGGGCGAAGGCGTCGTGGGCCAGCATCTGGTTGGCGATCGCGAACCAGGCCTCGCCGCGCACCAGGCTGCGCGCCAGCGGGAACAGTTCGCGTTCCTCGCGATCGAGACGGCAGCGCAGGGCAGCGATGCAGCGCTCGACGGCTTCGCAAAAGCCGCCGCGGTCGACGCCGCGCGCACCGGCGTCGACGCAGGCTTCGGCCGCCGCCAGCGAGTCGATGGCGGCCTGGCTGAGCTGTTCGAGGTCGCGCAGCAGGCCGTCGGCGGCCTCGGTGGCGCGGCGCAGGGCCGGCACCAGGAACTTGTCCAGCTTGCGCCAGTGGCAATCGTCCACCACCTGGCGCAGCTCGGTGCACAGCCGGGCCACCTGGGCGGGTATGAGGATGCCGCCATCGTCCGGCAGGGAATGCAGCTCGCGCGCCAGCGACTGCAGCGCCGAGCGAACGGTGGTCTGTTCCACGGACAAGGCAACGAGGGTGTAAGTTGACGTCAGCATGCGGTCTCCGCTCAGTTTTTCGCCGACACAAAGCTCAGCCTGACCGGTAAGGTCGGGCAGGAAGCTCGGATGGGAGGCGTATGTTTTGAACAGGCCTGCAGGAAGGGGTGTCCCCGTATCGTTGTTCATCGGCCTGAAAGAGCACCTAGTATACGGACGGGTCCCGGGGGTGGGTTTGATCTGGCACAAACCACAACCCCTGGCTCCCCCACGGGAGGGGGCAAGATTTCAGGCGGCGATGGCCTCGGGCGCGGAGAACAGCGCGCGCAGCCGGGCGGCCACGGCGTCGGGATCGCTGCGCCCCACCTCGACCGCCGGACAGCCGTGCCAGCGTGCGCAGCGCGCCACCGCGGCGGCCAGGTCGCGCAACAGGCGCTCGCTCGGCCGCACGCCGGGCTCCAGCGCCACCGATTTCAGTTCGAACACGCCGGCCGCGCGGTGCGCCTTGGCGTCGATGCGCCCGATCAGCTGGCCTCGGCGCAGCACCGGCAGCGTGAAGTAGCCGTACTGCCGCTTCTCCGCCGGCGTGTAGCACTCGAGTCGGTAGTCGAAGCCGAACAGCTCCAGCGCGCGGCGGCGGTCCCAGACGATGGGGTCGAAGGGCGACAGCAAGGTGGTCACGGTCGGGTTCAGGCGTCCCGCCGCGGCCTCTTCCAGCAGCGCCGCATGGTCGGGATGCACGAACACCGGATCCTTCCAGCCTTCGACGCGGGCGCGCAGCAGCAGGCCCTCGTCCGCCAGCGCCTGCGGCGCAAAATGCGGCGCGCGGGTGCGGTGATAGTCCGGGATCCAGGCCGCCCTGGCCAGCCCCAGCGCCTTCACCGCACGCAGCACGAATTCGCGCCGGACTTCTTCGATGGCGGGCGCGCGGCTGTCGTCCCAGCCGGGCAGTACGCGCTCGGCCAGGTCGTAGACGCGATGGAAATTCTGGCGCCGCGCCACCATCACCTTGCCGGCCGTGAACAGGGCTTCCAGCGAACGCTTCTCGGGCTTCCACTCCCACCAGCCGCCGCTCTTGCCGTCCGTGCGCTCGAAATCCGCCGCCCGCGTCGCGCCATTGAGGCGGATGTGCTCGAGCACCCTGTCGACCTGCTCGGCATGCCCCTTCATCCAGGACGCGCCGGACTTCCAGCCCATCGAGTGCGGGTCGAGCATGCGGTGGCGGTACAGGCCATAATCCTCGATCGGAACGAAGCAGGCTTCGTGGGCCCAGTATTCGAACAGCTTGCCTTCCGCCAGCAAGGTTTCGAGCCAGGCCGGATCGTAATCGCCGAGACGGCTCCACAGCACCAGGTAGGGGCTGCGCGCGACCACGCTGATGGTGTCGATCTGCAGCACACCCATGCGGCGGATGGCGGCCAGCACATCGTCCCTGGTGGCGCGGGCGCGGCGGGGCTGCAGCATGGCCTGGGCCGCGAGGTGTAGGGCGCGCGCGGCGCCGATGCCAAGATTGAGTTCGTTCATTCGCCCATTTTATTTGAGCTATTGCCATGTTGCTCATCCGTCGGAGAACTTTTGTCATGCAGATGCGGTCTGCGATATAGTGAGCGCCCTGGCTCACCCACCTTCCTGTAAGAAATTCATGCGGCTGCTGCACACTTCCGACTGGCATCTCGGCCAGACCCTGCACAACTTCGACCGGACCTACGAACACCAGCGCTTCCTCGACTGGCTGCTCGACACCATCGTCGCCGAGCAGGTGGATGCCTTGCTGATCGCGGGCGACATCTTCGACAACTCGAACCCGTCGGCTGCCTCGCAGCGCCAGCTCTACCGCTTCCTGCAGCAGGCGCGCGCCAAGTCGCCGCAGCTCGACATCGTCATCATCGCCGGCAACCACGATTCGCCGGGCCGCCTGGAAGCGCCCGGTCCCCTGCTCGAAGCCCATGGCACCAGGGTGGTCGGCCACGTGCTGCGCGATGCCGAAGGCGGCATCGACGTCGAGCGCATGGTGGTGCCGCTGACCGGCCGCGACGGCACGGTCGAGGCCTGGTGCGTGGCGATCCCCTTCCTGCGTCCGGGCGACGTACCGCGCATCGAGGCCGCCGGCCGCGAAGGCGAGGGCGAAAATCCTGCCGTCGACGCCTACATGTCCGGCATCGCCCTGCTCTACAAGCAGGCCTGTGAGCTGGCGCGCAGCCGCTGCGCGAACGGGGAAGCCATCCTGGCCATGGGCCACTGCCACATGACTGGCGGCGATTCCTCCCCGGATTCCGAGCGCCGCATCCTGATCGGCGGCACCGAAGCCCTGCCCGCGTCCATGTTCGACCCCAGCATCGCCTACGCCGCCCTGGGCCATCTGCACCTGGCGCAGAAGGTCGGCAGGCAGGACCACCTGCGCTACTGCGGCAGCCCGCTGCCGCTCTCCTTCGCGGAAATCGGCTACCAGCACCAGGTACTGCGCATCGACCTCGACGGCGGCAAGGCCAGGGACGTCGTGCCGCTGCCGGTGCCGCGCGCGGTCGACCTGCTGCGCGTGCCGGCCCAGCCGGCGCCGTTGAAACAGGTGATCGCGGAGTTGGTCGGCCTCGACCTGCCCGAGCTGCCGCTGCACGAACAGCCCTACCTGGAAGTCCGCGTGCTGCTGGACGGTCCCGAACCGAGCCTGCGCGCCCAGGTCGAGGCGGCGCTGGAGGGCAAGCCTGTGCGCCTGGCGAAGATCGAGCCGACCCGCAAGGTCGTCACCGCCGCCGGCATCGACGCCGCCCTCAGCCTGGACCAGCTGGCCCAGCTGCAGCCGGACGACATCTTCAGGCGGCTGTGGCAGCAGCGCTTCGGCGACGATGCGCCGGCCGACCAGCTGGCAGCCTTCGCCGAACTGCTCGGTGCCGACGGCCTGGAGGACGCATGAAGATCCTGCGCATCGGCGGCAAGAACCTGGCCTCGCTGGCCGGCGAATTCGAGGTCGACTTCGACAGGGAACCGCTGGCATCGAGCGGCCTGTTCGCGATCAGCGGCCCGACCGGCGCCGGCAAGAGCACCCTGCTGGACGCCCTCTGCCTGGCCCTCTACGACGCCACGCCGCGCCTGATCAAGGGCCCGCGCGCCGGCAACTTCCTGCCCGACGTCGGCGACGACGTCCTGTCGGTCCAGGACCGCCGCACACTCCTCAGGCGCGGCACCGCCGAAGCCTATGCTGAAGTCGACTTCGTCGGCAACGACGAGGGCCGCTACCGCGCGCGCTGGAGCGTGCGCCGCTCGCGCAACCGCACCGCCGGCGCCCTGCAGCCCGTCACGATGAGCCTGCAGCGCCTGCCGGAACTGCAGCCGGTCGGCGCCACCAAGACCGAGGTGCTGGGCGAGATCGAGCGCCGCATCGGCCTCTCCTTCGAACAGTTCACGCGTTCGGTGCTGTTGGCCCAGAACGAGTTCTCGGCCTTCCTGCGCACCGACGAGAACGAGCGCGGTGAACTGCTCGAGACCCTGACCGGCAGCACGGTCTACGGCGAGATCTCGCGCCGCGCCTTCGAACGCTGGCGCCAGGAACAGGAGGCGATGCGCCGCCTGACCTCGCGCCTGCAGGACCAGGCACCGCTGGCGACCGCCGAACGCGAAGCCCTCGAAGAACAGCATGCCCAGGCCAGCCAGCATCTCGCCGACGTCGACACGCGCCGCGCGGCGCTGGAAGAGCAGCTGCGCTGGCACCAGGAGCTGGCGCGCCTGAAAGCCGCGGAAACCGCTGCCGACGGCCTGCTCGCCGCCGCGAACACCGAGCTGGATGCGGCGGGCGAACGGCGCCGGCGCCTGGCCACCCTGGACGCCGTGCAGCCGGCGCGCCCGCTGATGGCCGACCTCGCACGCCTGGCCGACGAGCAGCGCCAGGCCCAGTCCCAGCTGGCGGCCGGCGAACAGGAACTGGCGCGTGCGCTGACGGCCCAGCAGGAAGCGCTGCGCGGCCAGATGGAAGCCGAACGCAAGCTGGAAGCGGCCGAGGAGGCCCAGCGCGGCGCCGCGCCGCAACTGGACCGCGCCAAGGCCCTGGACGCGACCCTGGACACCCTGGTGCCGGCCCACGCCAAGGCGCGCTCCGTGCATGAGGACGCGGCGGCCGAAGCGCAGAAGGCCGAAGCGGCGCGCCAGGCCAAGACCCAGGAACTGGCCGCCGCCCGCCAGTCCCTGCAAGACACGGCCGCCTGGCTCGACGCCCAGCACCGGCTGGAAGGCCTGGCCGGCCAGTGGTCGCGCTGGGAACAGCGTCTTGCCCAGGCCGAGGATGCCGCGCGCCTGGATGCGCAGTCCGCGACCGCGCTGCAGGAAGCCAGGGCCGGCGCCGAACAGGCCGCCGGCGCCGCCCAGCGCACCGCCATGGCGCTGGAGTCCGCGACCGCGCTGCTGGCTACCCGCGACGCCGCGCGCCGCACGGCCGCCGAGGAACTGGCCGCGATCGACGCCGATGCGCTGCGTGAAGAACGCCGCCGCCTGGACGCGCGCCGCGAGCGCCTGGCGTCGCTGGAACAGACCTGGAATGCGCTGGGCAGCGCCCGCCAGCGCCTGGGCGAACTGGATGCCGGCTCGCAGCAGGCCAACCAGGCCCGCGCCGCCGCCCAGGAAGCGCTGGAGGCCGCGCGCGCAGCCGGCATCGCCCTCGACGCCCAGGTGGTCCAGGCCGAGCGACTGCTGAAGGGCGCCCAGCTGGCCTGCGCCGACGGCGTCGAAAGCCTGCGCGCAACCCTCGTCGACGGCGATCCCTGCCCGGTCTGCGGCGCCGAGGATCACCCCTACCGCCACCAGGACGAGCGTCTGCACGCGGTGCTGGCAAACCTGTCCGACGAAGTCGCCGTGCGCCGCCGCGAGCAGCGCGACAACCTGAACCTGCAGGCCGAACAGCGCGCCGCCTTCGAGGCCGCAGGCGACAGGATCGCGCAGCTCGGCCGCGAACGCGAAGGCCTCGCCGCCAGCGTCGCCCAGCTGGAACAGGAATGGCGGGACAGCGCGCTGGCCGCGGAAGCGCCGGAGACGGGCCGCAGCGCCTGGTTTGCCGAGCAGTCGGCCCGGCTGCGCGCCGACCTCCAGGCGCTGGAAGCACGCGATCACGCGCTCGGCCGTGCGCGGCTGGCGCGCGACGCCGCCCAGCAGGCCTGGGACCAGACCAATGCCGAGCATGGCCGGCAGCTGGCGGCGGCGCAGCAGGCCCAGGGCCAGCTGGCGAAGCTGGACGCCGACATCGCCGGCCTGGCGGCACGGCGCGAAGCCGCGGCCGCCAGTCTGTCCGCCCTGCTGGCGGAACTCGATCCGGTGCTGAGCGAGGCCTGCGGCGACGGCTGGCAGGACCAGTGGCGCCGCGATCCGGCCGGCTGGCGCAAGGCGCGCGCGGCCCAGGCCGGGGAATGGCTGGAGCGATCGAGCCGTAGCTCCCGGCTCGCCGCCGGCATCGAAACCCTGGCCGCCGGCCAGGCGGCGCTGGACGAACGCGCGGCGCAAGCCCTGCGCCGGCGCGAGGCCGCGCGCCAGGACTTCGAACGCATCGACGCCGAACTGCGCGAACGCCGCCAGGAACGCGCCCTTCTTTTCGACGGCCGCAAGGCGCTCGAGGTCGAGCAGTCCCTGGCCGCCGCAGTGGCGGCGGCGCGCCAGTCGCTGGCGTCCTGCCAGGCGGCCAGCCTGCAGGCGGCCCAGCTCGAGGCCCGCGTGCGCGCCGCCCAGGCCCAGGCCTTGGGCCGCATCGCCGACCTGCAGGGCGCATCGAGCGATGCCGCCACCCGCCTGGCGCAGTGGATCGAGGACTTCGCCGGCAGCGACCCCGAACTGGAGCCGGTGGAGAACGAGCAGCAGCTGGCCACCCTGCTGGCGGTGGGCGCCGCCCGCATCGCCCAGGAGCGCGCCGCCCTGCTCGAACTGGACAGCCGCGCGCGCCAGGCCGCCGCGGTGCTGGCCGAGCGGCGCGGCCAGCGCGAGCAGCACGAAGGCCAGCGGGCCGCCCTGCCCGCGGTGGCCATGCCCGAGAGTGTCGAAGCCCCGCCGGATGCCGAGGCGCTGGCGCGCCTGCTCGACGGCGTGCAGGCCGAACGCCGCAGCGTGCACGAGACGGCCGCCAGCCTGGCGGTGCGCATCCGCGAGGACGAGCAGCGCCGCGCGCGCGCCCAGTCGATGATGGCCGAGATCGAACGCCAGCGCGCCATCGAGGAACGCTGGGCGAAGTTGTCGGAGCTGATCGGCTCGGCCGACGGCAAGAAATTCCGCAACTACGCCCAGCAGTTCACGCTCGACGTCCTGCTCGGCTACGCCAACATCCACCTGTCCCAGCTGGCGCGCCGCTACCGCCTGGAGCGCGTCGCCAGCCAGGCCGGCCCCTCGCTGGCGCTGATGGTGCGCGACCAGGACATGGGCGGCGAGATCCGCTCGGTGAACTC
>Ga0308170_10003298_pt1 | contig 13269 bp, 16 predicted proteins | sample PhyBR2_2_FD_202136 | JGI IMG/M metagenome (GOLD analysis project Ga0308170, IMG submission 202136) | Phyllosphere microbial communities from UC Gill Tract Community Farm, Albany, California, United States - DLSLSB.R2 | ecosystem: Host-associated > Plants > Phyllosphere > Unclassified | place... | reverse complement strand
TCCCACCCCCGCCCTTTTTCATACCCACCCGCGCGCTCGCGCAACCCTAAGTATCTCGCCTCGTCGTTCCTCCACACCCTCGCTCCCCTCGCCCTCCCGTTACCCCAGACGCCCCTCTTTCCTGCATGCTTGCCTGCCTCGGTCATTCGCAGCATACCATCGCCGTCGCCTCTCTCTCTCTCTCTCTCCTCGCCGCGCTTTCTCGTTCCCCCTTCGTCAGTTTATCCGTCCTCTGCAATCACACGCCGGTCGTTCGCTTTCGCTCTCTGGGTCTGCGCGAGCGAGAGTATGCACAAGGGCGAGAGAGAAGCGGGGCAAGCGCAATGAGGATGCGGCCTGCGTGAAGGTCCGTGCGGCGTCATCTCCTTCGAGCAGGCGGCTCGCAACGCTGCCCGAGGGCTCTATAGGCTCGAAGAGAGCAGGATTGCGAGCTAGAACGCAAGCGAGCCCATGCCCGCAAAGCCGGTGCGGGCGCGAGAGCGAGCAATACAAAGTGTCATTAGCCCGAATTCGTAATGCAGCGTCGGTTCGAACCCGACTCGGGTCGCGGACGGGCGGCAAAACGATTCAAAGGGGATCGGATTAGGCGCAATTTCCTATTCCGATTAGGTCTGCTCGGCCCGCTTCAGACGACGGTTGCGCCGGCCACAAGCGTTCGCGCGCCTCGCCTCGTTCAGGGCGCACTCGAACAGGTCCACAGAGGAGGCTCGAGAGGAACAGGGCCCGCAGGAAGAGCGCGCGCTCATCGCCTTTCCACCCAACTTGAGAAGGCAGGGAAAACGGTCCAGCTCGCGCTCTACAGGACCAACAGGCTCGGGAGACGCGCTCGATTGCACCGCAGAGACGTCCTCGTTCGATCGCGCGCGCGCAGAAGGCTGTAACCACGCTGGATCAAGAGATAGCCTTTGAGAGAGGGTGCGCAGCCTCCCCCTGTTTTAAGAGGGTGGCCGGGCGCACGGTCGTGCCACAGGGGCAGTGTCCGTGCGAGCGGCACACCAGAGTGCACCCGCGGCCCTCAGGGGCACGTGAGGGCGGGTACGGCCTCGTAGAGACTCGTCCGCGACGGCTCGAGTTGCTGGGCCGCCGGGACGAGTGGGGACATCGAGACGGGCATCTTTGGCAGCCTAGGCCCGGACGCTTTCTAGAGAGACACAATGAGCATCGACCGGCGCCGTCGGGAGGCGGCCGGCAAGCGAAGAGACGAGCTTTCGAGGCGCGAACAGAAGAGGGTGCCATCGAGGGCTCGACTAACCTGCGCACACCGTGAACGGGGTCAGCGCGCAGCTCGCAGAAGCGCAAGAGTGCATGCTCGAGCATGTGGCACGAGCATGAGAGAGCAGGAGGGACGTACAAGGTCCGAGATGAAGCGCTCGAGGCCGACCGCCAGCTCCTGCCCCGCTCGAGGCGCCCGTACATCCACCGTTCGGAACCGTTCTGCGCGCAAGGGGCTCGAGTAAGCTCATCGTCGCGTCCTCTAGGCGGCTGCACGAGCCGGTGCGCGCGAGAGAGGGTCGAGGAGGGGAGCCGAGGTGAGGAGGCGGGGAGGGAGAGGACGCACCTGCTCTCCCGCGGCTGCAGAGCCCGCCCGCCCTGCTCCGAGCGCGTCTTGTACCTTCTTGACCCTCGATGAAGGGCGTCCACCGGTCCACGAGGCGCCGCCGGTGTTGAGAGAGGTCGGGTCGACGAGGGCCGCTGATGAGGACGCGCCGAGGTGGTTCTGCGCCGCGGGCGAGGGCGGGCGGTGGTGCGGCGAGGCCTGGAGGCCAGTGTGCGTGCTCCCAGAGGGCAGCTAGGCGGGCTGGGCGCGGCTGGCGATAACGAGGAGATGCGTCGAGGTCGAGGAGGAGACGAGGCCGACGTCGTCGAGGTCGAGTGCTGCGCTGCTCGCTCGACGCGGGCAAGTCGGCGTGTGCAGTGGATGGCGAGTGCTCTGCTGGCCTGCTGTGCAGCACCGGGACTGTCCAGAGAGCAGGACGAGAGGTGGGTCGGCCTCGTCTCCACTCGATGGTCGCGTCCACCGACGTCGGCTGTCGCTCCTCTCCACACTCTCGCCTAGAGCTCGTCCAAGCCCTGCGGCAGCTTTGCACCTAGCTCACGCGCCTTCAGCTGCTCTCCCGCCCGAGCTCTCACCGCCCTCGCGCTCCCTCTCCTCCCCCCCCACCCCACAAGGCACAGCCATGCTCGCCGCCGTCGGCCAGATCTGCTCGACCAACAACGTCTCGCGCAACGCCGCACTCTGCACCTCGCTCATCCGCCGCGCCGCCGCCGCCCGCTGCAGCCTCCTCTATCTCCCCGAGGCGGCCGACTTCATCGCCGACGCCAAGGAGGTCCCCCAGCTGAGCGAGTCGCTGGACTCGAGCGAGTTCGTCCGCAAGGTCCGCGCACAGGCCAAGGAGAGCGCCATCTTTGTCGGCGTCGGCGTGCATGAGAAGGCGACCGAGGCCAGGTGCTACAACACGAGCCTGGTGCGCCTCTCCTTCCTCCTCGTCCTCGCGGTCGAGCTTGTCGCGGCGAAGGTGAAGGGCCCCGGAAGCTGACCCTGTTCTCTTGCCTGCAGCTCATCTCGCCCGACGGGGAGATCCTCCAGGCGTACCGCAAGCTGCACCTGTTCGACGTCAAGCCGACAGGCCCGGCCGGCGGCGTCATGCTCGAGAGCAAGACGACCATCAGGGGCGACAAGCTGCTCGACCCGGTCGAGACGCCCATCGGCAAAGGTGCGTCGTCCTCGCCCTCTCTCTGCTCGACATAGTCGTCGGCACGCACTGACCCTCGCTCTTCTGCCTGCTCGCAGTCGGCCTCTTGACGTGCTACGACCTGCGCTTCCCAGAAGTCGGGCTCGCGCTGCGGCGACGAGGCGCACAGGTGCTCTGCTACCCGTCGGCGTTCACGCTCAACACGGGCGCGCCTCATTGGGGTGCGTCTCTTCCCTCTTCCTCACGCTCTCTCGCGCATTGCTTGACTGACTCTCTCTAACACTCTTTGCAGAGGTGCTTCTGCGCGCACGAGCCATCGAGAACCAGTGCTACGTCCTCGCGCCCGCACAAGTGCGTCCTCCTCTCCCTGCCGCTCGACGCTCGGTCCGCTCGGCAGCTCACGCACGGCCCCTTCCTCGCTCGCAGATCGGCCAGCACTCGCCCTCCCGGCAGACGTACGGGCACGCCCTCATCGTCGACCCATGGGGCAGCGTCGTCGCGCAGGCGTCGGATCGGCCGCCCAAGTTCCCGCCGCCGGACGAGGGCGTCGACGACGACGCCGGCACGTTCGTCATGGCCGAGGTCGAGCTCGAGTGGCTCGAGCAGATGCGAAAGGAGATGCCGCTGTGGGAGCAGAGGAGGGACGACGTGTACCCGATCTTGTAAGCGAGCTGTAGAGAGCGCCGACGACGACCTGCATAGACTTCATCTCGCAGACAACGAGACTCTCAGCTATCGTCGCTGCCGGCACGAGGATTCGAGAGCAACATGACGATGTAGGAGAGGGAGAGGATGAGCTAGGGAAAGGGTATCTACAGCGGAAAGTGACGGCAGGACAACATGAGCGAGGCGAGGGAGAGAGAGAGAGAGAGAAAAGGAGGGGGTGGTACGTCGGCGGCGACGACGGGCGTCACTCGTACGCCCTCCGTCGTCCTCCTGCACCAGTCCTCTGTCGCTTGCGCCTCATCTCGCCCAGGTCGCCCTCGACCTCCTCGCCCCGCAGCGCGCTCAGGCCCGCCAAGCTCTTGCCGAACTGGCTGTACGTCCCGCTCTGGACGAGGAAGTGGGCCGGCGGGAGCCCTGGCTGCGTGCGCCCGCCGGGCTTGCGCTTGCCGACCGTGCCCGTCAGGAGCGACGCCGTCGGCCCGATCCCGCTCAGCGCCGTGAGCGTCGCCGCGCCCGACCCAGCGACGCCGCCGCTCGGCGGCAGGAGCGCCGCGGCGAGGTGGAACGGGTCGGCGACGCCGCTCAAGCCGAGGAGCGACCCGAGCGCGGCCGCATCGACGCCGACGCCCGCCGCGCTCGTCGCGCCGCCGTTCGCTCCCGCGCCCGACCCGCCCGCGCCCGCGCCGCCCGACCCGTCGCGCCCGTTCGTGACCGACTCGGAGGGCGAGGCGGCGCCGTTCGTGCCCGCGCCGCCGAGCCCGCCGTTGTGCCCGCCGGCGCCGCCGCGAGACGAAGCTCCGACTCGGCCGTTGCCGCGCATGCGGCGCGTGCCGTGCGTGCGCTGGCTCTCGAGGAACGTGTCTGTGCGTTGGAATGAAGTCAAGTCAGCACGAGCACCTGAAGAAGTCGCAGCGGCGAGAGGGCGAGGGCGAGGGAGAAGTCGACGCACCGATCGTGACGCCCTCGCCGTCCTTCTCCTCGAGCAGCCGCTTCCTGCGCTCCTCGACGCCCTCGAACAGCTTCTCGACGACGCCCTTGGTCGCCGCCTCGTACTCGTCCTCGATGCGCTCGACCTCGGCGTCGTACAGGCGGCGCGCGCTCGCGACCTGGTGCTGGTGGAAAAGGCGGATCGCGACCTGCTCGTTGGCGCGCTCGAGCGAGAGGCGGTGGAGCGAGAAGAGGTACGGGATCGGGTGCATGTCGGGGATGACGGGGTCGGTGAAGGGGAGCGAGGGCGGGAGCTGGCCGACGGGGATGGACAGGTCCGAGGTGGGGAAGACGGGCGGCGGCAGGAGCTCGTCGGCGGTGCGGGCGTAGATCTCGGACAGGTCGTGGAAGATCCTGCGGGCGGCGCGGAAAGCGTCAGCTCGAGCTCATCGCGAGTTGACCTGGTCGGCGAGAGCGCTCGAGGGGGAGGAGGGGGCAGGGGGACGAGGCCGCAAGCGGTCGGGCCGCGCGTCCAGCCGAGCATGCTCGAGGGGCGTGCAACAACGGCGTGTGAGCCTGCCCGACCGAGGCGCTGTCGAGATGTCCCCTCCCTCGCTCCTCCCTCGAGAGCCGGCCGGGAAGCTCGCCCGCGGCGAGTTGGCCTTTGTACAGGGAGGGGAGGAAGAAGGGCGCACCTGTCTCGCCGTGCGACCGTGTCATCTTGGAGCCTCGTGACGCGGTCGACCATCTCCCTGCGGCGCTTGTCGCGCTTGCTCTCCTGCGGCAGAGGCGGCGGAGCGGGGTTGCCGTAGGCTGCGGGCGGGCGACGAGGACAGGGGCCGGGTGTGTCAGCTCTCTGTGCGCTCTACCGATCGGTCGCAGGCCTGCTTGCGCCGCCCTGCACGAGCTGCACGGGCGGCGAGAGAGGCGGCGAAGGCGGGAGGAGCGAGTGGCTCACCGTCGTAGGAGAGCTCGTCGGGCGGGTACAGGTGGGCGTTCGGGTCTTGCTGAGGCTGCCATTGGGCTTGCACAGGCTGCTTGCCGGCCATCGCTGCGGTGCTCGAGCGGGCGGGCGAGGTGGGCTGTGGTCGAGAGAGCGGCGAGCGAGAGACGAGCAAGCCGATCGCGTCAAGTCCGCGGAAGCCGGTCAACCTCGCCCGCAAGGCTTGAACAACGACGGGCTTTGCAGGATGCGAGGACAGTAGTATCGCTACAAGGAGACAGAGAGAGGACCCGACCCTTCACCACTTGGCCGGCCGTGCGCCAAAGATGCTCGACCCGACCCTCACGTTGGTGCTCCCCTGCTCGATCGCCTCGCCAAAGTCGTTGCTCATGCCCATGCTCAGCTCGAGCCCCTCCTTGTCGACCTCGTCGACCGCCGAGCGGAGCGCGCCGCCGTCCTCTCCTGCCGCCGCCGCGCCCGCCTTGTCCTTGAGCGCAGCGACGAGCGCCTCGCGCGTCTCCTTGAGCCGCTCAAAGTCCGGGTTGGGCGCGTCCGACGTCGACGACTCGAGCGAGCCGATCGTCATGAGGCCCTTGAGGCGCAGGGTCGGGCACTTGTCGACGATGTGCAGCGCGAGGTCGACGAGCGGACCTCCTGCCGGCGCCGACGACGGCGCGAGGGCGGGCAGGCCCGACTTCTGCTCCTCGCCCGACGTGTTGATCTGGATGAAGATGTTGAGGCGCTCGTCGCGAGGCGGCGACAGGGCCGAGAGCGTGTTGTGCAGCTGGTTCGCCGCCTTGACCGACGTGAGCGTCTCGATGGCGTACAGGTTGCGGATCGCTGCGGGCATGGCCGCGGGTCAGCGGGTCGCTCGACTCGTCGCGAGGGAAGAAAGGGACGCACAGGCCAGCATCTTGCACTTGTTGGACTGGAGCGTGCCGATGTAGTGCCAGGCGATGTCGGTCGGCAGCTGTTGCGGAGCGGGAGGTCAGCGTGTGCGTCACCTCGCGAGGGGCAGCGGTGGGACGGCAGCGCACCTCCTTGGCCTTGCCCTCGAGCTCCTGCGGGTAGTTCTCGCCAAAGTGGCGCACGCCGTGCTCGTGAAGGGCGAGGAGGTCGCCCGCGGGCTTGTACTTGGAGACGGCGACGAGGCGAGGCTGCGGGCGGGGGCAAGGAGGGTCAGGTCTGCTCGCAGGTAGCTCGAAGGACAAGTGCGAGCCCACGCACCGTCGGTCCACTGCCCCGCTTGGCCGCCGCCTGCTTGACCTGGTCGGCGATCGAGTCGTAGTTGTGCCGGAGCTCGGCGGCGCGCTCTGCGGTGGCGGACTCGACCATGTTGCCGAGGTGAGAGCGAGCTGCAGCAAAGGTGGCTCGGCTCGTAAAGAAGGAGCGGAGCTGCTGGAGCATGCGGGGGAGAGCGAGAGCTGGTCGAGCGATGAGCCGCTGTTGCGCTTCTCCTCGTCTCTGCTCTCAGCACCCGGCTCTGCTCGCTTGTTCTTCCGCCTGAACCCTCCAGCATGACTCAAGACAGCTCCCTCGACTGGTCCAACCTCATCTCGCAGCGAGGCCGCCGCTGGGAACCCTCGGCCAGTCCGTCCTCTTTCCCTCTACCGATGAAGGCATTGCCGGCTGCGCAGCTGCGAGGGCGCGCGTGCGATACACTTTCAAGGGTCCACACTGACCGTCGGTGTCCCCTCCTGTGCAGTTCGCGGCCTGTTCCCGCTCGAGAAGATCCCCGGCATGGTCTCGCTCCTCGCCGGCAAGCCCAACGCCGACACGTTCCCCTTCTCGGCCATCAAGGTCGACCTCAAGCCTATTGTGCGTCGTACTTCCCCCTTGCGCCGCCCTCATCGCCGTCGGATGCTGTGTCCAGGAGCGCCTCTCGGACCTCTCGTTGACTCTGGACCCGTCTCTGCAGATCCCGGGCGACCCGGTCGAGACGCTCACGGTCGAGTCGGACGCGCTCAACGAGGCGCTCCAGTACGGCGCGACGGCGGGCCTGCCGAACCTCGTCAAATGGATCGAGAACCTCCAGGAGACGAGGCACAAGCGGGCAAAGGATGGCAGCTGGAGGGTCAGCCTCGGCAGCGGCAGCCAGGACCTCATCAACAAGGTGCGTCAATGTCCCTCTTCACGCTCTCGGAGGTGCGCTCGAGTCGAGGCCGCCGACGCTGATCCACCAAATCGAGCAGGCCTTCCACTCGCTCGTCAACGACGACGACTCGATCCTCATCGAGTCGCCGGTCTACTCGTACGTCTCTCTCCCTGTCGCCCGGAAGATGACGGCGAGGGCGCGCTGATGAGCTTGTTGTGCGCGCAGGGGCACGCTCGGCCTCCTCAACCGGTTCCAGGTCAACCTCATCGGTCCGTCCCGCTCCTGCTCTCGACTTTGGCGCGCGACGACGAGCTGACAGTCGCATCCTCGCCTGCAGAGCTTCCTGTCGATAACGAGGGCCTCGTGCCGTCCAAGCTCGAGGAGACGCTCGACAACTTTGCGACCCTGTACCCGGGCAAGCGCTTCCCGCGGCTGCTCTACACCATGTGCGTCCGACCTCTCGCGCCCTCTCCCGCTCCTACACCGCCAATCTCTGACATCTGCACGTGCAGCCCGACTGGCTCAAACCCGACTGGCGCGACCGCCCCTGAATCTCGCCGCCAAGCCGTCCTCGCCCTCGCCCGCAAGCACAACCTGCTCATCCTCGAGGACGACGCGTACCACTTCCTGTCGTTCGACCCGACTCACCTCGTTCCGAGCTACTTCGAGCTCGAGGCGCGCGACAGCGGCAAGACGGGCCGGGTCGTCCGGTTCGACTCGTTCTCCAAGATCCTCAGCTCTGGTGCGTCCCTCTTCCTGCCGCCGACGCCGTGCCGACCTCGAGCTGACGCAGCTCTCCTTCTCTCTCGCTGCTCGCAGGAATGCGCCTCGGCTTCGTGACGGGCCCCAAGGAGCTCCTCGACGTCATCGACCTGCACACGTCCAACACGAACCTGCAGCCGTCGTCGACGACGCAGGCCATGGTGCTCGTCCTGCTCAACAAGTGGGGGCTCGACGGGTTCGTCGCCCACACGCAGCGCGTCGCCGCCTTCTACATGGCCAAGCGCGACATGTTTGAGCGCGTCGCGCACCGGTACCTCGACGGGTTGGCGACCTGGGTCAGCCCCGAGGCGGGCATGTTCGTGCGTCGGCTCTCTCCCTCCGCCGCCCTCTCGTTCGTACGCTCCACTGAGCGACTTGCTGATGCTCGACGACGTGCACGCAGCTGTTCCTCGACCTGCACCTGACCAAGGACGGCACCCCGGGCGACTCGTCGTCGCTCATCTCGACGACGGCCGTGCAGAAGGGCGTCCTCGCCGTTCCGGGCGTCGGTTTCCTGCCCAACGGCGGCGTATCGTCGTTCGTGCGCGTGTCGTTCTCGCTCGCGACCGAGCAGGACGCAGAGCTGGCGTTCGAGCGGTTGCGGGAGTGCGTCCTCGAGGCGAGGGGGGAGGCATAGATGCGCGTGTAGATCGTTCATGGGGTGCTGCACTAGAGCTATGTCGTGCACAGACTGCCTCCTTGGAGTGAGTGAGCGGATGTCAACTTCGGCCGGTCGAGCGACTTGGGCGCGAGCGAGCAAGGGAGCGGAGAGCGCGCGTCGCCACCTCGACCGCACCCACCTCGACCCGACCACGGCGCAAGGGCTGCACTGCACCGGCTCAGCAGCTTCTCAGCAGCTTTCTCGACCTCGCCAAGCCCTCGTGCGGGCTCTCCACCGCCGCGCCGCCTCGCCCTCGTCCAGCTGCATCGCCTCATCGTCCGCCCACCCGCCCAAGAGCTGGCGCACCCGCCATGAGGATCGTGACCTGGAACGTGGTGCGTCCGTGTCTCTCCTCGTGCTCTGCAGCGCCTAGCTGACCCGCCCAGGCCCGCAGAACGGCATCAAGACGCTCCCCCACTTTCATCCGTGAGCTCATCTCCTCTCTCCCTGCGCTCCTCCCTCTGTAGGTGGATCAGTCTGCCGGGAACCCGTGGAGCTCACACAAGCTACGTGTACGCGCGCAGGTGGAACGTCAAGAAGACGCACGAGGGCATCATCGAGGACCTCGAGGGCGACATCACCTGCATCCAGGGTGCGTCGCGCTTTCTCCGTGCCTGTCGAGCCGTTCACGAACGCACAAGCTGACGCAGGCGCTCCCACGTGCGCGCAGAGACCAAGATCACCCGCGCCCAGATCGAGAAGGGCATGGCGTGCATGTCGGCGTTCGACTCGTTCTTCTCGTTCTACCGCAAGAGCGTCAAGGGCGTGCACGGCACGGCCATCTTCACCAAGCGCGACGTCGTCGTCCCCGTCAAAGCCGAGGAGGGCATCGGCTCGTCGCTCCTCCCGACGACGATGCCCGTCGACGAGCGCATCGGCGGGTACCCGCTCTCGTCCGACGCCGACCTCGACTACAACACGATGAAGGACCTCGACTCGGAGGGCAGGACGACCGTCATCGACACGGGCATGTTTGTCCTCATCAACCTGTGCGTCTGCTCGTCGCTCTCGCTCGCCGTCCGCTCCCCCTCCTCCTCACGCTCATCTCGCTCACCCTGCCACCTGCTCGCAGCTACTGCCCGAACGAGACCAACTCGGACCGCCTCGAGTTCAAGCTCAACTTCAACAAGATGGTCGACCGGCGGGTACGAGGGCTCATCCGCGCAGGCCGCCAAGTCATCGTCGTCGGCGACCTCGTGCGTCCTCCTCCCTCCCTCCTGGCATTCCTTCCCCTCGAATCTCGCTGACGCGCTCGTCCCTGCGCGCAGAACATTTGCGCCTCCGACCTCGACACGGCCGACCCAGAGCGCCGCGCGCGAGAGTCCGGGCTCGAGGCCTTCACGGACCACCCGGCGAGGACCTGGCTCAACAGCTTCACCGGCGAGAACGGCATCATGATCGACATCACGCGCAGGCTGCATCCAGACCGCTTGGGCATGTTCACCTGTGCGTCAAGTTCGAGCCGTTGTTGTCGGTCCAGCCAGGCGGTTCCTCGTGCTGACCTCGCTCACCCGCAGGCTGGAACACCAAGATCGACGCTCGGTGCGTCTTCCTCCTCCTCCCATGGCAGCCTTTTCGAGCTCATGCTCACGCTCGCTCTCGTCCGCTCGCAGCCCGACCAACTACGGCGCCCGCATCGACTATATCCTCATCACGCCGGCCCTGCTTCCCTGGGTCAAGGACTCGGACATCCAGCGCGACATCATGGGCTCCGACCACTGCCCCGTCTACCTCGACCTTCACGACGAGCTCGACATCCCCGGGCGCGGCAAGGTGTCGCTCTGGGACGAGCTCAACCCCGGTCGCAGCAAGAACGAGCCGCCGCCACCTCCGCCGGCCTTCGCCGCCCGGTTCTACGACGAGTTCTCCGGCAAGCAGAAGCTCCTCTCGAGCTTCTTCGGCAAGAAGGGCGACGCGCCGCCGCCGGGTCCGACGCCGTCGCCGTCGCCGCAGCCGGGCTCGTCTTCGGCTCCGGTCGCGTCCACCTCGAGTGCGGCGGCGCCGATCGCCAAGCCGGCCTCATCCTCGCAGCCCATGTCCAAGGGCACGTCGTCGTCGTCGTCGACCTCGAAAATGGGCAAGGGCAAAGTGCGCGAGCCCTCGCCGCCGCCCGAGAAGGTCAAGGAGCGTAAGACGGGCCAGCAGGAGCTGTCGAGCTTCTTCAAGCCGCCGCCTCAACCCGACGCACCGCCCAAGAAGAAGCGCAAGAAGAGCAGCACGACGGTCAAGACGACGCCGCCCCCTCCTTTCGCCGCCCCCTCGTCGTCGTCGTCCGCCACCGCCAAGCCGTCCCAGTCGCCGAAACCGCGCCTGCGCACACCTCCCGATCGCGTCGTCCTCATCCTCTCGGACGACGACGACGACGGCGAGGGCGCTGGCTCACGCGCCGCACGAGCGAGCACCGAGGAGCAGGCCGACGCCATGCTCTCGGCGGCCGCTTCCTCGTCGGCGTCGGGGAGCGCGCCGACGGCGGCGCTCAACGCCGAGTCGGCCTCGGCGTGGTCGAGCATCTTTGCGTCCAAGCCGCCGCCGTTGTGCGAGGGCCATAATGAGCCGTCCAAGCTGTGGACGGTCAACAAGACCGGGATCAACAAGGGCAGGAGGTTCTTCCTGTGCGCGAGGTGCGTCCCTCTCTCTCTTTCTCGAGGGCTCTCTCCTTTCGTTTGAACGTGCTGACGTTGACGACGTCGTCTCGCTCGCAGACCTGTCGGGCCGGGCTACGACCAGGGCCAGGCCAAGCTGCACGTCGACCCGCAGTTCCGCTGCAACTTCTTCCAGTGTGCGTCCAGTTGCTCCCCTCGTCTCTCTCGTGGCTCGAGCGCGCTCGCTGACTCTGCTCGACGACCATGCAGGGGAGACGAGCGTCAAGCGGCCGGCCGGCATCGCCCTCACGCCGTCGGCCAAGAAGAAGGCCTGAGCGCTCTCGAGTCGGAGTCCCTCGCATCCAGTTCTCTCTCGAGCAGGCGCTTTGCAGTAGCTTGACGTTGTATGCAATGGTCTTTGAGCTTGCGCGTGCGGTATGAGAGGCTACCAAGTACAGGGTCCGTCTCCTACGATGCGAGCCGTGACGATGCTTTGCTGCAACAACTAGGACGAGAGCGAGATCGAGATGTACAACGACGAGGGAGGAAAGGGATAGAGGGGAGGGGGTAAAGCGAGCTTAGGCGACGTTCTCCTTGCCGTTCTGCTGCAGCTGGCCGTTCTTCTTCGCCTCTTCAAGGACGTGCGCCGCGGCCCGAGACTCGCGCTCGCGCGCCTCGAGCGACGGCTGCGACCCGCCGCTGTGCTGCGCGTTGCCGCCGCCTGCTGCGCCGCCGTGCTTCTTGCCGCCGCCGCCGCCGCCCTGACCGGCTGCGCCGCCGTGACGAAGCGCGGCCGGACCCGGGTTGCGCACGCGCTCGTTGCGGTTCGGGACGCCGTGCTTGTTCGGGCCCTTGCGGTTGTAGTGCGACTTCCACGTCGACTGTTCGAGGACGGGGCGGGCCGGGTACGAGTTGGCGGGGATGGCCTTGGAGCGGTCCGAGGGGTGCATGGTCCAAGGGCACTGGATGCGCTGCGTCGGCACCTTGGCGAGCTGCGGCAGCCAGGCGCGGATGTAGTCGCCCTGCGGGTCGTACTGCGTGCAGGACGAGGCAGAACGTCAGGCAATGTCGATGAAGAGGGGAAGGAGCGCGAGGAGAAGGAGAGGGACGCACGTCGTTGCCCTGCTTGATCGGGTTGAACTGCCTCGACGCACGAGGGTCGTTGCCGACCCCGCTCACGTACTGCCAGCTGCGAGGAGAAGAGGGAGCGAGGTCAGTGCCGGGTCGACCGGGCGAGGAAGAGAAGAGCGAGAGCAGCTCTGACTCACTTGCCCCAGTTGCTCGACGGCTGCGAGATGGGCGAGGACAATCAGTTTCGGGCCTCAACCAGCTCGAGAAGGGGGGAGGGAGGACGCACCTCGAAGTCGATCAAGTGCGACTCGAAGAACTCGGCGCCGAGGCGCCAGTCGATCTGGCAGTCCTTGGTGAGGAAGGACGCAACGTTCTGCCGGCCGCGGTTCGACATGAAGCTGCGCGCAGGTCGTCGACGGGAGCGTCAGTCTTGCCCTCGTGCACGGGGAAGAGGAGCAGGAGGAAGAGGACGCACCCCGACTCGCGCAACTCGGCCATGTTGGCGTCGATGAAGGGGACGCCGGTCGTGCCCTGCATCCACCTGACGGCCGGCTGCTCCTGCTCGGAGCTATTGGCGAGCTTCTTGTCCTGCTCCCACGTCTTCCACCAGCCGTCCTGGAGCTTGTACCGCGCCTGCTTCGGGTCGGTCACTTCCTCGAACCCGCCGAGCGTGAAGAGCTTGGTGCCGAATTTGCTGTAGCGTCAGGCTCGAATTAGCAACGGCGTGCAGTAGTAGTCGATGCAGAAGAGGAGAGAGAGGGAGGGACGCACCGAGCGACGAAGAGGAAGTAGTCGCGCCAGAGGAGCTCGAAGCGGACCCAGTACGTGTTCTGGCTCGAGCCGAACTTGGCCTCGGACTCGTCGAGGGC
>Ga0308170_10003297_pt1 | contig 13271 bp, 12 predicted proteins | sample PhyBR2_2_FD_202136 | JGI IMG/M metagenome (GOLD analysis project Ga0308170, IMG submission 202136) | Phyllosphere microbial communities from UC Gill Tract Community Farm, Albany, California, United States - DLSLSB.R2 | ecosystem: Host-associated > Plants > Phyllosphere > Unclassified | place... | reverse complement strand
CGTCGAGAGGGATGCTGCCGTCACGCGCTCGCCCGCGAGGGCGGTCAGCGCGTCGAGATCGAGCTCGGCGACGTAGACGCGACCCGGCAGGTCGGCCTCGGCGGACACCGCGGGCAGCACCTCGCCGACGTAGCCCACGACGGTCCCTGAGCCTGTCGAAGTGGTCCCTGAGCCGACGACGGTCCCTGAGCCTGTCGAAGGGCCGTCGACGAGGACCTCGGCGGTGCGTCCGGGATGCAGGGCCGCGCGGCGTCCCTGCTGGACTCTCACCGTCACGCCCGCCGCGGACGCGATGGCCTGCACGGCATCCAGCACGTCGCCGAGCGCGACCGGCACGGCCGCCTGCCCGGGCTGCTTGGCCACGGCCGCACCGGTCGTGAGCACGGCGACGAACCGGGACTGCGGCGGGATCGACGCGTTCAGCACGGCCAGGGTGGCATCGTCCGGACGCTGCGCGAGCGGGGGCACGGCTGCGGTGCCGTACTCGACGCCGGGCTCGGGCAGGAACACCGACCCCAGCTCGTACAGCGCGAGGTCGGTGAAGCCGCGCGCGAGGTTGCGGTGCGCGGTCTGCAGCAGGCCGGGCACGAGCGAGCGGCGCAGGAAGCGCGTCTGCCCGTCGATCGGGTTCGCCAGCTCCACCGAGGGGAGCTCCTCCCCCGTCGCCGAGCCGTGCAGGGTGTTCTGCTCGGCGGTGGTGAACGGGAACGACGGCGTCTCGACGTAGCCGGCGGCGGCGAGCGCGTTCGCCACGCGGCGGCGAGCGCGCTGCGGCGCGGTCAGGCCCCGGCCCGACCGCGGCGTGGGCAGGACCGAGGGGATGCGGTCGAGGCCGTGGATGCGCGCGACCTCTTCGGCCAGGGTCCACTTGTCCGTGAGGTCGGGGCGCCAGCTCGGCGCGACGACCTGCCAGGCGGTCTGCTCCTCGTCGACCGCGCAGCCGACCATCTCGAGGGCGCCGACGATCTCGGCATCGGTGTAGTCGACGCCGATGATGCCGGAGACGAACGGCTTCGGCAGCACGATCGCGGTGCGCGCGCTCTCGCCGAACAGTGCGGCGCCGAGTCCGAGGTCGAGCGTGCCGCCGGCGAGCTCGACCATGAGGTCGGCGACGCGCCGCGCCGCGACGAACGGGATGGCCGGGTCGACGCCGCGCTCGAACCGGCGCGACGCCTCGGAGGGCAGCTTGTGCCGGCGGGCGGTGCGGGCGATCGTGACGGTCTCGAACGTGGCCGCCTCGATGAGCACGTTGCGGGTCTCGTCGGACATCTCGGTGGTGCCGCCGCCCATGACGCCCGCGAGCCCGATCGGGCCGGACTCGTCGGTGATGAGGAGATCCTCGATGCTGAGCGTGCGGGTCTGCCCGTCGAGCGTCGTGAGCGTCTCGCCCGCGGACGCCCGGCGCACGGTGATGCCGCCGGTGAGCTTGTCCAGGTCGTAGCCGTGGATCGGCTGGCCGAGCTCGAGCATCACGTAGTTGGTGATGTCGATCAGCACGCCGAGCGACCGGATGCCGGCCAGGGCCAGCCGTGCGATCATCCACGGCGGCGTGGGGCGGGAGGCGTCGACGTCCCGGACCACGCGCACGACGAACTCGCTCGCGCCCACGCGTCCGCGGATCGGGGCGTCGTCCCGCACCGCGATCGGGAAGCCCGCGCCGGGCGCGACCTCCTCGTGGGCGCGCACGCCCGGATCGTGGAACGCCGCACCGGTCGCGTGCGCGTATTCGCGGGCCACGCCCCGGATCGACAGCGCATACCCGCGATCCGGCGTGACGTTGATGTCCACGGCGACGTCGTCGAGGCCGAGGAGCGGGATGGCATCCGCCCCCACCTCGGCGTCGATGCCGAGATCGACCAGGCGCAGGATGCCGTCGTGCTCGTCTCCAAGGCCGAGCTCGCGCGCGGATGCGATCATGCCGTCGGAGGTGTGCCCGTACGTCTTGCGCGCGGCGATCGGGAACGGGCCGGGCAGCACCGCGCCCGGCAGCGTGACCACAACCTTGTCGCCGACGACGAAGTTGTGCGCGCCGCAGACGATGCCGCGGACCCCGCCGTGGGACGGACCGACGTCGACCTGGCACCAGTTGATCGTCTTGCCGTTGCTCTGCGGCTCGGACTCGACCGAGAGCACGCGGCCGACCACGACGGGCCCGGTGATCTCGATGCGGTGGACGTCCTCCTCCTCGAATCCGACCGAGACGAGCGCCTCGAGGACGTCCTCGGGCGTCGTCCCCGGCGGGACGTCGACGAACTCACGCAACCACGAAAGCGGGACGCGCATCAGACCACCATTCCGAACTGCTCGCTGAAGCGGACATCGCCCTCGGCCATGTCGCGCATGTCCTGCACGTCGCTGCGGAACATGAGCGTGCGCTCGATGCCCATGCCGAACGCGAACCCGGAGTACACCTCGGGGTCGATGCCGGCGGCCCGCAGGACGTTGGGGTTCACCATGCCGCAGCCGCCCCATTCGATCCAGCGCGCGCCGCCCTTGAAGGTGGGATGCCACAGGTCGAGCTCGGCGGACGGCTCGGTGAACGGGAAGAAGTTGGTGCGCAGCCGGGTCTTCGCCTCGGGCCCGAACAGCACGCGTGCGGCGTGGTCGAGCGTGCCCTTGAGGTTCGCCATCGTGATGCCCTTGTCGACGACGAGGCCCTCGAACTGGGTGAACACCGGAAGGTGCGTGGCGTCGAACTCGTCGGTGCGGTACACGCGCCCGGGGCACAGCACCGAGATCGGCAGGTCGCGCTCGAGCATGGAGCGCACCTGGACGGGGCTCGTGTGCGTGCGCATGACGAGATGCCGCGCGGCCGGCGAGACGTAGAAGGTGTCCTGCTCCTGGCGGGCCGGGTGGTCCTCGTCGAAGTTCAGCGCGTCGAAGTTGAACCACTCGTGCTCGAGCTCGGGACCCTCCGCGATCTCCCAGCCCATGCCGACGAAGATGTCGGCGATCTCCTCCTGCAGCAGCGAGATCGGATGCCGCGCGCCCACGCGCGAGCGGGATGCCACCGCGGTGACGTCGATCCGCTCGGCCTCCAGCCGTGCCGCGGTCTCGGCCTCTTCGAGCTCGGCCTCGCGGGCCGCGAGCGCCTGGTTCACCCGGGCCCGCCCCTGCCCGACGAGCTTGCCGAACTCCGCCTTGAGCTCCGGGGCGACGTGGCGCATGCTCGCGTTCAACCGGGCGAGGGCCGAGCCCTCCGCGGTGTGCGCGGCGCGTGCGGCCTTCAGCTGCGCGGTGTCGGCAGCGGCCGCGATCGCCGCAAGAGCGGCGTCGACGGCCTGGGACACCGCCTCGGGGGTGATCTGGGGAACCTCTTCGGACACGAGAGTCGAGTCTACCGGGGGCATCCGCCGCTCCCCGGTCGCCTCAGCGGCTCATCGGCCGCGGCGCACGAAGTAGCGGTGCTCCGGCCGCCCGGTCGCGCCGTACCGCAGCTCGAGACGCAGCATCCCGCTCTGCTCCAGCTGCGTGAGGTACCGCTGCGCGGTGGCGCGGCTGATCCCGACGACCGCACCCACCTCGGTGGCCGATTCCCCGTCGCCGCGGGCGACGGCCTCGTAGACGAGCCGTAGCGTCGGGGCGAGCCGCGCAGCCTCGACCGGGCGATCGGGGGCGACGACGGGCCGGCGCATCCCGAAGATGCGGTCGATGTCGGCCTGGGTGGCCTCGCCGGGCAGCTCCGCCATGCGCGCCTGCGCATCCCGGAATGCGACCAGCCGCGCCGAGAAGTCCGCGAACGTGAAGGGCTTGACGAGGTAGTTGACCGCTCCGAGTTGCAGACTCGCCCGCACGGATGCCACGTCGTTCGCCGCCGAGATCACGATGACGTCCGGGGGCTGCGGCATCCCGCGGAGCGTCCGCAGCAGATCCAGCCCGTTGCCGTCGGGCAGGTAGAGGTCCAGCAGCACGAGGTCGGGACGGGACGTCTCGATCACGGCGAGCGCCTCGGCGGCGGTGTGCGCCGCGCCGCGCACCTCGAATCCGGGCACCTGGCCCACGAAGCCGGCGTGCACCGCCGCGACCCGGAAGTCGTCGTCCACCACGAGCACGGAGATGAGCGGCTGCGCCGCCGCCGACTCGGTCATCGCTCCTCCTCCCGCACCGGCGCAACGGCACGGGGCAGCACGACGGTGAACACGGCGCCCGGACCGGCCGACACCGACACGGTGCCGCCGGCCTGCACCGCGGCGGCGTGCACGAGCGCGAGGCCGATGCCGCTGTGCCCGGCGAGGTCTCCCGCCTTGGTGGTGTAGCCGGTCTCGAACAGATGCGGGAGCGCCGCCTCGGCGACGCCCGGCCCGCTGTCGGCGACCCGCACGGTCACGGCATCCGCCCCCTCCACGATGCTCAGCTCCACCCGCCGCGGGGGTGGCGTAGCGGCCACCGCGTCGAAGGCGTTGTCCACGAGGTTCCCGACGATCGTCGTCAGTGCCTGCACGCGCTCCGGGGCTTCGCCCAGCATCGTGTCCGGCGAGACGGTCAGGTCGATGCCGCGCTCCCCCGCCTCGGCCGCCTTGCCCAGCAGCAGCCCGATGATCTGCGGAGCGGCGATGTGGGCTCGCAGCGTCTCGTCGAGGTCGGCACTGGTGCCGCGGATCTCGTGCACGTAGCTGAGCGCCTCCGGCAGCCGCCCGAGCTCGAGCAGCCCGGCGATCGCGTGCATGCGGTTCGCGAACTCGTGCTGCTGCGCCCGCAAGGACTCGGTCAGCGTCCGCGTGCCGGTCAACTCGCTCGCCAGCGCCTCCACCTCGGTGCGGTCGCGCACGGTCACCACCGCGCCGTGCGGCCGACCACCGAGCGAGACCGGCATGCGGTTGACGACGAGGCGGAAGTCGTCGGTCACGATGATCTCGTCCTCGACTCCGCCGGCATCCGTCAGCGCGTCGCGGAGGCGCCCCGCAGGCAGCACGTCTTCGAGCCGGCCGCGCAAAGGGGCGGCCGAAAGCCGCAGCAGCCGACGTGCCTCGTCGTTGATCACCGAGATCCGGCCGTCCGGGTCGATCGCGATGACCCCTTCGCGGATGCCGTGCAGCGTCGCCTCGCGCTCCTGCAACAGGCGGGCGATCTCATCCAGCTCCAGCCCGAAGGTGCGGCGCTTCATGCGCCGGGAGAGCAGCCACGAGGCGAGGGCACCGATTGCGAGGGCGACCACGAACCACACCCCGTATGCGGGCAGCTCCTTCACGAGCTCGCCCGACACAGAGCTCTCGCGCAGTCCCACGGACACCTCTCCGACCATGGAGCCCTGTGGCGAGTACAGCGGCACGCGGGCGTTCGCGCTCACCCCTGTCGAGCCGGGATCCACCCGCAGATGCACCTGCCCGTCGACCGTGACGATCGGTTCGCTCACCTTCTGACCGATGAGCCTCGGATCCGGATGCGTGTACCGCACCCGGTCCATCCCGATGACGACGACGTACGACGCTCCGGTGCTCTTCGCCGTCGTGCCCGCGAGAGTCTGCAACGACCCGGCGCACGCGTCGCCGACGGGCGTGGATGCCATGCAGGCACGGACCGTCGGCATCTCCGCGAAGGTCTCCGCGATGGCGGCCGCGCGTGCCTGGTACTCGTGATCGAGGTTGGTGCGCGCCTCCTGCGTGAACAGCACGAACCCCACTGCCATGGAGGCGGTGAGGATCACCAGCTGGGCCAGGAAGATCTGGCTGCTGATCTTGCGGAATCGAACGGGCATCGGCCTGATTGTGGGCATTTCCAGCCCGGAAAGCAAGGTGAGCAGAACGTGCATAAGTCGTGGAAACGCGCATAAAACGTGAATGGCGCGCAAGCGCGCGCCAGGCTGGGTGCCCTGCCTACATTCAGATTCACCGAACGCTGTAGACAGAGAGGTCTGGCCATGGACACTGCAGTCCCCCACGCATCGAGCCGCGCACCCGGCGCGGACGATGCCGCCCGCATCGAGATCATCGGGCTCACCAAACGCTTCCTCACCCCCACGGGCGAGCCGTTCACCGCCATCTCGGACGTGAACCTCACCATCGAGCCCGGCCAGTTCTGCGCCATCGTGGGACCGACCGGATGCGGCAAGTCGACCACGCTCGGACAGGTCTCGGGGCTCGACAAGCCCAGTGTCGGCCGCGTGCTCGTCGGCGGTCAGCCGGTGAGCGGCATCACCTCCGGCGTCAGCTACATGTTCCAGGGCGACTCGCTGTTCCCGTGGAAGACGGTGCTGGCGAACGTGATGACCGGCCCGGTGCTGACCGGAACGTCCAAGAAGGATGCCACCGAGCTCGCGCGCGACTGGCTGCGCCGCGTCGGCCTCGCCGGCTTCGAGGACCGCTACCCGCACCAGCTGTCCGGCGGTATGCGCAAGCGCGTCGCGATGGCGGCCGCGCTCATCAACAACCCGCGCATCCTGCTCATGGACGAGCCCTTCGGCGCGCTCGACGTGCAGACGAAGGCGATCATGCAGAGCGAGCTGCTGCAGCTGTGGGAGCAGCTGCGCCCGTCCGTGCTGTTCATCACCCATGACCTCGACGAGGCCGTGGCTCTCGCGGATCGCGTGGCGATCATGACCTCGAGCCCCGGCTCGGTGAAGGACGTGTTCGACATCGACCTGCCCCGCCCGCGCGGCAACGTGCAGGACCTGCGGCACGAGAAGCGGTTCATCGAGCTGCAGACCCAGATCTGGGAGTCGCTGCGCGACGAAGTCAGCCGCGCCTACACCCGGACGGCGGTGGCAGCATGAGCTCCGGCATCTCGACCCCGCCCAAGACCGACGTCTTCGGACAGTACGGTTACGCCGCGGACGACCCGCGGAACTTCTTCCGCCCCGAGACCGAGGCCGAACTCCAGGCCAAGGGCCGCCGGCAGCGCGCCACCCGCACCCGCTGGGTGTGGACCGGCCGTGTACTGGTCTTCATCGCCTTCTTCGGCGGGTGGCAGCTGCTCACCTCGATCAAGCTCCCGCACGCGAAGTACGCCATCGTCGACCCGTTCTTCTTCGGCCAGCCCGGCGGCATCTGGGACAGCCTCGTGAAGCTGTTCACGCAGGGCACCGCGTTCGGTTCCATCTGGGCGAACCTGTGGGTGACCGTGCAGGAGGCCCTGCTCGGCTTCGCCCTCGGCACCGTGCTCGGCATGATCGTCGGCATCCTGCTCGGCAGCAACGCCTACCTCGCCGACGTGGCCGGACCCTACATCAAGGTCGCCAACGCGATCCCGCGCATCGTGCTCGGCGCGATCTTCATCGTCGCCTTCGGCCTGGGCATGCCGTCGAAGATCTTCCTGGCGGCCGTGCTGGTGTTCTTCGCCGTGTTCTTCAACGCGTTCCAGGGCGTGCGGGAGGTCAACCCCGATCTCATCTCGAACGTGCGCGTGCTCGGCGCATCCCCCTTGCAGGTCGCCCGCCACGTGACGATCCCCTCGGCGATGACGTGGATCATCGCGAGCCTGCACACCGCGTTCGGCTTCGCCATCATCGGCGCGCTCGTCGGCGAGGTGCTCGGTGCCACGAGCGGCATCGGCCTCATCATCAGCCAGGCGCAGGGCAACTTCGACCCCGACACGGTCTGGGCCTGCATGATCCTCATCGCCGCCTTCACCCTCATCTGCGAGTACCTCATCACCCTGCTCGAAGGCCGTCTGCTGCGGTGGCGTCCGCCGTCGCGCACCTCCGCGGCATCGATCTGACGTCCGTCGCGGACACCCGAACCCCTCACCAAGGAACCGCCGAGATCCCTCGGCACATCGAAAGGAACCCTCATGAACAAGCGCCTCCTGGGCGTCGTCGCGGTCGGAGCATTGGCGCTCGGACTCGCGGCCTGCAGCAGCACCGGCGGAGCGACCGCCGGCAGCACCTCCGGCACGTCCGCCGACAAGAGCATGCCCACCGTCTCGATCATGGTCGGCGGCATCGACAAGCAGATCTACCTGCCCTACCAGCTCGCGCAGAGCCTCGGCTTCTACAAGAAGTACGGCGTGAACGTCGTGCTGTCCACCGAGCAGAACGGCGGCGTGGGCGCTGAGGATGCCATGGCCTCCGGCCAGGTCGACTTCGCCGGCGCCTGGTACATCCACACGTTCGACTTCCAGTCCAAGGGCAAGGACGTCATCAACGTCGTGCAGCTGTCCGGAGCCCCCGGCGAGCGCGAGATGTGCAGCGCGAAGGCGAACGTGCACTCGGGCGCCGACTTCAAGGGCAAGAACATGGGCGTCACCGACCTCGGCTCGGGCACCGATGAGCTCACCCAGTTCATCGCGCACCAGGCCGGCGTCTCGCACTCGCAGTACCACACCGTCGCCGTCGGCGCCGGGACGACCGCGATCGCGGCCCTCCGGCAGGGCACCGCGGACTGCGTGATGACGACGCAGCCCACCGTGGGCGCCCTGACCAGCCAGGGCCTGGCCACCTCGGCGATCGACCTCGCCTCGACGGCGGGCGCCACGAAGGCGCTCGGCGGAGCCTGGCCGGCCGCGGGCCTGCTCGGCCGCGCAGACTGGGTGGCCGCCCACAAGGACGCCACGCAGAAGGTCGTGACCGCGCTCGTGGCCACGATGCACTGGATCGCGACGCACTCCGCCGCGGACATCGCGAACAAGCTGCCGCAGCAGTTCGTGCAGAACGCGACGATCACCAAGGCGCAGTACATCGCCGGCCTCAGCACCGACAAGGGCCAGTTCCTGCCCGACGGCATCATGCCCGCCGGCGGCCCGAAGACGATCGCCGCGATGGAGAAGGCGCTCGGCACCGACATCTCCAACGTGAAGATCTCGGGCACCTTCACCCAGAGCTTCGCCGAGGCAGCCAACAAGCAGCTCGGCATGACCGTCACCACCCCCGCCGCAGGCGCGGACGGCTGATCCAGGCTCTCCCCGGGGAACGGGTCGTGCGTCTTCGGACGCGCGGCCCGTTCCGTCTTTCGTGCTTCCCGCCGGAGGCGCGCGCCTCAGGTGCGCTGCGCGAACGCCGACTCGTACAGGCACACCGAGGCGGCGGTGGCGAGGTTCAGCGACTCCGCCCGTCCGTAGATGGGCAGGCGCAGGGCCGTGTCCGCCATCGCGAGGGCCTCGTCGGCGAGGCCCCGCGCCTCGTTGCCGAACAGCCACGCGGTCGGCAGCGCCAGCTGCCCTGCGGCCCGAGCCTCGAGCAGGTCGCCGCCCTTCACGTCCGCCGCCACGACGCGCAGCCCCGCCGCCCGTGCCGCGGTCGCGACATCCGCCAGCTCGCCGCCGACGGTGATGGGCACGTGGAACAGCGAACCGGTGGTGGCGCGGACGACCTTGGGGTTGTACGGGTCGACGGTGCGGCCGGTGAGGATGACGGCATCCGCCCCCGCCGCGTCGGCGGCGCGGATGATGGTGCCGAGGTTGCCCGGATCGCGCACCTCTTCGCAGATGGCGATGAGCGCCGGGGATGCCGCGAACACGTCGCGCAGCCGCGACGGGAACTGCCGCGCCACCGCCACGATCCCCTGCGGCGTGACGGTGTCGGCCATGGCATCCAGCACCTGCTCGGTCGCGAACACGACCTCGACGTCCCGGTCGGCCGCCGCAGCCCGCAGGTCGGCGTGGCGCTCCAGCGCGGTGGGGGTGGCGAACAGCTCGACGACCGCCTCGGGCCGGTAGACGAGCGCCTCGCGGACTGCCTGGGGCCCCTCCAGCAGGAACAGGCCCGTCTCGGCGCGAGCCGTGCGCTTGGTCAGCTTCGCGACGGTGCGGACGCGCGCGGACCGCGGATTCTCGAGCACGCGTTCAGTCTAGGGGCCCGCCCAGCGGCCCGCGGAATGCGAGACCGGGCGCCCTCCCGAGGGAGGACGCCCGGTCTGCGTGGTGGGTGCCTTACGCGGTCGCCTTGGGGGCGTTCACGTCCGAGGGCAGCGCCTTCTTGGCCGTCTCGACGAGCGAGGCGAACGCCGCGGGCTCGTTGACCGCGAGCTCGGCGAGCATGCGACGGTCCACCTGGACGCCCGCGAGGCCGAGGCCCTGCATGAAGCGGTTGTACGTGAGGCCGTTCTGGCGGCTCGCAGCGTTGATGCGCTGGATCCAGAGGCGACGGAAGTCGCCCTTGCGCTTGCGACGGTCGCGGTACGCGTAGACGAGCGAGTGGGTGACCTGCTCCTTCGCCTTGCGGTAGAGACGCGAACGCTGACCCCGGTAACCCGAGGCGCGCTCGAGGATGACGCGACGCTTCTTGTGGGCGTTGACCGCCCGCTTGACCCTAGCCATTTTCCGTTCCTATTCCTTCTGCGTCGGTCCGCCTCAGCGGCCGAGGAGCCTCTTGACGTTCTTCGCGTCGGCGCCCGAGATGACCTCGTCCTGGTTCAGGCGACGGGTGCGCTTGCTCGGCTTCACCTCGAGGTGGTGGCGCATGCCCGACTGCTGCTTCATGATCTTCCCGCTGCCGGTGACCTTGAAGCGCTTCTTGGCGCTCGAGTTCGTCTTCTGCTTCGGCATTTCTCTTCCTTCGTTCTGCATCCCGCGAAACGGGAGTCACAGTCCCCCGCGGCGCGGGGGGAGCTCATTCGGCCGAGTCGGAGGCCTCGGCGGCATCCCCGGCGGGGGCACCGCCGCGCGCCTGGCGCGCAGCCTCTTTGTTCGCCGCACGGGCGGCGTTCTGCTCGGTCTTCACTTCGGATTTGTTCTTGTGCGGTGCGACCACCATCACCATGTTGCGGCCGTCGATCGTGGGGTTCGATTCGACCGTGCCGAACTCGGCGACGTCTTCGGCGAACTTCTTCAGCAGACGCACGCCCTGCTCGGGACGGGACTGCTCGCGACCGCGGAACAGGATCATCGCCTTGACCTTGTCACCCGACTGCAGGAAGCCCTCGGCACGCTTGAGCTTGGTCGTGTAGTCGTGCGCCTCGATCTTCAGGCGGAACCGCACCTCTTTGAGCACGGTGTTGGCCTGGTTGCGACGAGCTTCCTTGGCCTTCTGCGCGGCCTCGTACTTGAACTTGCCGTAGTCCATGATCTTGACCACGGGCGGCTTCGAGTTGGGGGCGACCTCGACCAGGTCGAGATCTGCTTCCTGCGCCAGGCGCTGTGCAACCTGAATGCTCACGACGCCCACCTGCTCGCCGTTCGGGCCGACGAGTCGGACCTCAGGCACGCGGATGCGCTCGTTGGTGCGGGGATCGCTGATTGCGGAACTCCTTCGTGTGGGTGGTGGCCACCGCGACACGGGTGCCGCGGGCGGAAAGGAGACGCATTCCCACCCAGGCGGCACGTTGAGCACCGGCTCTGCACCCGAGGCCGTGACGGCCGCGACCGTTCCGACGAACGGCGGGGTGCTTGTGACCCGGTAGCCTGGAACGGCAAGCGCGGGTGGGATGTGATCCTCTTTCGGTCCGAGGCAGGATGCCTCAGAGCCCGCAACAGTCTATCAGAGAGTGACCCGTGACGACGATTCCGCAGCCGGATGCCGCCCACGACGACGCCGAGCGTCTCGAGCGCTGGGAGGAGCAGGAGCGTCAATCCGCGGCTGCGACCCGCGACATCGCCGACGTCCCCGCCGTCGAGATCATCACCACGGCCGCCGTGCACCTGATGAGCGCGGCCGCCGTGAAGGTGGGCCTGGCCGACGACCCGGCATCTCAGCTCGACCTCGACGAGGCCCGCAAGCTCATCAACGCCCTCGCCGGTCTCATCACGGCCGGCGCCCCCGAGATCAGCGACATGCACGCCCGGTCGCTGCGCGACGGCCTGCGGTCGCTGCAGCTGGCCTTCCGCGAGGCGTCCACGGTGCCGGATGCCGTGGGTCAGGGTCCCGGCGAGAAGTGGACCGGCCCCGTCACCTGACGGCGGCGGCTCAGGTGCCGCGGACGAGCCGGACGGTCAGGGAGTCGACGAGCACCGCGATGCGCTCGTCGGCCGCCCAGCGCTTGGCGAGCCGGGCCAGCACGGCGTCGAGCTCGGCCTGGTCGAGACCGGCCATCAGCGTCAGGATCACCACCAGTTCCGGGCCGCGCATGCGCGCCTCGGGGTCGCCGGGCGCGACGGCCACGTCGATGACGGCGAGTTCGGATGCCACGCTCTCGTTCAGGCCCGCGACGACCTCCGGTGAGAGGAAGCTCGGCTCCCACGGAATGCCCTGACCGATCGCCCACACGGCGGGCCGGCGCACGATGAACTCCGTGTCGGATGCCGGATCGATCACGATCAGGTCGGTGTCGTCGTCCGCGGCGGCGAGCGCCGTGCGCACGCCGTCCGCGGGCACCGGCCGCGCCGACGCATCCCATGCGGTCATGGTCTGCACCGAGGTGAACACCGGCAGCACGCGACGCCCGTCGGGGGCCGCCACTGTGACGATCGACAGCTCCTGGGTCTTGTCGACGGCGAGCCCGGTGGGCCCCACGCCCTCGTCGCCCTTCTCGGCGATGAGCGGGATCAGCAGCCGGGCGGTGCGATACGCCTCGATGACGGCGACCTGGTCGCCGCTGCCGGCGCGGAACGCGGTCAGCGCGGCCAGCAGCGCCGGGTCGGCCGAGCCGTCGTCACCGGCGAAGGGACTCGGCCGGAAGCTGCGGCCGGCCCACGGCTGCCCGGCGGAATCCGCCGGGCGGCCGGCGTGCGGCTCGGCGTCGGAGCCGTCAGCGGGATGCGACATCCAGCGCCTCGGACAGCGTGAACGCGCCCGCGTACAGGGCCTTGCCGACGATCGCGCCCTCGACGCCGAGCGGCACCAGCTCACGCAGCGCCCGGATGTCGTCGAGGCTCGAGATGCCGCCGGATGCGACCACGGGCTTCGGGGTGCGGCGGGTCATCTGGCGCAGCAATTCCAGGTTCGGGCCCGTCAAGGTGCCGTCCTTGGTGACGTCGGTGACGACGTAGCGGCTGCAGCCGGCATCCTCGAGGCGCGCGAGCACCTCCCACAGGTCGCCGCCGTCGCGCGTCCAGCCGCGGGCCGCGAGCGTCGTGCCGCGCACGTCGAGCCCGACCGCGATCGCGTCGCCGAAGCGTCCGATCGCGTCGGCGGCCCACTCCGGGTTCTCCAGCGCCGCGGTGCCCAGGTTGACGCGGGTCGCGCCGGACTCGAGCGCCGACTCCAGCGACGCGTCGTCGCGGATGCCGCCGGACAGCTCGATCTTCACGCCCTCGACGTGGGCGATCACGCGGCGCAGCACGTCGCGGTTGCTGCCGCGCCCGAAGGCGGCGTCGAGGTCGACGAGGTGGATCCACTGCGCGCCCTGCGCGGCCCACTCGGCGGCGGCGTCGACCGGGTCGCCGTAGCTCGTCTCGCTGCCGGCCTCCCCCTGGGTCAGGCGCACGGCCTGGCCGTCGGCGACGTCGACGGCGGGCAGCAGCTC